>ERZ779866.622-NODE-622-length-39376-cov-13.807177_pt1 | contig 39376 bp, 30 predicted proteins | sample MGYA00511248_ERZ779866 | MGnify/ENA primary metagenome ERZ779866 (study PRJEB29588, sample SAMEA2155758) | human gut metagenome | biome: human gut; feature: human-associated habitat; material: faeces | place: Denmark | collected 2008/2010 ... | reverse complement strand
AATTTTTATAAATCAATGTAATAACATGCTTTTCTACTACAACAAATAAAATTGTTTGTTTATTTAGAAGCATACAAAATCCAGTATTTATGCGGCTTTCGGTAGTTTTTGTCAGAGCATGATATAGTGTGCTAAGACAAAATGACATAATCATGTAAAGAAAAAGTATATATAGTCCGACAGATTGACAAAATAAATGCGTCAATTTGTCGGACTATTGTGTTTTTATGTCATAGAAAGTGACTTTATTAACATTAGGCAACATAAATTTCAAAATTTGATAAAAATGATATTGAAAATTGTGGATAACTAGGTTGAAAACTTGTGGATAAGATGTAAGAAATGACCTATTTTCAAGTGTTAAGAGAAAAAATAATTATCCACAATTAATGTGTCAATTTGTCTGAGTAACATAAAGATACTCGGTATTCCTGATTCAAGATAATAATTAGAGCAGTACCATGATAATTAAAGTATATTAGACATTCTAGTTATATGCATTAAAGTCATAAATATGAGAAAGAAATAATTACATCAGTTGGTGCAGGAGCCAGACAATTTGACATATATGTATAATGACCAAGAAAGACAGTAGAAGTACAGTAGAATAGAATGATCATAAGAAATTTAAAGTAATATATTATAGGATTGGAACAGAGAAATATCTGGAAATGTAATGGAAATCATAAAAAATTTTAAACTCAGACAAATTGACAAAAAAAATAGAATAATTAAGAATTGTGTCAATTTGTCTGATTATTAGGATTTGGCGAGAAAGCGAGAGCGATGTTTAGATAATTACACATTATTCAGACAAATTGATACATAGATAAGACATATAAAAATAAATGTTTTCTGATGAAGAAATAGCCTATTTATGCAGGTTAAAAATGGGAAAAATAAAAAATCATGACATTACTCAGACAAATTGACATATAATTTCAGAAGCTGACAAAATATAAGTAAATTTGTCTGAGTATAAAGATAACATTAGAGAATGGTATAGAAACTGGAGCATCTGGTATATAGTGATAAATATATATAGAATATGATTCAGACAAATTTACAGAATATTAGTCCGGTACAGAAGATAGTGATTTGGATATCCGTAAAACTATGAAATACGAAGGACGGCTAAGAAAATTAGCAGTGTTCCAAAGGAACAGGTTCAGATGTAGAAATCAAATTAGTGAATAATGTGATTATGATAAATAAAGGAATAATGAGAAATAAAAAGTCTCAGACAAAATTACATGATAAAAATTTAGCATATAAAGCGGTAACAGGTAATCATTCAAGTTGCCGCTATTTTTGTATTCATTAATTAAAAAATATTTCTCAGACAAATTGACACATGTGTAAGACATAAAATTATATGAAAATAGTGATTCAGAAAAGTGCCTGTTTCTGCGGGTTGCAGAGTATGATTTTTAAAATAGAGATGAATTACTCCGACAAATTGACACAAGGTGGTTAGAATCGGAAAATAAATAAGTAAATTTGTCTGAGTACCCTGATTATGCGGAATTGAAGAACTTTATCGTAATACATAGAGAAAAAGACTCAGACAAATTGACAGAATAAATTTTGCAAGGGGACATTTTCTCTAAAAAATGTCGGAGAGAATTAGATACAAATGGCATTAATAGGGGAAAGAATCCAAAACACAGACTAACACCAGAAAAATAATTATGAGATATTAGTAATTTTTGGATAACAGCATACTAGAATGAATAAGAACGAATATTACTCCGACAAAATGACACATAGATTTACAAGAGAGGACATTTTCTATAAAAATTGTCGGAAGAAAAAAAGCGGAATTGTCAAATAGATATATCTCAGACAAATTTACTTATAATAGTCAGTCTTGGAATGGAGCTGTGCTTAAGATAAAAGATAAGTGAAATATTTATAAGAAATAAATTGAATTACATTCCGACAAAATGACCTAAAATAGAATATAATAAGTCAATTTGTCTGGATTGAATAGCTGATAATAATAAAAGAAAATGAAATTTCAGACAGAATGACACATCATAATTTAAATTGTTTTGTCGAAAATAATTTAAAAAAACAATATAAAAAGCTACAATGTAGGAATTTATAGGCATTAAGTGATATCTACGATAATGATATTACACCGACAAAATGACACAAGTTTATATATAAAATGTCAATTTGTCGGAATAAAGTATTGATAGAATTTGTTTTTTATTGTAATATAAATGAGATAAATAGTATTTAAGGAGCAAGTGATGGCAGAAAACAGGTTGATTCCTATAGAGAACACACAATTAAGAAAAGCAAATATCTTAATCTCAGCCAAGTACAAGAGTACATTGCAGGAAAACCAGTTGACTGCATTAGCACTTACTAGAATACAGCAGAACCTGGATGATGGACATGAAGAATATACGGCTACAATATACCCATCTGAAATTAAGAGATTATTTGAGAAAAAGAATAATATATACAGATCTTTAAAGCAGGCTGCAAGAACAATGATGGGTAAGCAGATTTTTGTAGAAGATGGCAATGGCAATTTCTATGGGTTTGTGCTTATACCAAATGCAAAATATGAAGATGGTGTTTTTACAGTTACATTCAACAAAGAGATAAAACCCCTAATTTCTAATCTGCAGAAGAACTTCACAAATTTTGATGTTGCGGTATTAATGTCTTTTTCATCAAATAACGCATATCGTTTGTACGAGTTGTTTAAAAAGGAATTATATGAGTCTAACAGAAAGTTAATTGGAAATATTGTTCAGTTAGAATACAGCATTGCAGAACTAAAATTTACTATAGGTATTTGCGATATTAACAATCCTGATATTCAGAATATCAAGGCAAGAATGGGAAATAACATTGATTATGATGTATTATATGATAAGTTACCCTCTAGCGAGAAAAAATATACGCAGAGTTCTGATTTTATCAGAAGAATCATTAAGCCGGCTCAAAAGGAGCTGCTTAAAGAATGTGGCCTTAAATTTGATTATGAGGGAATCAAAACAAAGGGTAATCTTGTTGGAAGAATAAAGTTTACTATATATATGGATTCGGTTAATAGTAACATATCAGGAGAAATATCTCAGAAAGCTGATTACATTGCAGAAAAGAGAAGTAACATTGATGAGTCTGATAACGCTAATATATCAGAGTTCTCGAATGAAATAAGCATGGAATTATATCAGGAGTTTGTAGGATTTCATAATCTCACAAAAGAGGATATTGATTTGCTGTGTAAAAAAGCAAATTATGATGTAACAAGAGTTAAGGATGCTATATATTATGCTGATAGCAGAGGAAATATATCAGAATTCATGAATTATGTTGTATCAGTAGTAGATCATCCAGAATGGGATATTGAAGGAACTGCCGTTGTTAATGGAAAAGATATCAATCCTGAACTTCGAAAGATTGGCAAGGAAGTTATTAAACAGCAGAAAAAGCAGGAAAATGAGAAGAAGAATCCAAAACAGATATGGGAGAATGTAATAAAAACCCGTGATGATTTTGATGAGTTTCTTGCATATATGGAAGAAAAGGATAACTGGAGTCTTGATGACTTTGAATTAATATGGACTTATGATGAAATGATAGATTATTGGAAAAAGTGGAAGATGAATAAGTAAAATGAATGCCTCTTAAGAAGAAAATTCTTAAGAGGTTTTTTAATGCAAACGGTATATATTAAAAATATTAATTATTGACATATAGTAATTATTGGATTATAATACAGAAAGAATAAGCGGACAGATTGACTTCAAATATTACCTTGGGTAAGGTAGAAAGGAGAATTATGGCTGATATTATTGTTGAAAGCAAAGAGTATGCAATAAAAGAATACAACATAGCATTTGACTTAACTTTAAAACAGATAAATAAAAAAATGGACTTATCACTAGGAAGAAATGCATTTGTTAAAGAGAATACAGGCTACGGAACTAATTTCACTTACGAAACCGCAGACATTAAATGTGAAATTAAAATGCATAAATTGGATAAAAAAATAAAGGTTATGTATGGATGTATGCGAAAGTGTAATCAGAAATCAGATTCTGTTATTGCAAAAATGTTATTTAACAAGATAGAAAAAACTGACTATGCATATTGTTACGGATATCACTTAAGGAAAGAAAATCGAATGGGGAATACATTTTATAAAATATCCGATGAATGCAATTCTTATGAATTCATATCAGAGAATGTATATGCAGCTATTGTTTATTACATAAAGAAATTAAAAATTCTGGGGATTAAATATGAGTAAATACAATCTTACAATTATTTATAAATGCGGACATAATAAAATATATAAGGTTGATGAAAAACCGGAACCGACAAAAAGGTATGTTCAGACGGACTGTGAAGAATGCAGAAGAAAGACAAATGGATTATGTCTTACCAATAAAGAACTGGATATGTATAAGCCTAAGCTTAAGGGCAGTGATAAGCAGATAAAATATGCAGAGCTAAACCGAGACAGGTTTATTAAGTACTGGGTCAGGGCAGCCTCGGATAGCCAGTCGGAAAAAATACGGGAAATTATAAAAAATGAGTCAGCTGCGTCCTGGTGGATGGATAACAGGCAGAGCTTATTCGATAATGAATTTATTAACGGTTACAGGAAAACAATAAGGGATAAATCCAAGAAAGGGATTAAGATAGAATTTAATTCAGAAATTCATAATAAGGCAATATTTATAAATGAAATCAAAAATCATATGGTATGTGCTTCGTCAGAGGTGAAAAATATTGTGTTTATTGAGCTGGCTGATAATAATGTTTTGATATACACATTAAAGCCAGCTGATACAAGTATGAAGGGAATTATGCAAAGATTGGAATTTAAAGAATATAATAATGCATACAAAAAAATAATATGTGAATATGACGGTAACATAAAGGATAGAGCAGCGGAAGCAGGATTTGTGTTATATAAAAGTAATTATGGAGTTTCAGTACTTGACGAAGAAGTTTTATCAATTATAAAGAGTGGAAAATTTAAACCCGTAAATACCAGATGGATTAAGTCAGATGCCAATGGAACTTTATTTATTGAATGTGAAGGACTCAATGAATGTGTAATCAACAGAGCTTTAGCATTTATTGATGGCTCCATAAGAGAAAATAATAAAGTGGTTTTTAAAAAGAAATCATTTCCTGATATTTACAGGTTTGCGATAAATAATGGATTTGATTTTGACACAAAGGCAAAACAGATTGTTGGTTTATAAGGAGGGATAAGGTATGCACGTAATATTTAAAGAAGAAACGAATTATTATAACATGTGCGAAATAAGTAATCTTCCGGAAGATACTAAGCTTAAAAATATTCTTAATATAAGAACCGCGGAAGAGTCCGTAAGACATGCAATAAGAGGAATAAAGAGATTATTTTTTGGTTCTGATGAACCAAATCAGAAGGGAATAGTAATAGATTTTGGGACAAAAAGTGTAAGAATATATGCAGCAGAGTTTACACCTAATCAAATTGATTATATATTTGATATGGCAAAAACCGGAATGAATGGAGACATGAACCGGATAATTTGGGAACTTAAAAATGATATTGACAGAGTAGACAGATTAAGGATAGGAGCGTAGGTATGCCGGATTTTTTTAAAACAAAATATAAATCAACAGAAAAAGAGTTACTACAGGATGGTTACCTTAAGTTTGGACAATTTGCAAAGAAACATGATCTTAAGGTGGAAGAGGTTGCAACTCTAGCAATGACAGGGAAAATAAAAGCGGTATTGGATGATACCGGAAGAGGTTATATTCCGCCAGACGAAACCATTGAACTTACTGAAATGGAAAAGGAGCATTTAAAAAGACAGAGCAGGCTGTATTATTTTCAGAAAAGGGAAGGAATAGAGCATGTAAGAAGCTCAAGAAACAAACTGATGTCTGCATATGAAGATTACGAAAATAGAGTATCTTTGGGAGAAAAACCAGATATATATTATTGTTTTGCAACCAGGGATTATAAGGTATTAACATCTGAACCAGAAAATTCCTATAATTTGACAAAGGCACTTATTCATTTTGGAATATCAATTAATATTGATAACCTTTTGGAAGAGCAGCGATACGCTGTACTTGATATGATGTATTCTAAGTACAGAGTAAAGTGTGATTACAAAGTGGAAAACAGAAAAACGCTTTTTGACAATTTAGAGGAAGCAAAAACTGAAGCAGCTAATCTATATAAAACAGGCTATGATAAAATATATATTTGGCATCATGGTTATCAGTATTATAAATATGAAAATGGCGAGCTGATTCAGGAGATATTAGAACCCGGATGGAAGAAAATGCAGCTAGAATAAAATTGTGGTATAATTAGAATCATAAACTTATCGAGGTACATATGAAAATTTGGTTGGATGATTTAAGAGTTGCACCTGACGGATACGAAACAGCTAAGTCTGTCAATGAGGCAATTGATCTGATAGAAGAGTGCGAGCGGAATGGAGAAGAAATAGAGATTCTTGATTTGGATCACGATTTAGGAGATTTCGCTTATGATGGAGGAGATGCAATAAAGCTTCTTGATTATCTGGCAGAAAGAGAAACATTTTATCCGGCGGAAATTCATACGGCAAACCCTGTTGGAAGGGAGAACATGTATCGAATGCTTGATAGATACTGGCCAGATTTGTATTAAACAATCAAAAAATGTGTTATAATAAAACTAATTGAATCATTGGTAATACATACAAATGAAGGAAGTGATTAGTATGGCTTTAATTAAATGTCCCGAATGTGGAAGAGAAAATGTATCTGATACTGCAGAGGCGTGTCCCGGATGCGGATACGGAATAAGAAAACATTTTGAAAAAGAAATGCAGCAAAGAGAGGCTAAAGAGAAGCAAAACAAGATAGAAAAAGAAAAATTTGTAACATCAGCAATATCAGACAAGGATAAGAAAATATTTAAGGACTATACAAGTAAAGCGAGTAGTCTAGATAGTTATCAGATCAAGGAAAGAGAAGATACAATAAAAAGACTTGAGAAAGAAATATCGGGTGAGATAAGGACAAAAGCTATTGCCAGTATAGTAGGGATAGTTAGTTTTATTTTAATGATAGTTTGTTATTATTATAGTGAAGATGGCAGTTTGGGTGTATTAGTTGCTATATTTTTTTGTATTACCGGATTTTGCGTTGGTGGACTTTATGCATCTAGAGGTTCTGTTGAGGAAATGCAGAAGAATTTAAGGATAGCAAGAAGTGATTATGAGAAATACAAAAAGGACATTGAAGAATGGAACAGGCGTGAAGCTGTAAGACTGCTAATGGAGGACGAAACCGGAGTTAGATGTCCGTATTGTCATTCAACAAATACCACAAAAATTTCTTCATTTTCTAAAGGAGTATCATTTGCAGTACTAGGGGTATATGCAATGGGGAAAGTTTCTAAGCAGTGGCATTGTAACAGCTGTGGGTCGGATTTTTAGTTTTTTTAATCAAAGAAAGCTGGCAATCGAATGCGATTGTCAGCTCTTTTTAACGCTTATTCTTCATCATCTTCAAATATAAAAACTTCTTCCACAGTCTTTCCAAATACTTTTGCAATATCCATGGCGAGTTTTAAAGATGGGTTGTATTTACCATTTTCAAGCTTTCCAATGGTTTCGCGTCTGACACCTACCATTTCAGCAAGGTCCGATTGTTGCAGGTTCATTTCTTTTCTAAATTCATGCATTCTGGTTTTAAATCCCATGGCTATTACTCCTCTTCATGCTTCTTAAAGCAGATTCCCCATACGAAATTCTCTAAGCCTATAATAATAAAGAACATAGGTACAATCAATTGCTTCCAGTTAATAGCAGCAGAAATAAAGGAAATTCGGGTAAGTAAAAGCAATACGACTGAGGCTGCACAAAATATAATGTGCATAATACTCTGAGTATCAGCTCCCGCCTTTATACGATTGAGTGATGATAATTCATCGTCGGATTCCTTATTGGCAAATGAAACGGTAAGCTGCAGTATAACGGATATTATTAGCATTATACATGTTACTGCAGAAAAGAATACCCCATCAAATATATCAAAGATACCTGCACATATCCAGGTAATGCCATTAATGGTTTTAAAGTATTTTACCTGATTTGAAATAGACATAATCTTGTTATTCATAATGAAACCTCCAAATGTAAAAACTTTTATATGTTATGCAAGAGATATAAATATCACTTATGAGATAAATATATCACACAAAATGAGAAAAATCAATATAAAAGTGATAAATATATCACATCAGAAAGCATGTTCCTCATTATAGAGAGAAAATTAGATTCATTTACATACAAAATAGGATACGCTATTTTGCCAAATTATTTATTTATAGGTTTAACCGGAATAATTAGAATAATATTGTAAAAAGAAAAACATAAAATCAAAAAGTCATTAAAAATTTTCAAAAAAGATATTATGTGTCTCATTATTGGCACATAAATTAATGTATTCTTTAGTTACAAGATAGATATAAAAAATCTTGAATTGAGTTTGAAACAGATAAATTTTTATCACTTAAAAAGTGGGAAAGGTGGTTATATGGGAATATTTGGTAATAAGGATTCAATCGTTGGAGCTGCACTTGGTGTTGGCGGAGCATTTGATAAGGACAGGAAAACTGATTCGGCAGCTGTATTTGGAGCTGCACTTGGAGCAAGCTTAGGCTCAGGCAAGAAATGGACAATGGAAGATTCAATTAAATTGGGAGCAGCAATTAATGCAAGTAATGCATGGAAGAAAAGATAAGGTGGATTTGCCTTATGATAAATTGGAAGGATTTAAATGATGATGGGCAAATAGATAATGCTGAAAGAATGTTTGCAGCAGAACTTTTATGTACCAGCAGAGAAGAGCATATGGCAATTTTTGGTGATAACGATGATTTTATGATGCTGCTGATGACGATTTAGATGAGAATTATTAGGAGGAAGAGCATATGAATAATGATTTTAAGAACGGATTTATTGGATTACTTATGTTCATGGGTATAATTTTATTATTAGGTTTTGTGGGAACCTATGGCGAGGATAACAAAAATTCGTCATACAGCAGCAGTAAGAGCAGTTATTCATACACTAAAAGTACAAGTGGTTATTCATCAGGCACTTCATCAAGCAAGACAACATCTTCAAGCAGTAAATCTAGAAGTGCATCAGGAAAGACTGGCAGCTCAAGCAAATCAAGCAGTTCGGGAAGCACATCAAAGTCAAGTACAAAGTCATCAGGCAGCAAATCTACCAGCACAAAAAGTACAAAGTCAAGCAGTACAAAGAGCAGTTCAAAAAAGAAGTATTATGATTCATATGATGATGGTTACGATGACATTTATATGGATGATGATTATGATTACGACAGATATAATAAAGATCCAGACTATGCAGATGGTGTAGATGATGCAATGGATGAGTTTGACTGGTAAAGATACATAAGCTTTTGTATTTTGTGTTGGTGTATGTAGTAAAATAGTGTATAATTATTAACAGGATTTGAATGTGAAATGTAATGGCGTTAGCTAACATTGAGGGGTATTAAATAAAATGGCAACGGAGACTAAGGAAAAACTGATAAGAGTGCTGCAGCTTATGCAGACTACAGATGAAAAAACTCCAATGAATGCAACTCAGATTGTAGAGAAACTGAGTACTGAATATGAGCTTGAAGGAGTTGACAGAAGAAGTATATATAGAGATATTGCACTTCTACAGGACTGTGGATATGACATTGTACAGACCACAGATAAGCGTAGCGGCTGGTATATGAATACGCATGCATTTGCAGACTGGCAGATTAAAATAATGATGGATGCAGTACAGCAGGCAAGATGTGTTTCAATAAATGAGGCTATGCAGATAAGGAAGAATCTTCTTAACCTGACTAGTAAGAGAGGAAGAAGCAGATTTTCACATATGATGATGCCATATTCTGGGAATATGAATGCAAAAGAAAATATTGGTGCATACATAGAAACTATGCTTGAAGCCATTTACCAGCATAGAAAGATAGAATTTCAGTATACAGAAATCAATGATGAAATGAAGAAGGTACTGCGCCGTGAAGGAAAGAAGTACCTTCTTAATTTGTATGCAATTTACTGGTCTGATAATAATTATTACCTGATAGGTGCACATGATAATCACGATAATCTTGTTAATTACAGACTGGATAGGATTGTAAACCTAACTATGAGTGAAGAAAAGGCAATTGATGCCAAGGAAAAAGTAGGTGTCAATCCGGAAATGATAATTCAGGAATACATAGAAAAGAGCGTGGATCATTTCCAGGGGGAGCTTATAAGAGTTGAAGTTGAATATGAACCGGGGCAGGCAGCAAATGCAATCCTTTATGATTTTGCAGGGGAGAATATAAGAGTAAGGAAACTGGAGAATGGCCGTTGCAGAGCAGTATTTCAGAAGATGGACAGTGTGACACTTGTTGGATGGTTTATGCAGCATGCTGGAATGTATAAGATTATTGGACCTGAGAAGTTGAGGGATGAAGTGTGTAGAGAATTAAATCTTGCCAAGAAAGTATACGAGAGTAGCTATGAAAAGAATTTAGTTTTACTATAGCAGGTTGTAGCCATTATTTTAGTAGCAATTAAAAAAGGAATGAAGGTGATACTTTAGAAAGAGTCGGATAATGAGTATGACAAGAAAGCAATACATGTAAAGGAAAAAAGTCTTGGTAAATAGTAAATATGTCTAAAAGTCTTTTTATAGTAATATATGAGTGAGGGAAGACTCTTTGACAAGATTGGCGGTAAGGCGAAAGGAAAAGTTGTGTTTGTAGTTGATTGTGGTGTGTGTACAGAATAGTTAACACAGACAAAGAGAAAAATCGCCTCTAGGGAAAAAATAGAAAGTGATTGAATCGTGAGATAATAGTTTGCTTGGATAGCTAATTTGTTGTTATAATATTTAAAATGGTCAAATGAAAATAATTTAAGCATTAATAGGGAAAAATCCTTGATAAATCGAAAATCGTATTTGAATATATAAAAGCATTAGATTTTAATTTATATTAAAACTATTTATGAGGACTTTCGAGTTTTTCGACAAGATGGGTAATCCACATAAGAGAGGAATTTGTATGGCTGTATCTTATAACGGATTATGGAAATTATTAATCGACAAGAGTATGAAAAAGATGGATCTCGTTGAGAACGAAAACATTGGAATAAGTAGTAGCATACTTGCGAAAATGAGCAGGGGCGAGACTGTGTCCATGAGTATCTTGGAGAAGATTTGCATGGAGTTGGATTGTGATTTTGGTGATTTAATTCATTTTGAAAAAGATGAAAGTCAGAAATGATACAGGAGAAGATATTTATGCAACAGGTTGAAGTGAAATATGCTCCAGGAATGAGAATCATTGTTCGTGGTGAAGAATGGATGGTAAAAAAAGTTGAGACAAATAGTTTAGGAAATCAGACCTTACATGTAATAGGTCTTTCTCAGCTTGTAAAAGATTATGAGTCAATGTTCCTTGTGGATGTTGAAGATGATATAGAAATTGTTGATCCGGCTAAGGTAACTCTTGTGGCGGATAACTCTGCGTTCTTTAGAAAATCTAAAGTATATATAGAAAGCCAGTGGAGAGGAAAGATTCCAACTGACAATAAGATTCATATTGGTAATAAGGCTGCAATGGATTTGATGTCTTATCAGCTCGAACCAGCGCAGATGGCTTTAAATAAAACAAGACAGAGAATTCTTATCGCAGATACTGTAGGTCTTGGTAAGACACTTGAAGCAGGAATACTTATGTCCGAACTTATTGCACGCGGAAAGGGAAAGAGAATACTTGTTGTAACAGTAAAGAGTATGATGACACAGTTCCAAAAAGAAATGTGGAACCGTTTTACTATTCCGCTTGTGCGCTTAGATTCATCAAGAATTCAAAGTGTAAGAGCAAAGCTTCCAACAAACTATAATCCGTTTTTCTACTATGATAAAACGATTATTTCTGTTGATACATTAAAAAATGATTTGGATTATCGCACTCATCTTGAAAATGCATGGTGGGATATTATCGTCATTGATGAAGCACATAATGTTGCAAAAAGAGGGGATAGAAGTTCCCAGAGAAGCAAGCTCGCTTCTTTACTTGCAAATCGTTCAGATACACTCATTATGCTTACTGCTACACCTCATGATGGAAAGGGTCAGTCAGTTGCTTCTCTTATGAACATGTTGGATCCGACTGCGATTGCTGATGAGGAAAACTATACTAAGGATGATATTGAAGGCCTTCTTATCAGACGTTTTAAGAAAGATATTCAAGATCAGGTATCAGGAGCATTTAAAGAACGTGTAATTACGATTGAAAGATGTGCGGCTTCTGCACGAGAAGAGGCAGCTTACGATATTTTTGCAGATATGAAATTACAGATGGACGAGTCAAGGACTAGAGGAAAAGGAATCTTGTTTAAGACTAGTCTTGAAAAGTCACTTTTCTCTTCGCCAGCTGCTTGTATCAAAAGTATTGATGCGAGAATTAGAAAACTTGAAAAAAAATATCCTGATGGTGATATGCCAGACATAGTAGCACTGAAAGAATTAAAGGCGGCGCTTGAATTAATCAGCCCTGCGGATTTTTCGAGATATGCTAAGTTATTAAAACTTTTGAATAGTACTGAATATGGATGGTCTCCATCGAAGAATAATGACCGTCTCGTAATCTTTACAGAGCGAATCGAAACTATGAGATATCTTGCTGAGAATCTTAAGAAGGATCTTGGGTTAAAGGATAATCAGCTTGAGGTTATGCATGGCGGAATGAGTGATAAGGAGCTTCAGAGAATAGTAGATGAATTCGGTAGAGCAGAATCACCAATTAGAGTTATTGTTGCCTCTGATGTTGCTTCTGAAGGTATCAATTTACATTATCTATCACATAGATTGATTCATTTTGATATTCCGTGGTCATTAATGGTATTCCAGCAGAGAAATGGTCGTGTTGATAGATATGGTCAGACTGAGCAACCAGATATCAGATATATGCTCATAGATAGTGATAATCCGAGAATTAAGGGTGATGCTCGAATCATGGAAATTCTTGTAAAGAAAGAGGAGCAGGCTCTTAAAAATATCGGAGATCCTGCTATGCTCTTTGGAAAGTTCAATCAGGAAGAAGAGGAAGAGGAAACTGCAAAAGTAATTGAAAGCGGAGCAGGAGCAGCGGCTTTCGAAAAGCTTTTGGATTCTGATGAAGAAGAGTTTGATCCATTGGAATTATTAATGGGTCTTGGTGATGAGAAAGAAGTTAAAGTTGAATATAGCGATGAAGAAACTCTCTTTTCAGACATTGACTATCTAAAGAATGCATTGGATATTTTTACTGATACAGAAGAAATAAAATATTCTGATTTATCGAGAACACAGGGGGTGGAAATTAAGCTTACGGATAATGTGAAAAAACGTATTAAAAAGCTTATTCCACCGGAAGCAATGCCATCCGATGACTATTTGAGACTATCTCCGGATAGGGAGTATTGTTTAAATGATATGAAACGCTGCATGCAGAATGATTTGGCTGAAACTGCATGGCCAGCAACTCAATATCTGTGGAAACTACATCCTATATTTAATTGGATAGAGGATAAAGCAGGAGTTTTTTACAAAAGAAGTGAAGTACCAGTCTTAGGTTTGACAAATAGTATAGGTGCAGAAGAAATACTGTTTATTGTGGCTGGTCTTATACCAAACAGAAAGTCAACAACTGTTGTTGATGAATGGTTTGGTGTGCATTATAAAAATGATCAGTTTGATAGCATCCTTTCGATGAGTGAGGTATTACAAAAAACACATTTGAATTTAAAGGTACCAAATACACAGAATGTTTCTGAAGAACAAATAGCAAGAGGACAGAAACTTCTTGGAGATGTGGTTAATCGTGCTAAAAAGATAATGGCGGACAAATGTGCTGAATATAAAGAGAAGACAGATCCGTACATTTATGAAGAGATGGAAAGACTAGAGCAGTTAGAGCAAAGACATAAAGATGCACAGCTTTCATTCTTTGATTTGGGAATTCCGGGAATGGAACGTAAAAAGTCAGAGAAAGAGCGTGAAATAGAAGCGATATTTACGAATTTTATGGATTGGGAAAAGGACACTCTGGAAATTGAAGAAAACCCATACATTAGAATTATCGCAGTTGTAACAGGAGTGAGATAACATGGAAATGATTCTAACAGGAATTGAAAATAAAAATGAATATTATACAAACCATTACTTTACTTCTATTTTTCAGGATAATGTTGAAGACACTATAAAGAAGTGGAAGCAAAAAGAGAAGCAAGAAGAATTCCAGTTACCATGGAAAAAGCTTCGCGATGTAAGAACACAGTACTATAACATTCGTGATAGATATCTACGTTCTAAAAATGAAGAAGTGAGCAAACCGATGGTTCAGGAGCTTGCGATTCTGTATTTAAAGGCACTGGGATATGAATCTATAAATAGTGTTTCAGAAGAAGTTGCGGATGGATTAAATGTTCCTATCTTTCATGAAGTAACGAAAGCAAATGGAGCACCTTTATTGTGGGCTTTTTTATCTGTTGCAGCAGAACGTGATGACGATATTCTTCAGGGGTATATTTTTGAAAAGAGTGATGATGAGGATGAAAATGGTGCATCTGTTGATATTGTGAATGATGAGATTCTTGCAAAACTATTTTTTGCAGGAGAAGAAGCACCTAGATTTATCTTGTTATTTGGAATCAATCAGATTGCGTTAATCGATAGAAACAAATGGAATGAAAAGAGATATCTCCAGTTCATGATGGAAGATATTTATAGCAGACATGAGGAGTCAACATTTATGGCAATGACTGTTCTGCTTCATAAGGAGAGCCTGTGTCCGGCTGATGGTGCAATCGTATTAGATAGTTTGGATGAAAACTCACATAAACATAGTGCCGGTGTTTCTGATGCGCTTAAGTATGCTTTAAGAGAAAGCATAGAGATACTTGGCAATGAAGTTATTTATGATATGAAAACAAGACAGGAAATTAATCTGGAAGAAAATCCTGTAGATGCATCTGAACTTACTTTGGAATGTCTTAGATATATGTATCGTTTTCTCTTTATGCTTTTTATCGAGGCAAGACCAGAACTTGGTTATGCACCTATGAAGTCTCAGACATATGTGCAGGGATATTCTCTTGAAGGGTTACGTGATGTGTGTGATCAAGTAAAGGAAGATAGCGAAGTATTATCGGAGGGATATTACATTGATGATACTTTAAAAAAGCTTTTCCATATGACTTATTATGGTTATCCGGAAAACTTGGAAGAATACAAGAAGGCAATAGAGCAACCATCAATGTATGATGCATTTACTATTGAAGCTTTAAAAGCGCATATCTTCGATCCAGAATATACAAAGCTTATTACGAAGGCAAGACTTAGAAACTGCGCAATGCTTCAGATTGTTGACTTGATGAGTATCTCAAGACCAAGCAGTGCGAAAGAGAGAAGAGGAAGAATATCATATTCGGCTCTTGGTATTAACCAAATGGGCGCTGTTTATGAGGCTCTTCTTAGCTATAGAGGCTTTATTGCAGAGGAAGATCTTTATGAAGTAAAGAGAGCTGGAGATAAATTTAATGAACTAGATGTTGGATATTTTGTAAAAGAGAATGAATTAGTTAATTATGATGAAAAGACCGAACGTGTTCGTTATGAGTCGGGAGAGAAAAAAGGGCAACTTCGAATGTATGAGAAGGGAACCTTTATTTATCGACTCGCTGGAAGAGAACGTGAGAAGTCGGCATCATACTATACTCCTGAGGTGCTTACTAAGTGCCTTGTTAAGTATGCTCTTAAAGAGCTTTTAAAAGATAAGACTGCGGATGAAATTCTACATTTAACAGTTTGTGAGCCTGCGATGGGAAGTGCGGCGTTCTTGAATGAAGCAATTAACCAACTTGCAGAAGCATACCTTACAAAGAAACAGGAAGAACTTGGGGAGACAATCAGTTACGATAAACGTTTTGAAGAACTGCAGAAAGTAAAAATGTTTATTGCTGATAGAAATGTATATGGTTGTGATTTGAATCCGGTAGCTGTTGAGTTAGCGGAGGTTTCGTTATGGCTCAATACCATTTATAAAGGTGCTTATGTACCTTGGTTTGGTACTCAGCTTGTAAATGGTAATTCATTAATTGGAGCAAGAAGACAGGTATATTCACAGTCAGCATTAGAGACTGGTAAATGGTACGACAAAGCTCCAAGAAGAATCATGCCGGGAGAAGAGCGTACTAAGAAGGGACAGCATGAGCATACAAAGGAGATATACCATTTCCTTCTTGGAGATCCAGGAATGGCAAACTATTCAGATAAAGTTATAAAAAGTCTGGAACCTGAGAATATAAAAAAGCTTAAATCTTGGAATAAGGACTTTACATCAAAATTTGACGAGGATGAATTAAAGACTGTTCTAAGGTTGTCAGAAAGTATTGATAAATTGTGGAAGCTTACTGCAGATGAGCGAAAAAAGATTGAAGAAGCAACATATGAGCCTCTAAGTGTTTATGGTCATGAAGAATCAGGTGAGGAATCACATAAATCTATTAGGGAAAAGGATGAGATTTATAAAAAACTATTTAAGTCTGAAAAAGCTCAGAATGCAGGCCCATATGCACGTTTAAAAGCTGCTATGGATTATTGGTGTGCTCTTTGGTTTTGGCCAATTGATAAAGCTGATTTATTACCATCAAGACAAGAATTCTTTTTTGATATGTCATTGATTCTAGAAGGTAATATTCGAGCCGTAAACGTCAACTCAAGTGGTCAAATGGTGCTCAATTTTGAAGCGGATGGTTCGGGCCTCAAATATGTTACTGAAGGTGACCAATTGGCACTTGAGTTTAAGGCGCAATATCATGATTTAGGTGAAGTATGTCTTGATGATCTGAGAGAACGAAGCGAAAGACTTGTTATTGTTAATGAAATAGCGATGGAGCAAAGATTTCAGCATTGGGAGTTGGAGTTTGCTGATGTTTTTGAGGATAAAGGGGGATTTGACTTAGTTATAGGAAATCCGCCGTGGGTAAAAGTAGTATGGAATGAAGAGGCTGTATTAGCAGATTCGAATCCGATGTTCATAATAAAAAAACTTTCAGCAACACAGGCAACATATTACAGAAATAATCTATTAGAGAACAAGGCTAATAGAGACATATACTTTACTGAATATGAAGCTCTTTCTGGGGTACAAGAATTTTTAAATGCTGAACAAAATTACAACTTGTTGAAAGGACAACAGGCTAATTTATACAAGTGTTTTTTACCATTAGCATGGATGATAGGATCTAAAAATGGTGTAAGTGCATTTGTTCATCCAGATGGTGTGTATGATGATGCCAAAGGGGGAAAACTTAGAAAAGTACTATATCCAAAGCTGAGAAAGCATTTTCAATTTCAGAATGAGAAGAAATTGTTTTTAGAAGTGGCTAATAGATCTATATATTCGTTGAACGTTTATATGAACTCAGAAACGAATGGATTTGATTCTATCTCAAATCTTTTCGAACCTGGTACTATTGACCAATGTTATGAATCTGATGGCAGTGGATTTGCAGGAGGTATTAAGAACGAAAAAGATGAGTGGAATACTGTAGGACATAAGGACAGAATAATCAAAACAGGCAAGACCGAATTATTATTATATGCAAAATTCTTTGATAATAATGAAAAGTGGGAAGAAGCTCGTCTTCCAGTATTACATACTCAATCATTAACCTCAGCACTTGAGTGTTTTGTAAATTATGGAAGAAATATAGGCGATGAACAGGAAAATCTTTTAGCCACGCAAATGTGGCATGAAACTCATGCACAAAATGATGGATATATTATTAGAAATGTTCATTTCCCAAACAGTGAATATGACCTTATATATTCAGGACCGCATATTAGCGTAGCAAATCCATGTTTTCAAGCATCTCAGAGAGATTGTAGTACTCACAGGGCGTTTGATAATATCGATCTTACGAGCATTGGCTTTGATTATGTTCCAAGGATAAATTATTCGCCAGAAGCAGATTTGGATAACTATTTGAGTAATGTTCAAGAAACTTCATGGAATACAAAATATACAGACGAATATAGGTTAGTCTGCAGAAGAATGCTTAATCAGGCAGGGGAAAGAACATTAGTTGCTTCTATTCTTCCGCCCAAATCGGCTCATATTCACACTATGTTTGGAATAGCATTTAATGATGTTGATAATCTTGTGATGTCGAGTGCAGGTTTTGCTTCTTTACCATTTGATTTTTTTGTAAAAACAAGTGGAAAAAGTGACATTTTATATGATTTATCGTCAAAACTTCCACTTCTAAATTGGAGAAGTGAATTAGCTGTACGTGTTTTGATGCTTAATTGTCTTAGTGATAGATATTCGCTCTTATGGGAAAAGGCTTGGAGAAAAGAATATGCGGAAGATTCTTGGACTAAAAAGGACGATAGACTTGATAATAAAATGTTTTCAGATTTGAATAATAAGCTTAATTACAACTTTGCGTTGAGAACAGATTTTGCAAGGAGACAAGCGCTTGTTGAGATTGATGTTCTAGTTGCAAAAGAATTAGGTATGTCTTTGGAACAATTAAAGAGCATTTATATAATACAATTTCCTGTTTTACAAGCATATGAAGCGGATACTTGGTATGATGCTTCGGGAAGAATAGTGTTTACAACTAATAGAAGCCTTACAGGTGTAGGTGTAACCAGAAGTGAGTGGGAGAATACAGTAATGAAGTTGACAGATGGTGAAGTATATGAGGTATTGAAAGATGATGATACAACTTCACTTGGATTACGTCAAAACAAAATAAAATACGTGGCTCCATTTGACAGGTGTGATCGATTAAAGGATTACGAAGAAGCATGGGATTATTTCGACTCTAGATTTATGAGTTAGTATTTTTGAAGGAGGTCAAGATGTTACCATCAATTCTTGCAAGACAATATCAGGAAGGCCTGATTGATTATATTGATACATCATTTCCTATAACCAACCCGATATTTAAAGGGTCAATTAGGAATATGTTAAACACAAAAGATGCAGTGTTTCATGAACCATATGTAGCAGTACGTCTACCATTTCGTGTTTATGAAGGCGATAAGAACTTATTTGAGGCGATTCATCAGCCGTTTAGCCCATATGTTCATCAGCAAAGAGCCTTTGAACGTCTTACAGGTGAAGATGGTAGATCTACGTTAATTGCTACAGGAACTGGTTCAGGTAAAACAGAGTGTTTCCTTTATCCTATTCTTGAATATTGCTATAAGCATCGTGGGGAAAAAGGAATTAAGGCGTTAATTATTTACCCCATGAATGCTTTGGCGTCAGATCAGGCTAAGCGTATTGCGGAGCTAGTTGATGGTAGCGAAGAACTTAAGTCTGCTGGAATTCGTGTAGGAATGTATGTCGGAGGCCAGGAGCATTCATCTGCGAAGATGATGCTTCCGGACAAAGTAATCACGGATCATGAGACACTTCTTGCTGCACCACCAGATATTCTTATGACTAACTATAAGATGTTGGATTATCTTTTGGTTAGACCTAAAGATGCAGAGTTGTGGAAGAATAATCTTCCGGACACATTGAAATATATTGCTGTTGATGAACTTCATACTTTTGATGGGGCTCAGGGAACAGATTTGGCGTGCCTTCTTAGAAGATTAAAAGCACGTCTTAATGTGTTGCCCGGACAGATTTGTTGTATCGGAACTTCTGCGACAATGGGCGCGAAAGATAATGCAAAGAGTATTCGAGAATATGCGTCAGATGTATTTGGAGAAATATTTGATGAGGATGCAGTTGTTACTGAAGATCGTTTGTCTTCGGAAGAGTTCTTTGCGGGATATGATGTAACTGATTATAAATTACCATCAAGAGAGGAAGCTCTTCGAGTAAAGGAATTATCTTCTGGAGAAGATGAGAAAGAGTATCTTTATGCTGCGGTAGAGTGCTGGCTAGAAGATGGTATCGCAATCGCTAATATCATGAGTGATGATGCAAGGGTTGAACTTGGAAAGAAGCTTATGCATCACAACTTTACGCAGAGTATTATTGCGGAAGCAAAGGGCTCATATATGCAGAATTCTTTTGCATATGAAAATCTGATCAAGAGATTCCCATTATTGGGTGAGCTGGGAGAAGATCTTGCTTGCATTGTTATTGATGCTTTATATGCTTTGATTTCTCATGCTAGAACTAAAACATCATCGGGCAAACTTCGTCCGTTTTTAAATGTTCAAGTTCAGGTATGGATGCGAGAGTTAAGAAGACTTGTTGGTGAAGTGGCACAGAAGGATATTAAATATGCACTTTCAACAGATCTTAATGAACATCAGGCCAAACATTATTTGCCAGTAATCAATTGCCGTGAGTGCGGACAGACCGGTTGGGCATCTGTAGAGGATAATGGCAGTGTAGAAATAAGAGATATTAGAGCGTTTTACAATGCATTCTTCTCCGGTGACTCCAAGGTGAGAATAATGTTCCCACATAAGGAAGGAGAAGAAGCATTTAATCTTAATAATCGCATGAGGTTATGCCCAGAATGTATGGAGATTATGTTTGATGAGCCGAACAGGACTCTTTGTTCGAATGGACATAAAACAATTCCTATTTGGGTACCAGATTTAAAGACGGAAGGTAGAAATAATTCTAAGGCATATAAGTGTCCGTTCTGTAATGGTAAAGGAACAATGTCTCTTATAGGTTTAAGAAGTGCAACTGCTATAAGTGCAGGAATATCTGAGCTGTATGCGTCAAAGTTTAATGATGATAAGAAACTTTTAGCGTTTACTGACAATGTTCAGGATGCTGCTCATCATGCAGGATTCTACAATTCAAGAACTTGGAAGTTTGGACTCAGAACCGCAATAACTCAGTTTATTAACATTGATTCTGAAGAGTATTCTTTTGATGAGTTTATTCAGAGGGTTGTTTCTTACTGGAAAAATTATCTGGGTGACGATTACTTTGTTGCTAATTTTATACCTGCAAATCTTACATGGATGCGTGCATACGAGAGAATGTGCAATGAAGGTACACTTCGTAAAGATGAAGATGCAGCAACTCTGTTAAGCTTTGTAGAGCAGAGATTTAAATACGAAATCCTCATGGAGTACGGAATCCTTTCAAGAATCGGTAGAACTCTTGAAAAGGCTGGATGTTCGGTGCTTTCTTTTGAGTACGAAAAAGCGATTCCGGGAATAATGGAAAGAGTTGCGAACGAAGTAGGTAGACTTCAGAGCGCAGATGTAGAAACATTTACAAGAATGGTACTAGGTGTTTTATATCAGATGAAAACCAATGGTGCTTTTACTTACTATGCTTTTGAGCAATTCATTAATAATGGAGCCAACTATTATCATCTTTCTAATGAACGTAAAAAGTGGCTTCCTGGTGTAAACAGAGGTCTTAATGTACCTAAGTTCGTTGCCATCAATCGTGGATCTAAGAAACTAAAGGGATTTGATGGTATTGAAAGCAAGTCATGGTATTCAAAGTGGATTAATAAGTATCTTCCAATGTTTTCATTGGAATCAGATTCTACTGATATCATGAAGATTATTCTTGAGGAACTGACTAAAGCAGGAGTTTTGGATAAGGTAGAAACTCCGGATAACCTAGATGTTTGGTCAATTAATCCTGAAAAATGTAAGGTAACTAGCAAAGTGAAACAACTTGTATGTGATGAGTGTGGTACACAAATTTCTATGTCAGAATCAGACGCAGAACTGTTTGATGGTGCTTGTTGTACAAGAAATGATTGCAATGGACACATGCATATCGCAGAAGATAAAGGGTTGGATTTTTACGGCAAATTATATAGTCAGGGTGAGCTTGTTCGTATTGTGGCAAAGGAGCATACAGGTTTGCTTGAACGAGATGATCGTGAGAATTTAGAGCGAGAATTCAAGAAATCAAAAGACAAACAAAAGCCATGGGATCCGAATCTTTTATCCTGCACACCAACATTAGAGATGGGTATTGATATAGGTGATTTGTCTACAGTAATACTCAGCTCGATACCGCCTGCACAGGCAAACTATGCACAAAGAGCTGGACGTGGTGGACGTAAAGATGGTAATGCACTTACAGTTGCAATTGCGAATGCAAGACCTCATGATCTTTACTTCTATCAGGATCCGATGGAAATGATAGCAGGTGCTGTTGAACCACCAAAGGTTTTCCTTAAAGCATCAGCAGTTCTTGTGAGACAGTTTACTGCTTATTGCATGGACTGCTGGGTTAAATCTGGAACTGCAGTGGTTCCGGACAAAGTAAGTCAATGCTTAGCAAAATTGGATGAGGTCTCAAAAGATCGATTTCCGAATAACTTCCTTTACTATGTTCAGAATAACATGGCAAGGCTTGTTAGAATGTTTATCCAGACATTCTCTGTAAATCCGGGAAATCAAGATGGTCTTGATGAGAACTCAATTAAGGATATTAAAACATTTGCTATGGGCGAAGGAACGACTAACAGCCCTATGCATATAAAGATTTACAATGAATTCTATGATTTGAAGAAGCAACGAGATGGTATCCAAAGCAGTATTAAAGAGCTTAACAAGATGATTAAAGCTCTTGAAGACAAGCCACAGGATTCATCTTATGATGAGCAGATTAAAGAATTAAAAGCAGAACGTGCTGCTTGGACAAGCGTTGTTGCAAAGATTAATGAGAAGAATGTTTTCAACTTCCTTTCTGATGCGGGATTATTGCCAAACTATGCATTCCCAGAAGCTGGAATAGTATTAAAGGCAGTTCTTACCAGGGTTGAAAAAGACGAGAACGATAGAGAGAAGAATAAATATGAGAGTACGACCTATGAATACAATAGGTCTGCTTCGTCTGCAATCAGCGAGTTTGCGCCTTTAAATAGTTTTTATGCAGGTGGACATAAGCTTACGATTGATCAGGTGGATATTAATACTGCTAAAGTTGAACCATGGAGATTATGTCCGAACTGCTCTCATGCTTCAATTGAGGACTCTAGTACGCCGGCGCATGTATGCCCTAAGTGTGGAAATCCGGGGTGGGCAGATGCTGGGCAGGTTCGCTCGATGTTTAAGGTACAGATGGTGTATTCCAATATGAAGGAGGAAGAAAGCCAAATCGGTGATGACAGCGAAGATCGTGCATCTATGTTCTATGATAAGGAACTTCTGGTAGATGTAGATGAAGATAAGGATGTTATTCAGGCTTTTGAAATGGATAACAAAGAGTTTAAGTGGGGCTATGAGTTTCTTCAAAAGGCAACGATGCGTGAGATTAACTTCGGTGAACAATCAATTACTGGAGACAAATTACTTGTTGCTGGACATGAAGGTGTGAGAAAAGGGTTCACTATCTGTAAGTATTGTGGAAAGATTCAGGTGCAGGGGGAAAAACCTAAGCACTCCCGATTTTGCAAGATGGTAAAAGATAATACTATTGTTACAGATCCATTTGAAGAGTGCCTTTTCTTGTATAGAGAGTTTGAGACGGAGGCATTACGTCTCTTAATTCCTGCTACAACACTGGATGCTACAAATGTGAGAGTAGAATCGTTTGTTGCCGCATTTATGCTTGGAATGAAGAAGAAATTTGGCAATGTGGATCACTTAAGAGCAACTATAAGTGAAGTTCCAGTTCCTGAGGCTGATTATAGGAAGCAGTACCTAGTAATATATGATTCTGTACCTGGTGGAACAGGCTATCTGAAGCAACTTATGAATGAGGAGAATGGCATTATAGATGTTTTTGAAGGGGCATTGGAGGCGATGGAGCATTGTAGCTGTAATGACGACCCGCAGAAAGATGGATGCTATAAGTGTTTATATGCCTATAGACAAAGCCAGCATATTGGTGAAATCTCAAGAAATTCGGCAATAACACTTTTGAAGACAATTTTAAGTGGAAAAGAGAATAGAACTGAGATTAAAAAACTTGCACAAGTAGATACAAACCATTTGTTTGACAGCGAACTAGAAAGAGAATTTGTTGGTGCTTTTGAAAAGCTGAGTACCGCAGAACGACCAATTAGAATTCATAAGACATTGGTTAATGAGAAAGAAGGGTATTCTCTTCAAGTTGGTGAAAGCTTATGGACAATCGAACCACAGGTTGACTTCGATGCATCTATGGGTATTTCGGTAAAGTCTCGACCTGACTTTGTAATCAGACCAAAGAGAACGACAGGCAATCAGAAACCTATAGCTGTCTTTACAGATGGTTATTACTATCACAAGGATATCGTAGAGGAAGATACCCTAAAGCGTATGGCTATTATGCTTTCTCGAATGTATAGAGTTTGGTCACTTACATATAAAGATGTACATAATGTATTTAAAAGTCAGGGAGACTATCGAACTGAAACGTTGAATTCTGTGAAAATGCCATCTGGAAAGGTATATAAGCCGGCAGTAAAGAGTGCAAATGCTGAATCCATTAATCCTGAAAAAGAAAATGGATTTGAACTATTAATTGACTATTTATCTATTCCAAATGCAGAAGATTTATTTGTGATACACGCAAGATCATTTGCGATGTCAATAGTCGAAGCGGCTCAGATGACAAATCAGGTTTTATACAGTGAGTGGAGTAGTAAATGGAAGTCAGTGCTTAATGCAATTGGTTCTTTGGATGATGTGGATGATTTTGGGCAAGCTATTTTCGGAACATGGCGTCCTAGACAGGATATGGGAAATATAGATGTGCTGGCAGAAGTTTCTCTGGCTGAAATGACAGGCATGAGAATGGGAGCTCCATTGAAAATAGCTGCAATTATTGATGATGTTCCTGATTCAAGAACGGATAAATATGAATCGGATTGGAATGGATTCTGGCATTTTGTAAATGTTATGCAATTTAATAGTACTGCAATTTTCTTGTCTAAGCTCGGAATAAGCAAGGCTATATACAGTAATCTTGGAACAATTATTGCAGAGGAAGATGCACCAGAGGCAGCGTTAGATACGGATGTTGTAGTTGATGAGAAGTGGAATGATATCATGGATGAGTTCATTGATGATATCGCAATAACATGCGCTACAGAGATGTATCATAATGGAGTCCCTGCTCCAAGCGTTGTAGGTTTTGAGTTATCAGATGAATCATCTGGAGCAACTATAGCGGAAGCCGAAATGGCCTGGGAAGATAGAAAAATTGTCTGGCTTTTACCGGAGCAGGAAGATTACATGAATGTATTTAAGGGTAAAGGCTGGACAGTACTGCTAAGCAGTGAAGAAATTAATATCAATGTATTTGGAGGAACTGCAAATGAATAATAAACCAACGGTAGCTATTTCGACTGATTTTTTAACTGCATATGCAGCACTACCAAGACAGAAGCAGGGAAAAGTAACAGAGTTTTTTAATAAGTTTAGAAATGATCCTATGCATCCGGGAATTAACTTTGAAAAGATTAATGAAGGGATTGACAAGAACATTTGCTCTGTGAGGATTGATGATACTTACAGGGGAATTGTTGTGCGTGAACCGGAAAGCAATGTTTATATTTTGCTTTGGGTGGATCATCATGATGAGGCATATGCTTGGGCGAAGAGAAAAAAATGCTCAATAAACAAGCTTACAGGCAGTGTGCAGATTTTTGATGTGCAGGAAGTTATTGAGGAACAAAAGGCAATTGATGAGCCTGCATTATTTGCAAATATCTCAGATGAAGTGTTTGAAAAAATAGGTCTTCCGGAAGAACAACTTCCTATGATTAAAGCAATCAAGACATTAGAAGGCCTTCATTCACTGAAAGCTGCGATTCCGGAAGAAGCTTTTGAAGGGCTTGAATGGCTTGGAAACGGATTTTCGGTTGAAGAAGTATTAGACACACTATATCCAGAGACAGAGAAAGTTGATGTCAAAGAAAACGATTTTGCAGCAGCTCTTCAAACTGATACAAGTAGGAAAAGCTTTGTTATTGTTGAGGGAGAGGAAGAACTTCAGGCAATTATGCAAGAGCCACTTGAAAAATGGAGAATCTTTCTCCATCCAACACAGCGTAAGGTTGTGGAAAAAAACTTTAATGGACCTGCGAGAGTATTAGGCGGAGCAGGTACTGGTAAAACTGTTGTTGCGATGCATAGAGCAAAGATGCTTGCATCCAATTTAGAATCGAATGAAAAGATTCTTTTTACAACTTACACCAAGAATTTGGCGGAAGATATAAAAGATAACCTTAGAAAAATATGCACTGCTGAGGAAATGAAGAGAATAGATATTATTAATCTTGATGCATGGGTTTCTAATTTTTTGCGTAGACAAGGATATGAGTATCAGATTGTTTATGATGAAGAAGTGGACAAGGCATGGAGAGATGCTATTGCTATAGCAGGTGGCGACTTAAACTTTGTAGAAAACTTCTATAAGGATGAGTGGGTTAAGGTTGTCCAGGCACAGGAAGTATATGACAAAGTATCTTACTGCAAAGCTTCAAGAATTGGTAGAGGAGTACGCCTTGATAGAAAAGTTCGTATGCAAATATGGGATGTGTTTGATGAATATCAAAATATAATGAACGAAAAACTACAGCGAGATGTTGAGACAGCTATGTATGAATGCCGTAAGATCCTTGAAAATAAGAAGCTTACAGGTCAGTACACATCAATTATCGTTGATGAAGGTCAGGATCTAAGCCCAAGTGCATATAGGTTACTTAGATCACTTGCAGGTGATGAGCACCGGAATGATATTTTTATTGTGGGTGATTCACATCAGAGAATATATAGAAACAAGGCAGTACTTTCAAAATGCGGAATTAATGTCCGCGGAAGAAGCAGCTACTTGAGAATCAATTACAGAACAACTGAGGAAATCCGCAAGTTTGCATTTGGATTGCTTAATGGAGTATCTTTTGATGATTTAGATGATGATTATGACAATGGTAAAGGATGTCAGTCACTTACTCATGGGGATAAGCCTGAAATTAAGGAATTTGCTACTCCGGAGGAAGAACTTGATTATCTGGTTAGTAAAATTCATGAACTGGAAACAGCAGGCGTAGAGCAGAAAAATATCTGTATTGTAGCAAGAACACATAAGCTGCTAGATAGCTATATTGCTGGATTACAGAAGGCAGGAATTAAGTCCTTTGAAATCAAAGCAAACAAGACGGATGACCGAACTTTTGAAGGTGTAAGAATAGCGACGATGCATAGAGTAAAAGGTCTTGAGTTTGATTATGTATTTGCAGTAGCAGTAAATAAAAAGGTTCTCCCTTTTGGAACAAGGGATGATTTTGAGGATGATATTTCTCTGGAAGAATTTAGAACAGGCGAGAAATGCTTGCTTTATGTTGCACTTACGAGAGCAAGAAAGAGCGCCTGTGTGACTTGTTATGGCGGATTGAGTGAATTGATAGTGTAGGACAGGGGAATATTCGAAAGATTGAAAGTATTGAAATAGATAGAATATTTATAATAATTCTTCGAGACAAAATCACATAATACTAAAGCGCTAAATCGAATGCGGATTAAAAGGTAACATAACAATGCAGGAAAAATTTGAAAACTTAAAGAAGGACAGATAAGGAATCGGGGATTATTTATGGATACACTCATATTAAAGGTTGTCTATCATGTCAAGGCTGGAATGGTAGAAGAATTCAGAGAAAAACTGACAGAGGCAAATATTGAAGCAACAGTAAGAAAAGAATATGGCTGTGAAGCATATTACTATACATCTCATCCAGAGAATGATACAATTATTCTTACAGAGATATGGATAAGTAAGGAAGCTCAGCAGGAACATTTGACAAAACCTCATATGGAAATCGTAAAGGCTCTTAAGGATGAATATGTTACATCTACAGAAGTTATGCAAAGAAATGACTTCACATTTGAAGAAGAATAAGTGTTTCAAAAATAAACCGTTAACATGTCAGGCTACATAAAAAGTAGCACTTATTAACGGAGGTGACTTATATGTCAGAATGGAAAGAACTTAAAGAAGAGTTTTATGGGAGCAACACATGCGCTATTACGCAATGGGGAACCATTGATTTTAGTCCTGAATCAAAAGATGAGGTTGTAGGTGGTGATAAACTTACCTATGATGAGTATCTTGAGGTTATGAAGAATTCAGGAAAAGAGAGCAGGCATTATTTTGAAATGGTATATAGAAACTGTGGACTTGAATTTAAAGGCCGCATAGAAAAGAAAAATCATCGAAATATATGTTTTGAGAGAATCTATGTATCCGGAATGTACATGGATGGTGTCTGCTTTGATGGTAAAGAAGAACATGTATGGATGTCTTCCCGTGGATTTGAAAATTACAAAGTGGGAGACTCTCTTTCATTTTTTGCAGAGGTTTACAGATATTTAAAGACAGGTAATGGAAAGAGAATTGATTTTGGTTTAAGAAATCCGGAAGATATAAAAAGGATAGATGAATACGAGCTTCCAAGTGATGAGTATCTTGTTGCACAGGCAATGAGTGATGTTATTTGTGAGACCTGTATATTTACAGAAAAGTGTGACAGAGTATATTGTATGCTGCCGTAAATGCACTAACCCATGTGCCATTAAATAACCTGAAAAATAGTAAATAGTTCATTTGTACAATATGTTAAAATTGTACAAATGAATTATTTCTGTTATAGCAAATATTTGGATTGGTTACATGTACATGGGGTGAACGCTTATATTTTTCGTTTAAACAGACATATCAGTTTATTCTAAACTAGCATTTCTTACATGTTTTTCTTTATCTGCTCATAATTAAAATAAATCCTACAATGATTAGTATCAATGCTGCGAGCAGTTCATTAAATAAACCAATAATAATACATATGCCAATTGCAATTAGAAACTTGGTCGTACCATTACCACCGCCTCTAAAAGAGCCGCCACGATTCCTACTGTAATCATTATCATCCCAGCTATATCCCTCATCACAGCCACATCTGCCTTGTTTGCCATCGTGCGGAAAGTGATTATCTCCATCGTACATAATTGCCCCCCTAATTAATATTCTAGTTGAATATTCACATTGTTCAATTCGTTATACTTACTATATCTATTATACCTTATATTGGTAGATTCGCATATCTATTTATGCCACATTTTGCATTGACTGTGAATGTTAAAAATAATTACCTTTGTAAGGCTAAGAAGTACCCAAATGTTAAAATACTCTGCTAGCCATACACTTTGGCAGGTGGTACGATTAATTCATCAAATGAAGAGAGGATATAAAGATGAAAAGAGAAAGTATAACATTTGCAAGAAATTTAAAGAACTTAAGAAACTCACAGAAATTAACAATGCAGCAGATGGCAGAAAAGCTAGGTGCTGTAAGACAGACGGTATCAGACTGGGAAAAGGGAATATCAAGTCCTGGAATTGATGTTTTAGCCAATATATGCAAAGAGTTTGATGTATCGGCAGATAAAATGATGTTTGGAAATATATTAGATGAAGTAAATATTGAGGATAATTACGAAGATCACAAAAGAGTAATTTTTTCAAGAAAAAATGAAGGCGAAGAACCAAAAGGAATTTATAGACCGATAGATGTTGATATTGATTACATAGATGATGTATGGAATATAACTGTAATAGATTTCTGTGAGAGACTTGTTATTGCTTTGGGATTGAGCAGAATGGGTTATAAGATTACTGATATATACGAACAGGGATTTACAGTTCTTTTAAGCTTAAATGTAGTTGAAGAACAGTTAAAGCATGATATTTTTGAAATAATGGATCACCTTATACATCATGATGATGCATATTTATGTCAAAAGCTGGAAGGATTTTCAAATAAATTTGCACGGGTTGAGAGTAATCTTGTAAATGACACTCTTATAGAGATAATAGGAAAAGATCCAAGCGGCTATAAATATTATGTTGTGAATGAGTATGGTGCAATACTTGGCTATGCAAATAGTATAACTGAATGTACAATAATAATTGATGAACAGCAAGATTATTCTAAGAAATATGAAATAATGGAAGTGCAGGAATGATGGTATAAGCGGAATATGAATTTTACATATTTTATAATATAGTAATTTATTATGGGAAACATGGTAGCAGGGCTGCAGTTGATTAGATATCAATCAGCCCTGCTTTTTTATAATGAAGCAACAAATACTGCTGGTGTTATATTATACTTTTTCTTAAATAACTGTATGAAATGGCTTTCATTACAAAAACATAGAGTGTAACTGGTTTCATTAATAGACATTCCATAAGAAAGCATGTTTTTTGCTTCTTCAAGTTTTTGGTTGAGTATATATTGATGAAGCGGAATTCCGGTCTCTTTCTTAAACGCCAGTGAAAGGTAATCTCTTGATACATGAAATGTGCGTGCAATATCTTCTATTTTCAGCCTGCTGTGAAGATTAACATGGATTAAATGTATGCATCTGTTGATAAGTGGGCTGTAGCATTGTGGAATTTTATTTTCCTTCACTTTTGTTACAAGTTCGATGGCTTTCTGGCTCAGATATTCTATGCATTCATCCATTGTAGGCAGCATATCAATTTCCTGAATATATTCATCACTTAATTGGTAGGCTTCAGTCTCATCAAGTCCCCCAAGGATAGCATAATGTATTGCAACCGCGATGGTGGAAACAGCCCAGTAGTGTATTTCACTTGAAAGGTTATCAGACATATGTCCAATAATTAGACCTGATTTTTTATATAGTTCAAGAGAAGTTCTGACACCATTAATATTTCCATTTTTAATAGCAGTGAATAGCATAAGCTCATATTGAAAAGCTGAGTGTGTTTTGCCGGTTTCACGTGCGTTATATATAAAGTTTTTGGAAGAATCCAGAAATTCGTAGCTGATTTTTGCATTATTCTCTGACATTTTTTCTCCAATCATATAGCAATTAAAATAAATGCTGTTACATTTATATTATATAATAAAAATGATATATCACAACATAAAATTAATATAGATTATCAATAATAAATGATATTGTGAGTATAGATAAATGGGCGTGAATGGAGGTTATTATATGGGGAAAAGTCTGAATGAAAAGTGCAGGCTTGTGACGGGACATGGAGCATGGCATATAGGTGATATTCATGTGTCTGATGGACCTCACGGGATACGTGCACAGGAAGATGGAGCAAAGAATAACGACAGTTATGAAGCAACCTGTTTTCCTACAGCCAGCAGTGTGGCATGTTCATGGAATACAGAATTAATTGGGAAAATGGCAGAAGGCCTTGCAAAGGAAGCAAAGGAATTAGGTGTATCTGTAGTCTTAGGACCGGGGGTTAATATTAAGCGGTCTCCAATGTGTGGCAGAAATTTTGAGTATTATTCGGAGGATCCTTATCTTGCAGGGGAGCTTGCAACAGCCTATATTAATTCAATGCAGGAATGCGGTGTTGGAACATCCTTAAAGCATTTTGCCGGTAACAGTCAAGAAACACACAGAATGACATGTAATTCAATGATAGATGACAGAGCATTACATGAAATATATCTCAGGGCATTTGAGAAGGCTGTAAAAATGGCAAAACCGACAACGGTTATGGCAAGCTATAATTACCTTAATGGAATTTCTGCATGTGAAAATAAATATCTGCTTACGGATGTTCTTAGGGGTGACTGGAAATATAAAGGTCTGGTAATGAGTGACTGGGGAGCCTGTGTTAATCTTAAGGAATGCATATCAGCTGGAATGGATGTTGAAATGCCGGATAGTTGTGGCAACCATTATGAAGAAGTACTTGATGCAGCAAAGAATGATGAAGAATTTGCCGACAAGTTAAATCGTGCCGTAGAAAGAATAGAAAATTTAAATAGCAGATACAGAGAAAATATTATCCCAAAAGATAAAAAGAAACAGGTACCTGATTTCATAAGAAAAGATAATCATGATCTTGCAAGACAGATAGCAGAAGAAAGTATTGTATTGCTGAAAAATGATAATTTTTTACCGTTTACCAATATAACAGAGGTATTGCTGGTTGGAGATTTGGCAGCAAATCCAAGGATACAGGGCGGAGGAAGCAGTCATATTAATACTTCATCAATAGATATATTTGAGGAACAATTTAGAAAATATGGTGTGAAAGCAAGATATGTACAGGGGTATAAAGCAGCAGCTTTTAAATGCAGTAAGAGGTTGGAAGAAGAGGCAGTAAATGCGGTAAAGGAGGCCTGCAAACGAAATATACCTGTTCTGTTTTTTGGAGGGCTTACTGATATTGCCGAAGGTGAAGGCTATGATCGTGAAAGTTTTACTCTCCCTTACAATCAGATACATCTTCTTGAAAAACTTCTGAAAATTGATAAACGAATTGGGTTTATATCATTTAGTGGCTCACCTTATGATATGGAAATACCTTCAAAATGTATTGCATTGTTACATTTGTATCTGGGTGGAGAAGCAGTAGCTGATGCTTGTGTAAAAATTCTAATGGGTATTACTAATCCTTCAGGGAAACTTGCGGAGAGTATTCCATATAGTGAAAAGGATGTCCCTTGTTATGGATATTTTGGAAAACAGGGTGAACAGATAAAACATTTAGATGATGTGGAATATCGCGAAAGTATTTTTGTAGGTTACAGGTATTATGATACTTTTAATGTTCCGGTAAGATATTGCTTTGGATATGGCTTAAGTTATACAAGTTTCAGATACTCTGATTTAGTTATACATAAAGATAACGATAAAGTTAGGATATCATTTCAGATTGAAAATGTTGGAAGTATGCCCGGAAGCGAAGCTTCAGAAGTATATGTTGTAAATCCGGATAAAAATGCATTCAGACCAGACAGGGAACTTAGAGGATTTTCAAAAACATATCTTAATCCCGGAGAGAAAAAGCAGGTGGAAATAATACTTGATGACAGGGCATTTTGTGTATATCAGAATGATGAATTTCAGGTAGTTGGCGGAGTATATGAAATACAGGTTGGTGCATCATTAAACGATATAAGGTTATCAGAAAATATTAGGGTAGATGGGCAGGATATCAATTCTCCATTAACTAGACAGGTCCAGATACCACTATCTCAAAATGACTTTTGCAAAATATATAAATATGATTACACGCATTTTTCTAATCTTCGACCTGGAGAATTTACAACTAAGAATTCACTTACACAGATGCAGCAATATTCTGGATATGCAAGAAAATGGATATTTATAGGAAATTTATTTGTGAGATTAATGTATTTTCCAAAATCAATTAAAGATCCGGAGGCAAGGATGATGCTGGAAGGAATTATGGAAGGAAATGTTGACAGTCTGTGTAATCAGAGTGGCGGTTTTGTAAAAAAGAAGACTATAAAGAAAATAGTTGATTCTGCGAACAGGGGGAAAAGCGTATGAATGAAAAACTAGATGCAAGAACAAAATGGAGCTACTGTATTGGAGCAACCGGAAGAGATGCAGCATATGCGCTGGTAAGTATGTATTTAATTCTTTATGTACAGTATACGATGAATCTTACGAGTGCACAGTTTGCAATAATAAGTGCAGCAATGGTGGTCTGCATGGTATGGGATGCCATTAATGATTTACTTATGGGAATTATTATTGAGAATACACATTTTAAGATGGGTAAATTTAAGCCATGGATTCTTATAGGGTGTATCAGTAACGCTATCGTAATTATATGTCTGTTTACAATTCGTCCAAGCGGCTGGGGATTTGTAGGATTTTACAGCCTGTTTTATCTTTTATGGGGAATGACATATACAATGAATGATATTGCTTATTGGGGAGTATTACCTTCATTAAGCTCAGATGCACACACCAGAGATTCTTTAGTGACAATTATGAGTATTTTTGTATGTATCGGTCAGTTTTCAGTGGCAGGAGTAGTTCCAGTGGTAATTGCAGGAAATGCTGTAAACGCATATAGAATTGTGGCATTCATCGTTGCTTTGGCACTTGTTGGATTTCAAATGCTTACAGCATTTGGTATAAAAGAAAAAGACAGAAAAGAGCAGAAGGATAAATTGTCTTTAAAGGACATGTACAAAATTTTTGCAAGAAATGATCAGCTGGTTGCAGCGGGAATAGCTTCTATATTCTTTAATATAACATGCAATATTCTTATCATATTTGGCGTAAATTTCTTTTACATTGAATATGGATATTCAGAAAGCGGAAATCTCGTGTTTTATTTTACAGTGATGTACGGATTGGGAATGCTTATATCACAGGCAAGTTATGCAACTCTTGCAAAACATTTTTCGAGAGAGAGAATTCTGAAGGTTTGTTTTGTCGTGTTATTAATTGGTTATGCATGTTTTATGGGATTCGGCTATATCTTACCGAAAAATGTGGTTCTTCTTAACGCAATTGGATTTATCATATTCTTTTTCCAGGGGTTAATGAATCTGGCTATAGTTGTTATGATCAATAATACAATTGAATATGATGAGGCAAGATTCATGGAAAGACATGATTCCGTTATATCTGCAGTACGTTCATTTAGCGTAAAGCTGGCTGGAGGAATCAATCAGGGATTATCTGCTCTAGTACTTATAATAAGTGGAATATATGCAAAAAGTCAGGCAATCAGTGCATTAGAGATAGATGTTAATAAGGGGACTCTTACAAGTGAGGGAGCACTGCTTAAAGCAAATGACTATATTGCAGAAATAACCTCTCAACAGGCCTTGATATTTAGAATGGGAATGATACTTATCCCAGTATTAGCATTGATAGTTTCTTATGTTATTATACGGAAAAGGTATCATATAGACGAAATTGAGTATGCAGAATTAATTAAACAGAAGCAAGCTTGAAGGATATAACAGATACTTTGAATTTATGCTTTCCTGTAATCACTCTAATTAAGGGTATATACCGACATAAATTGTTCTGGTAATGTATAAGAGAATATGATAAGATTTTGTGGTTTGAATTAAAGCGTAAAAGTAACGGACTGGAGGAGAAACACATATGACAGCAGAGGATATCAGAGAGCATTTAGAAAATCTTATCGGAGCAATTACATTTGAATATAATGGAAAAAACTGTGGGATTGACCCTTTATCTTTAAACAAGTTTGTGATGTGGTATGGTGATGATGAGACAGTTGCAGAATCTGTAGATGAGGTTATGAGCATTGATTTTTTTGATGGAAACTGTCTGGAAGAAATCATAGAAGATGCAGAGGATTTTGAATATTAAATTTTAGGATACAGGTATTATGCTATGTGCAATTGCCTGTACCCTTTTTTGATGTGTTTGTGGGTGACTTTCATTTTAAATGAATTTGATATCAGGGTAGCCGGATACTTTACTTAACTTATCTTTGATAAAAATTCTAAATCTGTTTTTTGAATTAGAACCCTCATACTGATTGATACATATACTTAAGAATGAAGTATCAGTAAAGACAAATGGACGTAAACATAAGCGTTCTGACTTACATATATTAACTGCACCGGTATCAGATGTATTGTGTGTGATTTTTGATTCTTCTTCAAAGCCGGTTCTCTCATAAAGATGTCTCATCAGATATTCCCTTGGAATAAATACGGGACTGTAATCATCAGTTACAGTTTCCATAGGTCTATGTGTAACAAATAGATTATTTAACTTACTTGTTACGCAGCCTTTGTTTTCTATGTAACAAAGAGAGGATAAGAATAAGTAAGCATCTTCGTAGCTGTCAGTTATAACAAGAAGCTTTATTTTTGAATTCCGAAGGGAATCTGAACTTATGGCTTTCTCAATTCTAATTCTAGCAGCGTAATCAGTTGAGATGTCTTCAATGGCGAATGTATGTGTAGAACCTGATACTTCCCTGAATGTTAAAATATTCTTTAACACAAAAGTATTTCCTGCATTTCCAAGAATGGCAGCCGGTAGGTATGCTGTACTCGCGTCAAGTCCTGGGGTATCACTTATGTTAAAGTAAAATGCTTTTTTTATAATCCATTTCCTTAAAAATTCATAAAGCCCTGTCATATTTGGGTGAGCTGATAGGAATGTAGCGTATAAGTCTCCGCCGAATACACATGAGACGGATAAGCCATTAAGACATAAGGATACAAATTTTTCATAACTTCCAGGATCATCAGTTCTTATTAAGTCTGCTGCCTTTTCAAATATGAGGTTTCTTCTTCGAAGGTATTTTCTTAAGTTTCTTACATAATTTTCCTGATAGGAATTTGAAATTGAATCATTTTTAACAGGCAGCTCTTCACTTGTATCGAAAGTATCATTTGTATTATCTGTATTGTCTGGCTTAGATGTACCTTCATTATCATATGTATGAACTGTACTGCATGTCTCCTTTGTACTCTTTGTCTCTTTTGTATCATTTATCTCTTCTTTTGCCTGTTCTCCAAAAGTATCTGCAGTACCAGTGTTATCAACACTTCTTTCATTAGCATATTCATACAGGCATTTTTTGTATAAGCTACATAGTTGGTTTTTTCCATATCCCATATTAGATATTCTTATTAAAATATCCAATAACCAATCTGTGTTATCTGAAAAAAGTTCTCTATATTCGGTTGCTGACAGACTGTCAATCAGGTGATTATATGATGAAGCCTTATCAGATTTATTATAACAGCCGGTATTTTTGTTAACGGTATTTCCTTCCTTAATGATTTTTATTATGTCGTCAACGGATAATTTGATATTCTCAAACATCTTTCCAAGATAGAGAAATGCCATGCTTTCAAGTGGCGACAGTTTCTTTTCACCTGTCAAAGTTTTTTTTGCCGGAACGCCTGAACATATGCCGGAAGGGTGGTATAAAAATGTGAGTGAGGTAAGGGGAAAAAGATGTGTGCCTTTTTCAAAAAAGTGAATATAATTAATGAGTTTTTCTTTTATGATCTCACTTCCCTGACTTCCGGTATCAACTTCAACATAATCGGTAGCCTTAAATACACTGTCAGTTTCATTCTTATACATTGTGGTTACTAATCCGTCTGCAACAAAGTAGGTTTCATCAGATATGTTACAGATATGCTCATAGGAAAAATCGAATTGAGCCGGATAGTAGGGATTTCCTAAGATATATGCATACAGGTCTATTACGCCGGCAGCATGTTCAAGGTTATGATTGTGAGTTAAAGATAAGTCATTCAGCTGTATATTTTTCTTAAGTGGATGCTCTCCTAATAAAGAGAGTTTTTCGGCACACAATTCTCTTGCAGCATCAGTTAAATGGTAAAATATCTGATTTCCCTTATTCTCAGAGTCTTTGGCTTGTATTGTATCTATGATGTTTGTACCAATATTAAAGGTCCTTTTATTGATGTTTTGTATGTAGCATCGGCATACAGAGGATTTCCCGGTAACTTCTTTAATAGGAAAAAGTCCAAGGTAATTAAGCTGTTCTTTATATGCTCCTCCCATTAGTGCAATGGAAAGACACAAAAGTTCAGAGACATTTCCATCAATACAGTTCTCAACCGCTGTCTTGAAATATTCATACGCACCCTCACGTAAGAATGCTGGAGATAATTGTAAGAGCTTTAACTTATAAGCTAACCGGTTATCATCATTAATATTTTCTGAAGCATATGTTTTATCTAGCTGCGATGGGCGGTTATATAAAACATTGTAGGTATTAAGATTATTATATTTATCCATATTTCTTCCTTATTGTTTATCAGTCAGATTTATTGCTTTGTTTCCAGTAATAATTGTTAAATGGGTATATTTTAAAGTCAAATATTGATGAGATTAATGAGGCTGATAAAAGATTAGAATTATGTGCTGCCAGCACATAAAAATTGATGGAAATTATATAAAATGTGTTACAATATAAAAGTTAAATGATTATGTAGTGTATTGGAGATAATGAAATGGCAATTGCTAAAATGGGAAAACTTGTTGAAGTTGATATAAGAAAGCTTTGGGAGCACGAACAGTATGATTTTTCTAAATGGTTATCAGATAAAGAAAATCTGGAACTCCTTAATGATGCCATTGGGCTTTCATTAACAGAGGTTGAGACAGAAGTATATGTCGGTGCTTACAGATGTGACCTTGTAGGAAAAGATGAGGTTACTGGTGAAAAGGTTATTATTGAAAACCAGCTGGAAGCTTCAAACCATGACCATTTGGGGAAAATTATTACATATGCGTCAGGACTTGATGCCAATGTAATTGTATGGATTGTAAAGGAAGCAAGAGAAGAACACAGAAGTGCTGTAGAATGGCTTAATAATAATACATCTACAAATATTAACTTCTTTCTTATTGAGGTTCATGCATACAAAATTGGCGATTCTAATCCGGCTCCTATGTTTGAGGTAGTCGAAAAGCCTAACGGCTTTATTAAAAATGCCAAAAATCAGTCGGGTTCTTCAGATCTTAATAAATCGCAGTCTGAAAGACTTGAATTCTGGACACAGTTTAATGATGTTATAGTGGAGCGGGGAAAGCCTTTTAAGATAAGAAAGCCTTCTACGGATCACTGGTATGATATTGCCATTGGAACTAGTGCTGGACATGTTGCACTTAATCTGGTAAATAAAGAAGGCTGTGTTGTTGTTGAATTATACATAAATGATGATAAGGAATTATATGATTCTCTGGAATCCCAAAAGGAAGAAATAGAAGCAAAGCTTAATCTTCCATTGGAGTGGCGCAGACTGGATGATAAGAAGGCTTCAAGAATAATGCATAAGATTTATGGACTTAATTTTGATGATCATTCAAATTATGGTGAATTAATGAATGAGATGATAGACAAGGCAGTTAAGTTCATAAGTGTATTTAAAAAATATATGAAATAAAAGAGAAAATGAGTGTCAGCTGTTTGGATTTGAAAAGGACCAAATGGCTGATATTTTTATGTCCGGAGGTACCTATTTGAGTAACGGTTGTAAGCTCTTATATTGATATGAAAATAGGAAGAGCAGAACTTGAAACGACATTAATTGACAAAATACGACAAAAAAGTAAAAAATACTGGTTTATGTGGTATAATGTATCAGAAGCAATAATGTATAAACTAAACGGATAGGAAACGAGGGCTTTTTTTGAGAATACTGTTTTGTAACATTGCATGGATGGATTACTATAAGGGAATTGTTCCAGGAAAAGATGAGCCAAAAAACGGAGGTTCATATGTAAAAGATACTAAAGATGCACATGAAAAATATAACTTTAAGCCGGAACACTTAAAACTAAAGGGATTCCCGGAAGGTGAGTATTGTCTTGGGTTTGTGGAGACAAAAAGCACTAGTGCAGGAAAAAGGAATCAGCTAAATATCGAAAAGATAGAGGGCTGCAGTGATCTTAAAAGTGAAACAGAAGTTGATGATGTTCTGGTTGTGTACTGTGCATTATACCCGGACTCTTTTGATAAGGAAACATATGTTGTAGGCTGGTATAAACATGCGACAG
>ERZ779866.621-NODE-621-length-39383-cov-3.695993_pt1 | contig 39383 bp, 36 predicted proteins | sample MGYA00511248_ERZ779866 | MGnify/ENA primary metagenome ERZ779866 (study PRJEB29588, sample SAMEA2155758) | human gut metagenome | biome: human gut; feature: human-associated habitat; material: faeces | place: Denmark | collected 2008/2010 ... | reverse complement strand
AGCAATGCAAACCCAATCCTTGGGAAGAATTTGCTCAAAGCCACAAGAAGGGTGACAAGGTCACGGGTCAAATCAAGTCCATCACCGACTTTGGTGTGTTCATTGGTTTGCCTGGCGGTATCGACGGTTTGGTTCACTTGTCTGACCTCTCTTGGACGGAAGCTGGTGAAGAAGCTGTTCGCAAGTACAAGAAGGGTGACGAATTGCAAGCGGTTGTGCTCGCAATTGACACCGATCGCGAACGTATCAGCCTCGGCGTGAAGCAGTTGAGCGGAGACCCGTTCACCAACTTCACGAGCACCCACGAAAAGGGCTCCGTGGTGACCGGTACGGTCAAGAGCGTTGACGCCAAGGGCGCCGTGATCGATTTAGGCGATGAAACCGAAGGCTATTTGCGTGCCTCCGAAATTTCTGCCGAACGTGTCGAAGACGCTACGACTCAATTGAACGTGGGTGACAGCGTGTCTGCTCAAATCATCAGCATTGACCGCAAGAACCGTAGCATCCAATTGTCCGTTAAGGCCAAGGATGCCGCCGAAGCCCGTCAAGCCTTGGATCGCATGAACCAAGATGCAACGGGTACGACCACCCTGGGTGCCTTGTTGAAGGCTAAGCTCGAACAAAAGTAATCGGAGAAGCATGGTGGACGCCATGACGAAATCCGAGCTGATTGAACGGCTCGCTAATATTAATCCGCGCCTTGCGGCGCGTGAAGTTGATGAAACCGTCAAGTCGGTTTTGGATGCGATGACTGAAGCTTTGGCGACAGGTTCCCGCATCGAAATCCGTGGTTTTGGCAGTTTTTCGCTGAACTATCGCCCAGAACGCGTGGGACGCAATCCCAAAAGCGGAGAAAGCGTGGTGGTTCCGGCCAAATACGTGCCGCACTTCAAGGCGGGTAAGGAAATGCGCTCTCGAGTAGATGCCTCGGTTTCTGCTGAGTAGGATCATTTCTAATCATCAATAAACGGGAAAAGGGGAGATTCATCAGAGTCTTCCCTTTTTTCTTTCCATTTTTCTTAGGAAAAATGCCTTAGATTTCTCGTGCCGCTAGGCGCATATGCCTAGATTTCCCCGTTGAATCGCCCTGTTGGCCTATCTACAATAATTCGATATAGGCTCGGCCTATTGTCAATGCGATTATTGTTTTTGTGAGATTGAATCATGTATAACTTTCTCTCTGCTTTTGTAATCTGTGGGATAGTTGTGATCCTCGGTGAGGCGATCTCCAACCTCACCAAGGCTTGGGTACCGTCTGTTTTTGCTTCAGCTTGTATTTTGCTTGTAGGGTATTGGACGGTTTTGCCTTATGACTTGGTCAAAGACTCTTACCTAATTCCGTTCGGAGCAACGATTGCCATTTATTTATTGATCGTTCATATGGGAACGGTTATTAGCTTGCAGACACTGATTGAACAGTGGAAAACCGTGGTGATTTGCCTTGTAGTTCTAGCGGGCATGACCGCAGCCGTTTTGTTGATTTGTCCAATGTTGATGGATTGGTCCATGGTGGTGGCAGGTCTGCCGCCATTGACGGGTGGCATTGTGGCAGCGACGATCATGCAACAGGCTGCAACGGAAGCCGGTTTCACAACGGCAGCGGTTTTCGCCATTTCCATGTATTGCATTCAAGGCTTCGCGGGCTACCCTTTAACGGCGATTTGCATGAAGTATGAAGGCAAGCGCCTTTTAGCTGAATACCGCTCAGGTCAACGTGTTTCCACTTCTGAAATGGATGCGATCCGAAATGTGACTGCGTTGCCCAAGGACACGAGCAACGGCATTTTGGCTTTGCCGGAAAGCTGGAATTCACCGGTTATGACTCTGACCAAGCTTGCGTTAGTCGGTTGGCTTTCCGCTATGGTCGGCGGTTGGACCGGCATTAGCGGGGCTGTTTGGGCTCTCGTTTTCGGCGTTATTTTCTGTTCATTGGGCTTCCTGGAAACCGATGCTTTGCACCGTTGCAATTCCTTCAACATCCTGATGTTTGCGTTGACGATGTTCGTCTTCGACGGGTTAAAAGATTGCACACCGCAAATGCTTGAATCGATTTTGGTGCCCATGGTTGAAATGATTGTTGTGGGTGTGGCTGGCATGGCTGTTTTAGCTTGGGTTGTCGCTAAAGTACTCAAGCAATCTTTTGCGCTCAGTTTTGCGAATTGCTTAACGGCTCTTTATGGCTTCCCGTTTAATGCCATTATTACGGAAGCCACCTGTAAGGCCATGGCAAAGACAAAGGAAGAAAATGACTTTTTGATGAGTAAGATGTTCCCGTCAATGATCGTTGGCGGTTTTGTGACAGTAACCATCACTTCGGTCATTATTGCTGGATTCTTTGTGAACCTGTTCTAAGATTTTAAATTTTCTGGCTCGGTCTGCTTCTTTAGGCCGAGCTTTAAGATGAAAGGTAAAAAAATGGATATCAAAGCACTTGCTCAGAAATATAACGATTTTTTAATTACTCAACGCCGTTGGTTCCACCAACATCCGGAAGTGAGTGAAAAAGAATTTGAAACATCCAAGCGAATTAAGGAAGAGCTGGATAAGCTCGGCGTTGCTTGGCGTCCTTGCGGTTTGGAAACAGGGGTTCTTGCAACGATCAAAGGCGCCCATCCGGGAAAGACGATTTTATTGAGAGGCGATATTGACGCATTGACGGTCCAGGAAGAGACAGGCTACGAATTCGCAAGTTGCAATCCCGGGGTGATGCATGCTTGCGGTCATGATTGCCACATTTCCATGTTGCTGACGGCGGCCGCGATGCTCAACGAGATTAAAGATGAATTGCATGGAACGGTCGTCCTCGCGTTCCAACCAGCCGAAGAAGTGGCAACCGGTGCCAAATCCATGATTGAGCAAGGTTGTCTGGATGGTGTGGATGCTGCCTTTGGCATGCATGTTTGGTCAGATTTCGAAGGCGGCAAAGTCGCTGTTCGAACAGGCGCTGCCATGGCTTCCGGTGATCGCTTTGATATTGAAGTGATCGGCAAAGGTGGGCATGGCGCTGCACCGCATCAATGTGTTGACGCTGCTGTCATCAGCGCAGCCATTGTGCAGAATCTGCAGACAGGTGTCAGCCGTGAAATCAATCCCGTGGATACCGCGGTGATTACGGTTGGAACAATCAATGCCGGTACGCGTTGGAATGTGGTGGCCGGTTCCGCGACGTTAACCGGAACCACGCGTTGCTTTAATCGCGATGTAAGAGACTATTTCCCGACGTTTATCGAACGAGTGGCCACTCAGACCGCACACGCAATGCGCGGTGACGCGAAGGTCACTTATACGAAACTTGTGCCGCCGACGATTAATGATGCCGCTTTAGCCGACATGGTACGTGGATCTGCAAAGAAAGTGATGGGGCAAGATTGCCTTTATGACTACCCGGTCACGATGGGCGGTGAAGACTTTGCTTACTATCAGGAAAAAGTCCCCGGAGTTATGGTGATGTTGGGTATTCGAAGCGAGGCTTGCGATGCGGTCTATCCGCAACACTCTGGGCACTACAAAGTTGATGAAAGCGCTTTGATTAAGGGCGCCCTTTTACATACGCAAGTCGCTTACGACTTCTTAAACGGTAAATAGTGTCGTCCTTTGTTTGTGAACTCCAAAAAAGCCCTGTGTGAACGGGGCTTTTTTGGCATGTGCGTCCTAAATATGACACTATTACGAACTGATTGTTGTTTCAGAGGATATTTTCGGAATGTCTGCACAAAGAGAAGAGTTAAAGAAAGCAAAACGCATTGTTGTTAAAGTCGGCAGCAGCACCATCACCTATCCGAATGGAAAGTGCAACTATTTTCGGATTGATCGGTTGGCTCGGGAATTGTCTGATTTGCAAAATCAGGGAAAGGAAATGATTTTGGTGACTTCCGGTGCGGTTGCCGTCGGCGTGGATCGCTTGGGGTTAAGTGAAAAACCGAAAAATATTCCTGCTAAGCAAGCCTGCGCGGCAGTCGGCCAAGGACTTTTAATGCATACCTATGAGAAGTTTTTTGCTGAATATGGTCAGGTCGTTGCCCAGGTGCTCGTGACTCGATCGGAAATGCTTGATCGCCACCGTTACACCAATGCGCGAAATACATTCATGGAGCTTTTAAAAAAGCGTGTGATTCCGATTGTCAATGAGAATGACGTTGTCGCCTTGGATGAATTGAAAATTGGTGATAACGACAATCTGTCCGCGATGGTGGCGAGTGTGGTTGACGCGGACTTGGTTGTTATTCTCTCAGATGTTGACGGCTTGTACACAGCCAATCCTCAGACTCATCCGGAGGCGACTTTGCGCCACTGCGTTGAGGAAATTACGCCTGAAATTGAAGCTAGTGCGGGTGGCGCCGGCAGCAGTGTCGGAACGGGGGGCATGTGCACAAAAATTCAGGCCGCAAAAAGCGCGACCACATCGGGGATTAACCTTGTCATAGCATCCGGTTCGGAAAACGACGCGGTTATGCGAATCTTAAACGGTGAAGACATCGGTACGCTTTTCGTTTCCCGTGAAAACCGATTGCAGTTTAGGAAACGTTGGCTGGCTTTCGGCGCAAAAATCAAGGGGCGCGTCACAGTGGATGACGGTTGCGAGCAGGCGATTCATAAAACGGGTGGGTGCAGTATTTTACCTGTTGGGATCGTGACTGTTGATGGGGATTTTGAAGCCGGAAGCACAGTGAGCGTAGTGACTACTTCCGGTCATGAGTTGGCACGTGGATTAACGCATTATTCCTCAGAGGAGCTGCAGAAGATTAAAGGAGCGCAGTCTGCTGACATAGAAAAACTCTTGGGCCACAAAGCCTTTGATGAAGTTATTCATCGTGATGATTTGGTGATTTTGAATTAAGGAGCTCTCATGCAAGTTTATGACATCGTGAAAGAAAAGGCACAAAGTGCTCATGATGCGTCGAGGCTTCTAGCAACGACAAATGCCAGTGTAAAGAATCGGGCGCTTTTAGCCATGGCTCAGGCCCTTTTGGATCAGGCTGATATTGTTTTGCAAGCCAATGCAAAGGATATGGAGCATGCTCAGGCCATTGGTATGAAAAATTCAATGCAAGATCGTCTGCGTTTGACGCGAGAACGAATCAGCTCCATGGCGGAAGGCCTTCGGCTAGTTGCAGCACTTAAGGACCCCACAGGCGAGGTGATCGGCGGACAAACTTTATCCAATGGTCTTTCGATGACCAAAGTGCGAGTCCCTTTTGGTGTGGTGGGCATTATTTATGAGGCTCGACCGAATGTCACCGCGGATGCCATCGGTTTGTGCATCAAGTCGGGGAACGCTGTCGTGTTAAAAGGGGGCAGCGAAGCTTTGCACTCAAATGCTGCGATTGTGAAAATTCTTTCAGCCGCCGCGACGGAAGCTGGGATTGCCGAAGGCTGCATTCAATTTATTGATGTGGCCGATCGTGAGGCTGTAATCGATTTGATTCGCATGAACGGTCTTGTGGATGTGGTTATTCCTCGAGGCAGTCATCGCCTAATTCAGGCCGTTGTCCAACAGGCGACGGTACCGGTGATAGAAACAGGGGCTGGTGTCTGCCACACTTTTGTTGACGAAAGCGCCGATTTCCCAATGGCGCGGAAAATTGCCTTGAACGCCAAAGTTCAGCGTCCTTCGGTCTGCAATGCGATGGAAACGCTATTGGTGCATGAAAACATTGCACAGGCTTTTATTCCTCTGATGATGGATGATTTTGAGGCAGCTGGCGTGACCGTGTTCGGTTGCACGAAGGCTCAGCAAATTGATCAAAGGATCAAGCCGGCCACCGATGAGGATTGGGCAACCGAATATGGTGATCTTCGGTTGTCACTAAAAGTGGTTTCCTCTCTTCAAGAGGCCATGGACCATATTGCCCAATATGGGACTAAGCATTCGGAATGCATCGTGACAGAGTCTATGCAAAATGCTCATTTTTTCCAAGCTGGTGTTGATGCGGCGGTTGTGTACGTGAACGCATCTACCCGTTTTACCGATGGGTTTGAATTTGGGTTTGGTGCGGAAATCGGTATCAGTACTCAAAAGTTGCATGCCCGCGGTCCTATGGCATTGCCGGAATTGACCTCTTATAAGTATCTGATTACCGGCAATGGGCAGATTCGTGGATAAAACCGCACCTGTCTTTTTTAGGCGTTGTTCCCCTCTTTTTTCCATGAAGAGGGGGGCGAGCCGTTTATTGCTTGCGCTATTCTTGGGTTGCCTTTCCCTTGGTGTCGCCTTTCCCTCGGAAATCTCACAAGGATGTGAGGCTGCTTTTCAAACTCAAAATTATTCGTTAGCCCGAACGCTTTGCGAAACAGAGGCACGTCGAGGAGATAATCAGGCCAGTTATTGGTTAGCTCAAATGATGCTTGAGGGATTAGGGGGGCACAAAGATGAGAAAGCAGCCTTGCAGTGGCTCAAACGTCCCGCTATGGATGGATGCATTGATGCTCAGGTTAAACTGGTTGGACTCTATGAGAGAGGCGTGAGCGGGAATCCTGAATATAAGCAGGCGCTTAAGTGGTTGCTGAGAGCCGCTCAGGAAGGCGATGGGTTTTCTCAAGGGCGTCTGGGTCTTTACTATGAGTTAGGTTTGGAAGTTAAACAAAGCGGTCTCTTGGCTCGTCAGTGGTATGAAAAGGCTATTTCAAACGACGATAAAAACAGTTATCTGCGGTTAGCAAGACTTTACCTAGAAGGTAATGGCGTTGAAGAGGATCCCATAAAGGCATTTGAGCTAACACAACGAGCGGCGAATCTCGAATTCCCTCCCGCTCTTTTCATGTTGGGTAATTTGTATTATCAGGGAATTGGTGTGAAACAGGATAAACGCCATACGATTATCTTGTGGGAAAAAGCGGCTCAAATGAAAGATGCTTCAGCGTCATATGCTTTGGGAAATTTATATGATCGGGGCGATCTGGTACATGTTGATAGAAAAAAAGCCTTTCAATACTTTCAACAAGCGGCCCAAAGCGGTGTTCCGGCCGCTATGCACCGCCTTGGGCGTTATTATGAAAAGGGGTGGGCTGTGGCGAGAAGTTATGATAAGGCTATTCAATGCTATAAAGACGCCTCTTCATTCGGATACCCGCCATCCCAGTATCGTTTGTATCAACTCAGTCTTGAAGATAAGTCGATTGAAGATGGTCAAGAATATCTAGAGCGAGCGGTCAGAGGAGCCTTCCCTCCCGCATTGCATGAATTGGCCGCGATTTATCGAAAACATGGTGGAGCGGACGGCAAGAAAAAAGCAGTACAGTTGGAACTCATGGCCTGCCGGCGAGGCTATAAGGCCTCATGTGAAGCAAATCAAACAGAAAAATCGTCAACGCCGCCTAAGTCGCTTTAAAAAATTGCATTTGTTGAATATGTTTTGCCCTATGATAAAAGCTGATGAGTAATTGTCTTATGGGGGCTGTTATGAGTGACTTTACGCTTGATTTAATTCCTACACGTCGTCATTTGCACACCATCGCTGAAATGGGTTGGGGTGAATTCGAGACGACTGCCTATGTTATTGAACGACTGGAGCAGTTAGGTTGGACAGTGTTTGCCGGTAAGCAGCAAATTTGTGAATCTGCAGTAATGGGCAGAGATCCGGTTTTTGTTCAAAAACATTTAGATCGCGCTAGAGAGCGTGGTGTGAGCGAGTCAACGCTGGAGAAAATGCAGGGATATACTGGTTGCATTGCGCTTTGGGACACTGGGCGCCCGGGACCAGTGACGGCGCTACGGTTTGACATTGATGGCGTCGGTGTTGAGGAGACGCATCGCGAAGATCATTTGCCCAATCAAATGGCTTTTCGTTCAACGCACGACGGCGAAATGCATGCATGTGGTCACGATGGGCATACTTCCGTTGGTCTAAATGTGGCTCGTTGGGTTAAAGAAAATAGCGAGCATCTCAAGGGCAAGGTGAAGCTAATTTTCCAACCTGCGGAAGAGGGGGTGCGAGGTGGCGCTGCTCAGGCTGTTAGTGGAAAGCTGGAAGATGTGGACTACATTTTAGGGTGTCATTTAGCCATGATGTGTCCGACGGGTGAGGTCTGCACGACGCCGACCGGCGTGCTCTGTACAACGAAATTGGACATCCGTTTTACCGGGGCGCCGGCGCATCCGACCATGAGCCCGCATCTTGGACGCAATGCGTTGGCAGCTGCCTGTAACTGCGCTGGTCAGCTTTTGGGGATGGCTCGTCACGGCAAGGGCTTGGGGTGCGTTAATGTGGGGCTAATGAAAGCCGGCGAGTGTCGTAATGTGATCCCTGTTCATGCGGAGTTGCAGATTGAGGTGCGGGGCGAAACGGCTGAGATTAATGACTACATGGTTGATCAGGCAGTCCGCATTGCCAAAGGCACTGCGATCGCCTATGACGTTCTGTACGAAGTCGAAAAGGTTGGCGAAGCGGGTGAGTTGATCAACGATGAAGAACTCGTTGATATAGTCGCTCAGTGTGCGAAAGAAGAGCCGACTTGCCAACATATTGTTCCGTTCAAGAAGATCGGCTGCTCGGAAGACTACACCATGTTAGCCAAAGAAGTTCGTCGGCATGGTGGCAAATCCTGTTTCTTTGTCGTTGGTGCTGACCGTACTGCAGCCCATCATCAGGCAGAGTTTGATTTTGATGAAAAGGCAATGCTGACGGCTTTTGGAATTTTTACCAAAGCATTGCTAAAGCTCAATTCAAATAATGCCTAGCGGTGGCCATTTTGCTGAAAGGGCCGGGCTTCTGAAAACCCGGCCCAAACTTTCTCAGGTAGAAAAAGTGCCTTTGTTACTTTTCTGCTAGAACATGTTCCCCGTCAAAATGAGGGATGAACTTCGCATTGTCAGTGCGTCCAACCTGCATGAAGCCTTTTGTTATGCCGATGTTTCTCGCATGACGAATGACTTTTGGGTATTCAAGCGTCGTGAGCGGACGGTTAATTTCCGGGTGGCGACAGGCTTTGTATAGCGGCATGTATTGATTCATGATGGAGACATAGACTTGGTCGCCAAACGTCCCATGAATCCAATCCAGACAGCGACAGCTGTCACGCCATTGCCATGGCAATACGAGATGGCGAATAATTAATCCACGTCGAAGTTGACCCGCACTATCAAGTTGAGTTGGTCCAGTCATGTCGAACATCGTGCGAATCGCGTTAGATGCGTAATCAAAATACTTCGATACGCCGGAATATCTTTCTCCAAGGCGGTTGTCGAAATATTTAAGATCGGGGAGAAAAATGTCAATGAGCCCCGAGAGCATTCGAAGAGTTTCAGGAAGTTCGTAAGCATTTGAGTTGTAGACAATAGGGAGGCTGAGACCTTGCTCTTTAGCTGCGATTAATGCTTCTCGGATTTGGCGCGTGTAGTGACCGGGTGTGACTAGTTCAATACAGGATGCACCGCGTTTTTCTTCCTCAAGAAAAATTTCTGTTAGACGTTCTGTCGATATCCGGATGCCTTTGCCTTGCGCACTGATTTCATAATTTTGGCAAAAACAACAACGTAAATTGCAGTGAGAAAAGAAAATTGTGCCGGCCCCTTTTTTAGCTTCAAGAATCGGTTCTTCCCATGCATGCAAACTCACCAGGGCGACTTCGATGTCGTCACTGGCGTGGCAGATACTCCGTTTAAGCCCAAGGGCAGTAGAACGATCTGCCCCACATTGACGAGGACAGAGATTGCAGATCATTTTATGGTCAATTTAAAGTTTTTTATCTCAAAACAACAGGAAAGGAACTATACGACAGGTTAATTTAGATCGCTAATTTTTAGGCAGCTTATTGTGCAAACCATGATTTTTTATTCATTTTCCTTAACAAAAAGATCATTGCTGACTTTGTTGAGAGCATACTCAAAAAGCATCACTTGGTATTTAAAAATAGTATTTGATTATGTTTCCCCTCATCCACATATTACTTATAACCGATGAAAAACAAGAAAGGGGATAAAAAATGTCAAATATCTTCATCATTAATGCGGGGGTGAAAGTTCATGGTACAGGAGGGGAGCTGAATTCTCATCTTTGACGGAGATGGCTAAAAGAATTCTTGTTGAACATGGTCACTCTGTTATCGTGACCGATCTAAATGAGAATTGGCAACTTCAAACTGAAATACAGCACATCAAAGAATCGGATGTCATTCTTCTCCAGACCCCTATTTGGGCCATGGGGGTGCCGTGGCCCATGAAACGCTATATTGACATCGTCTTGACGAATCCAGAAGTTTGTGGAACAGATGGTCGTAGTCGGTCAAATCCGGATAAAAAATATGGATCAGGTGGCTTTCTAACGAAGAAACGTTATATGCTGAGTACGACGTGGAATGCTCCGCTAGAGGCCTTAACAGAGCCAGGAAATTTTTTGATGGCCGTGGATTAGATGAAGTGCTATTGCCACTTCATAAGCAATTTCAGTATATGGGACTGCGACCTATGCCATCATTTTCTATTCATGATGTGTACAAAAATCCCTCAATTGAGAAAGATCTCAAACGATGGGAACAGCATCTGAAACAATTTTTTCTCCGATAAGTGATTAGTTTTGTTGAAAAGCGTCAACATAATTGCTGATTAGTGTAAGTTGCCAAGAAAATTCTTGGCAACATGGACTAGAGAGGGTTAGGTGAGTTCTAGTCGGTCGGTGTCAATTATTGTTGAAAGTTCCCTTTGAAAGAGAAGTCACTAAAGAACTCAGATGGCATTAGAGATTTTGGGGCTAATTGGTGGTGGAGACGGCGGGAATTGAACCCGCGTCCAGAAATCGTCCATAACTGGATCTACATGCTTATTCAAAGTATTTAAACAATCTCATCTTGCTTCCCACCCTTTGACTGGTTCTGGCAAGACCAGACACTTTAGATCTTGATCATCGGGCAGTGCCCTCCCGACGATCCAGCCTGTATTAATATGAAACCGCTGTTAGCGAACTAACCCGGCCTAGAGGCAAACCGGTGCGGTCCTCGCCTAAATTAGGCGGCGAGAGCGAAACGCTTGTTATTGGCGTTTATTTGTTTTCCAGCGGATTTACAAGGTGACTGGACCTTGACATGCACCAAGCTACTTCGTGATCCCTGTCGAAACCAGGTCGTCCCCACGAGGATAAGCAAGGAACACTATTATGGACGAAATTTTTTAAAAAAGCTCCAGGCATCGTAAATTTTTTTGCAATTTTTCGCCTTTCTCTTTGTTTTTGTTCTAAAATGCGCTTCACATTTTTTGCCGTTTGAGTATGCGCCGCTTGCTCGGCACTTGTATTTTGTGAAGGCGTGGAAGATTATTTTTAACGATAATGGTGTCATTGTTTGTGGCACCATGGAGAATTATGGCTAAAGAAGACCTGATTGAAATGAGTGGCGTCGTGTTGGAAGTTTTGCCCGATGCCCGTTACCGTGTCAAACTTGACAACGGTCATGAATTGATTGCTTACACCAACGGAAAGATGCGTAAGCACCACATCCGCATTTTGGCGGGTGATAAAGTTTCTTTGGAACTTTCTCCGTATGATTTGACCAAGGGTCGCATCACGTTCCGCCATATTGAAGGTCGTCCGGTCGCCGCTGCCGCTCCCAGCACGAATCGTCGTCGCTAAGCGTTCGAAGTTTGTTGAAAACGCTGTCGTCAATGCGTCTTAACACGATTGTCGGCGGCGTTTTCGTTTGTCTGTCGCTACAATAACAGAAATTAAGCATTCCTCAGGATTTCATTATGGAATTTGAGCTTTGGTATTTGATCGCCGTACCGGTTCTTTTTTTAGCCGGTTGGTGGTTTCGCGGTCTTGATCAACGTCAGCGAGAAGAAGAGCAAGAGCCCGAAACCTATTACAAAGGGATTAACTTATTGCTCAATGACCAACCCGATAAAGCTATCGATGCCTTCATTGAAGTGGTCAAACTTGACCCTGAAACGATAGAACTTCATCACGCATTGGGCAATCTTTTTTGTCGTCGTGGGGAATTTGATCGGGCAGTGCGTATCCATAACCACCTTCTTAATCGTGAAGACCTTCCGGCTAAGGAACGTTCTTTGGCACTTTTTGAATTAGGTCATGACTACTTGAAGGCAGGTATTTATGATCGCGCAGAGGATAGCTTCACGCGCCTTTTAAAAGAGCCCGATTATCACCTTGAAGCCTTGCGTGCGCTATTGAAAATTTACTGCACAGAAAAAGAGTGGGAAAAGGCTATTTCTATCGCCAACACGTTAGAAAAAGAAGCTGGAGAAAACCATCAGTCTGAAATTGCTCATTTTTATTGTGAATTGGCGGCACTTTCAGCAAGGGAGAAAAAGTTTGACGAGGCGCGCGCTCAGTTGAATTTAGCCCTTAGCGTTGATCGTCGAAGTGTTCGAGCGCTAATCGCGCTAGGCAACCTGGCTCTTCAACAATCACAGCCTGAAGAAGCGCTCAATCATTGGTCACGAGTAGAAACGGTTGCCCCGGACTATGTCACCTTGATTATGGGGCAAATGGCCCAGGCTTATGAAGCAATCGGTCAACATGATCAAGCCATGAATATGATTCATCGGGCGCTTACCGATCAACCGAGTGCAGAAACGTTGACAATTGCCTTGGAATTGGTGACAAAGACTGAAGGGGAGAAAGCTGCACAGAATCTTTTGCGTGAGGAGCTGCACCGTCATCCGACCCTATTGGCTTTTGAAAAGTTGGCAGAACTACGCTTAAAGGATGATCCGGATAATGAGGAACTGACCTTGTTGACCTCGTTGCTGAAGCCACATGTCTCACATTTGGGGCGTTATCAGTGCTCACATTGCGGGTTTAGAGCAAAGGGGTTCCAATGGCTTTGTCCAGGTTGCTCATCTTGGGGAAGCTATCCGCCGAAGCGTATGGAAGAATGATTAAGGGCGAGCCTGGCGTTAATGCCGGGTTTGTTTGTATTTGTTACATTTTTCATGTTTTTCAGGGCGAATATTACGACGACTTTGCGTACACTTTAGCTCTGTGACCTTCTTTTTAGGAATTTATTGAATGCTTAAACGAATTGGTTTGTTTGTCCTGACTAACTTAGCCATTTTGGTCATGCTTTCGATCATTATGACCATCGTCAGTTGGGTTTTCGGTGTGAATTTTGGCCAAATCGCCGGTAGCAATCAAAACTATGGAACGTTATTGATTTATGCGGCGATTATTGGTTTTACCGGTTCAATCATAAGCCTTTTCATGAGTAAAACCATGGCAAAGAGCACTATGGGTTTACAGATGATTGATGTGCAAAATCCTCGAAACGGAGTGGAACGCTGGTTGGTGGAAGTCATTGCCAAGCTCGCAGAAATCAAAGGTGTGGCGATGCCTGAAGTTGGTATTTATCACGGCGAGCCTAATGCTTTTGCAACCGGTCCGACAAAGAACAATTCCCTGGTCGCTGTTTCAGATGGACTTTTGGCCAGCATGAACCGTGAGGAGGTTGAAGCTGTTCTTGCTCATGAAATGAGCCACGTTGCCAATGGTGACATGGTGACCATGACTTTGATGCAGGGTGTGATTAATACTTTTGTTGTGTTCTTATCACGTGTGATTGGGAACATTGTGGACCGTGTCATTTTGCGCAATGAAGATGATGGTCCGGGCGCAGGTTATTTCATCACGAGCTTGGTTCTTGACATCGTTCTCGGTTTGTTGGGTTCCATGTTGGTGATGGCCTATTCACGTTATCGCGAGTTTCAGGCTGACGCTGGTGCTGCTAAAGCGTTAGGGTCAACGGTTCCGATGATTAACGCGTTGGCTCGCTTGGGTGGTCAACCGGCCAATGAATTGCCGGGCAATGTGAAGGGATTCGGTATCAGTGGCGGTATCGGTTCGCTATTTGCTTCTCATCCTTCGATTGAGGAACGTATCAAAGCCTTGCGTGAGCTTAAAGTAAACTAACTTTTACCATTAAATTGCAAAAAAGCCCAAGAGTGAAATCGATTCTTGGGCTTTTTCTGTGCGACAAAAAATAAACGACTGCATGTCGTTTATTTTTAATCTGGGAATCTTATAAGGAAGAAGCGGTGGGGTGGGAGATGGGACTCGAACCCACGACAACCGGAATCACAATCCGGGACTCTACCAACTGAGCTATTCCCACCATCAAACTTTTTGGCCCGCCCGACAGGATTCGAACCTGTGACCCTCGGCTTAGAAGGCCGATGCTCTATCCAACTGAGCTACGGGCGGTTCGGTTTCTGCCGAAACGTGGTCGGGGCGAAGGGATTCGAACCCCCGACATCCTGCTCCCAAAGCAGGCGCGCTACCGGACTGCGCTACGCCCCGCCTCAAGTGCGAGTGAGCATTATGCAGGAAAATTCTATAAAACGCAATAGCAAACGTTAAAAACTTTCCAAGCTCCCAAGAAAACTGTTCGTTTTTTTGGCCTTAAAGCACTGTCCAAACGTCTTCCATGTTTAACCGAGACTTCGGTCGAGCAGCATTGCTGTCATTTTCAGCTCGATAGCCTAAACTCAAAGCCACGACGCTTCGAAGCCCTTTTTCTTTTAAGTTAAGGAACGAGTCAACTTTCTCGTAATCCAGTCCTTCTAACGCAGTTGAGTCAATATTCATTCCCGCAGAAGCAAACATCGCAATGCCTAGGGCGATATAGGTTTGCGCGGTTTCCCAAGCTAAAGAATCTGCGACTGTTTTAGAGTGAAGACCAACAAAATGTCGCCTACCAGCGTCAAGGCCGCTTTCAGTTTCAAGTCCTTTGTAGCGACCATCCGCAATTTCTTTATTTAACAGTTTTTGCAAATGCTCTTCAGAGATTTTTTCAGGGACAGCAAACACAATGACATCGCTAGCCAGTAGAACACGCTCTTTGTTGAAGTCAAGGACAGTTTCGGCAAACTGTTTTTTGCTCTCATCAGAAGAGATTAGGAAAAACTTCCAAGGTTGGGAGTTAACAGACGATGGCGCTAAACGCAAAATTTCCATCAACTCCTCAATGGCTTCACGGGGAATTTTTTGACCGTTATAGTGTTTGGTAGTGTAGCGTTCGCGCGCAATACGCAACATTTCATGAGCATCATTCATTTTCTACTCCTCAAGATCGGTAAGAGCAACAGCTTTTTTTCTGCCTTTTACTATACAAGATCCAGTAAGTTCAGTTTATTGTCCTTTTTTCTCATTAAGGTCATTTTTTTTCTTGTCAGCACCCTTTTTGTCAGAGTTTTCACTTTTGAAAGCTTGCCCAATCTCTTTTGTGGTGTCTCGCGTTGTATGCCCGATTTCGCGTGTAATGTCCCGCGTCGCATGTCCGATACTTCTGCCGGCATCCTTTATGGCGCCAAACAGGGAATCAGATGCTAAGACGGGCGTTGTGGAAACTGAAATGGCTAGAAGAATTGTTGTGAAGAAAATTTTGTACATGATTGTAGATTTTTGATAGAAACGACTAGTGGCATCTTACCTGCAAAATAACCAAGAAAAGCAAGGTTGGGGAAAATTGTCTCTTCTGTAAAATGGTGCATCGTTAAATAGGAGTTTGTTATGCGTTGGCTATGCGGATCAAAAAAATTGGAGATCAAACGTCCATTGATTATGGGTATCGTGAATGTCACTCCAGATTCCTTTTCAGATGGTGGGACTCACGCTAGCGTATCTGAAGCAATTGCGTATGGAGAGCAGTTATTGGCTGAGGGGGCTGACATTTTAGATATTGGAGGGGAATCAACCAGACCCGGCGCCGCGAATGTCTCTGTTGAAGAAGAGATCGCTCGGGTCATACCTGTTGTCAGGGAGCTTTTAAAGACGGGAGCCGTTATTTCTGTCGACACAAGTAAGCCTGAAGTGATGAAGGCCGCAATTGATGCGGGCGCTCATATTATCAACGACGTTTGCGCATTGACAAAGCCAGGGGCATTGCCGGTTGTCGCTGCTAGTGGAGTTGGCGTTTGTTTGATGCATATGAAGGGAACGCCGGCGGATATGCAGAAAAAAACAGAGTATGCGGATGTCATCTTGGAGGTAGAGTCCTATCTGCTTGAACGTGCGAACGCGTGCGAACAGGCGGGCATCGCCCGAGAGCGAATTTGTTTGGATTATGGATTCGGTTTCGCTAAAACCGTTGATCAGAATTTTGAGCTATTAGCTCATACCGATCGGTTTGCACATTTACCCTATCCAATTTTGGTAGGTTTGTCGCGCAAATCCAGTTTAGGGGCAATCACGGGCAGAGAGGTCAACGAAAGAAGCTATTGCTCGGTGGCGGGCGCATTGATTGCCGCACAAAAAGGGGCATCCGTTGTTCGAGTCCATGATGTTGCGGCAACGGTGGATGCGTTTAAAATTTGGTTAAAGACAGAATCATCCCGATAGAGGGGGCTTTTATGAGTCGAAAATATTTTGGTACCGACGGTGTTCGAGGTCGAGTTGGCGAATTTCCAATCACGCCTGATTTTGTGATGAAGTTAGGCCAAGCGGCGGGTCGAGTGCTTCGTCGTCGAATTCAGGGACATCGTCACGTCAGAGTGGTCATCGGAAAGGATACGCGGGTTTCCGGTTACATGTTGGAGGCGGCGCTTCAAGCAGGCTTTTCCAGCGCGGGTGTGGATGTGGTTCTATGTGGACCGATTCCGACACCGGCTATCGCTTATCTTACTCGTGGTCAACGTGCTGACGCTGGCGTTGTAATTAGCGCAAGTCACAATCCTTATCACGATAACGGCATCAAATTCTTCTCCGAGTCCGGTATGAAGTTGCCTGACGAAGTCGAACTGGAAATCGAACGGGAGTTGGATGCCGGATTCGAGTGTGTTGAAAGTAACGATTTGGGAAAGGCCTGGCGCTTGGAAGACGCTGCGGGTCGTTACATTGAATTTTGTAAGTCAACAATTGACAGTCATGTCAATTTGAAGGGACTTCGTATTTTGGTTGACTGTGCCAATGGAGCCGCCTATCACGTTGCCCCCAGTGTTTATCATGAGTTGGGAGCAGATGTTTTCACCATTGGCGATAAGCCCGACGGATTTAATATCAATGACGGTGTTGGCGCTACCCATACCGAGAATCTGTCACGCCGAGTTTTTGAGCACGGTTGCGATGTCGGTATCGCTTTAGACGGAGATGCCGATCGTTTGATTATGGCTGACGCCTACGGTCATGTTTATAACGGTGATGAATTACTTTATGTCATGATCCGGGACCGTATGTTAAGAGAACCTGTCAAAGGGGCTGTGGGCACGCTCATGACCAATTACGCATTGGAGAAACGCTTGGGTGAACTTGGCGTTGAATTTGTTCGTGCGAAAGTGGGCGATCGTTATGTGATGGAGCAACTTCAAGCTCGAGATGGTTGGATTTTTGGTGGTGAAACCTCCGGTCACTTGTTAGTTTTAGATTGCCAAAGTACCGGAGATGGTATTGTGAGCAGTCTTCAAGTTCTTTCTGCGATGAAGCGCCATGGTAAAACGTTGGCGGAGCTAACCGCCGATTTGAAGCTTTTGCCGCAAGTCCTTATTAATAAGCGCATAGAAAAGGGCTTCGATTGGAAAGCCCATCAACCGATGACAGAGGCCGTCGCCCGTGCCGAAGAAATCTTGAAGGGGCGTGGACGCATTTTGATTCGTCCTGCCGGCACGGAGCCGCTGCTACGTGTGATGGTTGAAGCCGATGACAAGAGTCTGGCTCAGCGATTGGCGCAGGAGATTGCCGATACGTTCTAATTATTCCGATCGTCAAGCAAAAGGAGGTGTTGTTAAGGTCCGCTTGGACTCAGCCAACACCTCTTTTTTGTTTTCAAGGTCAATGCATTAAAAGTTCTAGCAGAACAGGAGCGATTGCAGGTGCAAGGAAAGCCGTCACAAGACCGGCCAATCCCATTGCAAGGCCAGAAAAAGCTCCCGCTGTGTTATTAATTTGGAATGCTCGTGAGGTGCCCATGCCGTGAGCAGCAACGCCTAGGGCAAAGCCTTGCACGTAGCTTTTACGAATTCTGAAAAGTTTAAATAGAGGCATCGCGATCAATGCACCGATAATGCCTGTTAAAACCACAATACCGGCTGTGAATTCAGGAATGCCTCCCATTTTTTCCGAAATCCCCATGGCGATTGGGGTTGTGACACTTTTAGCCGCCATGGACATGATGCTTTCAAATGAGGCGCCGAATAGAACTCCGAGCACGATGGTTGATGCGACACCCACCGTGCAACCGACAATGACTCCGATAAAAATAGGGGCCCAAAGTTTCGCAAGTCGAAGGCGTTGATCAAAAAGAGGCACTGCTAGAGCCACTGTAGCGGGTCCGAGAAGAAAATGCACAAACTGTGCTCCCTCAAAGAAAGTGTCGTACGAGGTGCCTGTCACAAATAGAAGCGGAATCAAAATCGCGACAGCGATCACAAACGGTGAAAAAAGCGTGAGAAAGCCAGTTTTTCGATAAACAACGATGCCGATCTGATACGCCAATAATGTCGCGCACAGCCACAGGGCGGGATTGGTTTGCATGTGAGCCCACAGTTCACTGATTGTCATCATCGTCAACTCCCATGAGTTTGGCAACAAACTGTACGGTTACCCCTGTGACCACCATGGTAATGGCGGTGCCCAATACCAAAATGGCGGCGATGGCGAGCCATTCGGAACTGATGCGTTCCCAGTGGCGAATGATGCCAACGCCGGCAGGAACAAATAAAAGGGCTAAGTGCGCCAAAAGAACTGACGCGGTGAGACGAACTCGTTCAATTAAATCGTCTTTGATAAAGAAACCGATTAGTAAAAAAAGCATTCCGAAAACAGGTCCCGGGATTGGCAGTCCAAACGCCAGGGAAATCGCTTCGCCGGTTAATTGAAGCAGCAAAAATAAAGCAATGGAAATCAGCATGATCGCTTGCCGTTAAAAAGGAAACGACATTGTGTCATTGCGGCAAGAAAAAACAATGCGAAATATCAACTTTCCTGCAAATTGTCTAGGCGAAAACCCTTAGTATTTGTACCAATTTTCACTGGGATTGCGACGGTCGAGAATAAAAATGATTTATCCCGAAAAACGCAATGCTTATTGGAGGTTTTTTATGCAAAAGACTCGTTGCGCATTGGCTGTCGGCTTGGCGATGGTTGCCGGTGTGGCTTGGGCCGTTGTGCCGCAGGTTAGCCCCGACGTGCAAAAAGCGACCGAAACCATCTACAAGGACCCGGTCATGCAAAAGATGCTCACTGAGCTGACAAGCGATGAAAATGCTCAGTTCCGCTTTAATACGCACATGGAAATTGCACGCATTGCTTCGCCTTCCCGTTACGAAATGCGTCGTGCCGAAGAAATCACTCGGCGCATGGTCGAAGAGTGGGGTTTCGATAAAAGCGACATCATGACGACGCCTGAAGGCATCATCAAAGGCGCCGGTATTCAAAAAGTGGACGGTTTGCCCGTTTACAATGTTTGCGTTCGCATTCCTGGTACATATTCTCAAGAAAAAGGAGCGCAAAGCTACAAGGGTCAATTCCCGAAGGTCTTGTTGGAAGGCCATATCGACACGGTGAATCCGGCAGTTTTGCCTCCGGCTGATACGCCCTATGAACCGGTGAAGTTGCAAAAAGCCAGCGAAGCAATTGTTACAACGCCGACAGAATTGGCTGCTCTCAAAGAAGAATTGCACTTCGATAAGAACGGCAAGATCATTCAAGACGAAAACTATAAGAAAGCCTATGTTCGCTATGCCAGTCTTGAGGACGCACAAAAGAAGGGCGGCTATCGTATCTATGTGCCGGGCTTCGCTGATGCAATGGGCAATACGACCGGTGTATTGACAGCGGCGATTATGCTTAAAAAATACAACATCAAACCGGTTTATGACCTCTGGGTTTGCGGCACAGCCGGTGAAGAAGGTAAGGGTAATCTCTGCGGTCTGAAGCAATTGTATGGTTATAACCAAGATACCGGCAAGGGTAACAATGCATTGAACTTCGTTGCGAACTTTGCTGCGGACTCGACTCGTCCGGGATCGGGAATCTTCAATTACCTTGGTAGCTATCGTTTCGAAATCAAGTACACCGAACCTGCCGGCTATAAGATGGGCGGTCAGGATGCTCCGAGCGCTTTAATGGCGATGACGCGCTCCATTGCGAAGATCGCAGATCTGAAGACGGCATGGGATACTGACAAGAAGGCGGAAAGAACAACATACACGGTGGGTGTTGCGGATTGTGAAGATGCGACCGACGGTTCTCGCTCACGTTCTTGCACGCTGATGGTCGATATGCGTTCGCCTACGCAAGGACCTTTGAGCGAAATCCGCTCTCGCATTGAGCCGACATTCAAGGCTGCATTGGATGAAGAAAATGCCAAGTACGGTCTAAAGACCGGCGATAAGAATGCCGTGAAGATGGAATTGGTCTGGTTCGGTGATCGTCCGGCCTACTCACGTCCGAACTATAACGACATCGCTTCGCAGATTTATTGGCAAACGGCCCAAACGATCGGTATTGACAAGATCAAGGCATTGCCGACCGGTGCCGCTAGCTTAAACGATAACGTTCCGGCTGCGGTTGGTGTGCCGACAGTGAACTTCAACGTTCATACGCCAGCGGCGAGCGGAGGCGGTCATACGTTCAATGAATGGGGTCTTGCTGGTGATAACGTTGCCGAAGGTAAGCGTATTTTCCGTATGATCCTTATGGGTTTGACGGCTGCCGGTTACCATACGAGTGACGGCAAGGTGGTTGCTCCGACGGCTGAGCCGATCGGCGCTCGCACCACGGAAGAGATGTACTAATTCGATGCAAGGCACTTAGGAGAAAACTATGAAGGCTAAGTTATTGGTTGCTTTACTCGGTTCGATGGCTGCCGGCCTTGCTATGGCGGACGTCTCCGGCGTTATGACGGTTCAATTGCAAGGTCCTGGCGGTCATAGCAACGGCTCTTATGGCAATACCAACGCCGTTCACGCTGCATCACGTGCAATTCTAGAGATTGAAAAAGCGATTCCGTCGCAAAAACAATGCATGATCACTGACTTCAATGGTGGTGTGTCTGTGAATGCCATTGCAGCCAACAGCGAATTCAAAGTCACGCTTAATGCAAAAGACGACAAAGAGTTAGCTGCTTTAAAGGCTAAAGTGGAGGAAGCAGTAAAGAAAGGTGTTCAAGCCGAAAATGATTTCCGTGGCGCCAAGCCTGGGAAATTGACAAATGGCGTTCCTTCTGAGGTCCGCATCACTATTAAGTAAATGGTGAAATCCCCCGGCGATCACTGCACGTTGATCGCCGGCAATTTTGTAAAAAGAAAACCGGCGCATTTGCGCCGGTTTTCACTTGGACCAAAGAAGTCTTTAGGACTTGTCGGATTGGTGTTGTCAAGGAGAACGCAACGCCAATCTTTCATTGAGCTGGGAGAGTTTCCGACGTTAGTTTCCACCCCTTATTGGCCCCTATCGTCAGGAAAGAAGCTCAAACTTCTTACTTACCGTGTACTTTACCGAAGAATTCTTTCGTGAACCTTACGATATATGTAAGAAAAGAAGATTTGTGTAAACATAATAACGAGAATCATTCTTATTTGCAAGAGTGCCGCTAGAATTTCTTTCATTGAGGTTGCCACTCTTTATTAACGGGCCGCATTTCGGTAAGATTGCGTTTCCTTTACTTTTTTTTGGCCGGTAAAGCCATGTCTGAACACGAACTTCTTTTATCTGATTTTGATTTTGATCTGCCTTTAGATCGAATTGCACAATTTCCCTTAGCCGATCGAGCATCAAGTCGCTTGTTGCATGTCATGCCCGATGCGCTCAAGGATTATCATTTTCGCGACATTGTGGATTTGCTGCGCCCGGACGACCTTTTGGTGATGAACAACACCAAAGTGATAAAGGCCCGCCTTTTAGGCAAAAAGGAAACGGGTGGGGCTGTTGAGCTTTTAATGGTGCGCATCACGGGTGAATTTTCCGCTATCGCAATGGCGCGCGCCAGCAAGAGCCCCAAAGCTGGCACTCGCCTGATTTTTGAGGCGGACGGTCGCATGGAAACAGTCACAGTGACTGGCCGAGAGGGGGAGTTTTTTGCTTTGCAATTTGAGCACCCAGTCCTTGAGGTACTTGATCATTTCGGCAAGGTTCCTTTGCCGCCTTACATTGAACACGCAGCCGATAAAAATGATGAGTCGCGTTATCAAACGGTTTATGCCCAAACGCCTGGCGCGGTGGCAGCACCAACCGCGGGCTTACATTTCACCGATGAGGTGATTGACGCGTTGCATGCGAAGGGTATTCAAACTGTGTTTGTCACTTTGCATGTGGGTGCAGGCACTTTCCAACCGGTGCGAGTTGAAAAGCTCTCCGAGCACGTGATGCATTCCGAGTGGTACACGATCAGTGAGGAAACGGCTGAGGCGGTTAATCGGGCCAAACGCGAAGGTCGGCGTGTAGTGAGCGTTGGTACGACGAGCTTGCGAGCTCTAGAAAGTGCCGCCGTTGAGAAGGGGCGCATTCAATCGGGGGCCCGTGACACGCGGTTATTTATCAAACCGGGCTATGAATTCAAGATTATTGATGCGCTAATTACCAATTTCCACCTGCCTAAATCAACGTTGCTGATGTTGGTGTCAGCCCTGGCAGGCAAAGAGCGGATTGACTCCGCTTACCAATACGCCATCCGTGAACATTACCGTTTCTTCAGTTATGGCGATGCAATGCTTCTGGAAAAGAAGCCGGAGAATGCGAAGTGAGTTTGGAATTTACTCTTAAAAAGACCTCAGGCAAAGCTCGCCGCGGGGAAATGAAACTTAATCATGGGATTGTTCAAACCCCGATTTTTATGCCGGTGGGAACGTACGGTACCGTGAAAGCGATGGCGCCGAACGAATTGGAAGAAATCGGTTCTCAAATTATTTTGGGTAACACGTTTCATTTGTGGTTGCGGCCTGGGTTGGATGTTATCGCCAAACACGGAGGCTTGCACCGTTTTATGGGGTGGAATAAGCCGATTTTGACAGACTCGGGTGGATTTCAAGTCTTTTCTCTCAATGGGCTTCGCAAAATCACCGAAGAGGGTGTGAAGTTTGCATCACCGATTAACGGCGATAAGTTGTTCTTGACTCCTGAAGTCTCTATGCAAATTCAGCGGGTTCTCAATTCGGATATCTCCATGGTATTCGATGAATGTACACCTTATAAAATCAACGATCGACCCGCTACAGAAGCTGAGGCCGCAAAATCGATGCGTATGTCGCTTCGATGGGCTAAACGTAGTAAAGACGAGTTTGTCCGCCTCGGTAACCCCAATGCGCTTTTTGGCATTGTGCAAGGGGGGATGTATGAACATTTACGCGAAGAATCTTTAGAAGGTTTAAAGGCAATCGGTTTCCATGGTTACGCAGTTGGCGGTCTTTCGGTTGGTGAGCCAAAAGAAGAAATGCACCGTATCATGGAGCACATTGTTTGGAAGTTGCCTGAGGATAAACCTCGCTATCTGATGGGGGTCGGCACGCCAGAAGATTTGGTGGAAGGCGTCAGTCAAGGCATTGATATGTTTGACTGTGTGATGCCGACTCGAAATGCCAGAAACGGTTGGTTGTTTACTCGTTACGGTGATGTCAAAATCCGCAACAGCAAATATAAGGATGATTTGCGTCCGCTGGATCCGACGTGTGATTGCTATGCCTGTCGTCATTTCTCTCGTGCCTATTTGCATCACTTGCAAAAAGTCAATGAGATATTGGGAGCTCGGTTAAATACGATTCACAATTTGCGTTATTACCTTAATCTGATGCAGGAAATTCGTGACGCATTGGACGAGGATCGTTTCCCTCAGTGGCGAGAGGAATTTCATAAAAATCGTGCTCGCGGAGTGGACTAACCGGTAAAACTCGGTTGCATATGCGGGGTTTAACTGACTAAATTTGTCACAAAAGCCCCGTATAATTAAAAAACCCCGTTGTTTTCGGGACAGAAAGTAATTTCTGCTTGACTATTAGTTGGAGTTATTCATGTTTTTGATTTCGGATGCCTATGCCCAAACGGCAACTACCGCAGGCGGTGATATGGCTAGTTTTGTCGGCAGCCTTTTGCCGTTGATTTTGATTTTCGTTGTGTTCTGGTTCTTTTTGATCCGTCCCCAACAAAAGCGTCAGAAAGAGCATGCGCAAATGGTGAGCGCTTTGACCAAGGGCGATGAAATCTTGACGGCGGGTGGTATCGCCGGTCGTATTGTTGAAGTCGGCGAGCAATATATCGTTGTGCAAATTGCCACGGTGAAAGATCAACCGGTGACGCTGACGATGGAACGCGTTGCCATTCAACGCGTTTTACCGAAAAATACGATTAAATCATTCTAATATGATAAAAATCGCCTTTGATTCTCAAAGGCGATTATTCATATTTTGACGAGAGATTTTACGGTATCGGATATAAAGAGAGCGTTGTAATGCCGTTCTCTTTTTATGTTTTTTCTGGGGACATAGCGTGAATCGTTATCCATTGTGGAAATACATCGTTATTGTCGTTGCTTTATTGATCGGTGTGATCTATACAGCGCCGAATTTTTTCGGCGAGTCACCTGCCGTTCAGGTCTCGAGCCAAAAAGCGACGATTAAAGTCGATGAAAATACCTACGAGCGCGTGCAGGCTGCGCTACAAGAAGCCAAGATTACGCCGAATGGTATTTTCTTTGAGCAAGGGGCTCAGCAAGCGACCTTGCGTGTTCGTTTTGATCCGACTCAGGCAGAGTTGCAATTACAGGCAAAAGAAGTCATTGAGCGGCTGTTGAATCCAGACCCGTCGGACCCTTCTTATGTTGTTGCGCTGAATCTTGTGCCAAATACACCGGAGTGGTTGCTTAATTTGCACGCGTTGCCGATGTATCTCGGCTTGGATTTGCGCGGTGGTGTTCATTTCTTATTGGAAGTGGACATGGATGCGGCGATTAATAAGCGCGCGGAAGCCATTGCAACAGATTTGAGAACACAATTCCGAGAAGAGCGTATTCGCCAATCAGGTATCACTCGCAACGGAACATCGCTTGAAATTGCGTTCCGTAGCGAAGAAGAACGGGCGAAGGCTCGGGATTTGCTACGCAACACCCATAACGATCTAACCCTATCCGATCGCGATGATGGTCAAACTTATCGCCTTGTGGCAACAATGACGGATCGGTCTCTTACGGAAGTGCGAGACTACGCTTTGAAGCAAAACATTTCTACGTTGCACAATCGTATTAACGAACTTGGCGTGGCAGAACCCGTGATCGCCCAGCAAGGTGCAAGTCGTATTGTTGTGGAATTACCGGGCGTTCAGGATACGGCCAAAGCGAAAGATATTTTGGGACGCACCGCAACGCTGGAAATTCGAATGGTTGATGATTCGCCAGAAGCGTATGCCCAACTGTCCTCCGGGATTGTGCCTTTCGGTGACGAGCTGTATTACGATCGTGAAGGCAATCCCATTTTGGTTAAGCGTCAGGTGGTGTTGACCGGTGATAATTTAAACGATGCTCAGCCGGGATTCGATCAACAAACCCAAGAACCAACGGTTAACTTGACGCTCGATAGCCGGGGAGCTCGTATTTTCCAAGATGTCACTCGAGATAACGTTGGCAAGCGAATGGCCATCATCCTTTTCGAAAAAGGTAAGGGCGAAGTGGTGACGGCTCCTGTGATTCGCCAAGAAATTGGTGGGGGACGAGTGCAAATTTCCGGCCGAATGACCACGATGGAAGCTACGGATACAGCGCTTTTGCTACGTGCTGGTTCCTTGGCGGCCCCGATGGAAATTATCGAAGAACGTTTGATCGGGCCGAGTTTGGGCGCGGCCAATATTGAGGCGGGTTTCCACTCAACGCTTTACGGCTTTGCGATTGTGTCGATCTTCATGATCCTTTATTACCAAGTCTTCGGCGCGGTTTCGGTCTTTGCGTTGACGTGCAACGTGATGCTTTTGGTGGCCTTGCTCTCGATGCTTCAAGCAACGTTGACATTACCAGGTATTGCCGCCGTTGCATTGACTTTAGGTATGGCTGTTGACGCGAACGTGCTCATTAACGAACGTGTTCGCGAAGAACTCCGTGAAGGGCGAACGCCTCAACAGGCGATTCATGAAGGTTTCAGTATGGCCTTTAACACCATTTTGGACTCGAACATCACGAGTTTAATTGCTGGTATCGCACTGTTAATTTTCGGTTCCGGTCCGGTGCGCGGTTTTGCTGTGGTGCACTGTCTCGGTATTTTGACCTCCATCTTTACGTCGGTGGTCGTAACCCGTGCGTTGATTAACCTTATCTATGGTCGACAGAAGAAACTGAAACGGTTACATGTCGGCATGATCTGGAAACCGACTGAATAAAGGAGTCTGTGATGGAGTTTTTTAGAATTCGGCGCACGATTCCGTTCATGCGCTATTCCAAGATTTTGAACGCCATATCTGTGGTGTCATTCTTGGTGGCGGTATTTTTCCTCTTTACCCATGGATTGGCTTTTTCGATCGAGTTCACCGGCGGTACCGTGATGGAAGTGACTTATCCGAACGCGGCACCGACGGAAACGATTCGACAGCAAATTAAAGAATCGTTGGGCGTGGAGGCTGCGGTTCAGAATTTTGGCACGGCTCGTGATGTGATGATCCGTTTGCCGCTTGTTGAAGGGGAGTCCTCCGGTGAGCAAGCCAAAGAGGTCATGGCGGTCTTAAACCAAACAGAGCCCGGTGCCCACATGACTCGAGTTGAGTTCGTGGGACCGCAAGTTGGTGAAGAGCTCGCAAGTGACGGTCTGACCGCTCTGCTCTTAGTGGTTTTCGGGATCATTGTGTATTTGGCTTTCCGGTTCGAGTGGAAGTTCTCTGTTTCGGCCATTATCGCTAACATGCACGATATCATCTTGGTGCTTGGTTGCTTCTCTGTCTTTCAGTGGGAGTTTTCACTGCCAGTGCTTGCGGCAATTTTGGCTGTGCTCGGTTATTCGGTTAACGAATCGGTGATTATTTTCGACCGTGTCCGAGAACACTTTAAGAAGATGCGTCGTGCGAGTACGGATGAGATCATCAACTCGGCTATTACAGCCACGATTTCCCGTACGGTGATCACCCACTCATCCACGTTGGCGATGACGCTGTGCATGTTTTTCTTCGGTGGTCCGGCGCTTCATTATTTTGCTTTAGCATTGACAATCGGTATTTGCTTGAGTATTTACTCGTCCGTGTTCGTTGCTGCCGCTATTGCAGACTATCTGGGCGTCAAACGCGAAGACTTTGTAAAGCCGATGAAGCATGAAAATGCACAAGATATGGTTCCCTAAGAAGGGTAACTAGAATCTTTGCCATTAAAGGGGGTGTTGCAAAAGTTCAACACCCTCTTTTGTTATCTTTAGTTCCAACTCGGTAGGTGTACCTAAAACTGAGGCGATTTTTCTGAAACGACAAATTACATCTGTTTGCGTAAGTTCAATCACCGGTAGAGCAGTACAAACGCTGTAGTCACACGTTCCAAAGATGTCCTGCTAGAACGGGTATGGGTTTAACCTTTCCCCAAGCTCATTTGATTTGCTCTATTCTGTTAACTCGTATCTCGAAACTTCTGAGATTGAGCAAGGACCTTGTATTGACTATAACGTATTGACCGTAGGGCATAAATTCCTATTGTCACAGCCCTTGGCTCGATAAAAATGACTCTTGTTTTTTAGACTATCGGTGTTTTGTTTCGGTTATACATCTTTGTCTCAAGGGACATCGGACTCAGGAATGCAATGGGTAAAGGTTGGTGACAGGGCAAAGCCTGCCACCGTAGTTTTTCTATGGCTATGGAGCGCGTTGGTATAGTTCAAAAAGAACACCGCGAATGACAGTATCGGTCGTTTTACTGCTAAGCGATTCAATGGCATCTGGATCTGTTAAATTCGTAGTGTCGTATTCTTGTGGTTGCTTTTTCATTTCAGCGATCACAACATCTTTCCAGAAGGCTGGAGCTTCGCTTTCTTCCCAATAGCCACGCCCGCGGCCAAAGTGAGCGACAGCTAAATAAAGCAAAATCGCTTCGAGCAAAAAGTTTTGCATCGCCATTTTGCTCCAAGAGACGCGCGTGCCATGAACACCTTTGACCTGGTTATAAGCTAAGGCGGCGCCAGCGCCTCCGATTGCGCCGATGACTGTTCCTAAGAGTGTGCCAAGTCCGGCACTCAATCCACCGGTGGCCAAATCGGCCGCAAGACCGGAAGCTGCGCCCGTGCCCACAGCGCCAACAATAGCCGCGCCTTTCGGGTTAGCGGCGGTGTGTACGGTCCAGTCGGTTTTTAGACGACGGAGGATTTCTCGTTTGACGCCGGCTCCCTCAATGCCATGAGCGTCAATCAGACGTTGTGTAAGTGCGCAAAGGGAATCTGCAGCCCTGGCAGCCAAAGCATTTTTTGCATCTTCAATCGGACCGCTTTGCAACTTGATGACTCCTAAACGTCGTCCCCAGTCCTTCACTTGCTCAGTCAACGAGTACTCGGAAAGTTCTTCGTGGTCGACTGCCAGTTGGGTCATGTAATTGGCGATGGCTTCCACTGACGTGGAATAAATCGCGCGACGTTGTCTTGACCAGGCTTCTCGAAGTGATTCATAAGTGACTTTTTGCTCTGCTGTCAGCACGTCACCAATTGCGTCAAAGAGAGCGAATTCCTGTACCCAGCAACGCGCAAAAGCGTCCATTGGCAAAACCTTTTTGACCAAGGGGAACGCCGCCATATAGTCTTCCCATTGTTTTATTTCAGCCGACTCGATTGAAGGCTCGCGAGGTTTGCCCATTTGGTTAAGTAAAACAATGACAGGTTTGTTGATCCACGTGAGGATCTTCATTTCCGCAGCTATGTAAGAGCAGGCAGCAGGCGATTCGCTGGCATTGACAAGATATAAGACAACGCTACTTGTATCCCGAACGTGCTTAAGTGCCCTTTGGTTTAACCAAGAGGCCTTGTTAGAAACACGATCCCAAACTTCCGACAAGAACCAACCGATCGGGTTGGCACGTCCTTCAAGTCGAGAGGCGAGACGAACGCTGTCACCAAACCCTGGGGTATCCCAGAGAACGAGCTCAGAACAACCGTCTGTTGCACGAATAAGAACATAGTCATCTGTCGTTTCCGTCACATGCGGTCGGTCGGCCACTTCTCCGATGTCTCTGCCCAAAAGTGTTCGAGCAAGGGTCGTTTTACCAATATTGGTGTGTGAGACCAAACTCAAATTAATACGCATCAGTTGCATGTCTGTCATAAGACTTTTCCCTACAATGCTTGCGCTGCCGCAAGTTTTAATTCGTCACAGGTTTGATCATCGGGCTGTAGGCCGGAGTGATAAAAAATGACCGGTAGTGCCAGCTCATTGGCGAAGTCTCTCCATAATTCTTTTCGTGATTCAATGCGGTCATTGAAGTCGCCAAAACGAGCAAGGTATGTTGCCAAGTCCACCATGAGAATGATGGGGGTCTTGCTTAATTTCTCTTTTAATGCTTGTAGCGCTACCCCTTGGACTTCTTGTTCCGGTGTCGCAGTGGCGTTAAAAAGAACCCAAACTTGCTGGGATTGACCGTTTTTGTCCAAGGTTAACGGAGCATTGCCATCTTCAATACTCCAGTTATGCGTTTTAATTTCTTTCAAGTCAAAGCCTAAATTTTCAGCAAATCGGTAAGCGCTTTCCAGCAGATTTTTACTTTGAACGGAGTCCGAAACGACAAGATCCAAACTCATTGCTTCGGATCGCCAGGTTCTCATGATGTTGCTGAAGTAGCGGTTCTCTAAATCCAACGGGAAGCGTTTGCGAATCCTGGCAATTTGAAATGTATGCTTGAGAGCAAGTAGCCCACGTGGAATCACCACGAAAATGGCGAGCATTACAATCATGCGCATCAACCATAAGCTGGCCGAAGCTTCGTAGCCATTGATCGCGAGGCGGTCAAATCGCATGTTGGCCACGTCTAAGATATTAGGCATGGGGCCGAGAAAATTCGTGCAAATACCATAGACTAGTGCAATGATTTGGTAGACGATTTCCGGGCTTTCAGCAAACCACGTGCTTTCCCAGCCAACGGTGTAGGCGGTCCCTATCCCGCGAAGCAAAACACTTGCGATCATTCCGAGAACAAAGCATAAGGCCGCAAGATGAAAGGCCCGAGCGGCATAGTGACCTGCCAGTGGATCCATCAGGGTAGCTAGATTCTTTGGATTCCGGAACGATTTTGTTGTGATCCGCTTTTCTAAAAACTCAAAAAATCGTCTCAGCCCCAAGAAGTCTCGTTTTTCACCATAGCGCAAGCTCGAGAAAAAGAGCATGGCGTAAACAAGAATGTTCCAAAGCAAGATCCCAAAAAAAGGTAGTGAAAGCAAATTGATGCGAGACCCAGTGGCCGAAAATTGATCGGTTAGCAAACCGGCGAAAAAGGCAACTCCAGCTAGCCCAGCGGTCAACCACCAAGGCGGTGTTAGCGTGAGGGGCTCGGTGTCGATTTGAGGGTTTTTCGCTACGAGCATTTTTTCCGCGATGCGAGCTCTTTCACGCAAAAATGTTGCAATATCGGCCGACTCACCAACCGCTGTCGCCGCTTGTCGAGTCGCTCGGTTCGCGTCGCTTAATTCCCAGCTTAGAGCAGGATTTTCTTCAAGAAGGCGCACCTTTGTAATGCGTTCGGCATCTTCTAACGTAAAACGCCCGCTCAATATCGGCTTTTTATAAATTTCATTCATGAACAAAAATAATAATCGGACAAACAGAAGGCTGACCTTATTCTAACCTGTGTGTCAGCATGTCATGCGTTTCCACGGATGGAAATTGCAAAGAGATGTTTATGATAAGCGTCCCTTTTGCCAAGCGGCTAGGAGGTTTCTGGTGGCTTTGCCGGGATCAACCTGGCCGCAGATAGCGGAAATGACAGCGACACCGTCCGCAGCTGTGCGCGCAATTTCTACTGTTCGTTCTTCATTGATGCCTCCAATGCCAACAACGGGCACTGGACTTAATTGGGCGATGTTCGACAAGCCACTGACTCCGATGGGGGCATCGGCGTCTTTTTTTGTTGTGGTCGCAAAAACAGGGCCTACGCCAATGTAGTCAACAAGATGATGATTCATGCTTTCAAGCTGCGCCAAATTGTTAATTGACAGCCCTACGATCATGTCTGAGCCTACAAGTTGTCTAACTACTTCAATGGGAAGATCTTTTTGACCGACATGAACACCGTCAGCTTGAGCTGCCAAGGCAACGTCAACATGGTCATCGACAATCAGAGGAATATGAAACGGGCGCAATGCTTTCTTTAGCGCGATGGCACAGTCATAGCAAGCTCGTTTTTTCCAGTTAGGAGCTCGAAGCTGGATTAAGCCAGCACCTGCCTGCGCCGCGGCAACCGCTGTCTCAACCATTCCAAATTGAGCGGTCAAGTCTGGATCTAAAACCAGATAGACGCGGAAGTCAAGAGTAGTTTTATTGATCATTCTGTTTTCTATGAGAAATCTGATAGAGGGCATCTAAAAAGGCGCTATGGAAAGAACCTGGTCCCTGTGCGTGGGCCACTGCAAATTCTTCAGAGCGCTTAAAAAGTGCGTGTGCAGCAGCGCACGCATCTAACGTGTTGTTATCGAGTGTGATGAAGGCGGCGACCAATGCGCCAAGTGAGCAACCTGTGCCAACTACCCGGGTAGCCATGATGTGACCACCATTGACAGTCACGGTGCGATGTCCATCAGTGATGAAATCTGCCTCGCCAGTGACAGCAACAATCGCTCCAGTATGTGAAGCGAGCATCTGAGCTGCGTTTATTGCTTCGTCGCTGCCGTTAATGCTGTCAACACCGTGACCACCGCTACCTGATCCAGCCAGACAAATGATCTCACTGGCGTTACCGCGAATAACACTCGGCGAATATTTCATAAGCTCGATAATGCAGTTATTGCGCCAGGTCATCGGTCCAATAGCTACTGGATCGAGAACCCATGGTTTTTGACAAGTGTGTGCGACTTCACAAGCTTGCTTCATGGCGATATATCGTTCGGAAGTGAGCGTTCCGACATTAATTAGCAACGCATCGGCAATGGAAGAAAATTGCGCGCTTTCTTCCTCTGCGATCACCATGGCCGGTGAGGCACCACAGGCTAACAGAACGTTAGCGGTGATTTCTTGGACCACATCATTGGTCATACAGTGCACAAGGGGGCGTCGATTTATTAACTGTGCACAGTATTTATCTAGGCTGTCCTCGGCGAAAGAAGAATAAAGTTGCATAAAAGCTACCATCCAAAAAAAGACTAGTTACTCACAAAGAGAGTATTACGCGAGAATACACAGGATGGAACCAAAAAGGTAGGTACAATGAGAAGTCTTGGAAAATATTTGTTGTTCTAGCATGTTAGTTCATCCCCAAATTGATCCTATCGCTTTTTCAGTTGGTCCGGTGTCTGTTCACTGGTACGGTCTGATGTACTTAGTTGGGTTCGCACTTTTTTGGGTGCTGGCCATGTATCGATCCAAAAAGGAAGCCTGGCGAGCAATCAAGCCGGATCAGGTCGAGGACTTGTTGTTTTTTGGTGTGTTGGGGGTGATTTTGGGTGGTCGTTTAGGATACTGTTTTTTGTATCAACCTGGCTATTACATTGAGCATTTGGGGGCGATCCTTCGTATTTGGGATGGGGGCATGAGTGCGCATGGCGGGGTGATTGGCGTCATTGTTGCCATGGCTTATTTTGCTAAAACACGTGCTTTGAATTTCCTTGAAGTTGCAGATTTCGTCACGCCTTTGGTTCCTTTGGGACTTTTCTTTGGTCGCATTGGAAACTTTATAAATGGTGAGTTGTGGGGTCGCGTTTGCTCATCTGATTTTGCGCTGGCCATGGTGTTTCCTCGGGCAGGCGATGGCTTGCCAAGACATCCCTCTCAACTTTATGAAGCCGCATTGGAGGGATTGTTACTCTTTGCCATTTTGTGGTGTTATTCGTTAAAGCCGCGACCGTCAGGTCAAGTCGCTGGTTTATTTTGCATTGGCTATGGCGTTATGCGTTTCGCTGTGGAATATTTCCGGGAACCAGACTCCTTTTTGGGACTGTTAGCCCTAGGACTTAGTCAAGGACAATGGCTCTCTATTCCCATGATTGCGCTCGGATGTTTTGTGTTTGTTTTAAGCGCGAGGCGTGCCTCGAAACATGCTGATCATTGAGAGCAGGCACAATCAATGGGACGATTCAAAATATGTTCAATTTCTTCTTGTGAAAGTCGATTCATTGAGAATTCGCAGCCACAATACAGTTGGTTGTAAAAACCATTTTCACGCAACAGAGCATTGCGCCGGTCTTGAAGGCCGCCTTTTCGCCAGTTTTTATCCCAAAATTGGGTTTGGGGATAAAGCGTCTGAGCCAGTTGCCCAGCTTTGAGAATTTGATTTAAATTTTTCCAGCGGCTTGAAGCAAGAGTTGTCGTAAAAAGGGAAATTTTTTCTTCGCTTGCCACTCTGGCTGTTTCAGTTAAGCGGTAGTTAAAACAAAGCTGGCAACGTTCTCCGCGTTCTGGCTGTAATTCAAATCCTTTGACGATCTGTCTCCACGCCTTATGATCATGATCTCCTTCAATGACTCTTATCCCCAGTTTTTTTGCGTAACGGGTTAATTCATTTTTTCGAATGAGATATTCTGTGTCGGGGTAAATGTTTGGATTGAAATAAAAAAGTGTCGGATGATACTCGTTTTGGAGCATCCACTCTAAAATGGCAGCAGAACAGGGAGCGCAGCAACAGTGTAAAAGGACATCTTGCATAGTTAAGTAACTCTTTGGCAATGATGGCTGCATTGTATACTGTGTTGGTCAAGAGGAGAGAACATGACGATTTCTGAGAATTTGAAACATGTCAGAGAATGTATCGTTAAAGAACGTGCCAAACACGATGTCAGCTTGATTGCAGTCAGCAAAACATTTGCCGTGCAACACATTGAGGAGACAATCCACTGTGGCCAGTTGGCTTTTGGTGAAAATTATGCCCAGGAGGGGGCTCAAAAAGTTCAGTATTTTCGCGAACATTTTCCGGCTTTGAGACTTGAATGGCATTTTATCGGCCCTTTGCAATCCAATAAGACCCGTTTAGTGGCGGAACACTTTGATTGGGTTCAAAGTGTGGATCGAGTCAAGATTGCCACCCGATTATCAGAGCAACGTCCTAGTTCACTGGGAAAGCTCAATGTCTTAGTGGAAGTGAATATTGATGATCAAGACACTAAAAGTGGTGTCGCGCCAGAGCAACTCCATGAATTGTTAGATGCGGTTTCCACCTTGCCGAATTTGCACCTACGAGGTTTGATGTGCATCCCGAAGCCTCGGGAAGGGGAGGAGGAAAAATATGTGCCGTTTCAAAAAATGCGAGTGCTTTTTGATCAATATCGGCAAGAGTATGCCCTAGATACGCTTTCGATGGGAATGAGCGCAGATTTTGTGGAAGCGATCCGGTCCGGATCAACAATGGTTCGTGTTGGATCGGCGATTTTCGGTGCACGAAACTATAAGAATCATTTGTGAAAATCGTGATAATTTTCAAAAGTTAATTTAAAGGAATATTTTATGAATCAACGAATTGCAATGATCGGCGGTGGAAACATGGCGGGCGCTTTGGTTGCCGGGCTGGTGGCCAACCGCGTTGATCCTTCTTTAATTGATGTACTGGATCGCAACCAAGACAAGTGCGATCGCCTGTCAGAAGAATATGGCGTAAATACGTATCTGTCTGTTGGCGATTGGCTCGGCAAGGCTCAAATTGTCGTATTAGCCGTTAAACCGCAAGGAATGTTTGAAACAATTGAGTCCATTAGATCCTATCTCAATGAAAATGTATTGTTCATTTCCATTGCGGCGGGTTTGCGAATCGCGGATCTAACTCGATGGCTCCATTCTGATCATCTTGTTCGCGCAATGCCGAACACGCCAGCTTTGGTGAAAGCCGGCGTGGTTGGGGTCTACATGCCCGCTAGTTTAAGCTCGGCAGATCAGGCTGCCGCTAAAGAAGTGCTCCAGGTGATGGGTGAAATCATCCCAGTATCAAGTGAAATGCAATTGGATTTGCTTTCAACAGTTTCTGGATCGGGTCCCGCCTATGTTTTCCGTTTCATTGAAGCATTGGAAGCGGCTGTGGTTAAGCGCGGATTTGATCCTGTGCAGGCCCGTCGCATGGCGATCCTTACCGTACTGGGAGCTGGGAAGCTGGCGATTGCAAGCGATGAGCCCCCAGCGAAATTGCGTGCCAATGTGACGAGTAAGGGGGGTACGACAGCCGAGGCTTTGCGTGTCATGGACGAACATCATTTCATGGATATGATGGATGAAGCCATCCAGGCTGCTTACGATCGCAATCAAGTATTGGCAGATCAGCTAGGCCAACGTTAGTCAATTACTCATCTGAGACAGAGCTAACTGGTGGAAGGTTTAGCATTCGGCAACCTTCCATTGGTAGGCTGCTGACAGCTTGTCGGATCATGTCAATGGCGGCAAGGCGAGTGAAGCTTTTTCTCCATGCGATGATGACCCTTCGGGTTGGCGTCGGTTTGTTAAACGGAATTGCTTTGACTAAATCATCCCCAGACGTTTCTTTGAGGGACGAGCTAGGCAGCACGGTAATTCCTAGTCCTTGTGCGACCATATGATGAATGGTCAAAAGCGATGAGCCTTCCACTGTTTTTTGCAGGCTGGTGATCTGGCGGTTTTTGCCATTGGATTCCGGGCAAATGGCAAGCACTTGGTCACGAAGACAATGCCCTTTGCCGAGCAATAAGAGGTTGGCAGTGCGGACGTCTTCACGGTGAATTTCACTTTGGTTGGCCCACGGGTGATTGTGTGGCACAGCGACGACCAGTTCTTCATCATATAACGGCGCTAGCATTAAACCAGGCTCATGGATCGGTAGCGCCATTATTGCAACGTCGATTTGACCGGCGCGCAGTTGCTCAAGCAGCTCGCCGGTATAGTTTTCCGTGAGGATCAAAGGCATCTTGGGAGCAAGCTCTAGCATCTTGTGCACAAGACCTGGCATTAGGTAAGGACTGATGGTGAAAATCACTCCGAGGCGCAGAGGACCGCATAGTGGATCTTGTCCTTGCAGTGCGATTTCTTCAATATGGTGCACTTCATCCAGTACCTTTTGAGCCTGTTCCACGATGGCTTCACCGATCGGAGTAAGCGAGATTTCCTGAAAGCGACGTTCAAAAAGGTGAACGCCCAGCTCGTCTTCAAGTTTTCTCACAGCGACAGAAAGCGAGGGTTGCGAAATAAAGCAAGACTCGGCGGCCCGACCGAAATGGCGTTCACGGGCAACAGCGACTATATATTTGAGCTCAGTCAGTGTCATGGAATAGAAAGGACGTTATGCGTCTAAAAAACCTTCGCTAGCGCTAAACCAGCGCTTAGCATGTTGGGCCGCGGCTTGGCTATCTGTTTGGATCCATTGGGCAGCAAATTGGCGAGCGGCCTCAACCAATTCTGTATCTTTTTCAATATCGGCAAACCGTAGCAACGGAACGCCAGATTGTCGAGCGCCGAGAAATTCTCCAGGACCTCGAATTTCAAGATCCCGACGGGCAACTTCAAATCCATCGGTTGTTTCCCTAATTACTTTTAGGCGCTCTTTACCAGTTTCAGATAGTTCTCCATATAGGAGTATACAAAAACTTTTTTGAGCACCTCTGCCCACGCGACCGCGTAACTGGTGTAATTGGGCCAATCCGAATCGTTCGGCATGCTCAATAACCATTAAAGAGGCATTGGGTACGTCAACGCCCACCTCAATGACAGTTGTCGCCACTAAAACGTCAATTTGTCCATCAGTAAAAGCTTTCATGATGTGTTGCTTTTCTTCTGGATTCAACGCACCATGAACAAGCCCTACTCGTACCTGCGGCAATTCATGGCAGATCTCCTCATAGGTCTGCGTAGCCGCTGTCAGATCGAGCTTTTCACTTTCTTCGATTAGGGGGCACACCCAATACACTTGTCTTCCCTCTTTGACTTGTTGGGCAATACTGGCCAATACTTCGCGCTTACGGTTCAGGCTCACAAGTTTAGTGTTGATCGGTTGGCGGCCCGGAGGCAGTTCGTCAATAACGGAAACATCAACATCGGCTAAATAACTCATGGCCAAAGTGCGGGGAATGGGGGTTGCCGAGAGCATTAACAGATGAGGGGTGAGGACGGTATCTCCCTGCCGCAGGGCTAAACGTTGGGCGACACCGAACCGATGTTGTTCGTCAATGATGGCAAGTCCCAGTCGATTGAATCGAACGCCGTCTTGAATGAGGGCGTGTGTGCCAACCACCAAGCGAGCTTGCCCATTCTCAATTGCCTGTAAGTTGGCTTGCTTTTCTTTGCTCTTTTGCTTGCCAGCTAACCAAGCAATGGGTATTCCAAGAGGTTTCAGCCATTGAGCAATTTTTAAAAAATGTTGCTCTGCCAAAATTTCGGTCGGAGCCATCAGCGCTGCTTGAAATCCGTCGTCAATCGCTAAAGTTGCTGAGAGTGCGGCAATGACGGTTTTACCACTGCCAACATCACCCTGCACCAACCGATTCATTGGTGTCGATCGCGCCAAGTCGGTTCGAATTTCTTCCAGAACTCTTTCTTGCGCACCGGTTAATTTAAAACTCAGTTGTTTTTTAAGTTTCTCTGTAGTTTTAGGCTCTATCGGGTTAATCACAGGAGCGACTTTTTGCGCCTTCAGATTCCTTGAAAGACGAAGTGCGACCTGTTGGGCAACCAGTTCGTCAAATTTTAGTCGTTGCCAAGCCGGCGCTGTTCGTTCAGAAAGAGCGTCAAGGCTGGCGCCGACTGGGGGATGGTGCAGGTATTGCAAGGCTTGGGACAACCCAGGCAAGTTTAATTGTTTCAAAATATCAACAGGCACCAAGTCTTTGACTTCAACATCGAGTAAGGCTCGTGCAATGCGCTTTCTTAGCCAAGGTTGAGTGACGCCTTCTCCCGACGGATAAACAGGTGTCAACGTGGTTGGAAGGGAGGCTCCGTCTAAAGCGATTTTAATTTTCGGATGAACCATCTCAGGTCCAAAATAACCTTCACGCACAGTGCCATAAAGTCGAACTTTATGGCCTGGTTCGAGTTGTTTGACTTGAGAAGGGAAAAAGTGAAGTAGCCGAACCGCTACGGTGCCTGTTGAATCGGCTATTAAGGCCTGCAGTTGTTCACCTGAAGGACGGCGGATCTTCTCGCAACGGAGAACTTTCCCTTCGCATTGTTGCGCGGCACCGGCGGTCAGTTGGGCAATTGGAGTAATGGCCGTTTCATCTTCATAGCGCAGAGGAAGGTGCAAAACATAATCCCAGTCTCGGACAAGACCGATTTTAGCTAAACGCTCGGCAAGGGGAGCCAGTTTTTCCCCTTTCTTTCTGGGCTTGAAAAATGTTGCGGCCATTTTAAGTTTTAGATGCGAGCGATGGCCTCGACTTCTACCAACCCTCCTTTCGGAAGCGCTGCGACAGCAAAGCAGCTACGGGCAGGGTAGGGGGATTGGCAAAATTCCTGCATCACGGCATTAACGACAGGGAAGTTAGCCATGTCGGTTAGGAAAATGGTGACTTTCATGATATTGGTCATGTCGCCGCCAGCCGCTTCAACAATGGCTTTCACATTTGAGAAAGCAAGCCGAGCCTGTGCTTCAAAGTCAGCAGGTAATTCACCGGATTTCGGATCGATGCCAAGTTGACCGGATGTAAATAAGTTGGCTTCGCCCTTGGTGGCCTGAGAATAGGGACCAATAGCTGCGGGAGCGTTATCAGTGTGGATAATCTCGTGACTCATGAGTTTCTCCGAAGAAATGGGGATGTTGCCAGCACCAATCAGGCAACTCGCCCAATTATAACGGTCACTCGGTAGATTTTCGTGCTTGTTAAGATTGATGAAGTATTTATGAGTTTTGTCAAAAATCCAACGGAAATATTTCGTTAAAATTCGGCAAATTCACGGAATACGGTAGTTTGGTGTAAACTTCGGGGTATTCCCTATGGGTGTCGGCAGAAAACGACCGCTAAACTCTTTCTAGGAGTCTCTGAAAGTAGCGGCTTGAAGCTGACACGATTGGAGAAAGGATAGTTATTTTCCAAGAATTGTTTACTTTCGGAAGTTTTCAGGTGACGACCGAAGCTTTATTGTGTTCTTGGAAGAGAGCGATTTTTTGAAAAGTCGGATCCGATTGAGCTTTCCTCGGGGCGTGACATGTCTCGTAGGAGAGGGGTTCGGCTGAGTGTTTGTCCGTACTTGGTCGCAAGAACGGTTAGCTTACAAATTCGAGATTCGGCGTTCTAGCCCTGAAAGAAGTCCGATTTTCGTGAAAGAGAAAAGCTTCTCTTGGGTTTCCCTAAGCTGACGGTTTGTTATAAAGCGCTGAGACGAAATTGGGGAACCTTTTTAAAAGAAGACCCCTACCGGAGAGATGGCTTTTGTCAGTCAATCCGGTGGCCCTCTTGGATCAAGGAGACCAAGTAATTATGAAAATCATCTACACCG
>ERZ779866.618-NODE-618-length-39426-cov-5.260293_pt1 | contig 39426 bp, 27 predicted proteins | sample MGYA00511248_ERZ779866 | MGnify/ENA primary metagenome ERZ779866 (study PRJEB29588, sample SAMEA2155758) | human gut metagenome | biome: human gut; feature: human-associated habitat; material: faeces | place: Denmark | collected 2008/2010 ... | reverse complement strand
GGAGCCTCTTTAGAGCAAGAAGCATTTGCATAAGCCAATGCAGGAGGGTCTGTGTAAGTACCGGCGAGCATACCCATGATGGTGAAGTAGTTGAACTTAAACTTCAGGCGGGCAATCGTACCGATGATGAGGATAGGAATAACGGTGATGAGGAAACCGCATCCCACATATTTCAAACCGTCACCCTGTACTACTGTGTCCCAGAATCCGGCACCAGCCTTGATTCCCACACTCGCCAGGAAGAGTACAAGTCCTATTTCTCGCAGCATCATATTAGCCGAAGTCGTCGTATAAGTTACCAGCTTCATGCGATAGCCGAAACGACCGATGAGGATGGCGATGATAAGCGGACCTCCGGCAATACCCAACTTCAAAGGCACCGGCATTCCCGGAATGGCAAATGGGAGAGAACCGAAGATAATACCTACCATAATGCCTACGAAGATAGTGGCAATGTTAGGCGCATCGAGGCGCTTTACAGAGTTACCCATGATTTCAGCCACACGGTTTACATTCTCTTCAGGACCTACAACCAGAATCTTATCACCTACGTGGAAGTGGTGGTTTCTGCCTGCAAAAATGTCCATTCCCTGACGGGAAATACGGGTTACGTTAACGCCGTATACGCTGGAGAAGTGCATCTTACCCAAGGTCTTACCGTTCATTTCCGGACGGGTAACGATGATACGGCGAGAAACAAAGTGCTGTACTTCATCCTTCTCGCGGTCCCATTCAGCTTCAACCTCTGGTCCGATAAAAGCCTTGATGGCTTCAGCATCAGCCTCTGCACATACAACGAGCAATTCGTCTCCAACCTCAAACTTAGTCTTGCTGTTAGGAATGCTCACCTCGCCATTGTGGAGCAGTCGTGAACATACAATGTCACGGTTCAAAAATTCTGAAACTTCTCTCAGCGTTCTGCCTGTAATATAAGCATTTTCCACGCGCAAGTGCATGTTATGAGCCTTAGCATGTGGGTTGGCAGCATCTTCTTCGTTAAGCTGTTCTTCTTCGTCAGCAGTATTAATCTTACAGATGTACTTGATAAGGATAGTAGCACCAATAATGCCCACTACACCAAGAGCATAACCATTGGCAATACTTGGAGCACCATTAGGGAAGACGCTGAGCAAAGCCTCGTTGGCAGCACCAAGACCCGGAGTATTAGTAACCGCACCATAGAGAGTACCTACCATCATAGGCAGGTTGTTAGGGTTGCTCGTATCAAAGAAGAGATAATAGCAACCAAACATCACGAGGATGTTGAGCAGAATAGCGCTAGCCGAAAGCATGTTGAGTGTAACACCACCTTTCTTGAAACTCTCGAAGAAGCCAGGTCCTACCTGGAGACCAATCATGAAGACGAAGAGGATCAAGCCGAAGTCTTGCACGAATGTGAGAATTTCCTTTGGACCGGTGAAGCCAACGTGGCCAGCCAAAATACCTGCGAAGAGAACAAAGGTGACACCTAATGAAATGCCGCCAATCTTTATCTTTCCGAGGTAAACACCAATAGCTATCACGATAGCGTAGAGTAGGGCGATGTGAGCCACCGACTCGGTATTGGTGAAGAGATTAACAATCCAATCCATGTATTCGTTTTAAAATCAGAAAATTATATTCCTGTAGTTTACCAAATTATTTTAGAATTTATGTTTTCTGTTGCTTGTTTTAAATGAAAGATACAGTTCTGTTTATAGAGAGAATCTGTAGATTATTAGGGATTCAATTAAAACTGAAAATTGGAGGACATCACATAGGATGCCCTCCAACCTATTTTTTCTTGTAAAAAATCAAGCCCTTTTTGCAAATGGTTTTCTTTTTGACATGAGATTACTTCTCGATAGCTGCTACACCTGGCAATACCTTACCCTCGATAGCCTCGAGGAGTGCACCACCACCTGTAGAGATGTAAGATACTTGGTCAGCCATACCGAACTTGTTGATACAAGCTACAGAGTCACCACCACCGATTAATGAGAATGCTCCGTTTTTAGTTGCTTTTGCAATGGCTTCAGCGATAGCACGTGAACCGGCAGTAAAGTTGTCAAATTCAAATACACCTGCAGGACCGTTCCAAAGGATAGTCTTGGCATTTTCGATGGCGGCAGCAAATGATTTTTGAGTTTCAGGACCTGCGTCAAGACCTTCCCATCCGTCAGGAATGTTGTTGGAAGGAACAATCTGAGTATTAGCATCGTTAGAGAATGCATCGGCTGCTACACAGTCAGTACCCAATACCAGATTTACACCTTTGGCTTTTGCTTTGGCAATGATGTCAAGTGCCAATTCCAGTTTATCGTCTTCAACGATAGAGTTACCGATTTTTCCACCCTGTGCTTTGGCGAAAGTGTAAGTCATACCACCGCAAAGAATCAGGTTGTCAACTTTGTCCATCAAGTTTTCAATAATACCGATTTTGGTAGAAACTTTAGAACCACCCATGATAGCAGTGAACGGACGTTTGATATCGTTCAATACTTTATCTACGGCTTTCACTTCTTTTTCCATCAGGTAACCGAACATCTTGTTATCAGTATCGAAATATTTAGCGATCAATGCCGTAGAAGCATGAGCACGGTGAGCGGTACCGAATGCGTCGTTTACATAGCAGTCAGCGTAAGAAGCCAATTTCTTGGTAAATTCTTTCTGGCTTTCTTTTACAGCTTTCTTTGCAGCAGCTTTTTCTTCGTCAGTTGCGTCTTCTGCCAAACCTCTTGGTTTGCCTTCTTCTTCAGCATAGAAACGAAGGTTTTCGAGCAACAGCACTTCGCCCGGTTGCAGAGCAGCAGCTTTCACGGCAGCTTCTTCACCCATACAGTCGTTAGCAAACTGAACTTCAACACCCAGCAATTCAGACAGGTGTTTGATGATATGTTTCAAAGAAAATTTATCGGCAACGCCTTTCGGACGACCCAGATGAGAGCCAATGATGATGCTTCCGCCGTCTGCAAGGATCTTCTTCAAAGTAGGAAGAGCCGCACGCATACGGGTGTCGTCTGTGATGTTGAAGTTTTCGTCCAAGGGTACATTGAAGTCCACGCGAACAAATGCCTTTTTTCCGGCAAAATTGAATTTGTCAATTGTCTGCATAATACTCTATTTTTATTTAAAAGTGTTTTTAAGATTCTTCGTTAAGAACGACCGCAAAGTTACTATTTATTTCGGTTCTCCGCTATTAAATCGTTATTTATTCTTGGCTTTTGATTCCTCTTTTGTAACTTTATAGGTGTTACAGAAATATTTGCATATCATTTGCAAACCACAGGTAGCACATTTGGGAGTACGTGCCTGACAAACATAACGACCGTGAAGGATTAGCCAATGATGGGCGATAGGGATCAGTTCTTCCGGAATATTCTTTATCAGTTCTTTTTCCACACTAAACGGAGTAGTGCAACTGTCCGGCACTAATCCGATGCGGTGGCTTACCCGGAATACGTGTGTGTCAACCGCCATTGCCGCTTTATTGAATACTACGGACTGAATCACGTTGGCCGTCTTCCTGCCCACACCGGGTAGCTTTGTCAAGTCTTCCAGATTATCGGGAACTTGGCTTTGGAAGTCATTCACTAGCATTTTTGCCATGCCGACCAGATGTTTCGCCTTGTTGTTCGGATAAGATACACTCCGGATATATTCAAAAACGACTTCGGGAGTGGTGGCTGCCAAAGCCTCCGGAGTTGGAAAATCTTTATATAAAGTCGGAGTAATCATATTTACCCGTTTGTCCGTGCATTGGGCGGAGAGGATTACTGCGATCAGCAGTTCGTACGGATTGTTGTAATGTAATTCTGTTTCGGCCACAGGCACGTTCTCCTGAAACCAGGCGATCACTTTCTCATAACGTTCTTTCTTTCTCATCGTAGTTTGTTTTTATGGTAATGAGGCGTTACTTTGATTTTAAAATAGATGGCGGAAACTACCGTCAGGCAGGCTCCGAACAGATAGGCTTTGTCAAATGTGCTGATTTCCGCAATATATCCTCCCGTCAGCATACCAATACCGATTCCTACATCCCACGAAGTAAGATAGGTGGAAGTGGCCGTCCCCCGTTGGCTGTTGGGGGCCAGGTTGACAAACAGCGTATTGAATGCCGGAAACATGATCCCGAAGCCTACGCCCATCAGTAGTGCGACACCGAAAAACAGGATTGTGCAGGCCGCTTCATTCCATTGAATCAGATATACGCAAGAAGCTAACAGAAAGAAACTGAAAATGACAAGATACAGTCCGGTGGCTATTATTTGTGTTATTTTCCCCCGATCCACCAACTTCCCGGAGAATATCCGGGAGATAGCCATACCGATAGCCATAAAAGTGAAGAAGAATCCCGTTTGCGTGTTTATTCCTATCTGACGGGCATACATGGCTACATAATTGGTAGTCATGCCGTAAGGAATAGAAAGCAACAACAGGCTAAGTCCGGCAGGCAATCCTTTTAACAAGATAAACCGGTCGAGTGAAATAGGTTCCCGTTTCACCGGAGGTTTATAGGGTGTTTTTACTAAACTGGCGGAAATAAATCCCAATACACATGAACCGAGCGCATAACAGAATATCGTAGCAAAAGAGACTCCCGCGTCATGCAGGAATAATCCGAACATCGGTCCGATGGACATCGCTGTGTTGTTTGTAAGTCCGTAATATCCTAAACCTTCGCCTCTGCGTGAAGAGGGCATAATATCGATAACGACTGTATTTCCGCCCACTGTAACCATCCCGAACGAGACACCGTGTATAATACGGAATATGATAAATAAGGTCAGTGAACCGGCAATCAGATAACCGCCGAACATCATCATAAAGATAAAATAAGCGAAAAGATACAGCGGTTTGCGTGCAAATGTATCAAGCAGATAACCGGAAAACGGACGAATGCAAAGTGCCGCTACTGTATAACAGGAAAGTACGATGCCAATGATAGAGGTCCCTGCCTGGAAAAACTCGGATAAATAAAACGGCAAAACGGGAATCAGCAGCCAGAAACCGAAGTAGAGCAGAAAATTGGCTGCCAAGATGAAACAATAACTAGGAGTAATGAGTCTATCCTTTGCCATAATGAATGTATTTGTTTCACCGCAGAGGACGCAGAGTCTCACGGAGTTTTTCTTTCTAATGACTTTCTATGAAGAACGAGCCGTAATTGATACGGCTGAAATAAGAACTCTGTGTCCTCTGCGTCCTCTGTGGTGAAATCTAAATTTAGTAAGCGCTTTCGAATTCCTTCAGGAAGCGTGTGTCATTTTCAGAGAACAGTCTGAGGTCGTTGACGCGATATTTTAAGTTGGTGATTCGTTCAATACCCATTCCTAAAGCATAACCGCTATATATCTTGCTGTCAATACCGTTCAGCTCCAGCACGTTCGGATCTACCATACCGCAACCTAAAATTTCCACCCAACCTGTGTGTTTGCAGAAAGGACAACCTTTTCCACCGCAGATGTTACAGCTTATATCCATTTCGGCACTGGGCTCTGTGAAAGGGAAGTAAGAAGGACGCAGGCGGATTTTGGTATCTTCACCGAACATTTCGCGGGCAAAAAGAAGCAATGCCTGTTTCAAATCCGTGAAAGACACGTTGCGGTCTACGTATAAAGCTTCCACTTGGTGGAAGAAGGCGTGTGCACGGTAGCTGATAGCTTCGTTACGATATACGCGTCCTGGACAAAGTACGCGGATAGGAGGTTGTGTAGACTCCATTACACGGCTCTGTACGCTGGATGTATGTGTACGCAAAACGACATTGTGAGACACTTCGGTATTGTTATCAATAAAGAAAGTGTCTTGCATATCGCGTGCCGGATGGTCTTCCGCAAAGTTCATGGAAGAGAATACATGCCAGTCGTCTTCGATTTCCGGTCCGTCTGCGATGTTGAAACCCATTCGGGCAAAAATATCGATGATTTCGTTCTTCACGATTGTGAGCGGATGGCGTGTACCAAGTTTCACAGGATAAGCCGAACGGGTCAAATCCAATCCGTCGCAACCGTTGTCTTGGTTTTCAAACTGCTCTTTCAGCGCATTGATTTTATCCTGCGCTTTCGTTTTCAGTTCATTCAGCCTCATGCCGACTTCCTTTTTCTGCTCAGCCGGTACGTTGCGAAAATCTGCCATTAAGTCGTTAATGGCTCCCTTCTTGCTAAGGTATTTGATGCGGAGAGCTTCGAGTTCTTCGGCATTGGAGGCGTGCAAGGCTTCCACCTCTTTCAGAAGTTGTTCAATCTTAGCTATCATATTTTTGATATATTGTTATTCAGTTTCTTGGTAAAAACCTTGCAAAGATATAATATTTATTTCAGTTAGTAAAATCTATATAGACGTTTTTATGGAGTTCCTTACTTTAGGTTCGGATTTAAAATCGCATCCTCGTAAGGATAGGGAGCGTACATTTTACTATCATCCCATGTACCCGTCACGGGCACCGCTTCATTTCTCTCGATACCCTCCGCTACTTTTATTAGCGGGTTCTCCTTGCGGTATTCAAAATGATCTTTGTACCGGTACATCCTGAACATATCCCTGGCTCTGCTCGCAATGCCTCCCCAATAGTATCCGGCTATTTCCCAGCCGTGCTCATCGTAGGCGGCTTCTGCCAGTGCTTCGGGGGTCATGGTTTCCTTATAAAAATTAGTTTCTTGACCGTCAGCCCTGTTACGTACCTTATTTAATACTTCTATGGCTTTTGTATTGACTTCTCCCGAACGCCCTGTTGCTTCGGCATACCAGCAATATACCTGCGACAGCCGTATCAGTTGGAGCGTCTTTTCGCCTGCCGCATTCACCAGAGCGGGATTGGTGTAATCGAACTCCGTTCCACGTACAGCACCTTCCACCGTTTTCATGAAAACAGGTGCAACCACTTCGCGGGAAGGTGGATCGGTGTCATACCACCAGTCATGTAGCTCGCCATCGCTCAATATGATTTTAGGAAAGTAAGTGGCATCTTTGCGCGGTCCTTCCGGAAAAGCTTTCCAGAATTTGATTTCTCCATTGGTATCTCCCCATCCGCCTTGTGCCATATCCTGAAGGAAGTCGGTCAAGGGAGCGGCTTGATTTGTCTGGTCCCGGTTATAGTAGATACCCAGCAGTAACTCTTTATTCTTATTATTATATTCCCAAGAATATACCTGGCTGTATTCATCCAGCAGTGCATAATTATAAATGTGGTTCTCCACACCGTCGATTACTTCTTTTGCTTTGCCTGCCGCCAGTTTATAATATTCCGTTCCTTTGTTGAGCGGCCATCCTGCCATGCACATATACACGTATGCCATTGTCGCTTTCACTGCTCCTTCACTTACGGCGATATTTATTCCGTTTCTGGCATAAGGCTCTTTGGTGTAATTTGCAGGACAGTCTGTTTCTGCAATCTTCAGGTCGGATAGAATCAATTTATAAACTTCTTCTTCTGTTTGCAAAGGAGCGTTGTAATTGATTTCCTCTTCCAGCATGATAGGTACTTTTCCCCACGTTGTCACCAGATAGAAATACGAATAGGCTCTCCAATAATGTGCCTGTCCGATAGCAGCCTTAATTTCTTCCTCTGATACGTCAGGGGTGCGTCCAGCATTGTTGATAATGAAGTTGGCGGCTTTGATTACTTTGAAACGCTGTTCCCACATACTGGACAACCATGAATTATTATCTTTCACATCAAACTGGTCATGTTCCCTAAGCGGCTGTTTGTTGCTGGAAGGGTGGGTGGAAATATCATCACCGGCTAGGAAGTTAGTACCGCAAAGATTATTGCTTGCCTGTGAACTTGCTATCACGGAGTATAGTGCGGTCAGTGAAGCATCAAGATCTTCTTTGTTGCTGAAGAATTCTTCTGAGGGCAACTGTCCTTTAGGGTCTTCGGTCAGGAAGTCGTTACACGAAACCAAGCATAGACCCGCCCAAACGAATGGCAATGTCTTTTTGATATACTTATATGTTGTTTTCATCTTGTTCTTTATTTATAGGTCAATGGTTAAAATCTGATTTTGGCGCCAAAAGTTATTGTTCGTGGGATGGGGTACGCACCATAATCCAGACCGTCATAGCTGGTATAAACCTCCGGATCCATTCCTTTGTAACGGGTGATTGTAAAAAGGTCTTGCGCGCTTACGGATAATTGTATACTTGCAAATTTGGCAACCCGTCTCGGAATGCGATACGAAATGCTGACGTTCTTCAATTTGACGAAAGAAGCGTCTTCCAACCAGAAGTCCGAGTTGGCGTAATTCTTACTTTCGGTATTGGTGAGGCTCGGATAAGCTGCTTCCGCTTTGTTGCTTACGTGATCCCAACCTTTGAAATACGCATCCCGCAGCGTGACGAAACGTGAATTCCCGGTCATTGAGGCGGCCGTGTAGCGGCTTATATTCAGGCGGTTGTATCCGGTGGCGGCATTGAAGAAGATGTTTACAGTCCAGTTTTTCCAACTGATTGTGTTGTTCCACCCCATTGTCCATTTCGGGCTTGCCTGTCCTTTTACTACCAAGTCGTCGGAAGTAGGGCTGGTAGTCAGACTACCGTCTGCTTTCTGATAAAGGTTGGCGCCTTTGTCGTCGAATCCTTTCCATTGATATACATAGAAAGATCCCATCGGATAACCGGGCTTCATAATTTGCATCGCACCGCCCAAATCGCTGTAGTTGGCTGTCAGTACGAAGTCACTGCCGGCAAGGTCGGTTACTTCATTTTTCACATAAGCGGCATTGAAACCGGTCTCCCAAGTCACCGTTCCTTTCACCGGGAAGGTGTTGACCGAGAATTCAACTCCCGTGTTCTTCAGTTCACCCTGATTCACCCAATACGTACCTCCACCGTTGTATTTGGGTACTTGTTTTTGGAAGAGCAGGTCTTTGGTTATTTTCTTGAACCAATCGAATGTAATGTTGAACCCGCCCAAGCTTAAATCTACTCCCAAATCATATTGGTAGGTTTTTTCCCAAGTGATATCGGGAGTAGGGAACTGGTTACCCCAATACCCTGTGTAAGCATTGGAAGTACCCCAGCCGTAAGTTGCGCCCGATAACATTCCCAGCGTACTGTATGCGGCAATGTCCTGATTACCGGTGACACCGAAACTACCTCTTAATTTCAATTGTTCCAATATATGTTGGTTGCTCATGAACTTCTCCTTTGCTATATCCCAAGCTACTGCTGCGGATGGAAAATATCCCCATTTATTGTTTCCTTGAAATTTGGAAGAGCCGTCCGCTCTTAATGCGGCAGTGATGAAATACCGTTTCTTGTAGTCATAGTTGGCACGTATGATTCCTGAAGCAAGAGACGCTTCTGTGTACGAGTTACTTGCATTTCTTATGGCGGCATTGGCGATATTCCAATATCCTACGCTCTCATTGTTCAGATTCGAACCGGTACCTTGCAAGCCCGTATCCCACGAGCGGCTGATTTCCCATACGGCCATTGCCGTAACGTTGTGGTCACCGAATTGTCTTTGCCAGGTCAGGTTATTGGTATTCTGCCAATAGTTATGCATATTGCTGGTGTTGTTCATGCTGTTGATTGCACCGGGAGCTTCCAATTTCGATTTGAAAGAATAGGAAGGGCTGTGGTCGTAGTCGTATCCACCTTGTACGGAGAACGTAAGCCCTTTCATTATCTTGAATAATAAGGTCAGGTTAGCATTGAGGTTATAACTGTAACTGTCACTGTAGTTAACCATCAGCTCACCGTATGGATTCGAGCCGTTGGCGATGTTATACGGGTCTCTGTTGTATATGCCGGTTTCCGGATCTTTCATTTCCATCGTAGGGGAGAAGTTGGTGATATGAAACCAGTTGGCGCCGTCGTTATGCTTATGCAGACTGCTGGCGTTCATCTTGGCGGAGATAGTCAGCCAGGGTTTTACATCAGCATCGATGTTTGCCCGGATACCATAACGTTTGTAATCCGTCCTGATAGTGACGGCTTCCTGATCCAGCATATTTCCGGAAATAAGATATTTCACTTTGGCGTTTCCACCGGAGATGCTTAATCTGTAATCCTGCGTGATACCGGTGTGAGTGATGAGGTCAGCCCAATTGATTCCTTTTGTCCCGTTTTTGTAGGCTTCGAGGTCTTCTGCTGAAATCGTAGATGAACCGCGTATATCATTCAGTGCCGTTGCATATTCATATGCGTTCAGTAAATCATATTGTTTTCTCACTGTGGAAAGACCTACGGAAGCATCGAACGTAATACTGGCTTTTCCTTCGCTACCGCCTTTGGTGGTGATCAAAATAACTCCGTTTGAACCTCGCGAGCCGTAAATAGCGGTGGATGAAGCGTCTTTCAGAACTTCCATCGATTGGATATCCGACGGATTGATACCGTCCAGCCCGCTGGAAGAGATGATTCCGTCTATCACGTACAACGGGTCACTACTTTTATTGATAGAGGTAGTACCGCGTACACGTACTTTCATGCCTGCTCCGGGCACACCGCTTGTCGCAGTAACTTCCACACCGGGTGTCCGGCCTTGAAGGATGTTTTCCACCCGTTTTACCGGCTGGTTCTTGAATTGCCTGGTCGACACACCGGAAACGGAGCCCGTCAAATCGCTTTTCTTGACTGTTCCGTATCCTACCACCACTACCTCTTCTAGTAGCTGATTGTCTTCTTTCAGTATGACATGAAGGGCTGTTCTTTTTCTTATTTTTATTTCCTGCGGATGATATCCGATATAAGAAATAACGAGGGTGGATCCTTGGGGAACACTCAGTGTAAATTTGCCGTCCATATCACTCGTTGTCCCTGTCGTTTCTTCTCCTTTTATTAATACAGAGGCACCGATGATGGTTTCTCCTTGTTCGTCATAAATAATTCCTTTTATGGTTCTGTTCCCGCCTTCATCGGTTTCGTCTTCTTGCACTTCCGTCACCGGCTCTCCCTCTGTCGGGGCTTCCATCGGCATGCTTGCTGCTTGTGAAAACAGATGTGATGGTAAAAGGAACACAAAAAGAATGCTTAACATCCATTTGCTTTTTCTTGTCACTTTCATGTTTATTTAAGTTTAGATTTTCTTATAGGGATTGAATTCTGTTAATAGTTAGCAAGCAGCGTGCCAGACCATTCTATATACTGTCCGGATAAAACGTAAATAATTGATTTTTATTGTTATAGTATTTAAGAAATAAAGTGTGTTTTTTTAGAAGTGTGGAATTGCAGACTGTGGAATTGTGTAAAAATTCCACAGTGTGATGAAGTATATTCCCCATTGTTTTATCGGTACGCATTGAAATAATTCCTATCTTTGCACCGTTATGTACCGAAAATCCGGCAACTTATGAAAAAGATTGTTTTCACTCTTCTAATTTTGGCTTTTTCTTTTCGCCTTGCGGCCCAGACAGACTATTTGGAGCCGGTGCGATCTCTCTCTACTTATAAAGGCGAGTTGGGTGAATATTATCGTAGTGTATTCTCTTTGTTAAATACAGGTTTTCAGAAACAGCCTTATGCACGTTTTACAGCTATTCCTTCCTTTTCGCCCGAATATGCCATGTCGGTAGAAAAGAAGAACGGACGTTATTTTCTGATATCGAACACGCTGTCACGAACTTATTGGCAGGCGGAGAAAGGAACGGTGAAAGTGGAGACGAAATCAGTTGCCGTCAGTCCGTCGCTTTATCGGTCTTTGGGAGCTATCTTTCATATAGCCACTGAGCAGATACAGGATTTGGATGGTTCCAGTGCCGGTTTGGATGGGGTTGTCTATTATTTTTCTTCCACCAATGAGAAAGGGAAAGAGCGGATGGGAAGGAAGTGGGCTCCGGAAAAAGGAACTTTGATGGAGCGTCTTGTGTTGGTTTGCCAGTCGGCTTATATGTTGTCCAAAGGTGGAAATATATCGGAGCAGACTTTGGCAGAAGAAGCCGCTTCTCTGTTGAAGGCCCTGCAACAACGCAGCAAGGAAGCTCCCGATGCGTATAAACAACCTATATATGTTGGAATTTATCAGGTAGGTCCCCGCTCGAGAGCACTTTCTGGAAAACGGATAGAAGAGTTAGCTCATTTTCCGGATATGACTCCTGAAGAATATATTGCCGGACAGATGGTGTATCCGGTCGATTTATTGGAGAAAAATATTCCCGGATTTGCTTTGTGCGAGTTTACTATTGATAAAGAAGGAGTTATACTTCGTCCACATATAGTACGGTCTACGCATCCGGAGTTTGCGGAAGAAGCTCTCCGCATTGTAAAAGGAATGCCGAAGTGGGCTCCAGCTCTTGTAGAAGGTAAACCGACAGATAGTAATTATACTCTTTATATTCCTTTTCGACCGCAGAATTATCGGGCGAAATAACCTTCCTTCTCTAGTATAAAAACATAAAATCCTCTATCACCTATCACCGCTTTCTCTGAAAACAGTAATCGGTAGAATGTCTTTCTTACTATTTATTATTTTGTTTCATAGCTATTTGAAACATTTTGTTTAACGGTGGAAAACATTATGTTTCACGCTGCTAAACACTTTGTTTCGCACTGTCGAACACTTTGTCTCAAGCCGTTGAAACACGACTCTACTCCGTATGCTTGGGATGAATTATATGGTTGGTTTAGGTGAATCGTATGGTTAGTTTAAGTGAAACGTATAGTCGATTTAGGCAAATCGTATGATCGTATTGGGTGACAGATGTTTTGGCAAGATAGTTACTCATGTATAATCAGATTCAAAAAATCATTAAAACAAAGAACTTTTCTTGTTCTTGATTGTCTTATGACCATAAATATATAAAATGAGAACTTATGGATGATATGATTAACAGACACGATTCGATTGCAGAAGAAAATATCGAACCGAATGGTCGTCCGGCCACGAATGATTTTGAAGAATGGAGCAGTGAAGTTTCTGACCGTGCAGACAATGTTTTCAAGAATGATACGAAAGACGGTCCCGACAAAGGCCGTAAGAAACGTATAAAGGAAATAGATGAAGTGATAAAGAAGGACCTTGAATAAAGGCCCTTTTTTTGATAAAAATCTGAATCCTGTAATTTATTAACATTCCAATATTGGAAAGGAAGTGGAGCGTATCGGACTCGAACCGATCACCTTAACACTGCCAGTGTTACGCTCTAGCCAGATGAGCTAACGCCCCTTTTTTCTCTTATATGATAACGTTTGTAAACGAATCTCTTTTGTTGCCGCAAATATAATGCAATATTCTGAAATAATTGCTATGTTTGCGGTAAATAATCTATTAGAAGGAAAAATATGTTGATTTATAACACCACTTTTCAAGTGGACGATGATGTTCACGATAATTTTTTGATTTGGATAAAAGAATCTTATATTCCCGAGGTACAGAAGCACGGAGCGCTGAAAACACCACGTATTTGTCGTATATTGAGCCATCGGGAAGATGGGAGCGCCTATTCTTTACAGTGGGAAGTAGAGAGTAGTGGATTGTTGCACCGCTGGCATTTGGAACAAGGGATACGATTGAATGACGAACTGACTAAGATATTTAAGGATAAGGTAATCGGATTTCCCACATTGATGGAGGTGATAGAGTGATTCAACCGGTAAAAGAGAAGATAATTCTGGGGATAGACCCCGGTACGACAATCATGGGATATGGAGTGCTGAGAATAAAAGGAACCAAACCCGAAATGATTGCTATGGGGATTATCGACTTGCGTAAGTTTGCCAATCATTACTTGAAATTGCGCCATATCCATGAGCGGGTGCTGAGTATTATTGAAAGCTATTTGCCTGATGAACTGGCTATTGAAGCTCCTTTCTTCGGCAAAAATGTTCAGTCTATGTTGAAATTGGGACGTGCGCAAGGAGTAGCGATGGCAGCAGCGTTAAGTCGTGATATACCGATCATCGAATATGCCCCGTTGAAGATAAAGATGGCTATTACCGGAAACGGACAAGCATCGAAGGAGCAGGTGGCGGATATGTTGCAGAGAATGCTTCATTTCTCAAAAGCGGATATGCCCACTTTTATGGATGCGACCGACGGTCTGGCTGCCGCCTATTGCCATTTCCTGCAAATGGGACGGCCTGCCGTAGAGAAGGGATATAGTAGCTGGAAGGATTTTATAGCGAAGAATCCGGATAAAGTGAAGTAAACTTTAACAATAAATCAGATTACGAAAAATAGTATCATAGGAGAGCTTGAGATGAAGATAGGAATTAATTCAATAATAGGAGTGACTACAGTGGCAACAGTGATGAGTTGTTCTTCTGCGAAAAAGGAATATGCTTCCTTCGAGTTGTATCCCGTCCGTACGGGAAGCCTTACGGAAATGGAATATACTCCGGAAGCTACGAAATTCACCCTTTGGTCACCGACAGCAGAAGAAGTGCGCCTGATGCTTTATGATGAAGGTGAAGGAGGTCATGCTTATGAAACAGTGAAGATGGAACTTGGAGAGGATGGAACTTGGGCAACTGTGGTTAACAAGAATTTGCTCAATAAGTTCTATACTTTCAATGTGAAAATCAATGATAAATGGCAAGGGGATACTCCGGGAATTAATGCTCATGCTGTCGGGGTGAATGGAAAACGTGCCGCTATTATCGATTGGAAAGCAACGAATCCGGAAGGATGGGAGAATGATCAACGTCCTCCGATGAAATCTCCTGCCGATATGGTTATCTACGAAATGCATCATCGTGATTTTTCGGTCGATTCTACTTCTGGAATAAAGAATAAAGGAAAGTTCCTTGCTTTGACTGAGCATGGAACGATGAACTCGGACAAATTGCTGACAGGAATCGACCATCTGATAGAGTTGGGTGTGACGCATGTGCATCTTCTTCCTTCCTATGATTATGCTTCCGTAGATGAAACAAAATTGGATGAAAATCAGTACAATTGGGGATATGACCCGTTGAATTACAATGTTCCGGACGGCTCATATTCAACAGATCCTTATCAACCCGCCACTCGCGTGAAAGAATTCAAGCAAATGGTACAGGCGTTGCATAAAGCCGGCATCCGGGTGATTCTGGATGTGGTTTACAATCATACGTTTAATACGGCGGAGAGTAATTTTGAACGTACAGTACCCGGTTATTTTTATCGTCAGAAAGAAGACGGGACATTGGCGAACGGTTCGGGTTGTGGAAATGAAACGGCTAGTGAACGTCCTATGATGCGTAAGTTTATGATAGAATCCGTGCTTTACTGGATGGAGGAATATCATATCGATGGTTTTCGCTTCGATTTGATGGGAGTGCATGATATTGAAACGATGAACGAGATTCGGAAGGCAGTGGATGAAGTGGACTCTACTGTTTGTGTTTACGGAGAAGGATGGGCTGCTGAAATGCCTCAATATCCTGCTGATTCTTTGGCTATGAAAAAGAATGTGGCGTATATGCCCGGAATTGCAGTCTTCTCGGACGAGTTTCGTGACGGACTTTGCGGTTCTGTTTGGGAGAAAGGTAAGGGAGCTTTTCTTGCCGGAGTGCCGGGAGGGGAGAACAGCGTTAAGTTTGGTATTGTGGGAGCTATCGAACATCCGCAAGTACGCTATGATTCGGTGAATTACAGTCGGCAAGCCTGGGCCGGACAGCCTACCCAAATGATTAGTTACGTTTCCTGCCATGACGGTTTATGCCTTGTTGATCGCTTGAAAGCAAGTATGCCAGAAGCTACTCCCGAGCAACTGGTCCGGCTTGATAAGCTTGCGCAGACGGTAGTCTTCACTTCGCAAGGTATTCCTTTTATCTATGCAGGAGAAGAAGTGATGCGCGATAAACAAGGGGTGGATAATAGTTATAAGAGTCCGGATGCAGTCAATGCTATCGATTGGCGACGCAAGACGATGAACGGAGATGTTTTCATGTATTATAAGCGGCTCATAGATCTGCGTAAGTCCCATCCCGCTTTCCGTATGGGAGATGCGGAAAAGGTTCGGAAGTATCTGGAGTTTCTTCCAGTGGAAGGACAAAACCTGATTGCATTCCGCCTGAAGGATCACGCGAACGGAGATAGTTGGGAAGATATTATCGTGGCCTTTAATTCCCGTATGACCCCTGCGCGTTTGGCAGTGCCTGCCGGAAAGTATACAGTGGTGTGTAAAGACGGGGTGATAGATGTTCGCGGACTGGGAACACAGACGGGAGCGGAAGTGATTATTCCCGGTCAATCGGCTTTGATTATGTATCGGTAGCCAGCTTTTTCAGCTTGAATGTAACATAACAACAACTATTTGTAACATATGCATACGATGATGTAACAGACGAGAAACAATCTGAATCGTAATTCTTCGGTGGAGGGCAAGAAACTTCTTAAGTTTGCAACGTGATAGTCGGCAAGATTCGTCATTTTTTCTAACTATCGCGAAATAACTAAGAAGTAAAAGAAAAGACAGAATGAAATGGACTCTACAATGAAAATGAATGACGCTAAAGGTTTCTACAAGCTCTCCTGGCTCCAGCGTATAGGATTCGGCTCCGGTGATTTGGCGCAAAACCTTAATCTATCAGACCGTATGTATGTATTTGCTGATTTTTTATACGAATGTATATGGTCTCAAACCGGAGGTGGCAGCCGTGATGTTCCTTATCGTCAGGATAGTGGATATCATTTGGGATCCTCTTGTAGGGGCTTTTGTTGATAAGCACAATCCTAAACTCGGCAAATACCGTTCATACCTTATATTGGGAGGGATTCCATTGACAGATATTTTCTACAAAGCGGGTATGGCTCTTGGAGGTGTGGTGCCGGGACTTGTCATGGCATTTGTCGGATTTGATCAGACTAATGAGGTGTCACAATCACCTTTTGCCGAACAGGGGATACTGTGGCTTGTAGCTGTTATTCCTGCCTTGCTGCTTCTGGTGGCTATGTTCATTATATCTAAGTATGGACTAGAGGACGATGTGATTGATAACATCAATAGAGAGATAGAATTACGCCACAAAGGGGGCGAATAAATAAAAGAATATTTACTTAAAAATTGTTGTATATAAAAACAAACGGATCAATATTTTTTTGCTTGTGATGGCGGCATTTCTTACTTATGGTGGTGAAGTAGCTTTTGCGCAAAACAATTCCGTTGGCTTTTCAATATGCACATGAGGCTGATCCGGATTCTTGGCGTAATGATTGGCCGATGGCTGGGCGTAACTATTATATCTATTTTGGTGGATTGTGGGGCGGTCAACTCCAACGTTACAGGAATAATAAGGCGTTGGAATCTGCCATTTTGCCGGAAGGTACGGAAGAAGCCTTGCCCACACGTGTAGCCCGTTTGAGAGAGGACATGATGGAGTTTGCCGAAGAACCACGCGGTGGTGATAATCGATAAAAATGGGAAACCGTTGACAGCCGGAGATACGGCCGCTGTTTTTTTGAAGCTTCGTGGATGCACAAGTATAACGGGAGATATTATTTCTCTTATTCTACGGGAGATACCCATTTGCTTTGTTATGCGATAGGTGATAATCCATACGGACCATTCACTTATCAGGGAGTCATTCAGACTCCGGTAGTAGGATGGACTACACATCATGCCATTGTTGAATTCAAAGGAAAGTGGTATTTGTTCCATCACGATTGTGTGCCATCAGGAGGGAAAACTTGGTTGCGCAGCATGAAGGTTTGCGAACTGCAATATGATGCGGACGGGAAAATCATTACTATTGACGGAATGGATGAATAACCCCGTTGGATAAACAAATCGGTTGTATGAATGGAAAAATGTTCGTGATAGGTCTTGTTTTGCTGTAAAATTGTTACCTTTGCGGTCGATAATTAAACAGAATATAAGAATATGAGTCAAAATACATTTAGCATGGCGGGGGGCGTAGCACGCAACCCGCTTGTGCGTTTAGCCAAACCCATCACGTCAACTATCGGAGCGAATGAACATATAGCTATTGTAGGTCCTAATGGTGGTGGTAAAAGTCTTTTTGTAGATACTTTGATAGGAAAATATCCTTTGCGTGAGGGAACGATTGAATATGATTTTTCTCCTTCGGCCACTCAGACTGTTTATGATAATGTGAAATATATTGCTTTCCGTGATACTTATGGGGCAGCCGATACCAATTACTACTATCAGCAGCGTTGGAATGCTCATGATCAGGATGAAGTGCCGGATGTTCGTGATATGTTGGGCGAAATCAAAGACGACAAGCTGAAAAATGAATTGTTTGAACTTTTCCATATCGAACCTCTTCTTGACAAAAAGATAATTTTACTTTCCAGTGGTGAACTACGTAAGTTCCAACTCACTAAAACTCTGTTGACAGCACCTCGTGTGCTGATTATGGATAATCCGTTCATCGGTTTGGATGCACCTACCCGCGAATTATTGTTCTCCTTGCTTGAGCGTTTGACAAAGATGTCGTCGGTGCAGATCGTCTTAGTCCTTTCTATGCTGGATGATATACCTTCGTTTATTACTCATGTCATTCCTGTGGATAAGATGGACGTCTTTCCTAAAATGGCACGTGAGGCTTATCTGAAAGCTTTTCATGACAGAGATACGGTTGATTCTTTTGAGGAGTTGCAGAAACGGATTATCAATTTGGCTTATGACGGAAATACCTACGACTCGGATGAAGTCGTGAAATTGAATAAGGTGAGTATTCGTTATGATGACCGTACTATCCTGAAAGAATTGGACTGGACAGTTCGTCGTGGTGAGAAGTGGGCATTAAGTGGGGAAAACGGAGCGGGTAAATCGACTCTATTGAGTCTGGTTTGTGCAGATAATCCGCAGTCGTATGCCTGTGATATCAGTCTTTTCGGGCGGAAAAGAGGAACGGGAGAAAGTATTTGGGAGATCAAGAAACATATCGGTTATGTCAGTCCGGAGATGCATCGTGCCTATCTCAAGAATTTGCCGACTATTGAGATTGTGGCCAGTGGTTTGCACGACAGTATCGGTCTGTATAAACGTCCTCAACCGGAACAGATGGCTATCTGTGAGTGGTGGATGGGTATATTCGGTATTGCAGATTTAAAAGATAAACCATTCCTACAACTATCCAGTGGAGAACAACGTTTGGCCTTGCTGGCAAGAGCTTTCGTCAAAGACCCGGAACTGCTGATTTTGGATGAACCGCTTCATGGATTGGATACCTATAATCGTCGCCGGGTAAAGAAAGTGATTGAGGCTTTCTGCCGACGCAAAGATAAGACGATGATTATGGTGACACATTATGAATCGGAACTTCCCGATACAATTACAAACCGTATTTTCTTGACGAGAAACCGATGAAAGAATAAAATCAGCATTTTTAGGTATTGGCAACTCCTTCTTCTTTGGTGAACTTTGTAGCGAAACAAACTGTTCTATATATAACTAAAGAAGAAAGGAGACCAATAAAAATGAGAAAAATAGTATTGCTTCGTCATGGAGAAAGTGCTTGGAATAAAGAAAACCGCTTTACGGGCTGGACAGATGTCGATCTGACCGAAAAAGGAATTGCCGAAGCTGAGAAAGCAGGCGAGACATTGAAGGAGTATGGCTTCAATTTCGATAAAACCTATACCTCTTACTTGAAAAGAGCTGTCAAGACGCTGAATTGTGTACTTGATAAAATGGATCTCGACTGGCTACCTGTTGAAAAAAACTGGCGTCTGAACGAAAAGCATTATGGCGATTTGCAAGGATTGAATAAAGCGGAAACTGCCGGGAAATATGGTGAAGAACAAGTGCTGATCTGGCGTCGTAGCTATGATATTGCCCCTAATCCGCTTTCGGAAAGTGACTTGCGGAATGCGCGTTTTGACTACCGTTATCATGAAGTTCCAGATGCCGAACTTCCCCGTACCGAATCACTGAAAGATACCATTGAACGTATTATGCCTTATTGGGAATCGGATATATTTCCCAACCTGAAAACAGCCCATACTTTATTGGTTGTGGCTCATGGTAACAGTCTGCGAGGTATCATCAAACATCTGAAACATATTTCTGATGAGGAAATTGTAAAACTGAATCTGCCTACTGCCGTTCCTTATGTATTCGAGTTTGACGAGAACCTGAATGTCTCTAATGATTATTTTCTTGGAAATGCGGAAGAAATCAAAAAAATGATGGAAGCGGTAGCCAATCAAGGAAAGAAAAAATAAAGTGTTGTATATTAAAAAAAGTAAAGTTATGAGTAAAGTAATTGATTTGTTAGGAGATAAAGCCGGATATTATCTGGATCACACTTGTAAGACGATTGATAAGTCTTTGATTTATGTGCCTTCTCCCGATACGATAGATAAAATATGGGTTGATTCCGACCGTAATATAAAAGTGCTGAACAGCTTGCAAGCTATTCTCGGACATGGACGTTTGGCTAATTCCGGTTATGTATCCATTCTTCCTGTTGATCAGGATATTGAACATACTGCCGGAGCGTCTTTTGCTCCGAATCCTATCTACTTCGATCCGGAGAATATTGTGAAATTGGCTATTGAAGGCGGTTGTAATGCGGTCGCTTCTACATTCGGCATTCTGGGAGCGGTGGCACGCAAATATGCCCATAAAATTCCGTTTGTGGTTAAACTGAATCATAATGAATTGCTGACCTATCCTAATTCGTATGATCAGGTGATGTTCGGCACAGTGAAAGAAGCATGGAATATGGGAGCTACGGCTGTCGGCGCTACTATCTATTTCGGTTCGGAACAAAGTCGTCGCCAATTGGTGGAAATCGCTGAGGCTTTCGAGTATGCTCATGAATTGGGGATGGCCACTATCCTGTGGTGTTATCTGCGTAATAGTGATTTTAAGAAAGATGGTGTGGATTATCATGCTGCTGCCGACTTGACCGGACAGGCTGACCGTCTCGGAGTTACGATCAAAGCAGATATTGTCAAACAAAAACTTCCTACGAATAATGGTGGTTTCAAAGCAATTGGTTTCGGTAAGACGGATGAACGTATGTACACCCAACTGGCTTCGGAACATCCGATTGACCTTTGTCGTTTTCAGGTTGCCAATGGTTATATGGGGCGTGTCGGTTTAATCAATTCCGGTGGTGAGTCGCACGGAGCTTCCGACTTACGTGATGCGGTTATTCCAGCCGTAATCAATAAGCGTCCAGCGGTACAAGCGTGTATGCCGGAGGCTTATGGGGTTGATTAGCGGACGTAAAGCGTTCCAAAAATCGATGAATAAAGGTGTCGAATTATTGAATGCTATCCAGGATGTTTATCTTGATCCGGCAATTACTATTGCCTGATTACTGATTATAGGAAAGTGAATATTCCGGTGACTGTGTCAACAGTCGGTGAATATTTACTTTTTTCGTTTCTCTTTGTATTGTGTGGGAGTTTCCCCTGTATATTGTTTGAAGGCTGTACTGAAATAACGTGAAGTGGTGAAGCCGACCTTCTCAGCTATTTCTGTAAATGTCATATCCGTTCCGGTAATGTATGTTATTGCTTTCTCCATTCTGAACTTATTGATATAATCATTAGCCCCCATATCGGTCAGGGCTTTCAACTTATTGTAAAGTGAAGCCCGGCTCATACCGATTTCTTTGCAGATAAAGGCTATATCCAAACTGCTGTTGTCCAGATTTTCTTGAATGATCTTATTCAACTTGAGCAGGAAGGTCTCGTCTGCCTGGCTAAACGTACTTTCTTCCGGTGCAGGGATTACTCCGGCATTTAGGTATCTTTTCTTGGTAGACTCACGGTTTTTCAATCGGTTACAAATGATTTCCATAAGCATTTCTATTTCAAAAGGCTTTGTCAGATAGGCGTCCGCTCCATTCTTGTAACCGCTTAATTGACTTTGCTGGTCGTCTCTTGCCGTCAGCAGAATAATAGGGATATGGCTGATTGTGATATCTTCCTTGATACTTTTGCAGAGTTCATATCCATTCATTCTAGGCATCATTACATCGCTGACAATTATGTCCGGAGTGTGACTTCTGATAAGTTGAAGGGCTTCTGCGCCATCCGAAGCTATCACTACCCGTTTAAAGTATTCTCCCAACGATTTTTTCAGGAAATCTGTTAAATCCGGATTGTCGTCTACAACTAAAACTGTATATGGAGTTGTATCGAAATCATCATTGCCGGGTGCTTGTTCATGGCTGTCGTCGCTCATCAGTTCGTTCAGATAGGCTTTTGGTTGACAGATGATTTCTTCTGATTCTCGTCTCAACGGCAATTCAATGAAGAAAGTCGCACCTGCTTCCTGATTGTCGTATGCGCCAATGGAACCACCTTGCAATTCAACCAGAATCTTTGAATAAGACAGTCCGATTCCTGTTCCGTTTTGTTCTCCCGTGCCTTGATAGAAGCGTGTGAAAAGTTTTTGTGTGTTGACTTGTTTCAAACCGCTTCCTTGGTCAGTGATAGAAATACGTACTCTGTCTTTTTCAGGAAGCAATTCTGATATAATAGTGATTTCCGTATTCTCCGGGCTGTGTTTCAATGCATTGATAAGCAAGTTACTCAAAATAATTTCGCATTTGTCTTTATCGAAACTTACCGTTTCTATTTGCGGATCCAATTGATATCGGATACGTACGTTCTTGGCTTCTCCTTCACTGATGAAATCCTGTGAGATGTGTTCTATCCATTGGTTGAGGAAGTGAGGCTGTATCTGTATTTTACTTTCGCCCACTTCCATCTTTCGTACGTCAAGTACCATATTAATCAGGTTCTTCATCCGTTGTGACTGCCTGTAAATCGCCTTTATAGGAAGATATTGCGGCTCTTCGGGAGAGAGTGATTTCAATATCCGGCTAAGTGGGGCGTGTATCAATGTCAACGGTGTGCGTAGTTCGTGGCTGATATTAATGAGGAAACGTACTTTTTCTTCGTATACCTGTTGCTCATGCTCTTTCATCGCCCATTTTAACTTTTCTTCTTTGCGCTTCAAAGTCCTTCTGAAAGTCTCGATAATAACGACAGTAATGAGAACCGCACAGCTAAGGATGAACCACCATGTGCGGTACCAGGGAGGAAGAATAGTCAATGCCAATACTTGTTGATTGGGAATCCAACTACCATCTTTTGCTGTGCAGGACGCTGTGATTTTATAACTTCCCGGAGGAAGTGAACGTATAACCAATTCAGGGTTGTATGATTCTATTTGTTGGTCGTTCAGTCCTTCTATTTGATATCGGTATACTTTCTGTCGGAAGATGTCTTTTTCTTTTGACATGATCCGAATGATTATATTGCTGTTCCAAGGAGCGGAAATACTCGTTGGATTATTGTTTAGCTTATCATTGACGGACTCACCATTGATGATGACATCCGATAGTTGAAGTTGGGGTATTTCGGTAGTGATTAAGGGTAGGGTACTATTGATGTGTAATAATCCTTTCACTCCGCCCATATAGATATTGCCTTGTGAACTTAACAAACAGGGTTTGGATAGGTACTCGTTTTGAATGACACCGTCCGATTCGCCGAAAAGCACAAATTTCTGTTCTTTGATTAGCCAGGCGAACAGCATATTATTGGTTCCTATCCATACTTTTCCTTGTTGGTCACACACAATCGATGTGACTTCCGAGAAAAGGGAGGTAGATATGGGAGTTTGTATTTTTTCATCGGGATTATAATGAAACAGCCCGTAATTATTTCCTATCCAGAAATGCCCATGTTCATCTAATGAAACAGAATTGATAATAGTGTCCTTGTGGCATTGATACAGAACTTCCAATCGGTTGGTGCGGTTATCCAACCGATAAATGTGCTTTATGTCGTTCAGATAAGTATAATTCCCATAATTTGTTATTGGTAAGAAAGTGCCGATAATGTCCAGTCCTTCTTGTTCGGTTGCAATATTGAAAGTGTGTTTCTTCAAGTCATATTGATAGACATGGTCTCCAAGTAACAGAATGCTATGAGGGTTATTGGAAAATAAATTGACTGTCTTTCCCCGCTTTCCGAGACGCATGGAAGTTTCCGAATCTATAATCATGAATGGCGTTTTCTTGCCTGTTGTCGGGTTGAATACGAATATTCCTTTTGAGAAAATGGAAACTAACAGATTGCCGGAAGTGAATGGACAAATGGAAGCGATTTTGTCTTCCCAAGTGGATGAGTAATGGGTGAATTTCTCTGTGATAGGATTAAAGAGATTAATACCTCCACCGTCTGTGCCCACCCAGATGCGGTCGTTCGATTCCTGATAAAGACTGAGTACGGTATTATTACTTAATCCACGATTGCTGCCCGTCAGGACTTCCGTATAGGTTTTCATGGAAACTTCCCGGATATTGATCAATCCGTTGCGGATACTTCCTGCCCACATATTATTATTCCTATCATTGTAGAGACAAAAGATAGAGGTGGCGGGAAGTGAATAGTTATCACCTCCGGGAATGTGTTCCAACAAGGATAAACGTCCTGTTTCAGGTTCAAGGATATTGATACCGCCTCCGTCTGTTCCTATCCATATTTTTCCTTCCCGTTCGGCAAGACTTAAAACGACATTGTTACTTAGGTCGGAATTGTGAGTAGTATAGGCTTTTACCAGTTCTCCGTTATGGGTGAAGCATTTTATTCCTTCATTGTAAGGGGCGATCCATATTCTGTTTTGTGAATCGATCAGCATATTCATGATTTCCTTTCCGCAATCGAAAGGCGGAAGGCGATGCTTTCCCGTTTTCAGATCCAGTAAAGCAAGACCTTGCCACCGGCTGCAACAAAGAACAGTATGTTCGTTCCATAGGCTTAGTAAAGAGATATTAAAATTATTCCCTTTATTCAACTTTTGCAGAAGGCGAAGAGAAGAATCCCGATAACTATAAAAGTATACTTTGTCTTTAGAACCAAACAATACCCCGTCTTTGGTCAGGCAGGTTGAATAGGCGATAATAGGATTACCTTTTTCATCCGTAGGTAAGAAGAAGTCATCACTTTGACGTTGATAGCGGGCTATTCCTTTGTCGGTCAGAATCCAAATATTGCTCATTTCATCTTCTGCAATCTGATGGATTAAGTTATTGGGAATCGAATGAGGATTGTTTGGGGAATAGACGTATTTCTTTAGCTCATGTCCGTCATATCGGCTTATTCCAGCCTTCGTTCCTATCCATACAAATCCCTGTTTGTCTGTCAGGATACATCTCACGGCTGAAGTCACCCCATCTTTTAAGGAGAGCTGTTTATAGTAATAATGGCTGGCTTTTAGGGGCGTGACACCGGTAAACTGCATAATAGCTGTCAAACATAGTAGGACAAAGATTTTTATTCTCATGAGATTAGGTCAGTTAAATGAAAGCAAAGGTAGTATTATTTGTTTATAATTCCTATCTTTGCTCGAAAATATGTAACTATGATTACCGAAGAACTGCAGAAACTTTATCAGTCATATACGGGAGTTCCCGCTGAGAATATAACAGAATTACCTTCCTCCGGCTCCAATCGCCGTTATTTCCGGCTGACAGGAGCACAAACACTGATTGGAGTATATGGAACTTCTGTTGATGAGAATGAAGCTTTTTTTTATATGGCGGAACATTTTCGCAAAAATGGGCTTCCTGCTCCCGAAGTACACATTGTGTCGGAAGATAAAATGTATTATCTGCAAGAGGATTTAGGAGATACTTTACTTTTTCATGTCATTGAGAAAGGACGTGCTACCAGTGTATTTTCCGAAGAAGAGAAAGAGTTGCTTCGTAAAACGATCCGTCTGTTGCCTGCCATTCAGTTTGCCGGAGCTGACGGATTTGATTTTTCCCGTTGTTATCCCCAATCGGAATTCAATCAGCGTTCCATACTTTGGGATTTGAATTATTTCAAATATTGTTTCCTTAAAGCTACCGGAATGGAGTTTCAGGAAGATAAGCTGGAGGATGATTTCCAGAAAATGAGTGATGTTTTGCTTCGTAGTTCTTCCGCTACTTTTATGTATCGTGATTTTCAGAGTCGCAATGTGATGATAAAGGATGGAACCCCTTGGCTTATTGACTTTCAAGGAGGACGAAAAGGGCCGTTTTATTATGATATTGCTTCTTTCTTGTGGCAAGCCAAAGCAAAATATCCTGATAGCCTTCGGAAAGAATTGTTACAGGAATATATAGAGGCTCTTCGCAAATATCAACCGATCGATGAGTCTTATTTTTATAGTCAGCTCCGTCATTTTGTGCTTTTCCGTACTTTGCAGGTGTTAGGGGCATACGGTTTTCGCGGCTATTTCGAGAAAAAGCCTCATTTTATCCAGAGTGTTCCATACGCTATCGCAAATTTGCGCGAGTTGCTTAAAGAGGAATATCCGGAATACCCGTATCTCTGCAAAATGTTACGTGAATTGACCGGACTGAAACAGTTTACAGATGATTTGGAGAAGCGTCAACTGACGGTCAAGGTAATGAGCTTTGCCTATAAAAAAGGTATTCCTGATGATCCGACAGGTAATGGTGGAGGTTTTGTTTTCGATTGTCGTGCAGTGAATAATCCAGGAAAATACGAACGTTATAAGGCTTTTACCGGATTGGATGAGCCCGTGATAACTTTCCTGGAAGAAGACGGTGAGATTCTTCGTTTTCTCGACCATGTTTACGCTTTGGTGGATGCTTCCGTCAAACGTTATATGGAACGCGGATTCAGTAATTTGTCGGTTTGCTTCGGTTGTACCGGAGGACAGCACCGTTCCGTTTATTCAGCGCAGCATTTGGCGGAACGTCTGAATAGAGAGTTTGGGGTTAAAGTAGAATTAGTACATCGCGAACAGAATATAAAACATACATTTGAAGCAACTATATAGAAGATCGTTATGAAAGCAATGATATTTGCGGCCGGTTTGGGAAGTCGGTTGAAACCGCTGACGGATACTATGCCTAAAGCTCTTGTTCCCGTAGCCGGGCGTCCCATGCTGGAGCACGTTATTTTAAAGCTGAAAGCATTCGGCTTTACCGAAATTGTAATTAATATTCATCATTTTGGCGAGCAAATACTTGAATTCCTGAAAGTGAATGACAATTTTGGACTTACTATCCACATTTCCGATGAACGTGATGTGCTACTTGATACAGGGGGAGGAATTCGGAAAGCCAGTTCTTTTTTTGAGAACTCCGATGAGCCTTTTCTTGTACACAATGTAGACATTCTTTCAAATGTGGATCTGAAAGAACTTTATGATTATCATTTGCAGACTGATGGTTTGGCTACTTTATTGGTAAGCCAACGTAAAACTTCACGTTATCTGCTTCTCGATGCGGAGAAGAGACTTTGCGGATGGATAAACAAAGATACAGGTCAAGTGAAACCCGAAGGTCTTCACTATGAACAATCATTATTCCAAGAATATGCGTTCAGTGGCATTCATGTACTTTCACCTGCTATATTCCAATTAATGGAAGTTCCCCTGTGGGAAGGAAAGTTCTCTATTATGGATTTTTATCTCTTCACTTGTCGACAAACGAACTTCTTTGGTTATCCGGTGGAAAATCTGCAACTTATTGATATTGGTAAACCGGAAACACTTGCTAAGGCAGAGGAGTTTATAAGGTCTCTCGGCAAGTAATATTGTTCGCTGGGACGAATAACATGAGCCTGGTTAATTTAGTTTTTGTATTTGTTTGGGATTCCAACATATTTCTTTTACCTTTGTTATAATGAAAACAGAAATAGAAAAAGGAGGCGAACAAAATGGCAAGTAATTATATTCGTTTCGATTGGACGATGAAACGCTTATTGCGTAATAAAGCTAATTTTGCCGTACTAGAAGGTTTTTTGACTACCCTTTTAGGGGAATCAATCCTTATTCAGAAATTATTAGAGAGTGAAAGTAATTAAGAAGATGAGTACGATAAATATAATCGTGTGGATTTACTTGCTAAAAATTCTAAAGGTGAGCTTATTTTAATAGAAGTTCAAAACAATAATGAATATGCTTATTTCCAACGTACGTTATTTGGAACATCTAAGTTGGTTCCGAATACATAAATCGTGGAGAAGGTTACGACAAAGTTCGTAAGGTGTATAGCGTTAATATCGTTTATTTCTCTTTAGGTAGCGGTAAAGATGTTGTATATCATGGTAAAACGGAATTTCGCGGAATTCATCAGGGGGATGTTTTAGAACTGATTTCATTCCAAAAACAAACTTTCAAAGTGGATACTGTCAGCCAACTTTATCCGGAATATTATATATTGAAAGTGAATGATTTCAATCAAGTAGCAAGAAGTCCGCTTGAAAAATGGATTTACTATCTGAATACAGGAGATATTTCCGATAACGCTACTGCACCGGGATTGAACGAGACACGCCAGCGATTAAATTTGGATCGGATGACAAAGGAAGAACTCAATGCTTATTATAGACATTTGGATAATATTGTTATTTTGAGAGATAATATATTTACAGAACGTGCGGAAGGACGTGCAGAGGGACGTGCCGAAGGGGAAAGAAATAAGCAAATTGAGATTGCGCGTAATTTAAAGAAGGCAGGGGTTTCAATAGATGTTATTTTACAATCTTCGGGATTGACAGTAGATGAAATAGAGAAGTTATAAAAGTATTACTAAAAGTAGAAATAAAAAAAGAAAAGGCGGGAATGCTCAAAAAGGGTATTTTTGCCTTTCCTATTTTGTTTTATATGCATATCCAAAAATGTCTAAACAACTCGTATTATCCGATGAAATGGACGATTTTAGACAAAATTGGAAGAATCGTAGCTAAAATAGGACACATACAATCTTGAATCTTCTATACATTTGTAGCGGAGAATGACGATAGGAAGTCATTCCTATTATTAAAAGGTAATCTTAATTATTAAACTTATGAGAAGCAAATTCCTATTTTTTTGTCTCTTCCTCTTTGGAATGTTGACAGCTTGTAAAGACACAAAATGGGTGGATGTTCCAGCAGGCACTCCTCCTGAAGGTTCAGTTGTTGGAAAACCGGGTGATAACGAAGAACCGGATGAACCGGACCAAACAGAAAAATCATTTATTAATTGTTCTTATATACGTGGTGATTTTTTTGAGATAAATCGAATTTCCGGAGCAAGTATGGGTGCTTGTAATGATTTGATTTATCTGACAGCTCGTCCTTATGCTGACGGTGATTTGACATTTGATCTGCCGGTGAATGACGCAGAACTTACAGGAGCATCATATATGTCTTCTTATGAAGGTCGTAATGGAGTGGTGAAATTTGATGGTGCCGGGAAAATGAATGGTGGAGATGGTTTACTGCATTCCCCGGATGGGGCTTACAAGAAGTTTACATTTGGTACTTATCTATATATAACTGAATGGGTAGATGGTGCTTATTTATTTAATAAGGTAAACAATAACTCTACCATTATATCTTTCCAACTTGGTGCAACTGAAGGAAATTTAAGATTTACTATTGGAAATTCTACGACAACTGTTGTCAATGATAATTTAAAGTCTGGTGCTTGGCATTATGTAGCGATAACTTATAGTGGAGGAAAGGCTAAATTATATGTAGACACTAATAATATTCCTACAGAATTTACAGGTTCTCTTCCTGCTGAAATTCCTAATACTCGTGCAGATTTCTTTCTTGGAGAGAAACTCAAAGGATATTTGGATGAGACATTCGTTAGCAGTTTGGAAGTAGGTACGTTGGGTAGGAATCCTATCTCTTTTGATACTGATATTTGGAATAATACAAAAACACTTGCTTATTGGAAATATGATGATTCTGCACAGCTCGGAAAAGATTCTCATACTTGGGTCATTCGTTTGGAACAAATACGTGCCACATTAAATGGACAAGTAGGAGACCGAAAACTACGTTTGGGTATCGCTGGTGGTGAATGGTTGAAGATGGTTAGTAATGAAACTGCACGCACTAACTTTGCTAATAATGTTAAGAATGTTTTGGATAAGTATAATATGGATGGGGTCGATCTTGACTTTGAATGGGCTTATTCCCCTAGTGAATTAACTAATTACAGCAAGGCCATAGTAAAACTGCGCGGCGTATTAGGAAAAAATGTGTTTTTTACGGTTTCTTTGCATCCGGTTTCTTATAAGATAACTTCTGAAGCAATTGCTGCTGTTGATTTTATCTCTTTCCAATGCTATGGACCTCAGGCGGCTCTTTTTTCTTTCGAACGTTTCAAATCAGACGGTCAAACTGCTGTTGAATATGGAATTCCTCAAAATAAATTGGTGATGGGAGTACCTTTTTATGGAACTACTGGAACAGCCGGTGAACAAGTTGCTTATTGTGATCTGATAAATAAAGGTAATCTTACTAACACTTCTGTGGATGAATGGATGTATAATGGAAAGAACTATACATTCAATAGTCAGAATACAATTCGCCAAAAAACACAGTATGTGTGTGAGAATGGTTTCGGTGGAATAATGAGTTGGGATTTGGCTACGGACGTAGATGTGACAAATGATAAGTCTTTGTTGAAAGTTGTGAAAGAAGAGTTTGATTACTATGCTAATCCTGCCGTAGAATAACAGTATAATCTAAATTAGTAAATATAATATTATGGAAAAAAAGAAGTTCGTGAAAAAACAGGGACGGGTTGTTCTTTTTCTGATACTCCTGTTATTGTTTCCTCTTGGTGCATTAGCACAACAAAAGATGATAAAAGGACAGGTCGTGGATGATAGTGGTGAGGCGATTATTGGTGCAACGGTCATGGTAAAAGGCAACACTGGAGGAACGATTACTGATATTGACGGTAATTTTTCAATTCAGGGAAAAGTTGGAAGTATACTTTCTATTACATACGTTGGATACGCTTCGATGCAAGTAAAGGTTACTAAATTGGAAGGAAATAAATATGTGATGAAAGAAGATGCCAAAGTATTGGATGAAGTGGTAGTTGTGGGTATGGATACACAAAAAAGAAATACGATTACAGCAGCTGTTGCTACGTTGAAAGATGATGCCATTGTCAATCGTCCTGTTACAGATGTCACAAGTGCCTTGCAGGGTAATATTGCAGGCTTAAATTTTGCTACGGACGCAGTGGGAGGTGGTGTCGGTGGTGAAACCGGTGCAGATATTAAATTTAGTATTCGTGGTATTGGTTCTATCAATGGTGGAGAGCCATACGTATTGGTAGATGGAGTAGAGCAGAGTATGCAGAATGTGAATCCTGCCGATATTGCTAGTATCAGTGTTTTGAAAGATGCTTCCGCTTCTGCTGTATATGGTGCACGTGCAGCTTATGGAGTAGTATTGGTTACCACAAAAAGTGGTAAAAAGGAGAGGGCTAGTGTCACCTATCGTGGAACAGTTGGTTTCAGTTCACCTATTAATATGCCAAAGATGATGAACTCGTTGGAATACGCTATGTATAATAATCAGCAATATGATAATGGTGGAGCGTCTTCCGGTTTACAGAGAATTCCAGATAAAACTATTGAAAAAATTAAAGGTTTTATGCAGAATCCTTATTCAGCAGAATTTCCGGGTATTGAGGCTAATACTTCCGGTGATGATTGGGCAGGAGCCTATTATAATCAGTATGGCAATACTGATTGGTTTGATTATTATTTTAAAGATAAGTCTATCCGTCATTCTCATAACTTAAGTGTACAGGGTGGTTCTGACAAGGTAAACTACTATATTGGTATGGGATATACTTATCAAGAGGGTTTGCTGGATCAAGTGCAGGATGATTTGAGTAAGTACAATTTGAATACCAAATTACAGATGAAGACCAATAATTGGTTACGATTTAATTTGAATAATAATATTACTTTGCAGATGATTAAACGTCCGATGGCGAATCAGATGATTCTATATAATAAGATTGGTAGCCATCGTCCTACTCAGGTTACTCAGTTGCCTGTTGATTCAGAATACAATTTGCCGAGCTGGAATGAAATGTTATATTTGAAAAATTCTCATTATCAGAGGAACCGTATTTCAGATGCTTTGTCACTTTCTGCAACAGTAACTCCATTGGAGGGATGGGATATCACCGGAGAAATGAAAATTCGTTTTGATATAGAAAATAACGATCTGATAATGGAAAATAACCAGAAGTATGAAACTCCTGTGGGTACTTTTAAACCGGGTGATGCTACTAATCAAAGACAAGGATTTGCTTATCCTGGTATTAGCTGGAAGAATATGTATTTCGGATCTTATACTCGTGGGAGTATGTTCAATTATTACTTATCACCTAATGTCTCGAGTTCATATACTCATCAATGGGGAGATCACTTCTTCAAGGCAATGGCAGGATACCAAATGGAATTAAAAGAAGATTCACAGGAATATATGTACAAAGATGGTATGCTGAGTAATGATATTTACTCATTTGATAACGCCAGTGGAAATGTAATAGCAGGTGAAGCCCGTTCACATTGGTCTACTATGGGATTTTATGCCCGTTTGAATTGGAACTACAATAATATTTATTTTTTGGAGTTCAGTGGACGTTATGACGGTTCTTCCCGTTTTGCTGCGGGGCATCGTTGGGGATTCTTCCCATCATTCTCTGCCGGTTATGATATTGCTCGCACGCCTTATTTCCAAAAAATGGCACTGCCTGTATCTCAGTTGAAGGTACGTGTTTCTTATGGTCGTTTAGGAAACCAAAATGGAGCGGGCTTATATGATTATATCGCTCAGATGCCCTTAGATGCACAGGGTACTAATGCTTGGTTATTACCGGGTATCTCTTCTTCCACAGCTTCCAAAGGTACGATTGCACAAACTCCGAAAATGATTAGTCCTTATATTACTTGGGAGAAAGTGGATAATGCTAACTTAGGTTTTGATTTGATGTTGTTTAAGAACCGTTTGTCAATTACTGCTGATTTATATCAACGTACGACACGTGACATGATTGGTCCGGCAGAATCAATACCAAGTATCAGTGGTATCGCTTCGGAAGATCGTGCTAAAGTGAATAATGCAACTTTGCGTAATCGTGGATGGGAACTTTCTGTCAGTTGGAATGATAAATTGAAATGTGGTTTCAGTTATGGAGTTGGTTTCAACGTTTTTAACTATAAGGCTGTAGTGACCAAATACAATAATCCGGAAGGTATTATTTATAATAACCATACAGGATTGGCTGCTAATAAAGGTTATTATGAAGGTATGGATCTCGGTGAAATTTGGGGATATCGTGCTGATGATCTCTTTTTGTCGAATCGTGAAATTGATGATTATCTGAGAAAAGTTGATTTGACAGCGTTCAAATCAAACGATCTTTGGCGTCGTGGTGACTTGAAATATATAGATACTAATGGTGACGGTAGAGTAGATGGTGGTAAAGGTACTTTGTCAGACCACGGAGATCTGCAGGTTATTGGAAATACTACTCCTAAATATTCTTTCGGTATTAATTTGAATCTTGGATATAAGGGTTTCGAAGTATCTACCTTGTTACAAGGTGTGGCAAAAAGAGATTTCCCGATTGCTGGAAGTAGCTATATGTTTGGTGGAAATAACTATAACTTTAAAGAACATCTTGATTATTTCAGTACAGAGAACCCAAATGGATATTTGCCTCGTTTGACTGGTTGGAAAGATGATAAGGATTTTTTAGTGAATACTGGATACAATACGACACGTTATTTGTTAAATGCTGCTTATATGCGTATGAAAAATCTAACAGTGGCTTATACATTTAATAAAAAACAGTTGAAACATATTGGTATCAGCAATCTAAAAGTGTATGTAACTTGCGACAACTTGTTTACTATAACAAAGTTGCCGAAACAGTTTGATCCTGAAACACTGAACCAGGTAAATATGTCGGCGGGTGGTGATGCTAAGAATACGGCTCCGGGTTTAACTTCTCCGATGAAGCAAAATGGTAATGGTATGGTATATCCGATGAACCGTAACTTCGTGTTCGGACTTGATTTTACATTTTAATTAGATAATGATGATGAAAAAATTATATATATTATTAGCGGTAGGGGCAAGTGTTATGATGTCGGCGTGTTCCGATTTTCTAGATAGAGACCCCATGACAACCCCCAATAGTGAAACATTCTTGTCCAATGCAAGTGCAGTGAACAATTATATTAATGGTTTATATATAGCACTTCCTTCTTTTGGTACTTATGACATGGGAGTCCGTGGAGAAGAAAAGAATAGTGACAATATCGTGGCGGAGGTTTATGATAAACGTCTTAATGGAGAGCTGTTGGAGACTGGAGGAGGTACTGCCGAATGGCAGAACGGATACCAAAATCTACGTAATGTAAATTATTTTTTTGAATATTATAAAGTTCCAGAAGCAGAGGAAACAAAGGATGTGCTGTCACTGAAAGGGGAAGCTTATTTTTTCCGTGCTTATTGGCATTTTTACTTACTAACTAGATTTGGTAGTATTCCTGTAATGGATAAATTTTGGGATGGAAACGCTACAGTTGCAGGTTTGCAAATTCCCCCACGCGATCGTTCGGCAGTGGCACAGTTTATTATTGATGATTTGAAGACGGCTAAGAATTTGCTTTATTCACGTAGTCAGTATAAAGGCTTGAGGATTTGCAAAGAAGCTGCTATCATCATGGCCATGAGAGTGGCGCTTTATGAGGGTACATGGGAAAAGTATCATAAGGGAACAGATTTTGCAGCCGCAGAGGATAAATCTACAGATCTTTTAGGACAAGTGTTGACACTAGGTGACGAATTGTTTGCTATGGGACTTTCTTTAAATACAAAAGATAATGATAAGAAATTTGTATCTAAAGAAGATGCTTATGCACACTTGTTTAATTCGAAAGATTTGTCGGATATGACAGAGGTCGTTTTTTGGAAAAAGTATTCGATAGCAGATGGAGTGACTCATAATTTGAGTAGTAACTTAGGTGCTGGTTATGTGGACAACAGTGGAGCGGCTGGTTTAGCTCAATCATTGATTGATAATTATCTGAATGCTGATGGAAGCTTTATTGATCCTAACGATGAAATTTATAAGGATTTCAATCTTACATTTAAAGAACGTGATGCTCGTTTGTTAGCGACAGTTATGCATTCAGGCTGTAAATTTAAGTCTACATCTCCTGAGTCTAAGTCAAAAGCTATGTTTGTGGATGAATATTCGGATGAAAATAAACAGAAAGTTCGTCCTCCTTATCTAACAGAAAGTGGTCCGGCACGTAATGCAACTGGTTATCATATTCGCATGAGTATTGATACAACTTATGTCAGTGGCCAGGGTGAGACCTCACTTCCGATAATTCGTTATGCAGAAGCTTTGTTAGCTTATGCGGAAGCTGCAGAAGAATTAGATAAATGTGATCCAAATGTATTGGAAAGGACATTGAAACCTTTGCGTGAACGTGCGGGAGTGACCTATACTGCTCCTGCTGAAATTGATCCTAATTTTACCGATTTTGGTTATCCAATCTCTGCCAAATTGCAGGAAATTCGTAGGGAAAGACGGTCGGAACTAGCTTTACAAGGATTCCGTTTGGATGACTTGATGCGTTGGAGAGCTCACAAATTGATTCAGGGAAAACGTGGAACAGGGGCATATTTTGGAGCAGATGGTGTGTTATACAAAGCATTTGATCCTAAAACAGCTGTAGATTTGAAAACTATTTTAACTACGGATGGTTGGCTTGATCCACAGAAAGAGGTTCTTCCACGAGGCTATCAGTTTGATTCTAGCCGTGACTATCTGCTGCCAATTCCTCCGAGTGAATTGTCACTGAATCACGAACTGGAACAAAATCCGGGATGGCAGAGGAAATAAGAGAATAGAACAATATTTATTGATGATAATTAGATAAATAAAGATATGAAGAACATATTATATAGAATGCTTCCAATATGCTTGTTTACTATAGGTTTGACAGGTTGTGAAGATGAAACAAAATATCGTCCTTTGCCGGAAGCAGTGCCGTTGACTATGAGCATTAATGAAAAGGCATTTGTGATGGGAGAAAATCTGAAAGTAAATATCAATGTGGATGCTGATGCAGATGGGAATGAGATGGTAGCTAACGAGGACTTTGATATTTACTTTACGGCTAAAGCTGGTACTGAAGATGTATCGGGTGTATTTGAACCATTTAGCGGTATTGTTACGTTTCCAAAAGGTGAAAAACAAATTCAGGTGGATTTTCCAGTGAAGAAATCCGGATTGACGGGGAGTACTGCGATGGAGTTTGTTGCTTTCGCGCGTGGTTATAAAATGGCAAATTCGAGTCAAGCAATTAAAGTATCCGATTATTATCGGATAACCATGTCTTTGGAAAATAATGTAGATAATGTAGTAACGGAAGGAGATAAATTTGTTTTAGTGGCAAAAATAGATAAGGCAAAGGCAATACCTATTGATGTGACTATTACTCCTAAAGAGGGCGAGGAAGGGCGATATGAAAATTTGCCTTCGTCAATAACTATTCCTGCGGGAAGAACTAGTGTAAAGAGTGCAGCTATCACAATTAAAGCGGATGGAGAAAAAACGGGTGATTTGAATTTAACTTTAAATTTTGAAAGCTCTTCTTCTGTAAATCCAATGATTTCCCCGACATTAAGTATTGTGATGACTGATCTTGAATCGTTAGCTGATCCTGATTTGTATGATATGACAAAAGTCTATTTATTGCCGGAGAGTCCATTTGCATCTTCTCAAAATAGAGATCTAGTTCATTCATGGTTTACTGGAAGAGTTACTGATATAGAAGAAAATTCTGTCCATTCTAATGAGGTATTGGCTGCTGAAGGGTGGAGATTTCATTATGCTGTCGAATTTCATAAAATAGAGCCAGCTAATTATTGGGATGCTACTTCTAATATGCTAAAATGTTTTGCTAGTTCCAACGAAGCAGCTGTTCAGAAAGTAGCAACAGTGAACAATAAAGAATGCTCTAATTTAAATAATAATGGAGAGTTGGTAATGTGGGCTGATGCTGTGCATGGGGGCAGTAAAGCGTATGGATTTAGTGCTATGCAATGTTGTAAGGTTAATGGTGGACAGGGATCCCCTTTCTTAGGTAACTTTACCAGAATTTACCCGGGTATGAGAATTGAATTCAAAGTTCGCCTGCGAGGTGTACGAACAGGCTTTGTTCCTACTATAGAAATTAAAAATCCGGATGTAATGTCTAATGGAGCAATTAAGGCGATAAAAATTCTTCAGAATAAAGCAGGTTCTTTTATTACACAATCTGTGACAGGCGATAAAGTTGCCGATGCTGTATCAAAGGTTACTGCCATACCTCAAGCGAATGAATATAATATTTATTGGGTGGAATTGGTTGATGATGAACATATTCAACTTGGTATTAACGGGGTTGCTACAATGACTGTGAGTAAGAATGATTTAGGAAGTTGGCCTTTTGAGAAGGCTGCCATGCCTTCTAATAAGCTTGGATGTAGAGGGCTTTTTCTTGTAATGCGAATGAGCCCATCAGATGATCTTGAGGCTGGAAATATGGAACCGGGATGGGACTCAGACCTGAAATCTGTGTCTGATCCTGAAACAGAGGGACCGAGAATGGAGATTGATTGGATTCGTTTCTATGTTAATGATGCTTATAAGGTTGAAAGCAATGAGACGAATAATAGAAATACAATATTCTATTAATAAATTGAAACGTTCAATGGTTTGAGGTAAAGTCTGTGCTAAAGAGGGATTGTAAAAAATGGACGTACTTTGGTATAGATTGAGTGAGAAGAATTGAACTGAAAATATTGAAGGAATTTAATTAATGATTTGTGGAAGTGAAGATAGGAATCCCTCCCTATCTTTGCTTTCTCAATCTAACACAAATTTATTATGGAAAATCTGCAATCAAACTTATTCTATTCTTTAGCGGGAGTAGCTACCCTTGCTTCTTTTGCTTCATGCACCGGTAAACAAAAGCCTGCTGAACAGCCTCCCCTGAACATTGTCTATATCATGACAGACGACCATACGGCTCAGATGATGAGTTGTTATGATACTCGCTATATGGAAACGCCGAATCTTGACCGTATTGCTGCCGATGGCGTCCGTTTTACTCAAAGTTTTGTAGCCAATTCGTTAAGTGGTCCCAGCCGTGCCTGCATGATAACGGGTAAACATAGCTGTGCCAATAAATTCTATGATAATACGACTTGTGTTTTCGATAGTTCCCAACAAACCTTTCCTAAACTTTTGCAGAAAGCCGGTTATCAGACTGCATTGGTAGGAAAATGGCATTTGGAGAGTTTGCCTTCAGGATTTGATTATTGGGAAATCGTTCCGGGACAAGGAGATTATTATAATCCGGATTTCATCACACAAGAAAATGATACGATTCAGAAACATGGATATATCACCAATCTTATAACGGACAATGCCATTGATTGGATGGAACACAAGCGAAACCCGGAGAAACCTTTCTGCTTGTTGATTCATCACAAGGCTATTCATCGTAATTGGATGGCGGATACTTGTAATCTGGCTTTGTACGAAGATAAAACTTTCCCATTGCCGGATAATTTCTTTGACGACTATGAAGGACGTCCTGCAGCGGCTGCTCAGGAAATGAGTGTCGTGAAAGATATGGATATGATCTACGACCTTAAAATGTTGCGGTCGGATAAAAATTCACGCCTGAAATCTCTTTATGAGAAATTTTTGGGACGGATGGACGAGGGACAACGTGCCGCATGGGATAAATTCTATGCTCCGATTATAGAAGATTTCTATAAGCAAAATCTGCAAGGAAAGGAACTTGCCAACTGGAAATTCCAGCGTTATATGCGTGATTATATGAAAACTGTGAAATCTCTTGATGATAATGTAGGTCGTGTGCTCGACTATCTGAAAGAAAAAGGACTGTTGGATAATACTCTTGTTGTCTATACCTCCGACCAGGGATTCTATATGGGCGAACATGGCTGGTTCGACAAGCGCTTTATGTATGAAGAGTCCATGCGTACTCCTTTGATAATGCGTCTACCGAAAGGATTCGATCGTAGAGGAGATATTACTGAAATGGTACAGAACATAGATTATGCACCGACTTTCCTCGAATTGGCAGGAGTGGAGATACCATCGGATATTCAAGGAGTTTCGTTGGTTCCTTTATTGAAAGGAAAACAGCCGGAAAACTGGAGAAAAGCCCTTTATTATCATTTCTATGAATATCCGGCAGAACACATGGTAAAACGCCATTATGGAGTGCGTACAGAACGTTATAAACTGATTCATTTTTACAATGACATTAATTGGTGGGAACTGTATGACATGAAGACGGATCCGAGCGAAATGCACAACCTTTACGGACAACCTGAATATGAATCCGTAGTGAACGAACTGAAAGAAGAATTGCAAAAGTTGCAAGAACAATACAATGATCCTGTTCGCTTTTCACCGGACAGAGACAAAGAATAAATAAAATACATCAGCATGATTAAATATATCTTTATCTTATTGATAGGTTTTTTACTACCAGTTACGACGGGATGTACTGATACTAACTTGACACATGACATACCCTTGGTTCCACGCCCGGCGCAAATAGTGCCGGGCAGCGGGAACTACCTTTTCTCCGGTAAAACGGTATTTGCCGTAGAGAATGAGGAGCAGGCGGAAGTGGCACACAGCTTTATAGCTTTGTTTACCCGTGCGGCAGGCTTTACTCCGAAGTTGACGG
>ERZ779866.610-NODE-610-length-39701-cov-4.891515_pt1 | contig 39701 bp, 60 predicted proteins | sample MGYA00511248_ERZ779866 | MGnify/ENA primary metagenome ERZ779866 (study PRJEB29588, sample SAMEA2155758) | human gut metagenome | biome: human gut; feature: human-associated habitat; material: faeces | place: Denmark | collected 2008/2010 ... | reverse complement strand
AGGCTACAATCGAAGAAGGCCTGCAACAAGATTCCGGTTATCCATATGAAAAGCGGCCTGATAAACGGCCGCTTTTGTATTTCTTTTATTATCATACAAAGGTCGGTTTTGGTTGGTTATCTATCTTCTCTACATTTCTTTCAACTCTTTTATCGTTCGTATCGGATCAGGAGAACTGAAAACAAAGCTACCGGCAACCAGCACATCGGCACCGGCTTCCAGCAAGCGCTTCCCGGTTTCCAGATTCACACCGCCGTCCACTTCTATTAAGGTATCCAGCCCTTTTGCCCGGATCATTTCTTTTAAACGGGCCGTTTTATTGACTGAATGTTCAATAAAACGTTGTCCGCCGAAACCGGGATTGACCGTCATCACCAAAATCTGGTCCACCTTGTCGAGCACATATTGCAAAACGCTTTCCGGCGTGGAAGGGTTTAACGAAACGCCGGCTTTGCAGCCCCTTTCCCGAATGGTGTTGAGCAGGGCGTCCAGGTGTTTGCAGGTTTCTGCGTGAACGGTAACAATGTCGGCCCCCACCGGAATAAACCAGTTGACCATGGTTTCAGGATTGTCAACCATCAGATGCACGTCAAACGGCAGATTGGTATATGGGCGGATTTGCCTGACAATGCCCGGCCCGAAGGTCAGATTAGGCACGTAATGCCCGTCCATCACATCAATATGAATCATGTCGGCGCCGGCTTTGTCAAGCGCCAGAATTTCGCTGCGGAGGTTGCCGAAATCGGCAGCCAGAATGCTGGGGGCAATTGCGACCATGTTTTTTCTCCTTATGTTGGTCTGATTATCATAACCCAGGCCGGCCTTAAAATCTACAAAATATTATTTCCCGGGTGTTGATTTCTGCTTGGGCGTGATTATCTAGGTTCTAGAACAAATGGTTTAACTAATATTTAATCGGAGAAAAACAATGGGTGAAACCGCACAACACATCAGCAAAGTCAACCGTGGAGAACTGTTAAACATTTTAAATGTTGCCTTTTCGGAAGAATGGCTGGCTTATTATCAGTATTGGATCGGCGCGCAGGTTGCCAAAGGTCCGATGCGCAAAATCATTGCCGAAGAATTTATCGAACATGCCAATGAAGAGCTGAAACATGCTCAGTGGCTGAGCGACCGCATCATTCAGCTGGGCGGCACCCCCGTTATTGACCCCGACGAATGGAAAAAACGCGCTCTGTGTAAATACGAAGCGCCGACGGATGAATATGTCGAAACGCTGCTGCGGCAGAACCTGACTGCCGAACGCTGCGCCGTTGCCCGCTATCAGCAGATTTGTGACATGTGTTACGGCAAAGATTATGACACTTTCCGCGTTTCGGCCAAAATTCTGAAAGAAGAATTAGAGCACGAACAGGAAATCGGCGATTATATTGATGATATTGAAGAGACCAAAAAACATATGCGCGGTTAACTTTTGACTAAAACATATTATTATGCTCATACACCTCAATCAAAGCACGGGCCGCCGCCTTATTGGCGGCCTTTTTTCAGGCTGTAGGCAATTTTATTGCGCAGCAGATGTTCGTTGACGGCGCCTTTCCCTTCTTTTTGGCGCAGTTCTTCCAGCTTGTCCAGATAGCTCATCCGTTTGGTGCGGGCTCTTTCAATCGCGCGGAATCTTTTTTGGATTTGTTCGGGAACCTTAACCTCGGCAAACCGCGCTTCCAGAGCTTCATAAAAGTTGTGCCCGTCAATTGTAAACATTTTCCTCAGCAGTTCTTCGTGTCTTTGCGGGTCGGCTTTGATGCCGTTGGCATTGGTTTTGAACAAAATATTCTGTGTCCGGTTGGCATTTCTGGCGGCATACATTCCGAATTTTTCTTTCATCCAGCTGTCAAAAACGCCGTTGCCGATTAAACTGATTTCCTTTTTGGTCAAAATGTTTGCCCGCGGTTTAACCGTTCCGTTGCGGATAAGTTCGGCATAAAAGGAAAACCGCGGCGTAATCTGTTCAAGGCTGCGCCCGCGTTTCAGATAATTTTTCCTCTGAGCCAGCAGCTGCCGGATGTTGGCGGAAACTTCGTCCAGGCAGCATTCGATAAATTTATTGTCAAAACTTTGCCCCGCCTGCATAATGCCGGCAATCTCGTTCAGGCGGTGCTGCTTCTCGTGTTCTTCGGTGCAGTTGAGAGAGTCGTTGTAATTGTCCCATATCTTTTGCAGGCGCTTCTGCCTGTCCGGCGCCAAAGTCGAATCGACCACAAATTCCCTGACTCTGACTTTCCCCCAGCTCTGACTGCCCATCGACGGCATGTTCTGACTGTCCGCCCCGCTTATGTGATAGGTGGGAAAACGCTTCCCTTCTGCCGGCTCCGGATAGCGCACCCTGACAGTATCGACGGTGACCCGATATTTCTGTCCGGCAACGTTTTTGTAAACCTGATGGTCTTTAATCCGATAATCGCTGATGCTGTCGAGACTGATTCTTTTCCCTTGCGGATTTGTGTAAAACCAGCCTTTTTGTTTCAGATCATAACTGAGATTGTCATAAAAATCGCGAATGTCAACGGTGTCTTTGTTGAGGACAACAGACGATTTTGAAAAGGTTTCCGGTTCCAGCTCATAAAGGCTTTTAACGGCATACAGGGAAACGGAACCGAGCAAAAACGCCGTACAGAAATGTTTGAAACGCCGCCGGGTTGAAAAAGAAGGTTTGGGAATCTTTCTGTCCATTGAAATCTCCTGGAAATTCTGTTTTCAGCATAGCACATGACTTTGGAATTGTTAATCAAAATATGCGGCCGCAGCCGTCGCCTTTGTCAAAAAAGAGGTTTTTCGGGCGCTTTTCCGGCTCTGAAATGCAGAAAAGCATTGACAACGGTGCCGGAGAGGAGTTTATTAAGCCCCACGTTTTTATTTTTGTATCAATTGAATTATTAACCCTTAAAAATTTTCAGAGATGGAAAAAGTACAGATTTTTGACGCTCAGGAAGCCTCAAAAGTGGCTAAAGAGTACCTGGCAGGAATGCATTTGAATGCGGAACTGGTTGCCGACGGTCACAATGTTGTTCACCGTCTGGCCAATGTGTATCGAACCCCGGACTATCGTAACAAGGTCGGCGGCGTTTGTTTTGTCTTTGAATATAAAAACATCTGTAAGAAGAAAGATGGTATTGGACAACTGGGACTCTGGGATTAACCGAGATTTACCGGGATATATCGGGACGCCATTTTATTAAATCCCTTGCTAGACGGTGTTTACAGGACGTTTAAAAGCCGCTTAAAGTATCGTTTGCCGACACGATTATGATTTTTAGAAAACAATACAAACTGCAAAATGGTTTTGGATGATGTTAAAATGGTTTTGGATTTTTTTCCAATTTTTGGCACAAAATCAGCCTAATAATTCAAATGAGAAATTTGATAAGTTTTGAACCGGGATTTAAAAAGGCCTGTTTTAAATCCCGGTTTAATATTAACTGGGATTCTTTTTAAACGAATTTTTGACAAATTAGGCTTTGCAAATAGCGGCTTTTATTTTACCAACAATGTGCAGCAATTCTTCATTTTCAATATCCCATGGCGCATATTCTGGATTTAAGGAAATAGCTCTTAATTTATCTCCAGCCAATTGCAATTTTTTTATAAAGCAGCTGCCATCATATTCGAAAGCATACATTGCATCGTTGGAAAATTGTTTAACACTCATGTCTAAGATAGCAATATCTTTTTCAAATAGTTTCGGTTGCATAGAATCACCGCGGACTTTGACCCCCGCTGCAAATTTTCGAGGAATATTATATACTTCAAAGAAATCATCTGAAACAACCAAAGATGAAATAATATTTTCCTCACTAATGATTGAACCACAACCAGCGGAAAATTCGACATCATAAATATTTATCGTATTTTCTGTCTGATTGGCTTGTCCTGTCAATATCCAATTAATATCAACCCCTGCTTTTGCCAGATTAGAAAGAACTTCTCCGCCTGGTAAATTGTTATCGGCTTCATATCCTTCCCAGCTTTTCTTGTGACACTTTGCCACTGTAGCCATGCTTGCTTGGCTAAGTCCGAGATTTTCCCTAATTTTTTTTAGGCGCGCCCCTATAGTCATAAAATTTTTCCCAAAAGAACTCACAAAAGGATAATATTTTTCTTGACTACGATAAAATTTTATCCTAATGTTAATTATCGTTTCGCTAATAGTAACACAAAAAAACGAAATTTAAAGGAAAATTTAAATGTGGGATAAGGCCAAAATAAAAATAGAACTGATGAAAAGAGGTTCAAATTTTACCAAAGCTGCACTGGACGAAGATTTATCATCGGGTGCATGCCGGACGGCTATGGTAAAGCCTTTTCCGGCAGGAGAAAGAGCCTTGGCAAAGGCTTTGGATGTCCGTGTAGAAGATTTGTTCCCAGAACGCTACCGGGAGGCAAAATAATGAAAAATTATTTTAGTGCTCAAGAATTGGACGATTTGCATTTAAGCTCTTTACCTAATTGTAAACGATTAATCAATATCAGGGCTAAAAAAGAAAATTGGCCTTTCCGAGCAAGAAAAGGCAAAGGCGGAGGCAAAGAATATAACATTGACGATTTGCCTTCAGATGTTAAAACCGAGATATTAAAGAATCAGCAGTTCAAAGACAACACTATACAGCAGATTAGACAAGAAGAAGCTTTATCTGCGCTTGTCAAACTTAATGATGCGCAGCTTCAGAAAGCAGAAATCCGGGAAAAAATTATTCAGGAATATCACTCTTACCGAAAACAATCTGGCCTATCTGCAACCAAAGCACGCTTATCATTCTGTGAGTTATACAATAATAAAACAGTTTTAACGGATAGCAGCTTCCGCTCTTTTGTAAACAGTCTTAGCAAAAATACTCTTTTCGACTGGGAAAAGAATTATGAAGCCATGGGATTATCGGGTTTGGCTGACAATTACGGGAACCGCAAAGGAGCCAGTAAAGTTGAAAGCCGACCAGAAATTAAAGAGTTTATTTTAGGGCTGATTTATCATCGTCCTGACATAAACTGTAAATTAATTATGCGTTCTTTACGCGTAAAATTTGACAGAACTACCCTTCCGTCTTATCGGACAATTCAAAATTGGGTTTCAAAATGGAAACATGAAAACCAGTCCACGTTATTGGCAATTAAAAATCCAGATGCCTGGCGCAATAAATTTCAGGCTGCCGCTGGGTCTCAATCGGAAAAGATTGTTCGCCTTAATCAGCGTTGGGAGTTTGATAGTACACCTACAGACATAATGTTAGATGATGGTTCCCGTCATAATATTGTTGGCGTCATTGATGTTTATTCCCGGCGCTTAAAACTTCTCGTTTCCAACTCTTCAAACTCAAAGGCCGTAACATCCATAACCCGCACCTGTCTGCTTGAATGGGGCGTTCCTGAAGAGGTTAAAACAGATAACGGTGCTGATTATGCGTCGAAACACATGCGCCGTGTATTTGACAGCCTGGAAATAAAGCAGATATTTTGCAAACCGTTTACCCCGGAAGGCAAACCGCATATTGAACGGGTGTTTAAAACCTTTTCACACGATGTTCTAGAAATGCTACCCGGTTATATCGGGCATAACATCAGTGATCGCAAGAACATTGAAGCACGCAAATCTTTTGCCGATCATATTATGGGTAAAGCCAAGGAACCGACAAAAGATTATTTATCGGCGGAGCAGCTTCAGGAATTTTGCGATAATTGGATAAAAAACTATTACATGCAGGAACCACATCGGGGGTTAAATGGTAAAACACCGCAGTCAATGATTGATAATTATGACGGAGAAGTCCGCCGCATCGGAAACGAACGCGCTCTTGATATCCTGCTGTCTCCGACCAGCGGTGACGGATTAAGAACCGTTACGAAAAAAGGTATTGCCATTGATAACGCTTATTATGACAGCCACGATTTGGCCTTATATACCGGAAAACAGGTTAAAGTTCTTTATTCCGAATCAGAATGGGGAAAAATTTACGTTTTTACCTTGGAAGGAAAATTTATCTGTGAGGCTTTCTGTTGTGAACGAACAGGAATTTCAAGGGCTGAAGTTGCAACAGCTAAAAAACATCTGCAAAAACGCCTGATTTCCGAAAGCAAAAAAATTGTCAAAGACTACAGTAAAAAATACATGGTCAAAAATTTGGCACAGGAAATTGTTAATCAAAAAATCGAAAACAACCCTGATATTTTGGCTTTCCCCAAACCTGAAGTTTCTTACGAATCTCAATTTTTGAGAGAGGCGGAAAACATATTAAAAGCCCGTCAGGAGATTCCGACCAGCAGAGATTTAACTGTTGAAGAGCAAGCCATTATTGAAAAAGTGGAAAAAGCCAAGAATGACAATGTCATTAAAATGCCGGAAACCATATTAGCTCGTGAGAAGTATAAACACTGGAAAGAACTAAATGAACGCTTCTTAAAGGGCGACCGATTAACCGCTGAAGAAAGAGATTTTTACGCCAATTACAAATTGTCTTCAGAGTACCAAACCCAATTAACATTAGAGGAGTTAGGTCTCGGAGTCATGTAATAAAAAAAGTTGCCCGCAAGCTGCAACTTGCGGACAACCCTAACACATCAGGAGCCCCTACGCCAATAGTCAGCCCCTGAAACTATAACCGAAATTATAGAGGATTTAATAATGCTAGAAAATACGCAAAAAGTCAATAACATAGCGGCATTACAAAATGTCGGAATTATCCTTCTCGCAATAAAAAAGGCCATGACACGCCCGGAATATCTCCCCGGACTGGTGGTTGTTCACGGCCCGAGCGGATATGGAAAAACCATGGCATCCAGCTATGCAGCTGCTAATTTAAAGGCTTACTTTGTTTCTGCCAAAGCCATCTGGACAAGAAAGACCATGCTGCAGGCGATTCTTGATGAAATGGGAATTCCCGCCAAAAGAACAACTGCAGAGATGTTTGATCAGGTTTGCGAAGAACTTTCTTGTTCCGGGAAACCTTTAATCATTGATGAATTTGACTATTGCGTCGACTGCAAAGGCCTAATGGCTTTAACCCGTGATATTTACGACAATTCAGAAGCTCCGATTATATTAATCGGCGAAGAGATGCTTCCTTCCAAACTGGCAAGAGAGGAACGTTTCCATAACCGCATTTTGGACTGGATTGCCGCAGCACCGGCCAATATGGAAGATGCCGTTAAACTCCGGACATTATACTGCGACAAAGTTAAAATTGGTGATGATCTTCTGGAAAAGGTATGGAAAATATCTGAAGGACGCGTCCGCCGTATTGTCGTAAATCTCAATAAAATTCAAGATACCGTTTTGGCCGAAGGAAAAAACATTATTGACCTGACCAGCTGGGGAAAGCGTGAACTTATCAAAGGCGAAGCACCCGCAATTCGGAGGTTGTCATAATGGAAAGTAAATTAATTCAAAAGAAACCCGGAAACCGCGAATTAATATGGTCTGCCATTCGTCAGCTAAAAACCTTTCGCGTACGGGATTTGGAAGACAAAACCCGCGTGCATGAACGAACAATTTTAAGTTATCTGCAAGTTTTGACTAAAGCTGGAATTTTAGAAAAAAAGAAAATCAGCATTGTTGGACACGGCAGCTTAACCAGAGCGGAATATACCCTTATTAAGGACAAGGGCGTAAATGCGCCAAAATTCAACAGAAAAGGGATAAATATTGAGGATACGATTCAATCAAAGGTATGGCGTGCTATACGAGTAACGAAAAAGTTCTCGCTGAAAGATTTGGTTGCTACGGTTTCTGATGAAAAGACCACACCATCAGCTTCAGCAATAGAACGCTACTTAATCAGTCTCAAAGCTGCCGGCTATTTATCAAAGAAGAAAAATGATAAAATTTATCATTTAATCAATAATACCGGCCCCAAGGCTCCTCAAATCCAAAAAACCAAAAAAATCTATGACCCAAATCTTCAGAGCATTGTTTGGGAAAGCCATTCAGATGAAGAGGAGGCCTAAATGTCAGCAATAGAAACTGCCAAACAGCATTGGGGGGATAAACTACCGGACTGGATTGAAGTCCTGGCTACGGAATCCGATAAAAGTTCCCAGAACAAAATTGCTCAAAAAATCGGCAAATCATCGGCCGCAATCAGCCAGGTTCTTAAAAATATCTATCCGGGAACCATCGCTAATATAGAAGCAGCCGTCCGGGCCAATCTTATGGATGGAACGCATGACTGTCCGGTATTCGGTTCAATCCTTATCCGGGAATGTCTTGAAAATCAGTCCAGGCCATTTTCCAACTCAGGAAACCCTAACAAAATCAGACTTTTTAAAGCCTGCCGTAATTGTCAATACAACAAAAAATCAGGAGAAGAATAATGTTATCACAAGATGCCCAGAATTTGGCGAAATCGATTAAAGAAATAGAAAACAAAGCCACACAGATGGCCCATGTTTTAAATTGTATAGCCAGCAATCTCAGAAGTTTGAGCGAAAGCCTTGCATACATAGAAAATCACGCACTTGCCAATCAGCCATCCGAAAGGCCTGTTTATGAAGATATTAAGGAAACGGCCTAATCGGTCGTACTTACAACCTGTTTATAGCCGATTGCTTTTTCACGCAATCATCAATTCAACCCCTAGAAGAAAAGGAAAAATAAAATGTCTGATACTGAAGTTGGCGGTATTGCTGTTGACCGTTTACGTTCTCTTATCGAACGTATTGAGCGGCTGAATGAAGAAAAAGCCGCCCTTGAAAGCGATATCCGCGATATTTTTGCCGAAGCCAAAGGCGCCGGCTTCGATGTCAAAATCATGCGCGAAATCATCAAACTGCGTAAACAAAATGCTGCTGAACGGGACGAGAATGATTTTCTTCTCGAAACTTACCGTAAAGCTCTGGATATATAGGAGAAGTTAAAGATGAACGAAATTAACGAAAACGACTATATGACCGATGCCAAAGGCCGGTTAATTCCCAAGGCTATGGTCAAGCCACAAGACCAGCTACGCGACCAGACAGTCAAAATCATTGTTGAGCGCTTTAAGAAAAGCCATGAAGTGCTGAAAGACTGCAAGGTTAAATCTATGCAGGACATTTCCGAACTGGAAGAAATCGTTGCCGAAAAATATCAGGCCAAACTGGGCGGCAAAAAAGGCAATCTAACGCTCTACAGTTTCGACGGCAAATATAAAGTCATGCGTTCTTTTGCCGACCGTATCGTTTTTAACGAAGCTGCCAAGTCCGCCGAAGCCCTGTTTAAGGAATGCATTCTTGAATGGGGTCAGGGTGCCGATCCGAAGCTGGTCAGTTTGGTTAATTACGCCTTTGAAACTGACAAACAAGGAAACTTATCATTCTCAAAGATATACAGTCTATTACATTATAATATTAACGATGAAAAATGGTTACGAGCAAAACAGGCCATTATAGACAGTATGAATGTCGCCTACTCCAAAAGCTATATCAGAGTTTATGAGCGTGTTGGCGACACTGAGGTGTATAAAGCCATTCCGCTGGATATTGCTGCCGATTTGTAACCTTTCGCCGCTAACTCCAAATAAACAAGGCGAAACGGCGGGTTTCAGTTTTTGGCTGTTATCCGCCGTCCGGCAGAGATTAACCCCCTGCCGCTGATGAGCCAGGTTAAAACAAATGACAAAAAAGGAAATGACACAAGAACGTAAAATTTTGCTGGGTAAGATTCACATTGCCAAGCAAGCTCTTGGCCTTGATGACGACACCTATCGGTCAATCATTTTTGCCGCCGTCGGTAAAAACAGCGGCAAAGATTGTACAGACCGCCAGCTGCTAAAGGTCGTTAAAGCCTTTGAAGATAAAGGTTGGAAACACCGAAAAAATCCGAACCAATATCGCAAAGTTCCGACCGGACGGGCAGATCTGGAAAAGATTTATGCTTTATGGGGACAGCTTCAGGATATGGGCGTCGTTAAATCGACAAATCTGGTTGATCTGGATAAATGGGTCAGCCGAATGACGAAAGGCAAACGCAGCTCTGCTCAGTTTCTTGAAGAGAGTTGGGCACAGCGGATTATTGAATGCCTGAAGCAATGGATAGCCCGGGAAGAAAGCAAAGGAGCTAAAAATGGGTAATTTTACCGGAATTTTGGCAGAAATGGAGACCATTATCGGAACTGTCGCAACCTTAAAACTTGTGAGCGAACGCGGCGGAACGGAAGTTGTCATCCCTAAAAATCCTACTGAAAAATGTCTGATAGCCCAGATTATCGGTGTTGATGCCGCAAAAAAACTAAGCCTGGAACTGGGTTACGGTAAATTTATGATACCGATGGGACATTTTCGGGGCATGGGGCGCAAAAAAGTTCTGGCTGCAAAAATGATTGAACAGGGGTTAAGCAGCAACCGCATTGCTGCGGAGCTGGACATTCACGAACGAACCGTCCGAAGAGTTAAAGACAAAAATTATTTAGATTTACCACTAATTAAATACATTAAAGAACAGGAAAGGAAAGACCATGAAAAAGCAGTTTACAATTCAAGTCAAAGCCATGGAACACACTCGAATCAGGGGGGAAATTGAGATTGAGGCTATGGATGAAGCCGAAGCAATGATGAAAGCGGTTATGAATAAAGACCAAATTAACTGGGATTATCGCCGAACCGGTGATATTGACCAGCTGGAATATATGATTATTGCGGAGCATTAAGATGAAAGAATATTATGTTTATGGTGATTATATCCGCCCGGAAACAAAGGAACGCCAACAAAAAGCTAAGGCCGCCGCGGCAAAAGTTTTTGATTTAATGTTTGGGAAAATTGAGGAACCTCTAGGATTTTATTCTATAAAAGACCTGTTTCGCAAACCAACATATTATGAACAGTGGCAACACAAAGCAGCAAGGAGAACAAAATAATAATGAAGCTAAATATTGAAAAAATGCCGGAAGGACAGATTCCGGTGACGGAATTATCCGATGCCGAGCGCCAACCATGTGAAATCTGGTCGCGCGTCATGGGATATTTTCGGCCGTTGTCGGAGTTCAACAAAGGCAAAAAGGCAGAATTTATAGAACGAAAATCCTTTACAGAAAGCAAATGTATAAATAAACTTCATGCAAAAGGATAACAAAATGGATAAGGATTTATTAAAACTTCCTATTTTATCAATCCGGCAACCCTGGGCTTGGCTGATTGTGAACGGTTATAAAGATATTGAAAACCGGACATGGTCGACACGTTTCCGCGGTAAAGTCCTAATCCATGCCGGCAAAAAATGGGATGAAGGCATCATGCCGGCAGATATTAAAGCCATGTATGGGATTGAGATTCCGCGACGGCTGAAGACTGGCGGCATTGTCGGCATGGCCGAAATCACAGATTGTGTCAATAAAAGCAAATCGCCGTGGTTCTTCGGCCCTTACGGTTTCACTCTGGCAAATGCCAAACCTCTGCCATTTTACCCTTGCAAGGGTAAAATGGGCTTTTTCCGCCTTTTAACCAAAGATTTAGAAAATAAAGAAAATCTAAAAACAACCGGGGAATAATCCCCGGTTGTTTTTAACTACAGGCACGGACTAATAAAACCCCGCCAATGGTAATGGCTAAAAAGAATATAAATTTAATTATCGCCCCGATGTACTGCGGTAATTTGATTAAAAAATTTAATACTTTCTGCCCTGTCGAAATTTCCTGCTGCTTATTCATACTGCCTCATTTCTTTAGATAGAGATTCCCTCAATTGCCTTAAACATAGAAGCGCCGTTTCCCGATACCGGCCAGCCGCAAAGCTGCTGCGCCAAGCGCTTATCGGTAAAGACGCCGCCCCGGCCAATATAATAATATAAAGTGTGGCCGTTAGCGTTAAAAGACTTTGAAATGGTGTTTAACCGGTCTTTAAGCACAATTTTAACTTCAATCATTTTGTCCCAGCCTTTCTGTTCCATCATATAAGGCATGGCCGGGGATGAGTGAGCCGTGGCGCTTTTAACGTCGTCTCCGGATTGCAAAAACAGTTTCGGACAAGCCTGCCGCAACAAGTTAAACGGTGTTTTAAACTTGGCCGGATCGAAATCCGGAGATTTTTCTTCCGCTGCCGTACTGTTATAAATAATCGTAAACGGTTTGTCGGGGACATTTTCGCCAAAGCCGCCCAAAATAAAGAAGAAAGCGGCCAAAGCAATCAGAAATAAAGCTTTGAACATTGTTTTTTCCTATAAAGTTTTTTCCTTTATATCAGAAATCACTCCGAGAGTAAAGGTATGTATTTAATTATCATTAAATACATAGGCGAATCAATCCGGACACCAGTCCGGATTGATTTTGCGCCAACGACTTTTAAAATAAGCGCATACTGGGTTTTATAACAGAACAGAGGATAACATGATTGAATCAGCTCAAGGCAAAATCTTATTTTCAGACAAAGAACTGGCCTGCCGCCATTGCGGTAAATTGATTTTAGCTCCAGGGTTTGCCGAAAAATTAAAAGAACTGCGCCTTGAGTTCGGTCTGCCGATGACTTTAAGTTCCTGCTGCCGTTGCAGCGAGCACAATCGGCAGGAAGGCGGCAATGCCGGTTCTTTTCATCTGACCGAAAATATCAAGTGGAAAGTCCCCGGAACCTGCGCCATAGATGTTGTACGCCGGGGTGCCGAATATGACCGAAAGCTTTTAAGTACAGCCCTGACACTGGGATGGAGCATCGGCATTGCCAAAGCCTTTATTCATTTAGACCGCCGTTCTGATTATACGGGCCTGAAAGCAGCTTTATTTACTTATTAACTTAACAAAGGAGGATGTTATGCCTGAAAATCAAACCGAAACCCCTTTCTGGAAGAGCAAGACGGTCATCGGTTCCGTGGTTGCCGTTGTCTGCGGCATCTTGAGCTTCTGCGGTATTGATATATCTGCGGATACGCAGTCGGTCATTACCGATAATCTGGCTTCAATCGGTGCCGCCATCGGCAGCTTGTTCGGTATTTATACCGCACTTAAAGGAAAATAGCGTGGTTGATGTTGTGGATATGGCAACCGCTGAAATAGCCGCATTTAATACCACCGCTCTGGCCGAATGCCGCAAAAAGCGGCTTCGCGCCTTGAGGAGCCACCGGAAATGCGCAATCTGCGGCGCGGTCATTCCGCCGGAACGCCGCAAAGCCGTGCCGGGCGTGAAATTGTGTATTGACTGTCAGGAGGAGGCAGAGCGTGGCAATCGTTGAATTCGTACAAAGCAACTCAAATTTCCTGATTTGGATTTTAGGCGGTTTTTGCGGCTGGATATGGTGGTCAATCAAGACCAAGTTCGTCACAAAAGAAACTTATCAGACGCTGGCCGGCGAGGTTTCCGAACTCAAAAATCAGGTTTCCGGCATGCCTTCGCAGCGTGATTTTCACAAAATGCAGCTTAGCCTTGAACATATTACCGGGGAACTGGCCACTCAAAACAAAACGCTTTCCATTATAGAAAAGACACTGGAACGACAACAAGATTACTTAATGGGGAATAAATAACAATGGCTTATCGTGATTTCATGGCAGAAGACCGTCACCTTGCGGAGCTTCGTTTTTTGGCAGAAGACAACGACTACAGCCTGAACGACAGCGTTATGCAAACAGCTTTGGGAGAAATCGGCCACGGTGTCAGCCGCGAGGTTATCTGGGCAGATTTTGCCTTTTTGGCAGAACTGGGGCTGATTACGGTCGAGAAACCGCTTGACGGCCGGGTTACCGTCGCGCGTCTGACTGCCCGCGGCGAGGACGTTTCCCGCGGCCGGGCAACCGTGCCGGGCGTTAAAAAGCCCAGACCTGAATAAGGAGGCTATAATGGCCAGAAATTCAAGCATCGACCGCCTGCCTTCCGAAATCAGGGAAAAAATCGGTCAGCTGCGCCAAGCCGGCAAAACCATTGATGAGATTTTAGAAAAGCTCAAAGAACTGGACGTTGACGTGTCGCGTTCGGCGCTTGGTCGCCATTGTAAACAGCTTGAAGAAGTTTCAAAGTCAATCCGCCAGTCGCGGATTGTGGCCGAAGCCTTGGCCAAGAACTTTGGAGACGAAGGCGAAAACAAAGTCAGTCAGGTCAATATTGAGCTGATGCACTCGCTCATTTTAAAAATGATGGTCAATAATGACGGCGAAACCATTACCATGGACAGCAAAGACGCCTTTTTTATGGCCTCATCCCTGCAAAAACTGGTTCAGGCTTCAAAACAAAACGTTGAAAACGTCATCCAGCTCCGCAAAGAATTTGCCGAGAAAGCCGCGCAGGTTGTTGATAAGGCCGGCAAGAAAAAAGGCATTTCGGCAGAAAACCTTGATTTCATCAAACGCGAGATTTTCGGGATTGTCTAAAAATGGAAGAGTTTCAGCGGGACAAAGTTTTTTTATATTATCAACAGCTTTTAAGCACAACGGCTTTGACCTCACCAGTTACCGTCGTTGAAAAGTCTCGCCGAACCGGTTATTCCTGGGCGGCGGCAGCAGTTGCTGTATTCATATCATCACCAGCTGAAAATGCACAAAATACTTATTATATGGGCTATGATTATGAAATGGCCCGCGAATTTATCCAGTATGTCGGCGAATGGGCCAAGAAAATCGGCGAAGCCTGTTCCGAAGCGGAAGAATATGTTTTCAAAGATCCGGACAATCCGGATAAAGATATTAAGGCTTTCCGCGTAACTTTCGCCAACGGCAAAGAAGTTGTCGCTTTGCCGTCAGTTGCCCGGGCGCTGCGCGGTAAACAGGGTTTTGTCATTATCGACGAGGCCGCTTTCCACGATGATTTAAAAGAGGTGTTAAAAGCGGCTTTCGCGCTGCTTATCTGGGGCGGACAGGTCTTAATTATCTCCACGCACAACGGCGAAGACAACCCTTTCAACGACCTGATAAAAGACATCCGGGCCGGCAAAAGCCCCTATAAACTGTTGCGCTGCACTTTTGATGATGCTCTGCGTCAGGGGCTTTATAAGCGGATTTGTCAAAAACAGGGCAAAGAATGGAGCCAGGCAGCTGAAGACCAATGGAAATCCGACATTTACAAATTTTACGGCGACAGTGCGGCGGAAGAGCTGGACTGCATTCCGGCCAACGGATCCGGAAATTATTTCAGCCGTTTGATTGTCGAACAATGCATGCAACCGAACATTCCGGTTCTGGAGCTGGCTGTCAAACCCGAATTTACCGCTGCCCCGTCAGCTGAACGGATTGAATTTATTAATAACTGGATAAAAGATAATCTTCAGCCGGTCATTGAAAAAATGAACCCGAATCTGGCTTCCGGTTTTGGCTATGATTTCGGACGAAGCGGCGACCTGTCGGTTTGCGCGGTTTTGCAGGAAGATGCCGGCTTAAATCTCAAAACGGCGTTTGTTCTCGAAATCCGTAATATGCCCCACGAGCAGCAATGGCAGATTGCCGATTATATTACTTCACACCTGCCGAGTTTTCGATTCTCCGCCTATGACGCCCGCGGCAACGGTTCCTATCTGGCGGAAGTTGCCTGCCAAAAATACGGCAGCGCAACGGTTGAAGAAGTGATGCTGACAACACAATGGTACAGTCAAAACATGCCGCGCGCCAAGGCCTATTTTGAAGAAAAACGGGTCAGCTTGCCGCGAAACGCCAACATTCTGAACGATTTTAAGGTGGTCAAACTGGTTAAAGGCGTGCCGACAGTCGCCGAGATCCGGACGAAAGACGAACACGGCAACAAGCGGCACGGCGACAGCTGCATTGCTTTTGTCCTGGGCATATACGCCATGAGCAAGGAAGGCGTTCCGGTTTATGAAGGCTGTCTGACAGCTAAAGATTTGGTTGATGACGATGAGGAAAAAAACTTTAAATTTGCCGAAGGAACCTACTGATGTTTAACGTTATTAAAAGCTATTTAAATAAAATGTTGTTAACTTCTGCCGAGGCCAGTAAGCCTATATTCGGCATCCGTGACCAGCTGAGTTCCAACCCCAGCACTAACCTGACACCGGTAAAACTGGCCAGGATTTTAAGAGAATCCGGCGAAGGCGACATTTTAGAGTTAATGGAACTTGCCGAAGAAATCGAAGAAAAAGACCTCCAGTATCAAACCGTTTTAAACACTCGTAAACGTACCGTCGCGCAGCTGGACATCTCGGTTGAACCGGCCGACGACACGCCGGCGGCAGCCGCTCAGGCCGATTTTGTTAAAAGCTTCTTAAACCGCGATACGCTGGAAAGCGAAATTTTTGATATGCTGGACGCGGTCGGCAAAGGTTTTTCAGTCACCGAAATCATCTGGGAAACCTCAAGCAGCCAATGGATGCCGAAATCTTTAAACTGGGTTGACCCGCGTTGGATTGCTTTTCAGCAAAACGACCTGTCCAAACCTTTGTTAAAAGTGGAAGGCGGTTATAAGGAGCTGGCGCCTTTTAAATATATATACACGACAATCAAAGCCAAATCCGGGCTGGATATCCGGGGCGGATTGATTCGCGGCGTTGCCTGGGCGTATCTGTTCAAAAACTTTTCGCTGAAAAACTGGGTTTCGTTTCTGGAAGTCTACGGCCACCCGCTCCGGGTCGGCAAATACGGCAAAAATGCCACCGAAAAAGACAAACGCAACCTTTTAAAGGCGGTTCTCAATCTTGGTGCCGATGCGGCTGCCGTCGTTCCTCAGGATATGATGATTGACTTTATCAAGAACGAAACCAGTGCCGGCGGCGCGGCTTTCAAAGACCATGCAGCCTATTATGATCAAGCTATTTCCAAGATTGTTCTGGGCCAGACCACGACCACCGACGCCATTTCCGGCGGACATGCCGTCAGCCAGGAACATAACGAAGTGCGGATGGATATTGCTAATTCCGACGCCCGCCAGCTGGCCGCCGTCTTAAACCGTGACCTGATCCGGCCAATGATTGAGCTTAATTTCGGGCCGCAAAAGGCTTATCCGAAGCTGCATATAGGCAATCCGGAAACCGAAGACACATCAAAACTGACCGAAAGCGTTGCCCGGCTGCTGCCGTATGGCTTTACTGTTTCGGCAAAACAAATGCGGGCTAAGCTCGGGTTAAACGCTCCGGAAGATGAAGAGGACGTTTTCGGACAAATTAACGGATTTTCCCAGCTTCCGACATTTAATCAGGCGTTAAACAAGTCTTCAGCCGCAGTTAAACAGCCGGTCAACGACTTTATTGACGAGCTGGGCGACGACGAATTAAAGGACTGGCAGCCGAAAGTCGAGCCGGTCAAAAAGAAAATCGAAGAACTGATTGCCCGGCTGTTGAAAGAGGGCAAAAGCCTGGAAGACTTGAAGTCGGAGCTGGCCGAGCTGGATGTTTCCCCTGACGAACTGACAGAAAGCCTGGCTAAAAACTCTATGGCAGCCCGCTTAATCGGGGGCGGCAATGGCGAATAACTTTATTCCCAAAGAAGTCCTGGCTTTTTTGCAGCGTAAAAAGCTGAAACCGACCGACCATTGGACAGACCTCTGGCACGGCGAACATGCCCGCTACTTTACGGTCGCCCGTTCTACTTATGCCGATATTGTCAACGACGTCTATGACGAAGTCGTCAAAGCCATTGCCGACGGCAGCACGCTGAAGACTTTTCAGGATAGGTTGACGCCGATATTGCAGGAAAAAGGCTGGTGGGGCAAGGCGGAAGACGGCGTTCAGCTCGGTTCGCCGCGCCGGTTACGCACCATTTACGACACCAATCTTCGTACCTCTTACGCGGCTGGTAGATGGGAACGGATCCAGCGGCGCAAAAAATCCCGGCCGTATTTGCGTTATGTCTGCGTTTTGGATGAAAAGACCAGAGCCGAACACCGGCGGTGGCACCATATCATTTTGCCGGTTGATCATCCCTTTTGGCAGACACATTATCCGCCGAACGGCTGGCATTGCCGTTGTATAGTACAGCAAATCAGCCAAGAAGATATGGATCGCAACGGCTGGAGCGTGAGTGAAACGCCGGAAATAACCTGGCGCGAATGGGAAAATAAAGCCACCGGAGAAGTCAAACGCATTCCTGTCGGCATTGCTCCGGGCTTTGATTACAATGTCGGAATCGCAAATTTAAGGGTAAAAGCGCGTGAACAAGTTGCCGAAAAACTTAAAAAAATTAATCCGGACATCGCCCGTACTGCAATTAACAGCCTTGTGCGCAGCGATGATTTTGCTGATTTTTATAAAAATCCTCAGGGGTATTTTGCAGTGGGTGTTGTGGACAACCGGATTAAGCAGGCCTTAAAGACCGAAACATCGCTTTGCTGCCTATCTGACGAAACCTTATTGAAAAACCAGAAACACCACCCGGATTTGCAACTGGATGATTATCTGCAGATTAATAAAGTCTTACAAGATTACGATATTTTGGTTCAAGATACGGAAAAAACCGTTGTTGCGGTAAAAAAAATCTCCGGAAAAAATTATTGGCTGGCAGTTAAGGTTACCCGCAACGGCAAAGAAATCTTTACACAGACTTATCATCTGGCAGAAGACCGTCAATTACGCAAACTAATTACCAAAGGAACTCGCCTAAAATAGGCTTGCCTAAAGTTATAATTTTTAATATTATTCTAATAATGGAGATTTAGAGATGACAGATTTAAAAATATGTTCAATAGGGGCTAAATTTTTTAACAATAGCATTGATTTTAATACGAGAGCCAGTTTAGACGAGTATGAAATAATTAACGTTTACCCTACACCTACTGAGGATCAAACATATAGTTTGGGAGAAGATAAAAAATATTCAGAATGTTGGAATAATTTTGAATATTGGAAAAAACGATTAACCGAAGTTAACAATAAATTAATCATTATTAACTTGTTTGCTAAAAGAACAATAGCATCGGTAAATTCATATGGAGAAGTAAAAGAATATTTTTATAATTACAATTTTGTGCCTTGCATAAATAGCGCTAAAATAGAAAATTGTGCCGGAAACGAGGTTGTAGCCGCTAATTGTAATTCTTCTATAAAAGCCCTTTATGAATGGATTAAATCACGAGATTTATTCTGTTTCCACGTATATATGAACCAAGAAAATTATACGCCTATGTTTTTTACGAAAAATAAACAGAATAAATTAGGTGGAATTTATAAAGATAAAGAACATAATAACATTTATTTGTTTTTGCCGATGTTTAAGCTTAATATTTTGGGTTATAGCTCTGAGAGGGAAGAATACCTAGAACTATTAAAAGATATATATAATGAATTTTTTTCAACATCCGTTCCTAAACAGCCAGAATGGGTAATAAACAACCCTGATTATTTATCAAGAACTGAAAAGGATGAGCAAAATAAAATTTCCGAGAATCAAAAGAAGATAGATGAAGCCTTACAAAAGATTGAAGTTTCGAATCAACTTATAGAAAAAGAACAGAATCTAAAAACTCTATTATATGGGCAGAGCCATGAGTTAGAAAAGGGTATTTTAGAAGCAATGGAACTTATAGGTTTTATTAATCCTCATACTTATACGACAGATAATTGCGAAATTGATGTACTTTGCAGCGAAAGTGATAATCCCGGCTTTTTGTTAATTGGTGAAGCCGAAGGCGTTTCTAAAGGGACGGTTAATAATAAAAAAATTAATCAACTTCATACTCATGCAGCAACGTATATTACAGAAAATGATGTTGATATAGAAAATCTATCAATTTCATCAGTATTGTTTGGTAACGCTTTTACAGCTATGCCTCCAGAGCAACGGGATCAAGAATATTTTGGTCAGCACGTTTATAAAATTGCGACACTCCAAAATATTAAGCTGGTTCGTACACCGGATTTGTTTTCTGCTGCCCTTTATATTAAGGATACCCAAGATCAAGCCTATGCTAAACAATGTTATGACTTATTTTTTGATGGTAAATCAGGACAAATTGAGTTTCCCAAACATTCGTGATTTAAAATAAATTAACGGATATGCAGCAGAGCTGGACACTTCTGCACGCGAGCCACCTTAAAGGTGTCCTACGGCCTCCAGTTTCACCGTGTTTTACATATCCGTTATTTTTATTATATAAGCAGACAAGTCCAAAATCAAACAATTTTTTAATTGATTCTTAGTCCTTTTCTTTTATAGTAAACTCGACAACCTAACTCAGCTGTCGTAAATTATTATGTTCTACCGGAATTGATCTTCCGCGAGAATAATATAACAATGAGTTATGTAGAAAAATCGTTGTGACTTCGTACGTCAAACTGACGGAGGAGTACAACGAATAAGTTATTTATGTAACAAATAAGTTGTTACTGTCTCGCAGTAGATCAAACTCCTCCACCTTTGGGAGTTGAAAGGTGGAGAAATTTAAGGAGTTTTTAATATGCGAGACGCAAACGGGACTACTATTAAAACAATTAAACGTCAAAGCCGCGGCCGTTGTCCGGACGGAGCACCCAATCCGATAGACGTATATGTCGGCCACCGGCTGAAAGCACGTCGGCTGCTTTTGGGAATGAGCATGGATAAACTGGCCTCATTGATGGGGCTGACTTTTCAGCAAATCCAAAAATATGAACGAGGCAGTAACCGCATTGGCGCCAGCCGTATGTGGGACTTCAGCAAAATTCTCGGCGTTGACGTTAATTTCTTTTTTGAAGATATGCCGCAGGACATCGCGGATCAGAGTCCGCGGAATTTTGTATATGATCCTGATATCATTGACAACAGCGACAATAATCCGCTGCCAACGCCTCTTGACAGAACAAATGAAGCTCAAGAACTGCTACGAAACTATTTTAATATACAAAACCGTGTTGCCGCTCGCAGCATTTTTCTTTTGTTAAAAAGTCTGGCCACATCTTCGCCGAAAATCAATATTCCGCCGCAGGAATAGTTTTTAGGCCGAGGGGGTGTAATGTTATATAAATTTTAAAAGAATGTGTTACACCCCGTTTAAACCCCCTTTAAAATCGATAAATAAAATAAAAGTATGCGCACCTGTAACAAAACCTAACTAGGTTTTGTTTAAACCAATTCCTCAAGACAATCAATCCGGACACCAGTCCGGCTTTTTAAATAAGCTGTATCGGCCTATGTTGAAGGCATGACTGATACACGTTTTGACATATCTATTAATTCCCTGCGGCTGGAACTTAAGCCGGACAATCCCGTTCCGGATGAAGTCCAGCTGCTCCCCTATGGCAAAATCAAAGGCCGCGACGGCCGCAAATTCTCTATGTTTAACGTGGCTGCCGTCATAGCCAATACCCTGAAACGGTACAATCCCGCCTCCGATTCCGACAAGCTCGATCTGGTCATCGATTACGAACATCAGACCCTTTTTGCTGATAAGAACGGCGCACCGGCTCCGGCCGCTGCCTGGATTAAGCAGCTCATTAACAAGGGCAAAGAAGGGCTGTGGGGAAAAGTCGAATGGACGAAACGCGCCGAAAAGGCCGTTGCCGACAGGGAATATCGCTATTTGTCACCCGTGTTTACGCATGACAAACAAGGCAATGTTATCGCCTTGACCTGCGCCGGTCTGACAAATTACCCGAACCTTGAACTTCAAGCGTTCAATAAATCTAACCTTAACAATGAGGAGGACAAACAAGTGGATTTACTTGCAAAACTCATTCAGCTGTTAGGTTTGGCCGAAACTGCCAGCGAACAAGATGTCATTGATGCCGTTACCCAGCTGAAAACAGCCGGCGGACAGGTTTCTTTGAACAAAATCGCCGACGTTTTGGGTACCGCAGCTGATGAAACATCTATCGTTGCCGCCATCAACAAACAGAAGGCGGAAAGCGTCGACGCAACCAAATACGCAAATTTGAGCCAGGAAGTCTGCAAACTTAAAGAGCTGATTGCCGCCAACAAGGCAGAAGCAGCCGTCAGTCAGGCTATTGCCGACGGCAAGCTGATTCCGGCTTTGAAAGACAATGCCCTGGCTATTCATAAAAGCTTGGGAGAAGCAGCATTTAACGACTTTATCGCCAAAATGCCGCAGTTGTCCCTGAACAAATCGGAAGCCCCGACCGGTACGCCGCCGGCGACCGCTGGCAGCCTGACCGGCGAAGAACTGGCGATCTGCAAACAAATGGGCTTGTCTGAAGACGAATTTAAAGCTGCCCGTAAAGAGGAGAAAAACTAATGCCTGAATTTAATGCAGAAGAAAGAGACGGACGCAATGTCGCTTTTCCGTTGAAAAGTGAAGAAAAAATTTACATCGGAGAAATTGGCTGTATTGACGCCACCGGCGTTGCCGTTGCTGCAAAAGCCGCAGCAGGATTGAAAGCTATCGGCAGAGTTGAAAAGGTAGAAGACGGTGTCGTGCTTTTCCGAAAGGGCGTTTTCCTTTACCAAAATGACAGCGGCGACAGCTTAAGCGACGCTGATGTGGGGACAGACTGCTATATCAGCAATTCCACCACTGTATGTAAAACAGGAACTTCAAAATCCAAAGCCGGGACGGTCTTTGCCGTAGCCGACGGTGGCGTTTGGGTCAAATTTTAACAGGAGAAAGTTCAATGATTATTAACTCCGCAACGCTTAACGGAATTAAGACCTCGTTTAACGTGATTTTTAATAAGGCGTTTACCGAAGCTCCGAGCCAGTATAAGGCAATAGCCATGGATGTCCCGTCGACAGCTGCTGAAAATACCTATGCTTGGCTGGGAATGACGACAAAGTTCCGGGAATGGGTCGGTGATCGTGTTATTCAGAATCTCGAAACTCATGGTTACACGATTCGAAACAAAAAATTTGAAAACACAGTCGGCGTAAGCGAGGATGACATTGAGGACGATAACCTCGGTGTTTATACGCCGCTGATTCAAAACCTTGGTTATGATGCCAAAGTTCATCCGGACGAGCTGGTTTTCGGCCTTTTGGAAAAAGGAACGGATAATAAATGTTATGACGGCCAGTATTTCTTTGATACCGATCACCCAGTCGGTAAAGAAAAAACGTCTGTTTCAAATTTTTACACCGGCAGTAAACCGGCCTGGTATTTGATTGACGCTTCACGTCCGGTAAAACCGATCGTCTTTCAAAAAAGAAAAGATTACCATTTCCAGGCAATCACCGACAGCAAATCAGAAATTGTCTTTAAAGAAGGCAAATATTTATACGGTGTACATGCTCGTGTTAATGCCGGCTATGCCTTGTGGCAGATGGCTGCCTGTTCCAAAGAAGAGCTGACACAGGCTAATTTCACAAAGGTATATCAGAACATGTGTGCCTTAAAAGCAGACAATGGCAAAGCACTGGCTATCAAACCGACTATTTTGCTGGTTTCTCCAACCAATTTCATTAAAGCAAACGAACTCATTACCTCAGACCGGCTGGCTAACGGCGAATCCAACCCGATTAAAAATCTGGTTAAAGTCGTTATGTGTCCGTTTTTGAGTGACTAACCGGAGCAGAAAATGGAAAAAACAGAAGACGAATTCAAAATGGAAGGCAAATCACTGCTTATTACCGCTAAAGTTGATGGTTTTCGCCGCGGCGGTATCCGCCATTCTACCACGGAAACCCTGCATTCGGTCAGTGAATTCACACCTGAACAGCTGGCACAGATTATGGCCGAAAGTGGAAAAGAGCTGATTGTCAAAGTGGTCGAAGTCAAAAGAATGGAAGGCGGCAGCCAGCCGCCGGCCGTTCCGGAGGATGCCCTCGACAAGGTAAAGGCCGCTATTTCCGAGCTGGAAACGGCAAAAGAAAAAGTCAACGTTGCCAATTTGAGCGCCAAAGTCGGCTTTAAGGTTTCCGGAGAGCTGAAAGACCAGGCTATTGCCGAAATGGCAAAGCCTCAGGAAGCAAACACTCAGGAATAAGGAATACAGGGCATGTATGCAACAAAAGATGATTTGATTAAGCGTTTCGGCGAGCGGGAAGTTGTCGCCTTGGCCGGCAATGAAGAAGAAGTCATTGACGATACGGTTGTCGAAACGGCACTGGCCGACGCCGAAGAGCTTATCAATTCTTATGTTGCGGTCAAATATGCCCTGCCTTTGTCCACCGTACCGGCAGCCCTGAAACGGATCTGCTGTGATATGGCCCGGTACTTTATGTATAAGGAGGTCATCCCCGAAGAACTTGAAAAAACTTATGAGCGCAACCTGACTTTTTTGAAGGATATTGCCAAAGGCGTCGTTACCCTGGGCGATCCCGATACAGGACAAAACCCCGAACAAGCGGGCGACGTTATTTTTTCCGGCAGCGCCGTCCGCCATTTTTCGCAAAATCAGTTGAAAGGCTTCTGAAATGGGCGTCAGAGCAAAATTTGAAGAGCTGGACAAGCATATTGAAAACATCAAAGGTTTGGACGACAAAGCCCGGGAAGAGCTTAACGACAATATCGCCGGCATTTTGGAAAGCAGTACGGTTCAGCGTTTTGAAGAAGAACACGATCCGGACGGCAAAAAGTGGAAGCCTAACTTACGCGGCGGCAGGATTCTGACTTTGCACGGTTACCTTTGCGGCAGCATTATCGGTCAGGCGACCAAATATTATGCCGAAGTCGGTTCGGCAATGGTTTACGCCGCCATTCATCAATACGGCGGCACCGTCAAAGCCAAAGTAAGTGATTTTTTAAAGTTTAATGTCGGCGGCCGCTGGGCCAGCAAAAAAGCCGTTACAATTACGGCCCGTCCATATCTGGGTTTGTCCAAGCGCGACGAAGACGATATTTGCCGGGGAGTTGAAAATTTTCTTAACGGAGCGTTGTCATGAGTTTTGAAAATCCGATTTTAACCATTGAAAAGGCGATTATCGACCGTCTGCAAAAGGCCGTAAACAGCGGTGTTTTAGGTTATAAAATCCCGGTTATCGCTTCTTATTCCGGCGAAGGCGATGACGACATTCCGCATCTCTTAAAAACCCGCAGCCCGGCAGTATGGGTTGCTTACAGCGGCGAAGAGGCCAAACATGAAATAAGCAAAAGTGTTTATGCTTATTTTTCGCTGATTGTCTATGTCCGCAACAACAAATCGGAAAACGCCGCCCGTGAGGGTTCCCTTAATCATGCCGGCGCGTATCAGCTGATTAACGATATAAAAAAATTACTGATTAAACAGGATTTAGGACTGCCTATTGAACCTTTTACTTTTATTGAAGCCAAGCCGATTATCAATGCCCGGCTGGAAAAATATTACACGACGATGTTCGGATTGCGCTTCAAAACACTTTATACCCAGTCGGCTTCAAACAAGCCCTATGCGGCGCTGGACGATTTTCTGCGTGTCAAAGGCGATTGGACAGTCGGACAGGCTCAGCATGAAGTTTCATTTAACGTCAATCCCCAAGAAGGAGAAAATAATGCCTAAAATTTTTGTAAAACCGGCAAAAGACGGCCTGAAAGTCCGCAAACCGGACATGACCGTTCTTTCCGCCCAGGGCGAAGCCGTAGAAGACAATATCTACTGGCGCCGCCGTCAACGCGACAACGAAGTTGTCATTGAACCTGTCAAACCTGTAAAAAAAGGAAAATAAAATGGATTTTAACGAAATTACCCAGACCAGAGTTCCCGGCGTTTATTGCGAAATCGACAACAGCCTGGCCAATCAGGGCTTGTCGGGCAAACCATCCGCCGGGCTGCTGATCGGCCAGAAACTGGCAGGGTTGCTGGAATACAACAAAATTTCCGGACTGATTACCAGTGCCGATCAGCTCATTCCGCTGGCCGGCGAAGGCTCGGAACTGCATCGCATGGCCACAGCATGGTTTAAGAACAACAAGCAGAGCAAGCTATACATCATTGCCGTTGAACAGACGGAAGGCACCGCCGCCGTTTATCATTTGGCCGTTACCGTAACCAAAGTACAGGCCGGTATGCTCTATCTGATGATCGGCGGCCGAGAAGTCCAGCTGACAATCAACGAAGGCGATACTGCTGCCGACATTACCGCCGCGCTGATTGCAAAAATCAACGCTGATGTCATGCTGCCGGTTACCGCTGCCGCCGTTTCCGAGAAAGACACGGAAATTAACCTGACTGCCAAACACAAAGGCGAAGCCAGCAATTTCATTGACATTCGCTTAAACTATTATGACGGCGAAACGACCGCCCCCGGTCTGGAACTGACTGTTACCCAGCCGACACAGGGCGCCGGCAATGCCAGCCTGGCAGACACGATTGCCGCCCTCGGTGATTTTTATGCGCCGACAATCGTCAGTTCTTATATTGACGCCGCCAATATCCGGCTGTTGAAGGAGGAAATCACGCGCCGTTTCGGGGCTATGGTCAACAATGAAAGTTCTGTTTACATGGTGTTTAAAGGCACTTTAAACGAGATGTTGACCAAAGTTGAAAGCATTAACAATCAGTGCTTCAGCGTCATGATGGACTATAAAAGCCCGAATATGCCGGAAGAGCGTGCCGCTCGTTACGCTGCCATTTCAGCTATCGAATTTCAAAAAGATCCGGCACGGCAGATTGCCGGTCTGGAACTGGTCGGAGATCTGCCGGCCAAAGAAGAGCTGCGGGCGGAAGAACGTAACATGCTGCTTGAAGCCGGCATTGCCACGGTTATTGTTAACGCCAACGGCAATACGGCGATTGAGCGCGAAGCGACCACTTACCGCAAAAATAGCGTGGGCGCTGCGGATACCAGCTATTTTGATATGACGACAACTCAAACCGCCATTTATCTGCGCTATTCCTGGAAAGAGCGCATCCAGCAGAAATTCCAGCGTTACAAGCTGGCGGATGACGATTACGAAGTCCAACCCGGCCAGAAAGTGGTTACGCCGAAGGTTTTGACCGGCGAGATTATCGCATTGGCAGAAGACTGGCTGGCGGCCGGTTTGGTTGAGGATATCAGCAGCTTTAAGAATACCATCCTCACGCTGCGCGACAGCAACGATACCGAACGCCTGAATCAGCTGTTGCAGCCCAATATTATGAACAACCTGCGCATTGTCGCCGGTAAACTGCAATTCATTCTTTAACAGGAGGTAATATGAATCCGAATAGAAAATATGGCGAAGGGACGTTGAAAGCTGACGGAGAAACTTTCGGCATGACAAAAATAAGTTATTCACTGAACGGCCCGGAGCGAAGTGAAACCGACAATGGTCAAGGCTATGAAACCAAGACCAAAGGTGGCCATGTTAAGGGGACGGTAGAGCTCTGTCCCGGCATGTCAATTGAAAAACTTAAAGCCATGGATGACGTAACCGTGGTTTGGGATACCGATACCGGCCAGACCTATACGGCGGCCCACGCTTGGCAGAACGGCGGTATTGAAGTCGTTTCCGGCGGTTTCGAAGTCCAATTCAATTTCAAAAAAGCCAATGAAGTCGTAACAGGAGCTTAACCCATGTCTAAAGTTTCATTTACATTGCCCAACGGGTTGGAAACCGGTTCAGAGGTTCACAAAGAAGTGGAAATACGGGACATCACGGCCGGCGACATTATTGAAGCAAATGAGCAAAGCCGGGAAGTTTTCCTGACGCCGCAAGGTCCGGTGCTGATGTGTCCGGCTGACAAAGTCGTCAGAAATATGCTTTGCCGTATCATTACCAAGCTCGGCAAACTTGATATGCCGCTAAGTCCAAAAGAATTTAACAAGCTTTCGGCGGCCGACTTTGACTTTTTGACTGAAAAATACTTTGAAATGCGGGAGAAGTCCGATCTGGACGCCCTGGGGCGAGATAATCAGCCGCTATAATGACACGCTGGATCTGGTGTTGGTAGCGGCTCGAACCCTGCATTTCCCGGAAAGCGACATCTTAAACATGCCGCTTTCCCGCATAATCCGGTATTTTGACCGTTTGAACAAACTGAGAGACAAATATAAATGGCAGTAAAAGACTTAAAAGCATCGTTTCGACTGGATTTAACCGGCAATCTGTTCGGTAAAAGCCAGCAGCTCGCTAACCGGCTGTCCCGAATGGGACAGACCGGCAGCCGCAGTATGATGATGTTTTCAAAGTCTTTAACAGCGGTTGACGCATTATCAGGGCACCTGTCCGATCGTTATGCGGCAATAATAACGGGGGCAACAACTGCCTATGCAATTAAAAATGCTGCCAATCTGGAACTACGCCTGACCCGTTTGGGCATTCAGGCGGAAATCAGCCAGAAACAAGTCAATGACCTCAATAATGAGATTTACCGCATTTCGCAGCTGCGGGACATAAATATCAATCCGGACGAACTTCTTTCGGCCGTTGAAAAAATTGTCAGTAAAACCGGCAATCTTGAATTTGCCCAGGATAATCTGAAAAATCTGGCTTATACCATTTCCGCCACCGGCGCTGCCGGTAACGACGTCGGCGCAATGGCAGCCGATTTGTTCGAGAAATTCAACATTAAAGACGCCAATCAAATGATTGCCACCTTGGGCATGCTGGTTAACCAGGGCAAGGCCGGCGCTTTTGAATTACGAGACCTTGCAACCCAAGGCGAACGCGTTACCGCCGCTTATGGCCAAATGGGCAGAACCGGCGTTAAAGCTGCCGCAGAAATGGGGGCTATGTTACAGATGGCCCGCAAAGCTACCGGTTCGCCGGAACAAGCGGCAACGGCATTGGAAGCCTTTATCCGCAATCTGAACGCGGTTGAAAAACGTTCAATGCTGCAAAAAGCCGGCATTCAGTTAATAGATCCGGAAGACCCCAAGCGCATGCGGTCGGCAGTTGAGATTGCCAAAGACTTAATCAAACTGACAAAGGGTGACGTTTCAAAAATCGGCCGGGTTATTGATGCTGAAGGTATCCGCGCGCTCAATGCGATGATCATCGAATATAAACAGACCGGCGCTTTTGAAACGGTTGACAGCTTTGTCAATATCAGCCGGGAGAGTAAAGGTCTGTTAGCCGATTCCGCACGGGTAGCCGGAACACTTGACAGCTCTTTGACTTCGCTGAGAACCGCCTGGTCCGGCTTTGCCAACCGCAATTTGGCCGAGCCGATCCAGAAACTGGCCAATGCCTTAAACCGCATCCAGCCGGAGCAGTTGGACAAGTGGCTTAAAACCGCCGGAAAAATTGCCGTAACGGTTGGCGCTTTGGCCGTTGCCAACAAAGCCCGCCACGGCATTCTCGGTGCTATGGACTTTTTCGGCGCAGGAAAAAAAGGCGGCGCTTCTTCCGCTTTAGGCGCTTTGGCGGTAAACGGCCGGCCGATTCCGGTTTATGTTGTCAACGGCGGCGCGTTAGGAGCCGCCGGCCTGGCTGACGGAATGGATATGTTCGGCAGCGGAAAATCAGGAAAGTTCGGAAAAATGGGCCGCTTTATGGCACGCCACCGCGGATTGGCTACTCTGGCAAATTATGGCGGCAAAGCCTTAAAATACGGCGGCAAGGCGCTTGGCGTTGCCGGCATGGCTTATTCTGCCTATGAATTGACGCAGGCGCAAAACAGTTCGCAGTTGGGCGGAAGCCTTGGCAGCATTGCCGGCGGTTTAATCGGTTCCATCGGCGGGCCGCTCGGAATGGTTGCCGGGGCTTATATCGGCAATTACCTGGGCGAAAAAATCGGCGGCCTGTTTGACAAACTGCCGGAAGAAAACGCCAAAGCTCTGGAAAGCGAGCGCGCTTTGAATGTTTTAAAATCGCAAAGCGATACCAAAATTCATCTCGACATCAATTCTCCCGACGCCGACGTAACTCTGCGGAAAATTGAAGACAACAGTCCGGAAAACAATATGACCAGCATTGACTTGAGTTTGGGAGGCCGCAGTTATGCGTATTAAATTTCGCAGTATAGAATTTAACGCCAAAACACTTACTTACGGCCGCAACAACAAACCGGCGGAAGCTGATTTTCTGGGAACCGATTCCGACAGCCAGGACGGCAAACTGGACAACATGGATTTTCATGTTGAAGGCTATATTTACGGTAAAAAAGTTGAAGAAACCAAAATCAAACTCGAAAAAGCCCTTGAAAAACGCCAGGGTCTGCTGGTTATGCCTGACGGCCGCAGCGCTCAGGTTAAAATTGAAGAAGGCTGGCACATTACCAAGTCCGAAGAGGCTGACGACAAATATAATCTTGATTTCAGTTTCAAAAAAATTGACAGCGACAGCCTTTCCTTAAAGATTATTGAGCTGCAGGAACTTGATGACGAAAAATTCACCAAGGCAACGGCCGAAGCGGAAAAAAGCTTTTTGGCCGAGTTTGACGAGAAGTTTACCTTTGAAGGCTTTCCCGGGTTTGTCAAATTGCAGAGTTATGACAACCTTGTCAGCATAACCAACAAAATATCAAAGCTGTCGGCCAATAACCTGATCGGCCAGATTACCAACCCGATCAGCGGCAGTCTGGACATTCTGGCGGCCAGTGCCGGCGGCATCGGCGCGGCAATTCTGAGTTATGCCAAACTGCGCGATTTGTTTGGCGAGTTGACCGACAAAGACTATTTTGACACTTATATCAGCATGGCCGGCATTAAGTCCGACGTTAAGAAACCGGACGTTTCGGCCGAGGCTTCCGACCAGATTTATCAAAACGGCAAGGCTTCAGAAGAGCTGATAAACCAAGAGGCAATAATTTCGGCGGTCGATGAAGCCGTTTATCATAAAGAATATAAGAATGCGGCAGACTTGACCGAAACGATTGAAACCCTGATAGATACGGCGCTGAGCGTGGCCGTTGCCACCGACAACCGGGAAATTCAGACCCAAATTAACAATATCTTAAATATCGGCGTCGGCCTGATTAAACAAAAGCATGTCGTCAACACAACGGTTAAGAGCTACAACAAGAGTTTTCCGGCCTGCGTGATTGCGCATCGCCTGTATGGTTTCGACAATCTGGAAGCCCGGGCGGCCGACATCCAAACCCGCAACGGCATTGCCAATGCCCTCTTTATGCCGGCCGGCGTGAATCTTGAAGTTGAGGAGGCATAGATGTATAAAATCGAACTCCGCACCCCGAATTTAGGCATCAGCAACTTCAGCTTCAACCGTATTGTCAAATCGGTTTATCAGCTGGCCAACTGCGCGTTTTTTGCCGCTTATGACAAAGATTATAAAGATTTAAGCACCATTAAACAGGCGTTAAAAAAGGATATGGACGTCACGGTTTTAATCGACGACGAACTGGCCTTGACCGGCTATGTATCAGCGGTTGACTGCAAATATATAAATAAAAAACCGGCATTAACCGTCAAAATCAACACCTCAGCCGGACGAATGGTCAAGGCTTCCATCGGTAAAGGCTTTTATTTTACCAGACAAAAGGCTGCCGACATCGTCAGCCAGCTGGTTTCCGGCTATCCGGTAGAGTTTGTCAATCAAAGTGCCAACGACGTTGTTTTACCGGCATTCGCCGTCTCGGCTACGGATAAAATCGAAAAGGTTCTCAACCGGCTGGCCAGATTGTCAGATACGTTGATTTATTCCGACGACGCCGGCCGGCTGGTCATGACGGACAAATGCCGTGACAAATATACAGCTTCGGCGCTGATTACCGGCGAAAATATCATTGATATTTACAAGAACGACAATGTTTACAAAGCTTATGAAACCGTTACCCTGCACAGCCAGCTGCCGCTGGCGGACGCTTACAGCCTGGACAACATTATCAGCAGCCCGGCATCCGGAAAGTCCAAGGGCAGCGGCCGCCAGTATCATCAAACCGTGGACATTGCCAGCCAAAGCCGCTTAAATGCCGCTATTTCAGAGCTTGAATACGACTGTTATGACCTGAAAGTCACCGGTTCGTCCTTCCGCACGACCGATAACAAGCTTTATCGGCTCAACTCGGCTTTGAAAATCAAAGACCCCTGGATTGAATTAAACGACAGCTTTTTAATTACCGACATTGACCTGACTTCCGGCCAAAACGGCTGCCGGGCAATGTTGAATTTGGAGAAAATGGCATGACAAACCTTGAAAACGCCATTAACGAATTGATTGAATTAATCAGACAAAGCAACAGCGAACAGCAAGAGCAGCTGGCCGGTCTGATTCGCTTCGGCATGGTTAATCTGGTTGAAAAAGGCCAAACCCAGCATTGTCAGGTTAAGACGGCGGCCGGCGAAATTCTGAACGACGTCGCCTTCTTAGAACCTTACGGTTTTACGGCCAAGCCAAAAAAGAAATCGGAAACACTGATTTTTAACGTCAACGGCAACAAATTCAACAATGTGGTCTTAAACATCGGCAGCCGCGAGCTGCGCTTTAAGGAGCTAAGCGACGGCGAAGTCGCCATGTATGACGATTCCGGCAATCTGTTGCATTTTAAGAACGGCGGCGTTATCGACTTCAAAGCTCCGGCAACCATGAATCAGACGGCGCAAACCATCAATATCAGTGGAACGACTGCCGTTAACGTCAAAACCCAAACCCTGACTGCCGAAGCAGACAGCGTTTCGGTTAAGGCCAAAACCGCCACGGTTGACGCCCAAACGACCACAGTCAAGGGCAAGGTTAACCTTGCCGGCGGGGGGCAGCCGGTGGCCCGTCTGGGCGATACGGTAGAGGTTGACCCTAACACGCACAAAGGCACGATAACCGCAGGTTCAACGGAGGTAACGGCCGGATGAAAACAATCGACGTCAGCAAAATTGATATTTTTGAGATTACAAACCCGAAGCTTCAGCTGATTTTAATCTGCCTGTTTACCGACGGCTACGTCGAGCCGGACGAATTGCCGGAATACATACAGGAAAACCGCGGCTGGTGGGGCGATGCGATTAAAACCAGCGTCAACGGCCGCAAAGAAAATATTGTCTGGGGTTCCGGCCTCTGGGTCTTTGACCGGGAAAAGCTGAGCGACGACACCTTGGTCGATTTTAAGGAAAAGATAAAAGCCAGCCTGAAAGTCGCCGTTGATGCCGGCATTATATCCGAACCGGAAGTGACCGTAACCCGCGGCGATGACCAGCTGAGCTTTATTTTAACCTTTACCGATGATGAACCGTTGGAATTTACAGGTTTTTAGGAGAAAACGATGCCTTATAAATTACAGACCTTACAGGAATTAATCGAAAATTTTGAAAAGGATCTGGCCGCGGAAGTTTCAAAAATTCCGAACGGTTATGATAAACTGCCGCTTTCAGTACAAAAAGCCTATTCCAGAACAAACGGCTATGCGCTTAATGCCCTCTTTGGCTTTATTCTGTATGCGTCAAAACAGATAATTCCAACAACCTCTGAAGGCGAATATTTACGGCGGCACTGTTCCGGAATCGGCCTTTACGCCAAACAATCGTCCAAATCCACCGGTACAATTAAAGTCACCGGAACGGTCGATAACAGCATTGCTGCCGGAGAATTGCTCAATCGCGAAGACGGCTGGCAGTATGCGGTTCTGGAAACGGTAACCTTAAGCGAAACCGAACAAAGCATTAAGGTGGTGGCAACCAAAGCCGGTGCCGCCGGAAACTGCGAAGCCGGGACAGTCTTGACCTTTGTCAACGCTTTGGAAGGAATCAGCCCGACAGCCACGGTTGAGCTGATCGGTGCCGGCGCTGACGAAGAAACAGACAAGGACTTATTGAGCCGTTATGTCGAATATATGCGCAACCTCTATATGGGCGGTGCGGACTCGGATTATAAAAAATGGGCGCTGGAGGTTGAAGGCGTAAACCGCGCCTGGGTTTATCCGCACGCTATGGGCGCCGGCACGGTTACCATCCGGATTATGACCCCGACCGGTTTCCCTGATGAGGTTCTGCTTGATAAAGTGAAAGAGTATATTGACAGCAAATGTCCAGTAACCGTCAAGCGCATCTTTGTTCTGGCACCGGCAGCCAAAGCCATTGACATTGAAATTGCCAATCTGGATCCGAATACGCCGGAAATGAAAGAAGCCATTATCCAGTCGCTGCAGCAAAGTTTTGACAACAATGCCGAACCTGGCGGGTTGGTTCTGGTTTCGCGTATTCACTCGGCCGTTCTGTCAACCATTAACCTGGTTGACTACAGACTCGTGTCGCCGACGGAAAATATCCAGTGCGCTGCCGGCGAAATCGCCATGTTGGGAGAAGTCACATGGAGCTGACCGAAAAAGAAAAACGCTATAAACAGGCCTTAATCAGCCTGCTGCCGCGAGGAAAAATCTGGCAAGTCAAACCCGGCACCATTTCCGATATCTTGTTAACCGTCAATGCTAAAATGTACGCGGCGGCGGATGATAAGATTTGCGGGCTGATTGAAGAAGCGGACATCCGTACGACCAAAGACCTGCTGGAAGAGTGGGAAGAACTCTACGGGCTGGAGCCGGAAGGCAGCTATGAGGACAGGCTGGCAGCGTTGAATGCCAAAGCGGCCAAAGGTCGGCAGGACAAGCAATTCTATATTGACATCTGCAAAATCCAGGGCTGCACGGTTGAAATTGAAGAATATGCGCCGTTTATGGTCGGCTTGTCCGAATGCGGCGGCGAAGACGAGCTGGGTGAAGAGGAAATTGTTTATTACTGGACAATTATCGTCAAGGATGCCGATTCCGACGAGGCAATCGAAAACATGAAGCGAATTATAGCCAGACTCAACCAAAGCCATACAATTTTTAATATAAGAGACGAGAGAGAGGCATAAATGGAAAAAACTATACCGATTAACCCCGGCGAAGGGAATGTCTATATTAATGCGGACAAAGACCATGATGTTAAAGGCTCTATTCCGAAAGCTGACTTTTTCAATCAGGTTGAACAAGAGCTGCTGAACGTCATCACCGGATATGGTTTGGAAGCATCCGGCGAAGACACCGGTCAGGTCAAGCAGGCTATTGATGCCGCCATTGCGGCAGCTTCCGACGGATTAATTAAAACAATTCGTTATCAATCCCTTTACCAGCATTTAAAATCTGTTGAAAACGGCGTCATCAAGCCGGAAGACGAAAAAATCATCGGCTGGACGCAGGCTGCGGCAGAAACGACTTTCAGCTTCGATATGTCGCTGGTCAGCAAAACCGGAGAAAATGACGTTGTCACGCTGGAACTCTATGTCAATATGCCGACGCCGGTTACCATTCACTGGCCTGCCGGCGTTAATTGGCCGGACAACGAAGCGCCAGACATGTCGGAAGCCGGCCTGTATCTTTTCGCCTTCCGGAGAATCAAAAGCGTCTGGGAAGGCTCGTTAAACGCTAAATTCACGGCTACCGCTTAAGAGAGGACAAAATGCAATACGTTAAAATAATTAACAAATATCAGATTTCTTTTCCGGAAAACGTCAAAGGCAATGTCTCAAACTATCATTTATGCCCGCATCTTTTGGCGGCTGACGGCTTCAAACCGCTGGATGCCAGCGAACCGCTGCCGTCTGACGGTTCATATCTGCCGACTTACGAAGAAACCGAAGACAAAATTGTCAGACATTGGGAAAAGCAGATTGTTCCGGAACCGACCTATTACGAAAAGCGGGCCGCTGCCTACCCGCCGGTTGAAGAATATCTTGACGCGCAGGTCAAAATCAATTCCGGCGACGCGGACATGGTTGCCGCCGGCCAAGCACAATTAGAGGCTTATTATCAGGCTTGTCTGGCAGTTAAGGCCAAATATCCGAAACCGGAGGAAAACGAGAGCCAGGACAATGTTTAAGAATCTGATGATTGTAACCGGCATTTTGCTTTTATGCGCTTTGAGTTATTGCCTGGGCTATACCCGGGCAGAGGTTAAAACTGTCATACAAAAAAACGAGGTAATCCGTAATGAGAAAAATTGCACGTCTGCTCTTCTGGCTCAGCCTGATTTTGATGATGATGCCATTGTTGAGCTGTTCAATAACTGGGAACTCTGACGCCGGCTGTATCGAATGGCCAAAAGGCGGGCCCAAAGTCGGCGGCGTTTATCAGAAACTGGCCGGCAATGATCGGGAGGTTATGAAAGAGTATTTTAACCGGCTGTACAAAGTGAGCCGCCAGCCGGCATTTTGCAAAACGAAAGGCATCAAATGACAAGAGGCATCAGAACAACACAGCATGTTTTCGGCAGCGGCGATGCCGCCGATGACGAAATCATCGACTACGGCAGCAATGCCAACGGACATTGGGAACTTTACAAAAGCGGCCACCACCAACGGTGCCGGTGTTGCAAACTCGGCTCCCGGAATTGTCGGCTTTTATTGGAAAGCTAAAGGAGTTTAGTTAAAATGAAATATAACACATTGAAATACAACAAAATTATGTGGAGGGTAGAACTTTCCGCTGATTATTCAACTTATTATTGTAAAGGCTTTTTAAGCCTCGAAAGCGAGGCTTAAAGATGACAATAAGGTCAGCATTTACCCCGCTGGGCGGCGGTAAAAGAGAAAAGCCCTGGCAGATGCCGAAAATGTTAAGCGATAATGACAATGGCATTATTTTAACCAACAGCAATATGAGAAACCCGTGGAAAGCCTTTGATTATAATATTGATAATCCGACGGACACGAACGAATCATGGGGCGGCTGGATAAACATTGCTCTGCCTTATGAAGTCATTTTAACTCACGGCGTTTTTCATAACTGGCACGGCGACAAGCATGGTGCCGGTATCAGCCAATGGCTACAGATCTTTACCAATTCATCCAAAACGGTCGCTTTGACAAATCGTGTCTGGGTGGGCGATTATGACATGGCCGCTTCGTTTGAAGGTATAAACACTAAAATAAAAACTAACAATCTTTTCTTAAATATTGAAGGCTGGTGGCAAGCCACCAGAGAAATTTATTTATATGGCAAAAGAGTATAAGGAGGTCAAAATGGCGCAAACCAGCAGAAACCTAGGGGAACGCTCCGCCGAGCTTAGCCTAACCCGACACTTTAATTTTTTTAATAATTATTATGCAGGCGCAAGCCTCGGAAGCGAGGCCTGACATGTCCGGAATCAGAACGACTTTTCATGTCTTTAATACCGGCAAATGCAGTCCTTACAATACGGGCGAAACGCTTTTTGAAGGACGACCGCAGCCGGAAAAAGGCGGACAGGATAACATCAACGGCACGGTCAAGTTCTATAAAGGCGATATTTGCGAAGTTATCGCAGCCGGCGGCGGTTCAAATTCTGCCAACGGCGGCTGGTCTGGATTTGACGGCGGTTCCGGTGCCGCGTTCAAAGGCAAAATTAAGATCTTGAAAACGGTTGAAGTTACGGTTCAGGTCGGGGCCAAAACAAACAAAAACACCTATCCGCTTAAAAAGAATACTTTTGTCGGCGATTTTATTATTGCCGAAGGCGCAACCGGGGCAACCGATTACAATTACGAACAATATGCCGACGGCGTTTTAACCATTAACAACGTCAGCTGGGCCGAACTGTACGGCACGCCGGAAATTCAGACCAACGGCCAGCGTTCCGGCAGTCATCAGCCGATACCCGGCACGAATTACGGACAGGAATTTTATACCGGTTATCTCAAAATAACCAAAATTGAATAAAGGACGGGGCGCGCCAACGCCCCGCCGACAGAAGTTCCGATTCTGCCAGAGAAAGCCCCGCGCGGGCTGGCTTCCTGCTCTTTTACATCTTAATTAAAATGCAGAAAGGAAGTAGAACAATATGAGAACAGAGTCAACACAAAATATTATTAATTTTGAACAGGTCAAACCGACAGAGCCGATTGCGCCTTATCTGGGCGGCAAGCGGCTGCTGGCCAAGACTATAGTTCCTATTATTGAACAGATACCGCACAATATATATTGTGAACCGTTTATGGGCATGGGCGGAGTGTTCTTCCGTCGCACCCAAAAGCCAAAATGTGAAGCGATTAATGATATAAATAGCGAAATAATCAATATGTTTCGCATGGTCGAGCGGTTTCCTGATTATCTGGCGGATATGCTGAAGTTTAAGATTTGCAGCCGTGCCGAGTTTAAGCGAATGCTTGCCACCCCGCCGCTGCTTTTGACCGAGCTGGAACGGGCCGTCAGATATTTGTACATTCAAAAAAACGCCTTTGGCGGAAATACGCAACATCAGGCTTTTGGTGTTGCATTAGACCGACCAGGAAGATTTAATGTCGAACGCCTTATTCCGCAAATTCAGGAATTGCACCGGAGGCTTACAGGTGTTTATTGTGAGTGTTTACCGTATCAGGAGTTTATAACCCGCTACGACCGTAAAGACACGCTGTATTACCTCGACCCGCCATATTGGAACTGCGAAAACGACTACGGCAAAGGAATCTTCGGCAAAGCCGATTTTGACGAGCTGGCCAAACTGCTGAAAGGGATTAAAGGCAAGTTTATAATGAGTATTAACGACGTGCCGGAAATCCGCCGTATTTTTAGAGCATTTTATATTATGGAAGTTCAAACCAGATATACAATCGCAACAAAAGAAGCCGGACAATCCAAACAGGCAAAAGAACTGTTAATCGGTAATATCGATTTTGATACTTTATAATATATATAAAGCTTATATAAAGGGGCGTTAAATGCCCCTTTATTTTAAATTTAAGACGGGGTTAAAACCATTTAAAAACCTCTTAAAACGAGGCTATGAAAGCGGCGGATTTAAAGGCCTTCCGGCAAACCCCACCTTTTAAAACTTAGACGAAACCTAGACTTTAAAACCGACCCAGAACCATTTTGCAACAAATCCAGAACCATTTTGCGCGCTACAACATCATCGGTGCTCAGCCGGAAATGTTTTATATCTATGTTAAATGCAGCGGCAAAACGGCCAAATACCGCGTCCGCAGCATAAAAAAGGAAGACTGTTCCCTGGAGGAGATTCTGCCCGGAGACAATTTTTCGTCATTGGGCGGCCGTTATCAGTATAACGGAGAAAAAATCATCTCGCTGAAATTGACGCCGGATGTTGCGCCTTAAGCCGGACGGCCTGTCTCTTTCAAAAGGTTCCGCTTTGCCGCGGAACCTTTTTTTGTGTCCGTGTTGTGGGGCAAAATTAGAAAAATCTTGCAAAAAAGCCTGAACAGGTTATATTCAGCAGCAGGTAAATAAACATATTTAAGGAGAAAACAATGCCTTTAGTTACAATGCGTCAGATTCTTGACCATGCCGCCGAAAACAACTACGGCGTTCCGGCTTTTAATATCAATGATATGGAGCAGATTATCGCTGTTTTGCAGGCAGCCAAAAAAGTTAACGCTCCGGTTATTCTGCAAACCTCGACGTAAATTTGCCGGTGATCCGATGATTCGCCATATGGTTGCCGCTGGTATCGAAATGTTCCCCGAACTGCCGATTTGTCTGCATCAGGATCATGGCTCTTCGGTTGATATCTGCCAGTCTGCCATTGTCAACGGTTATTCTTCCGTCATGATGGACGGTTCGCTGGAAGCTGACGGCAAAACACCGTCGTCTTTTGAATATAACGTTAACGTCACTAAGGAAGTTGTTGCCCGTGCGCATGCCGTCGGCGCTTCCGTTGAAGGCGAACTGGGCGTCATCGGCTCTCTGGAAACCGGCAAAGGCGATAAAGAAGACGGTCACGGCGCTGAAGGCGTTATCGATAAAAAACGTCTGGTTACCGATCCGGACGAGGCAGCCCGCTTTGTTGCCGAAACCAAGCTGGATGCTCTGGCCGTTGCTGTCGGTACTTCTCACGGCGCTTATAAATTCACCCGTAAACCGGATGGTGAAATTCTGGCTATTGACGTCATTGAAAAAATTCACAAAAAACTGCCGAATACCCATATGGTTATGCACGGTTCATCCTCTGTCCCGCAGGAATTGCAGGATTTGATTAACGCTTACGGCGGCGCTATTCCCCAGACCTACGGCGTTCCGGTTGAAGAAATCGTTCGCGGCATTAAATCCGGCGTTCGCAAAGTCAACGTCGATACCGACTGCCGTATGGCTATCACCGGTGCGATTCGCAAGCTCTTTGCCGAAAATCCGAAAGAGTTTGACCCGCGCAAATACCTCAAACCGGCCATTGAAGAAATGCAGAAGGTCTGTGAAGCCCGTTATATTGCTTTCGGTGCTGCCGGACATGCCGA
>ERZ779866.607-NODE-607-length-39768-cov-3.725606_pt1 | contig 39768 bp, 40 predicted proteins | sample MGYA00511248_ERZ779866 | MGnify/ENA primary metagenome ERZ779866 (study PRJEB29588, sample SAMEA2155758) | human gut metagenome | biome: human gut; feature: human-associated habitat; material: faeces | place: Denmark | collected 2008/2010 ... | reverse complement strand
GGTCCAGAGTTCGAGTCTCTGCGCTCCCACCAACGCCTCCAGAATAAAGAGCTGATCGGAAGATCGGCTTTTTTTGTATCTTTAGTAACAAAAAAAATTCATCATGCGCCCCCTAAAGCAACATCCTAAACTTACAATTAAACGTTGCACCAAGCGCAGTATTTCCAAATAATCACAAAGCGGTACAACAAGAATTGACGACAACGCAAATTTTTCTCCCTGATATCAACGCAACGGACCGATTGGGCATCTGCTTGGCCAAAGCTGCCCGCACCCATAAGCATCTGATCCTTCAGCAAGGACTTAACATTCGCCTAGAAGGGAATTTGGGCGCTGGAAAAACAGCCACCGTTCGTTCCTTCCTGCGTGCACTCGGTGTTACCGGTCGGATCAAAAGCCCGACTTTTACTCTACTGGAAACATACCCCCTAGAAAGTGATCTTGAGGCGTATCACTTTGATTTTTATCGATTTGAAACACCTGAAGAGTTTATTGAAGCTGGATTTCGAGAAAATTTTGCACCGGGACACATTACACTTGTCGAGTGGAGCGAAAAGGCAATGCCTTGCCTTCCGCAGCCGGATCTAACACTCACGCTTTCCGTGCAAGGAGACGGGCGATCTCTTTTGTTGGAAAGCCATACAGAAATCGGGCAAAGCATTCTAAATGAGGTGATTTCAGCATGGCACTGACTCGCAGGCAATTGATTGCAACCACAACTGGCACTTTGGTATTGAGCGTGTTGCCGGTCAAAGCTGCGCATGCTGCAGAAATGGTAGACGTGCGTATGTGGCCTGCGCCTGAATACACACGTGTCACATTGGAACACGATGAACCCATCAAGTTCAAGTATTTTTTAGTCCGCTCCCCTAAACCCTACAGACTTGTTGTTGATATCGAGGGGTTGACACTTACAAAACGCCTACAACAGATGATCTCTGACGTCTCACCAAACGATCCGTTCATTCAATCGGTTCGTATCGGTCAGTACACACCAGAAATTGTTCGTTTGGTGATGGATTTGAAAAAGGAAGTTCGCCCGGAAGTTTTTTCTTTGAAGCCAGTAGCGAACTATAAATATCGTCTAATTTTCGACGTGTATCCTGTCGGCGACGATGCCATTGCCGACGTCATTGCCAACTTGGATAACAGGGATCCTTTACAGGAAGTTATCAAGAAAAATACCGCTTCGGATCAACCTGAGAAACCTGCCGAACCTACAAAAACAACAACGTCAAAAACCAACACTCAAAACAGTGGCGCGGCAGTCACAAAAAACAGCACAAAACCAGCTGAAAAACCGAAGACGGTGAGCAAACCACCTATTAAGAAACGTGATCTGGTAATTGTTGTAGATGCTGGCCACGGCGGCGAAGACCCTGGCGCCGTTGGAAAAGCGAAAACCTATGAAAAGCACATCACTCTTTCCATTGCCAAACGGCTCGAGCGTTTAATTAAGAAGGAGCGTGGCATGAAAGTGGTCATGACAAGAAACTCGGATCACTTCGTCAGCCTTAGTCAACGGGTAATGATCGCGCAAAAAGCCAAAGCCCATTTGTTTGTCAGCATCCACGCTGATGCATGGACAAAACCGTCAGCAAAGGGAACGTCTGTTTATGCGCTGGCAGAACGAGGAGCGACGAGTTCAGCGGCTATGTGGTTAGCCAAAAATCAAAATGAAGCTGACTTAATCGGCGGAGCCAATTTCCAAGAAGTAGATCGCCGTTTACAGTCTGTCCTCGTCGATATGGCCACCTCATGGAAAATTGACTACAGCCTACAGTGGGGACACACCGTTTTGCAGTATCTGGCTAAAATCAACACGTTGCATCGCAAGCAAGTAGAACAAGCTGGGTTCTTGGTTTTAAAGGCTCCTGGCATTCCCTCTATTCTTGTTGAAACAGCTTTTATCAGCAACCCGCAAGAAGAGCGAAAATTGAAAACAGCAGCCTACCAGCAAAAAGTCGCAGAAGCGATTTTAAGCGGCATTAAAACACAAGTAAAAAAGAACGATTCAATCATGCAAGACTGATTTCATACCGGGTGGGAAAAGTACGTTTAGCTTATTTTCGCTACAATAGTCGGATCAGTCATTTTATACTCTAGGACAGTTAATCATGGCCCTTGTATCTTTACGTCAATTATTGGATCACGCCGCAGAAAACGGTTACGGCGTACCGGCCTTTAATGTCAATAATCTTGAACAGGTTCAAGCCATTATGTCGGCTGCTCCAGGAGTGGGAGCTCCCGTCATCATGCAAGCTTCGGCTGGAGCCCGCCGATATGCCGGCGAACTCTTTTTAAGAAGTCTTATTGAGGCTGCTGTGGAAACTTATCCTGACGTCCCCGTTTGTATGCACCAAGATCACGGCCAAAATCCCGCCGTATGCCAAGGGGCAATGCGCATGGGCTTCACCTCGGTCATGATGGACGGTTCGTTGCAAGGCGATGGTAAGACGATTGCCTCTTATGAGTACAACGTGGATGTGACTCGTCGAGTTGTAGAAATGGCTCACTGCATCGGTGTTAGCGTTGAAGGTGAGCTTGGCTGCCTAGGCTCGCTTGAAACGATGAAGGGTGACAAAGAAGACGGACACGGCACGGACGCAAAGATGACGCGAGATCAGTTACTCACGGACCCTGATCAGGCAGCTGATTTTGTTCAACAGACTCAATTGGATGCTTTGGCTATTGCTATTGGAACGAGCCATGGCGCTTACAAATTCTCGCGTAAACCAACGGGTGACATTTTGTCAATCGAGCGCGTGAAAGAAATTCACCGTCGCTTACCCAATACTCACCTCGTTATGCACGGTTCTTCTTCGGTTCCTCAAGAATACTTGGCTGAAATCCGAGAATTCGGTGGGGATATGCGTGAAACATACGGTGTGCCCGTTGAAGAAATTCAAGAAGCCATCAAACACGGTGTACGCAAAGTCAACATCGACACAGATATCCGCTTGGCAATGACGGCGGCCGTACGTCGCTACTTGGTAGAAAATCCCTCCAAGTTTGATCCGCGCGAATATTTGAAAGCCGCTCGAAAAGCTGCTTACGAGCTGTGCAAGAAACGCTATCTCGAATTTGGCTGTGAAGGCCAAGGCGCCCGCATCAAACCGGTGGACCTTTTCACAATGGCTAAACGCTACGGTAGCGGTGAGCTCAAGCAAAATGTTTTGTAATTTCTAACCCGTTTGAAAAGGGGAACAGTTCAAGCCGTTCCCCTTTTTTCGTATCATGAGTGAAATAAAAGACGCCAACGATTTAAAAGGAAAGAGTGGCTTGCGACGGCTAATTAACGCCTGCGGATACTCTAGGGATGGTTTTACGGCTGCCTACCAACACGAAGAAGCTTTTCGACAAGAATTTTGGCTGTTAGTCGTGGCGGCAGTTATCGCCTTTGCATTGCCCATTTCTTTGATGCAATCAATACTGATTGTCAGCGCGCATTTGCTGCTTCTCATCGTTGAAATTTTAAATTCAGCCGTTGAAGCAGTCGTCGATCGAATCGGCCCGGAAATTCACCCGCTCTCCAAGCGAGCCAAAGATATGGGAAGTTGCGCGGTCTCACTAACCATCGGTCTATGCTTGATGGTTTGGATTAGTGTTCTTTACTGCACATTTTTTGCCTAGCACTCAAACAAAAACTCGCTACAATTAGCCTGTTTAGATTCACCGTCGACCAATCAACTGGTCGGCCTCACCAATTTTGAGGGGATAAAACGGTTATGCCTATTCTTGATACCTCGCTGCACTCTTTAAAGCGCATCTACCGCGGCAAGGTCCGTGACAGCTACGAGCTCGGCGATGATAAATTGCTAATCATCGCCACCGACCGAATTTCGGCTTTTGACGTGATTTTGGAAGATCCAATTCCGTACAAAGGCATGGTTTTGCAAGCACTCACTGATTTCTGGTTTGAAAAGCTTGACGGGATTGTCCCCAATCACTTAACTGGCATTGACCCCACCACAGTGGTTGCCGCCGACGAAATAGCTCAGGTTAAAGGACGCTCTGTCGTTGCCATGAAGCTCAAACCCATTCCGATAGAATGCGTCGTTCGTGGTTATATCATTGGAGGTGGTTGGAAAGACTATCAAGCGACGGGCAAAGTCTGTGGAGTACAGTTGCCTGCCGGCCTTAAGCAAGCGCAAAAGTTGCCAGAGCCGATCTTTACCCCCGCGGCCAAAGCTGAAGTCGGCACACACGACGAAAACATTTCCTTTGAAAAAGCCTGCGAAATGGTCGGAGAACACATCGCCACTCAAATTCGCGACTATTCCCTAGCGCTGTACCAACGTGCTGCTGAATACGCTTTAACGCGAGGTATCATCATCGCTGATACCAAGTTTGAGTTCGGCCAAGATGAAAACGGAACCGTTCGTTTGATGGACGAAGTTTTAACCCCCGACTCTTCGCGTTTCTGGCCAGCAGATCAATACAACGAAGGCATGTCGCCCCCATCCTACGACAAACAATACATCCGCGACTGGCTTGAAACCCAACCTTGGAACAAGACGTCACCGTCGCCGCGTTTGCCGAAAGAGGTCATTGAAAAGACCTCCGAGAAATATCGTGAGGCGCTCAGGCGTTTGGCAGATCGTGATGTTATCTAACTGTCACTACTGTATTAATTGACTCTGAGGGCCGTTTCCTGTTTGAAGCGGCTCTCGTTGCTTTTCTTACTCTCACTCTTACTTCGCATTCTGGCGAATTTGGAACAATAAATGCAAAACACTCCTTTAGTTGGCGTTGTCATGGGGTCTAACTCCGATTGGGATATCATGAAAAATGCTTGTGATATCCTCAAACAGTTTAATGTTCCCTTTGAAACGCAGGTTGTTTCAGCACACCGCATGCCTGACGAGATGTTCCGCTATGCGGAAACCGCTCGGGAACGCGGTCTGAAGGTCATTATCGCAGGCGCTGGCGGCGCAGCGCACTTGCCTGGCATGTTGGCAGCCAAGACCGTTATCCCTGTGTTAGGGGTTCCGATTCCCTCGCGCTACTTACGGGGAGAAGATTCTTTGCTTTCAATCGTACAAATGCCAAAAGGCGTACCGGTCGCAACCTTCGCTATTGGAGAAGCTGGTGCCGGGAATGCAGCCTTATTTGCAATACAAATGCTTGCGGCAGCTGGGTGTCTTGAAATGCAACAAAAAATTGATGCGTTCCGAAAAGCCCAAAATGAAAAAGCTCGTAATATGGTTTTACCCCTTTAATCCAATAGAGGTCTTCAAGCATGCAACAAGATCAATTGCCGCTTAATCCTGGTCACACTCTCGGCATGATGGGCGGAGGGCAGCTCGGGCGTATGTTCGCTATAGAAGCTGCCTATATGGGCTATCATGTCACCGTTCTCGAGCCGGGCGCAGGGTCACCCGCAGCAGAAGTTTCCCTCAAACACATTGCGCAACCGTATTTAAGCGAGTCGGGGTTGGACGAGCTTGCCAAAACAACAAGCGCCGTGAGCACTGAGTTTGAAAATGTTCCGGCTCAAGCCCTTGATCGCTTGGCTAAAAGCGTCTTTGTGGCTCCCCCAGGATCGGCTGTTGCAGTTGCTCAAGATCGTAACGCCGAAAAAGAATTTATTGAAACTGTTGCAAAAGTTCCTGTTGCGCCACATGTTCCGGTGTTAACAGCAAATGACATTGACAAAATCCCCGACGAGCTTTTCCCCGCCATTTTGAAAACCGCACGTTTAGGCTATGACGGCAAGGGACAGGTTCAGGTGAAATCCCGTGAAGACTTGCACCAAGCCTTCGTTGAGCTCAAAGAGGTTGATTGCATCTTAGAAAAGCGCCTAGATCTCCATCGAGAGGTATCGGTTATTGTCGCACGTGGTGTAAATGGGGAAACCGCCACATTCCCAGTATGTGAAAACTTGCATCGTCGAGGAATTCTGGCTGTCACCGTTATGCCAGCCCGCGTTCCAGAAGAAACCGCGTTAAAAGCTCGAGAGTATGCCACTGCAATTGTCGATGCGTTAAATTATGTTGGTGTGCTTTGCGTCGAATTTTTCGTTTTGCAAAATGGCGAAATCGTCGCCAATGAAATGGCACCTCGGCCTCATAATTCCGGACACGCAACCATTGACGCTTGTTGGAGCAACCAGTTTGAACAACAGTTGCGTTGCATGACCGGTCAACCCTTGGCTGACACCACTCAGCACTCGCCAGCGGTTATGCTTAATTTGTTGGGTGATTTATGGTTTGACGAACACGACAATCCTAAAGAACCCAATTGGCAAAAAGTGCTGGCCGTTCCAGGAGCGAAACTGCACTTATACGGAAAAGCCCAAGCTCGGCACGCTAGAAAAATGGGACACATTACCTGTGTAGGGAAAACGCTTGATGAAGCGTTACAACGAGCGCAGCTCGTTGCTCGAATTTTAGGTTTACCGGAGCCGAAATAGTATGGTACCTGTTGATGAAAGAGCTATTCGCGCAGCCGTGGATGTCCTGGAATGTTCAGGGCTGGTTGCCATGCCGACTGAAACCGTTTACGGGCTTGCTGGCAATGCTGATGATGAAAAAGCCGTAAAAAAAATCTTTGAAGCGAAAAACCGTCCAACGACGCATCCGCTAATTGTCCATATCACTGGAGAAGAAGCGCTTGACCATTGGGCAAAAGACATCCCTCAAAGTGCGTATGTTCTCGCCAGACGTTTCTGGCCCGGTCCTTTGACAATGATTTTGAAAAAAGCTGACCGTGTTGGAGATTGGGTCACCGGCGGACAAGATAGCGTGGGATTGCGTTGTCCTTCGCACCCCTGGGCTGTGGCTCTCATTAAAGCCTTTGCCGGCAAACACCATCGAGGAATTGCAGCCCCATCGGCTAATACCTTCGGTCGTATTTCTCCCACATGCGCGCAACACGTGCGTGACGATTTAGGAGAAAAACCCAAAGGTAAAGTTGACCTTATTCTTGATGGGGGAGACTGCGACGTGGGGGTCGAATCAACGATTATCAATTTATCGGGAGAGCGACCCGAAATTTTACGCCATGGCGCAATTACCCGACATATGTTGGAAGAAGCGCTTGCTTGCTCCATTCCTGATGGTGGCAAAAATTCTCCTCGAGCCTCTGGAACGCTAAAGAGCCATTACGCTCCGGTGACCAAAGTCATCCTCGTCGATGACATTTCGCAAGGACTAAAAGATTATGTCGGGCACAAAATTGCGGTGATGGCGCCCGCGGAAAAGTTATCGGCAACACCCTCAAATGTTCTCAAATGGTTTGCCGCTGACGAAGATGCCGCTGCTTACATGCACTCGCTATACTCACGTTTACATGATCTTGATAAAGCCGGTGCCGAATTTATTCTTATTGAACGTCCGACCACAGGCGACCGTTGGGACGCTGTTCAAGATCGTCTTACTCGCGCGGCCGCTTAACACTCGGAGGGGCAATGTCTGAGAACTTAATCCGTTTATCCAAACGTTTGAGCGATTTAGGCATCGCCTCACGACGACAAGCTGACGCATGGATTGAGAAAGGCTGGGTCAAAGTTGATGATCACATTGCTGTGTTGGGGGAAAAAGTAAGCATCTCGCAACGCATCAAAATTTCATCAAAAGCTCGTGCTGAACAGGCCCGGTTGGTGACTGTTTTAATCAACAAGCCCGTTGGATATGTGAGCGGACAAGCTGAAGACGGCTATGAACCCGCCAAAGTGCTTGTTACGCCAGAAAATCGTTGGTCGCAAGATAACACTCCCCTTCAATTTAACCGCTCACACCTGCAGCACCTTGTTCCCGCTGGAAGGCTCGACATTGACTCAGTTGGACTGCTGGTGCTGACTCAAGATGGACGAATCGCCAAGCAAATCATTGGGGAGAACAGCACCATTGAAAAAGAATATATCGTTCGTGTCGCTAACACTGACGGATCAGCCCCAACCCTCTCACCAGAGGGGTTGGCGCTACTCAATCACGGATTATCCTTGGACGGTGAAGCGCTTCTGCCGGCGAAGGTTCAATGGCTCAATGAAAGCGAACTGCAGTTTATCTTACGAGAAGGGAAAAAGCGTCAAATCCGCCGCATGTGTGAAGCCGTTGGTCTTAAAGTTCTGCGTCTAAAACGAGTTCGCGTCGGCAATGTTCGCCTTGGTGCGCTGCCTGTCGGCCGTTGGCGTTATTTGTCAGACAATGAACATTTTGATTGACTTAATACGACAAGAGTTTTTTACCAATGACTCGGTCTATCTATGCTCAATGGCTGCTGGTCCTTGTTACCTTGCTTTGGGGATCAACCTTTCTGACTTTGCAGATTGCCCTTCGCTGGGCAGACCCCGTTGTCGTGGTTGCGCTTCGCTTTATTTTGGCTAGCTTTATTCTTTTTGTTCTACTAAAAGGTCGCATCAATCAGATTTCGTCTTATGAATGGAAGGCAGGGATTGCTGTCGGTCTCTGTATCTTTGGCGTTTATACGTTGCAAACAATTGGTCTGGCAACGATCCCCAGCAGTACCTCCGCCTTCTTAACGGGTCTTTATATTGCCTTTGTACCGCTTTTACAATGGCTTTTTTTGCATCAAAAGCCCACTGCAACCATTGCACTAACCACTGTGATGGCGTTTTGTGGAATGGCTCTTTTTGCCAATCCTTTTGCTTTAAATCTTGATGGCCAACTCGGTGAATGGATTACCATCCTTAGTGCATTAATTTGTGCTGTGGAAATTTTAACTGTAAGTTATTTTGCCTCAGGTTGCCGACCGCTTTACCTGAGTTTTACCCAAATGGTAACCGTCGCCGTATTAGCCTCAGGCACATTGCTCTTTCACGATCCTGTCAAAAGCACTCAATGGACGTGGGGACTCGCGGCCTGTGTTGGAGCCTTGGCAGCCATTGTTGCCTTTGTTCAATTTGGAATCGGATGGGCACTCAAATATGTTTCGGCGCTTAAGGCAACGCTTATTTATTCCCTGGAACCTGTATTTGCCGGAATCATCGGTTGGCTTGCTGGGGAACGGTTGGGGTCGTCTGAGTGGGTGGGGGCCACCCTGATTATTTTGGCTGTAATGATTAGTGCCTGGCGGCCTCGACCTAGAAAACGCCATTAATGTAGGAGACAATCATGTCATCAAATCAGGCTATCGGTTTTTTCGACTCTGGTTGGGGTGGTCTATCAATTTTGCTCGCTGCACGGGAAGCATTGCCTAGTGAAGATTTTTACTACATTGCAGACTGTGGTTACGCGCCTTACGGCGACCAAACTCATGAATACATCTTAGATAGAGCTCGAAAAATCACGCATTTTCTGTTACACGTCAAAAAAGTCAAGGCTGTTGTCATAGCCTGCAACACTGCCACTGCTGAGGCCGCTAAAACCCTTCGAGAGGAAAATCCACAAAATATCATCATAGGTGTTGAGCCCGCTGTCAAACCCGCCACGGTACAATCTGTCAATCACCGCATAGGCGTAATTGCCACCGATCGGACGATTGCATCAACGCGCTATCGCCAATTGCTAGCTCGTTATGCGCACGGTTGTGTCGTTCATTCGCAAGGTTGCCCCGGCTTGATGGAATGCGTAGAAAATGGAGAGTTAAATAGTGCAACGACTCGCCAGCTGCTGAATAAGTATTTAGCCCCCATGCGTGACGATGGCGTTGATACGCTTGTCTTAGGTTGCACTCATTATCCGTTTTTGTCTGAAGCGATTCGAGCAACGATGGGTTACCCTGTGCATTTGATACAGCCGGGAGCCGCAGTCAGCCGCCACCTCAAGGAATGTCTTCAAGAGCACAAGCTTCTCTCAGATTCCACACATCATGGATTTAACCGGTTTTATGTGAGTGACTTAAATGAAGACCGCAAGGCGGTTGCACAAAGACTATATCCTTGTGCAAGCCAGTTTGAAGAATTACCAATCTGAGAAAAGCTCTTTGATCGAAAGGGGATTACCGAACGTTCTCTGAAGAAGAGGACGTTACATGATAATCTTGCATTCTGGCACGTAACTCAGTTGGAATCGGCGTTGATCGACGAGTTTGGGGATCAATGCAAACCATGGTTTCACTGCATGTGACATGAAGATCGGTTCCTTTATAGAATTCAATTTCCACAGTAAAGGAACTATTGCCGATATGGCTTACCCATAGCCGCATTTCGCCTTGATCTCCAATATGAAAGGGTTTCATAAAATCAGATTTAATTGAAACCACGGGAATCAAGACATTAGCCTTTGACATATTCTCCCAAGGCAAATTTAAACCTTCGCGAAACCAGTCTTCCACCAATCCATTGAACATCACATAAAAATTGGGATGAAAAACTATCCCAGCTGGATCACAATGGGCAAATCGAATCATGCAAGGTTTAATAAAAATTCGAGACAATTCGGTGACTCCTATTTGAGCAGAACCGCCCGCACCGGGCTCGCCTCCAACCCTTTAATTTTTAGAGGCAGCGCAATCAACTGATAATTGGCGGGCGCGACATTTGTTAAACAAAGATTTTCCAAAATCAATATGCCTGCGTCAATAGCGCAAATGTGGCTAGCCAATTCATGACTGTCACCGGAATCAATACTGGGTGTATCAATGCCAATCACATCAACACCTTGAGAAACCAGCCACTGAACACTTTCAACGGTCAAATAGGCAAAAGAACTCTTCCAAACATCACCCGCGACAAAACCCGTTCGAATTAACAGAATTTTTTCTGAAATGTTTGGGAAATCTCGTGGAGAAATAGGACCACTCATTTTGGGAATATGAACCAGTTGGCAGGTCCCGATAAGTCGAGAGCAATCTATGTCGCAGACATCCCCTTTTCGATGCAGATGAGAAGGCGCATCAACATGGGTTCCCAAGTGTGAACTCATGCGAAAGGCACTGACAAGCGCCGGTTCTTGCGCAGTTCGCTCAATAGACAAAGAGGCATCCCCAGGATATGCTGGAGACACCTCATCCACTCTCTGAGTAATATCAATCAGTCGCATTAGATCTGACGAGGATCGCTATCCACGTTTTTCTCTTCCGTCAACTTTTGAGTGATTTCACGTGCAAGCTCAATCATCGTAAGCGGTGCGCTACCCTCGGCCTTGTTATTGGTAATGACGTAACTTTGTTGACCAGAACGTTGCGCCTGAGTAACCAAATGAACGAGGCCGGCACGCGTCGCAGGATCCGGATGCACGATGCGATTAAAAGGTGCGTATGTCATCTTGGCCACACCGTGGCGCTGGATCGGATTTAACGACCACCTCACCACCAAAGGTCCTTTCATTTGCCAATTTTCACCCTCGGCTTCAGGATCTTCATAATAGCGTAAAGCGACCGTTTGTCTGATCACATCTGGCATGGAGGGGTGAACACCAATCACCAAACGAACACCACTCGGGCGCAACGCATTCAATAATCGTTTCGTGTAAATTGACAGCGTACGGACCTCAACCGCATAGATCGGTGTTTCACCCTCTACTTCCTTTGGTAAATCGGCAAAAAATTGCGCAATTCGATCAATGTAGCTGTAGCACTCCGCCTGAGTCGGCAATAACGGACGGGGAATCGGCGAAAGTTGAAAAACCAAGGGACCAGCGTTATCACCCAACCCATTAATAACAGGATAGACAAACTCATGCATCGCACAGTGCAAATCCAAAAACTCTTGGTTTAGAGCGCGGAAACGCCCCTTGGGGTCACGCTTTACGGCATCGGTGACGTTTTGCGGTGCTTTGATTAAAAACCGAAATTTTTCGTCAACTTGAGAGGCCATGGCGGCATAAGCCATCTCATTGAGTGTTCCGAAAAATGACCAATCAATTCCGACGGCCCGTAACACAGGATGCTTCGCATAAGCGGCCAAGCCACGCCGAGTCAAATCTTCAACTCCGCTGGTCTCCCCCCAAACGATCCCCTTCCACCCGGGGAAATTCCAACTTGCGCAACCTAAATAAATCGATGAGGGTAATAAACGACCTAAACGTAAAACATCGGATGTGGGTGTTACTGGAGTGATAGGAGAAGAGGTGACATCATCAAAGCTATAAGGATCCGTCGTAAATTGATCAAACATAATTTTCGCCCAATCTTCCAAAAGGAAATAATATATAACTGCTTGAAACTTATAAGAATTATTGTAAAGCACAGACTTATTGAAGTGTTAAAAACAACTCGGTAATTGTGCTTAGAATCCAATCAATAACTCTTTTTTGGGCAATCGTTGCCACTGGCGATTTATATTAGAGAATTTTCTGGCAAAGACAAGAGGGAGAGCGCCCAACCGCCATCCCTCTTTGGTGGTATCTAGACCGGAGTATCCGTAGCCGAAGCCTGTTTGTCCGCTCGAGGCGCTTTAGGCGGGGCTGAGCGTCGATCGGGACTGAAATTCCCCACTAGGCTGCCCGTCATCATGACTTCTTCAAGTTCGCGAAGCTGATGTTCATCCAACACCTTCACCAAATCAGCTCGCGCTTTGACAAAGCGATCAAAAGCCTCCGCATGGTGCTTCATAAACGCGCTACGTGCATCCAAATAATCCTGCTCAGTCATTCTGGCATTCGGACGCATCGCTTCCCAACGATCATAACGGCACTTTGCCAAATCGACATAAGCGGTCTGCATAGCATCCCAAGCTTTTTGCGATTTCGGGCCGATATGGATCACCGCGGCTACATCACGCATAAATTCCTGGGCATCCGTTTCATTCATTCCGAACGTGCGGGCACCGTGGTGATAGACATGTCTATCGTAGGCAGGCGCTCGTCTTGCATGGTGCCGCGGACCATCTTCCCAATGATGCCAGCCATAGCCCTGTCCAGGACCGTAACCCGGTCCATCATAACCGGCGCACCACCCCGGACCTCCATGCCAGGCGAAAGCTGCCACAGGCAGTGCAAGACCGGCACTGACTAAAGAGGTAACCAACCACTTCGCTTTCATAATTTACTCCTTTGAACCTTCGCTTTCGGTTTAACTTATTGCGAAAACTTCTCACTAAATGATCATGGCATCAGTATAGGTAAGCTTGAAATGAAAAACTTTTAGGGTCTGTATGCAAATGTTAGCCAATGCACTAAAACAGAAACATTTTCTTGACCATTTGAATCGTTTTAGCCGAAATTTCAAAGTTTTTCGCCAAATAGCAATTTTCCCTTTCAACCAATTTGATACAATGGGCGCGTTAGATTTTTCAACTGTTTCAGGACCTTACAAAATGGAACTTTCCGCACTTACTGCTTTATCCCCACTGGATGGTCGCTACGCCCGTCAAACCGAGGCTTTACGCGATGTATTCTCCGAGTGTGCATTCATGCGAGCACGCGTTCGAGTTGAAGTGGAATGGCTTATTGCTTTGAGCGAGTTCGAACTGCCGGAACTTGCGCACATTTCCGATCACGGTAAAGCATTTTTGCGTGGCCTAGTAGAAAATTTCACCGTTGAATCTTGCCAAGCCATCAAAGACATTGAAAAAACCACTAATCATGATGTGAAAGCGGTTGAATATTGGATTAAAGCTCAAGTGGCTCATGATGAAGAACTCGCCAAAGCCAGTGAATTTGTTCACTTCGGGTGCACGAGTGAAGATATCAACAACACGTCTCATGCCCTGATGCTTAGCGAGGGTCGGCGCGAATTGCTTGCGTTCTTGAAGTCCATCCATGGAACATTAGCCGAAAATGCTCATCGTTGGGCTGAAGTGCCGATGTTATCTCGTACGCACGGCCAAACAGCCTCTCCGACCACCGTCGGTAAAGAATGGGCCAATGTGGCCATGCGTTTAGCTCGCGCCATCCGTAGCATTGAGTCCGTGGAAATTCTCGCCAAAATGAACGGCGCGGTTGGCAACTACAACGCCCACCTCATTGCATACCCTGAAAAAGATTGGGAAGCGTTTGCCCGTAAAGTGGTTGAAGAGCGCCTTGGACTTCACTTCAACACACATACAATTCAAATCGAACCGCATGATTATATGGCTCAACTTTTTGATGCCATCACGCGCGCCAACACCATCCTTTTGGACCTTGATCGGGATGTTTGGGGCTACATTTCGTTGGGCTTTTACAAGCAAAAACTCAAAGAGGGTGAAGTGGGCTCATCCACAATGCCACACAAGGTTAACCCGATTGACTTTGAAAATTCTGAAGGAAATCTAGGTATTGCCAACGCGCTTCTGACTCACATGGCCCAAAAATTGCCGATTTCACGTTGGCAACGCGACCTGACGGACTCCACGGTTTTACGTAATTTAGGCGTGGCATTTGGCTATTGCTTTGTTGGTTACAACGCCCTCACGCGCGGTTTAGGCAAACTCCAACTTAATGAAGCACGTTTAGCCGAAGATTTGGATCATGCCTGGGAAGTTTTGGCAGAGGCTATTCAAACAGTGATGCGCCGTTATGGTGTTCCGCATCCTTATGAACAATTAAAGGCACTCACGCGCGGCAAAGGCATTAGCCCAGAAACTATCCACGAATTTGTAAGTGGACTGGATATTCCTCAGGAAGCAAAGGAACGGTTAATGGCGCTCACGCCGGGTACTTACATCGGCAAAGCAGTTGAACTGGCAAAACGAGCTTAAACCTTTAATTCTTTGATCGACAATCCCCGACTCAAAAATTGGTCGGGGATTTTTCTTTCTGATAGGTAGATAAGATCCTGAAAAAAGGAACCTGAATGCTTAGAATAAGTGAGTTGATTCGACGTTATCAGCGTCTTGATTTTAGAGGTTTTAAGCATGGCTTCGGCAACCGTTTACCGCAAAGACTATACAGCTCCGTCACACTGGGTGGATACCGTTGACTTGGTATTTGACCTTCACCCGCAAAAAACACGTGTGCGCTCTAAATTGACAGTGCGTCCCAACGAAGAGCGCCCCGGTGAAAATCTTATCCTGAATGGTCGAGACCTCGGTCTGATCAGTGTTAAAGTCAATGGTCGTGAGTTATCCCGCAACGAATACTCGCTGCTTGACAATGGGGACATGGTTTTACGCGGCATCACCGATGCAGCAACCATTGAGATTGAAAATGTCATCAACCCCATGAACAATACCTCATTGATGGGATTGTATTTGTCAAATGGCAACTTCATGACTCAATGTGAGGCAGAGGGATTTCGCCGAATCACCTATTACCCGGATCGCCCCGATGTAATGGCAAAATTCACCGTTCGCATTAATGCCCCGAAGTCGGTTTGCCCAGTTTTGCTCTCCAACGGTAACTTGGTTGAAGAAGGCGAAATTGATGCGAACTGGCATTTCACGCGTTGGGAAGATCCTTTTAAGAAACCCGCCTATCTTTTCGCTCTCGTAGCTGGTGATCTGAAATGCCGTGAAGAACGGTTTAAATTACAAAACGGCAAGCAAGTCCTCCTTCAGATCTGGGTTGAACCTCGTAACTTGGATAAAACCGAATTTGCTCTTGAAAGTCTAAAAAAGGCAATTGCTTGGGACGAGAAACGTTTTGGTTTGGAACTTGATCTCGAACGATTCATGATTGTGGCCACGGACGATTTCACGATGGGCGCCATGGAAAATAAAGGGCTGAATATTTTCAATTCACGTTGCGTTCTAGCCACACCAGCTGTTGCTACCGATAAGGATTTCGCACGAATTGAAAGTGTTATTGCGCACGAGTATTTACATAACTGGACCGGGGATCGCGTAACCTGCAGAGACTGGTTCCAACTCACACTCAAAGAAGGCTTGACAGTTTTTCGCGAACAAGAATTCGCCGCGGATATGCTCGGCGACGCTTCAGCTCGAGCTGTTAAGCGCATTGAGGACGTGCGCTACCTTCGTGATCGTCAGTTCTCCGAGGATGCTGGTCCCATGGCACACCCGATTCGTCCTGAATCATACGAGGAAATCAATAATTTCTACACGACAACTGTGTATGAAAAAGGTGCCGAAGTCGTCCGAATGCTTCAAACGCTGATGGGTAAAGAAGGTTTCCGTCGCGGGCTGGACCTCTACATTAAGACTCATGATGGCAGCGCCGCCACCTGTGATGATTTCTTGCAGGCTATGGCAAAAGCCAACATGCGTGATCTTACTCAATTTAAGCGTTGGTACTCACAAGCTGGAACACCGCATGTTCAAGTCCAAACCGAATGGAATCGGGCTGCGGGCACCTACACTGTCACTTTGACACAGACTTGTGCCGCCACGCCGGGGCAACCCAAAAAAGAACCTTTCTTCATTCCGTTTGATATTGCGCTTATTAACAGCAAAGGCAATCCCATTGCTTTGCAGCTTCAAGCAGAAACATCGGCCAAGGGGACCTCCCGAGTTCTGGAGTTAACCGAACCCCAGCAATCATGGACCTTCGTGGGAATTCGAGAAAATCCCGTTCCATCGCTTGCTCGCAATTTCTCTGCGCCAATCATTGTGGATTATGACTACAGCCCTGATGAGTTGGTTTTCTTAAGCCAATGGGACAATGATCCGTTTAACCGCGCGGAAGCCATGGAAAAACTATCCATGCTTTGCATCAATGAAATGGTTGCTGACTTTGAGCGCGGAACGCGCATGGTGATAAATCCTCATTACCGCAACGCTTTTGAGGCAATGCTCACAAGCAAGACCATTTCTCCAGCATTCAAAGTGACAGCCCTCACGCTGCCAAGCGAGTCACGAATCGCCGATACGCAACCGATGATCAACCCTGTTGCCATCCGAGCGGCTATTCGTTCTTTGCGTGAACAGCTTGGGCGTCAATTCTCCCACCTTTTGATGCGAGTGTTTGACGATAACGCTCCCAATCCACAGTATTCACCGAATCCAGTGGATGCTGGCAAACGCTCTCTTCGGGCATTTTGCTTTGAGTTATTACTCGCCGGCGGTAACGCCAAGTCGCTCTTACGGGCCCGACAACTATTTGAAACCAGCAAGAATCTCACTGAAAGGCTTGATGCGCTTCGCATCATTGTCAATAGTGCATCACCGACAAAATACACCCTACTGGAAGCGGCTGAGGCTGAATGGCGTGATGAACCGCTTCTAATCAACAAGTGGTTCACCCTCCAGGCCACTGCCACCATGCCAATGGACGATTGCCCAATCGTTGATGTTGTGAAAAATTTGATTGAGCGCTATCCGGGCTATCACGCGAATAATCCCAACAATGTTTATTCGCTTGTGTTGGCGTTCTGCCAGAATAACCTCGCTGAATTCCATCGTCCTGATGGCTACGGTTACAGGCTCTGGCTTGACGAAGTGCTCAAATTAGATCGCATTAACCCACAGGTCTCCAGTCGTTTAGCTCGTTGTCTAGACAATTGGCGGCGTTATACTCCCGAATGTTCGCGTCTGATGTTTAGCGTTTTAAGTTACGTTCAATCTCAGCCGCACCTTTCGAGCGATCTCCGTGAAGTCATTAACAAGGCGCTCAATAACGCAGCGCATTAGCTCTCAAAAAGAGGATTTTTATCATGGCAAAAACCTTAGCCCTGTATCTGCATGAAATGGAAACGACTCATGCGATTGATCCCCGTTTAACTGGTCTGATCAATCATCTCGCTGAAACATGCAAAGAAATCAGTTTTAAAGTGAGTCAAGGCGCTTTGGCGGGAATTTTAGGCTCTGCCGGTAGTGAAAACGTACAAGGCGAAACGCAAAAGAAGTTAGACATCATCGCCAATGAAATCATGTGCCGAGCTTGTACGGAAAGTGGCTTTGTCAGTGCCGTGGCAAGTGAAGAAATGGATCATGCTTTGCAGGTGCCCGCTGACGCTGAAATTGGACCCTATCTCGTATTGTTTGATCCGTTGGATGGTTCTAGTAACATCGATATTAATGTGTCGATTGGAACGATTTTTTCTATTTTGCCCGCTGGTACCCCACATCGAGACGTCAAAGACGAGGAATTTTTGCAAAGCGGTCGTCACCAATTGGCTGCAGGCTATGTCATTTACGGCCCTCAAACACAACTTGTCTTGACTCTAGGCTTGGGTGTCATGATGTTCACACTCGACACAGCGACTGGCAATTTCTACCAAACTGCTCAAAATGTTGTTATTGACGAGTCCACCAAAGAATTCGCTATCAATTGCTCCAACATGCGTCACTGGGAAGCTCCCGTACAGCGTTATGTCACGGAGTTATTAGCCGGTAAAACGGGTGTCCGTCAAAAAGACTTCAATATGCGTTGGGTTGCAGCGATGGTCGCAGAGGTTCATCGGATTTTGAACCGTGGCGGCATTTTTATGTACCCAAAAGATCACCGCGATCCTTCAAAACCCGGCAAGTTGCGCTTAATGTACGAAGCCAACCCCATGAGCTGGTTGATTGAACAAGCCCATGGTAAAGCAACAAACGGCCATGAAAACATTTTGGATATTGAACCCACGGGGCTTCATCAACGCGTTGCCGTCTTTTTGGGAGCCAAAGAAGAAGTGGAGTTGGTCACGTCTTACCACCAATAAAACGGATATGGACTGGATTGATATTTTGGCCGAATGGATCCTTTTTCCACTGATCATTGTTTATGGCTTTGTCAGTTGGGCAAAGGATAATCCTGGGCGTTCATTGCTCGAAGGGTTTGGAAAAACAAACAAGGAAAAATCAGAGCAATGTGACAAAAAGAAAGAGAACAATACGCCATCTAATCGTTCTAAGTCTTAAAAACTATGAAGGCAGTTGAAAAATCCGATTGAGATTTTCAGCTGCTTTTTTTATAGTTTCGGCATAGAACCCGACACAAGAGGCGGGAATTATCAATTGCCAAATTTTTGCATTCAAATCGCTTGCTGATCTTTCATCGCAAGCCTCACCGGCGGACAAAAGTCGGTGCTCAGGAGAGAAAAATGTCCAAACACGAATCCCTGGATGTCCGTGTCGCTGTGGAGCCGGATAATCCCGCGCTAGAACGAAATGAGGCACTTTGTGTCAATTGTTCCATGTGTCGTCAAGTCTGCGAAGACTACATCGGTGTACACGGTCACTACAGCTTGGAAAAAACTGGCGACCGAGCAATCTGCATTAATTGCGGACAGTGCATCAATGTCTGCCCGACCGGCAGTCTCTTGCCGCGTCCCGAATATCCCGATGTTCAAGCAGCTATCGATGATCCTGACAGCGTCGTGATTTTTTCCACATCACCTTCAGTGCGAGTCGCGTTGGCAGAAGCCTTCGGACAGCAAGCAGGTCTCTTCTGCGAAGGAAAGATGGTCGGATTATTGCGAGCCTTAGGCGCTGATTTTGTGCTTGACACGAATTTCAGTGCTGACCTCACCATCATGGAAGAAGCCAGCGAGTTGGTCGAACGGATCACGAAAAAAACTGGACCTTTACCCCAATTTACGAGTTGCTGCCCTGCATGGGTCAAATATGCTGAAACTTTCCACCCGGAATTATTAGCTAATATTTCTACAGCCAAAAGTCCCATTGGCATGCAAGGGCCAACCGTTAAAACCTACTTTGCGAAACAACGTACTCTTGATCCCAAAAAGATAGTTCATGTTGCCGTGACGCCTTGCACAGCCAAGAAATTTGAAATTCGTCGCGACGAGATGTGCGCTGCCGGAAAGTATCTCGGCATTGAAGGGATGCGCGACACAGATTTTGTCATCACGACGACAGAGTTGGCTCAATGGGCTCAAGAACGAGGTCTGTCGTTTGACAGCATTGAGGAAAGCACCTTTGATCATTTGATGGGTGAGGGCTCTGGTGCCGGCGTTATCTTCGGAAACACTGGAGGCGTGATGGAAGCGGCTCTGCGCACAGCCCACTACTTCATTACCGGCCAGAATGCCCCGGAGCAGTTTTATGACTTAACACCCGTTCGAGGCTTAACAGACACAAAAGAAGCCTCAGTGCAAATTGGCGACTTAACTCTTAACGTTGCGGTGGTATATGGGACTGCCAACGCCAGCCGATTAATTGAAAAAATTCAATCAGGTGAAAAGCACTATCACTTTGTTGAAGTCATGACGTGCCCGGGCGGTTGCATCAGCGGTGGCGGCCAACCGAAACTCAACTGGGGCGAAGAAGACAACACACGACAAGCTCGCATTGATTCACTTTATGCACGCGACAAGTCCTTAGCCCCGGAGCGTCGGACCAGTCACGAAAATAAAGAAATCCAAGCGCTTTATGAAACTTTTTACGGCAAGCCGCTTTCTGAATTAGCGGAACGCCTTTTACACACCTGCTACATGGACCGTAGCGGAGATTTAGGAGAAAAGAAGATGAAATATCGTTGCAAAGTTTGCGGTTACATTCATGAATGCGAAGGCCCACTGCCCGCCGACTACATCTGCCCTATCTGCAAAAAAGGTGCGGAAGTTTTCGAATTAGTGGAAGAAGCCGCTAAACCCAACGGTCAATTAGCCGGAACGAAGACAGAGAAAAATTTGATGACAGCTTTTGCTGGCGAATCCCAAGCACGCAACAAGTACACTTACTTCGCTGAAGTCGCCAAACGTGAAGGCTACGAACAAATTGCCGCGATTTTCTTACAAACTGCTCGCAACGAACAGGAACATGCTCGCCTGTGGTGTGATGCCTTGGGTTGGATCGGCAACACTGCCGCTAACTTGGGAGCTGCTGCCGAAGGCGAAAACTACGAATGGACTGACATGTATGACGGTTTTGCCAAGGACGCCGATGCTGAAGGCTTTACAGAATTGGCAGCCAAGTTCCGTGCTGTCGCCGCCATCGAAAAGGCTCACGAAGAACGCTATCGTAAGCTTTTGAAAAACGTTGAAATGCAGCAAGTTTTTGAAAAAGCTGGGCAAACAATGTGGGAATGCCGCATTTGCGGTCACCTTGTCATGGGAGTGAAGGCTCCGGAAGCGTGCCCGGTCTGTGGCTATGCTCAAAGCTATTTTGAAGTCCGCGCTGAAAACTACTAATCTGGTCTTTTAGCCCACTTCTGATTGAGAAGGAGCGTCTACCGCTCCTTCTTTTTTCCGACATCACAAAGCTCGACTTTGTTACAACGATTCTTTTTGTTTCAGTAAATCTCTAATTTCACGTAAAAGCACAATATCTTCGGGAGACGAGGGCGGCGTTTTTTTCTCTTCGGCTTTCTTTAAAGCCAACGCAGCATCAGCCATCTTCCGAACATGGTTGACCACCCGAACCAAACAAAAAACGACAAATGCCATCAAAATAAAGTGAAAAACTGACGTCAAAAAGGCGCCGTATCCTATAACTGCCGCTCCTGCCTTCGTGAGGGCATCGTAAGTCATTGGACCAGCATAGTTATCTGGTAAAGACAAGACGAAAAAGAAATTCGAAAAATCCTGAGAACCGACAATAACCCCCAAAATTGGATTGACAATATCTTTGACAAGGGAAGATACAATCGCGGAAAAAGCTGCCCCAACAATGACACCGACAGCCATATCCACGACATTGCCGCGACTGATAAAAGTTTGAAAATCAGAGATAAATTGCCTCATTTTAGCCCCTTCGTTTGAAAATTTAATGCTACGCATTATACGAATCAAATGCAGGGACTTGACTCAATAGTTTCTTTTTTCAAGCAAATTGATTAAAATCAGTGACTCGATCAATGCGGATGTAGCTCAATGGTAGAGCAGAGGCTTCCCAAGCCTACGACGAGGGTTCGATTCCCTTCATCCGCTCCATGGAAATATCTTCATCTGTTACGGACCGGAGCGTCCGTTTTTTTATATATGTCTGAAAAAAAAGTATTAACACCTGAAGAAATCGAAATTCTCAAGAAAAAACATATCCGTAGTTTCACACTTCGTCGTGGCCATATTAGCCAGGCACAAAAACGCGCACTGGAGGAACTTCTCCCCCGATACCAGGTCCAATATGAACAATCTGCCTTAAATACTGAAGCCATCTTCGGACGAAAGGCTCCTTTGGTGCTAGAGATCGGTTGCGGCATGGGGGAAACCACGGCCGCGATCGCGAAAATGCACCCGGATGTCAATTTTTTAGGCTGCGAAGTTTTTACCGCTGGCGTGGGCGCTCTCGCCAAACGCCTAGATGAAATGCAGTTAACAAACGTGCGCATCATTCAACATGACGCTGTTGAAGTGGTCAAAGACATGATCGCTCCGGATAGTCTTGACGGTGTTCATATTTATTTCCCTGACCCTTGGCGGAAAGCTCGGCATCATAAACGCCGTTTAGTTGCCCAGCCCTTTATCCATGAATTGGTTTCTCGGATTCGCCCTGGTGGCTATATCCACTGCGCAACGGACTGGGAAAATTATGCTGAGCAAATGCTCGAAGTACTGTCAGCCGAGCCGCTTCTGAAAAATTTCTATGAAGGTTTTTCCCCTGTTATGGCCAATCCAATTACCGAGCGTCCAATGACAAAATTTCATGCTCGCGGTGAACGCCTCGGTCATGGTGTCTGGGATTTAGTCTATCAACGAGTGTAATCACCCATGTTTGACATTCTTTACCAATTTAAAGCATTTGTTCTTGGTATTGTTGAAGGATTGACGGAGTTTCTGCCGATTTCCTCAACCGGTCATTTGATTATTGCCGGGGACTTGCTGAACTTCCAGGGGCCAGAAGTCAATACATTTAGTATCGCTATTCAAGCTGGCGCAATTTTTGCTGTCTGCTGGTTTTACCGGGTACGCCTTGTCAAAGTCATAACCGGTTTTTGGAAACCAAGCAAAGAGCGACAATTGGTCATCAACCTGATAGTTGCTTTTTTACCAGCGGCTATTTTAGGTGTCCTATTTGCTGATCTGATTGAATCCTTTTTATTTAATCCGATCACCGTTGCAATAGCACTCGTTTTGGGTGGCTTGATCATCTTTTGGGTTGAGAACCGCCATGCCAAATTGAATATACAACCCCGAGTGCATGAAATGGACGATATGAGCGCCCGCGATGCCTTTTACGTCGGCTGCATGCAATGCATTGCAATGATTCCAGGCACCAGTCGATCTGGGGCAACCATCATCGGCGGCCTTGTTCTAGGACTCTCGCGCAGGGCTGCCACTGAGTTTTCTTTCTTTCTGGCGATCCCGACTATTTTTGGTGCCACGATCTACTCTTTAGCCAAGATTTTCCTAAAAGTTTCTACCCAACAAACCTTTATTTGGACCACAAACATGACTATTGGTTTTACCGTCGGTTTTGTGGTTTCATTTTTGAGTGCTTTAATTGTCGTTAAATGGCTATTGCGCTATGTATCCAGCAATGACTTTAAAGCTTTTGGTTGGTACCGAATTATTTTTGGGCTAGTGATCTTGGTCACGCATTACACGGGTATCGTTGCGTGGTAATCCAAGAAAAAATCGTATCTGAGTCTTTCCAACATTGTATTTTTTTTTAATCTGATCCAAAATACTAAGTGTTCCCGCTAGGTGCAGGTTGCTTTAAGATTCCTTGTTCCAATGCTTATGCAAAATAGGTTGCTGGACTTGGGGCCGGCTGTGGGAGGTACGTGATGCTTCCCCGAAACCCGCTTCAGAGGCGACCGCTCTTGAATCTTCGGACTCAGGATGAAAGGCGCCCCCTAACGGGAATTTTTGTCGATTGATAAAAATTTAAAAAAAGTTTGCAATTACAATTTTCTTTCGGCATAATTCTGCTTCTCGCGATAAGCGAGGTTGAAATGGAAAGCCGGTTTAGCTCAGTTGGTAGAGCAGCGCATTCGTAATGCGAAGGTCGGGAGTTCAAGTCTTCTAACCGGCACCATCACTTAAAAGCACGTCCGAGCGACGTGTTTTTTGTTATCTGGAATTCCTTTTTAATACCAAGTCGGTATTGCCAGCCTTACTGATCGTGAGTTTTTCTTGTTCCCCTGATGGTGTTTCATCGCTCATGATTGACTTAAGCCACATATCACAGCGCTTTTCTCTTCCTGACGGCAAAACGATGGATGCTGTAAAGGATGTTTCCATCCATATCGACAAGGGAGAAATTTTCGGCATTATCGGCCGCTCTGGCGCCGGAAAATCCACTTTAGTTCGAACTATTAATTTTCTTACCGCTCCGACTGAAGGTAGGGTTGTCGTTGACGGTCAGTGTTTGAACGAGCTTTCTGCCTCAGAGCTTCGCCAAACACGCACCAAGATCGGCATGATTTTTCAGCAATTTAACCTACTTAGTTCACGTACGGTGTACGATAACATCGCCTTGCCGCTGGAGTTACATCATGTCGATAGGAAACTTATTGAAAAGAAAGTCAATCATCTGATCGAATTAGTGGGTCTGACCGAACACAAAAATAAATATCCACGGCAACTTTCTGGAGGTCAAAAACAACGAGTTGGTATTGCCCGCGCTTTGGCCAATGATCCGATTGTTTTACTTTCCGATGAGGCGACGAGTGCCCTTGATCCAGAAACGACTCGATCCACTTTAGAATTGCTCCAGCGTATCAATCGAGATCTTGGTGTCACCATTGTCTTGATTACTCATGAAATGGAAGTGGTTAAGCAAATTTGTGATCGCGTTGTTGTTATGGATCGCGGCCAAATTGTTGAAAGCGGCACGGTACTTGAAGTCTTTCGCCACCCCAAACATCCAACAACCCGCGCGATGCTAGCAGATGTTGTTGTGCACGATATGCCAGAGCGAATTTATCGCTCCGTGCGTGAGCGCATTAGCCAGGCCGCGCAACGGGGTCATTACGCCCGTTTGCTACACTTAACTTTTGTCGGAAGCGAAGTTACTCAACCGGTACTTTCGGCCATGACACGACAATTTGGGATTGATTTCAATATCCTGCAAGGTCAAGTCGAGGAGTTGAAAGGCACCAGTTTCGGCATGTTGACCATTTTGGCAGAAAGCTCCGATGAAGCTAGTTATCAGGCAGCCCTGGAATTTTTAGCAAAAAACAAAGTTGATTACGAAGAGGTAATGTTGTGACGCCCAAAATCGTCTCTCTTTTAGGTGAGGGTTTCCTCGAAACGGTCATCATGGTACTCGGCAGCGGCATTGTTGGAAGCATTATCGGCATTCCTCTCGGCGTGTTGTTGCATGTCACAGACAAAAGCGGTTTGATGCCAAAGTTAGCGACTAATACAATCGTGGGAATTATTGTCAACGCTATTCGCTCAACGCCTTTTATCATCTTACTGGTTGCCATTTATCCTCTGACTCGGCTGATTGTCGGCACAACAATCGGTACCACAGCAACACTTGTGCCCTTGGTGATAGGCGTTGCCCCCTTTATCGCTCGTCTAGTTGAAACAAGCTTGCGTGAAGTTGACCGAGGACTCATTGAAGCTGCCCAATCGATGGGTGCTTCGGACATGCAAATCATCTTAAAGGTCCTCATCCCTGAGGCCATGCCTGGCATTGTCGCTGCGATCACGATTGCCATCATCACATTAGTTGGTTATTCAGCTATGGCTGGTGCGATTGGCGGAGGCGGTTTGGGCGACATTGGTATCCGTTATGGACACAACCGCTATATGCCTGAAGTCATGTGGACAGTTGTTTTGATCTTAGTGGTTTTCGTTCAAGTCATTCAAAGTCTTGGCGACTGGTGTGTACGTAAGGTCTCAAAACGCTAAGAGTTATCCTAAATAAATGAAGCCTCGGCCCTGCCGAGGCTTTAAATTACTTTCTGACGGAATTTTTGCTTTCCACCATTTCTTTCTCTTTGACTTCAATTTGCTTTTCCGAAGCCAACTGAACCAATTGAGCCAGACGATCTTCGACTTCTCCAACGCTGGCAGAAAGCGAATTCACCGTTTCCTGCGAGCTTGAATCCATTGCCTCTTGCAGATTATCTATCCTAGCAAGCAATGCGGAATGGCGGGCCGCACTTTGATTTTGCAAATCCAGCAAATGTTTCTGTAAGTCAGACTTAAGTTCTATAAAACGTGAGCGCTCCGCCTTTTGCGCTAAGTCTCTTGCTTCCTGCAATTGCTTGTTGACCCGGCGCAATTCAAGTGATAAAGCCGCTTGTTGTACAAAGCCGTAAACCAGACAAATTAGAATCACTAATCCCGGCCCCAACAACAAGATGAGCCCCAGCGGCGCCTGAATTTGCGTATAAAGCAAATTGACCGTCACATCTGCCATTACCCCTTCCCAATTAACAATCAAAAAGATGGAGCAAAAAACAAAAAGCAAAAGCAAGAAGACTGTACGCAAATGCATTGTGAAACCTTTGAGCAAAAGTAGACAGCAGTGACACTGTAACACGAATGCTCCAAAAGCGATACGGCTCAGAAAAAGACAATTGTAAAAAAGGAAAAGTAACCATTTAAAAAGAAAGTCGCTAAGATAAAACGGTATTTCAAAAAAGGAGCCTTTTCATGTATCAAGATCCTCGTTTTCCCCGTTTGCATATCGTTGATCATCCCCTTGTTCAGCATAAGCTCAGTTTTATGCGTGACAAGAACACAACAACCCGGGATTTTCGTGCGCTACTCAGAGAAATTGCTCTCTTAATGGGTTACGAAGTCACGCGCAATTTAGAGTTGACAACCCGCGAAATTGAAACACCTCTTTGCAAATTCAATGCACCATTTTTAGCCAATAAAAAGCCAGTCATCGTACCGGTTCTACGAGCTGGGCTTGGAATGGCTGATGGGTTGCTGGATTTGATGCCTTCCGCTCGAGTAGGCCACATTGGAATGTATCGCGATGAAAATAAGCGTCCTGTGGAATATTTGGTCAAACTCCCCAATTTGAAAGATCGCACATTCTTCGTGGTGGATCCGATGCTCGCAACAGGCTACTCCGCAGCTCATGCCGTCGATGTTTTAAAAAAACGCGGAGTTGATGCAAAGCACATCATTTTTATGGCTTTGGTCTGCGCACCGGAAGGTGTTTCAACATTCCAATCGTTGCACCCGGATATCGAGGTTTACACAGCCAGCCTAGATGACCATCTTAATGAAAACGCTTATATTGTTCCCGGATTAGGTGACGCAGGAGACCGTCTTTTTGGCACGCTTTAACGGCAATTTTTTCAAAACCGTAAAAATGAGGGTTATCCCTTATATTTATTAAAGTTTCGCTTAATTTTTAAGCATTACATAAGGGTTAACCCTTGTTATTCGAGGATTCTTTCTTAATTTAAGCTGAAAAAACCTCCAAACTTATGACATAACGCAAACCTTTTTCGCTCAGAATAGTGCAAGATACGCTCTGACGGAACGACTCTCCTGCGGCTGTGCCGGATTGTTTGTTTTGTGTTTTTGGAAATGTCTCGTTAAGTGCTTGGACCGCGCTTTAGGACTTTAAACTTCTCTACAAAAGGTTAAAAAACATCATGTCGATGTATAGCTCTGATCAAGAAAAGTATTCCAATGTCCCCAACAGCGAAGAAATTATTGCTGGTGTGGAATTGCGTAATGCTAAGCGCAAGAGCAGATGGCCTGCAATCTGTGACGTAGCTCAATCCGTCACGGGTTTGTTGTTAGGTATCTTCTTGTTCTGCCATATGGCTTTCACGTCTTCCATTCAATTGGGTAAGGACGTGTTCTGGAACTTGGTTGCTTTCTCCGGTGGTTACCCCATCAACGGTGAAGAAAACGCTTGGATGCACGTCGTTTTGATCGGCGCCATCACCTTACTCGTGATCATTCACGCTTTGATGGCTTTGCGTCGTTTCCCGACGAGCTATCGCATGTTCCATAACATCAAGAGCCAATATCAATTCATCGCTCACCGCGACACCACGTTGTGGATCGTTCAAATCGTGACCGCTGTTATTTTGACCGGCATGGTTTTCCCGCACGTGACCCCGATGTTGCTTGATCCGCATAGCATTGGACCTAACCTTTCTTCTGTTCATACCTACCATAACGGTTTGGTCTGGACGTTCATCTTCTTGTGCGCCACGGAATTGCACGGCATGATCGGTTTGTACCGTTTGGCCGTTAAGTGGGACGTTTGCTCCGGCAATCGTGAAGCTTTGCGCAAGGTGATGTACTGCGTGGTGGTTCTCATGATCGCCTGCGGTTCTATGACGATGTGGACGTACTACAGCAACGGTAAGGCCCTGGTTGAAAGTGGCGAACCGATCGTGAAGTATGAACCGGTCAACAACTGGTGGAAGTAATCTTCACATAAGCTGTTAAGCTTTCTGAAAAGCACGCGGAAAAGCCGCGTGCTTTTTTGTTAACATTGAAAATGTATCGTTAACCCTATGAGGATAAACAATGCGACGGACACTGTATTTTATTTTGGCGGCGCTGGGAGCTATTGCTTTGACCGGTTGCATGGCAAACTCCGTTAAAACAGCCGGTGAGCAAGTTGTTATTGTGCAATCCATTCCCCCGCAATATCACTGCACATACAAAGGCGAAGTCGCTGGCTCGCAAGGTAATTGGTTAACCGGCGGATGGACAAGCAACCAAAACCTCGCGATTGGCGCTCGAAATGATTTACGAAATGAAGCAGGTAAACTTGGCGCTAACGTTGTTGTGATTGTCGAGACGCTCAACAATACGAATGAGGATAATGAATTAGAAAACGTCACACACATCGGCAGAGCTTATCTTTGCCAATGATCAAAACTAAATCGTAATTCCCCGTTCCCTAGCCCACAATGCGGCTTGGGTACGGGAAGCGAAACCCAGCTTGCGCAGAATGTGTTTAACATGAACCTTAACCGTTCCCAATGATATGGTCAGGTATTCTCCAATTTCTTGATTGGTCATCCCTATAGATAAACAACGGAGAATATCTCGCTCTCTAGGCGTTAAGATCGTAAGGTCCCGGTCAACTTCGCCTGTGTCATCGCGAAATGCTCTTGCCAATGCTCCCATTAACCGATTGCTTACCACAATTTGCCCCTGGGCAACTCGTTTGATTTGGGAAATCAGTTCCGGCACTTCAATGAGCTTTGAGATATAACCCTCAGCCTGAAGATGAACCGTTGTCATCAACTCATCGCTATCGTCTCGATCAGTCAGCATAATCACACGAGCGCTATTGTCCATGTTTTTCGCATATCGGAGCAACTCTGTCGCCGTTTCGCCCTTCATGTGCATATCCACAATAACAAGCCCTGGACGCAGCCGCTCCATATAGAACATGCCTAGGTGTTTGTCACCGGTCTCCGCAACATGACCGAATAGGGATTCATCATGTAACAGTTTCGCTAATGCTTCACGAAACAGGGGTGAACCATCAACGATAACAACACTGATTGGGGAAAAAGAGTACGTAACTGGCATGCGGGCAATGTGCCGGCCGAAACCGGCACCTTTTTATCGTCTTACCAACTAGTGCACGTCATAGTGAGAAACAGCGGCCCATAAGATCTCCGTCCCCTGCATGAAGTCCTCGATTTTCATTGCTTCATGAGGATTGTGCGAACCCAATTGATTCGCAACAAAAATCATGGCCACAGGAATGCCGTTGTTACCCAACACGGCAGAATCGTGACCCGCTCCAGAAGCTAAACGAATAAAGGGAATTGATTCAGCAACGGCACTATCTTCCAACACCTTGCTTAAATTCGCATCCACACCTGATGGAGCCGTGTAGAGGGCCGCGTCAAATTCCACTTTCACACCGCGTTCTTCCTCAACCTCTTTAGCGTACTTGATCATCAAGGCATGAAACCGCTCAGCGGTATCCGCACTTAAACTGCGAATGTCAACGGAGAAAGTCACTTCACCAGGAATCACAGAAATGGCTGCACTTGGAGCCATCTTCAATACGCCGGTTGTATAAACTAAATCCTCACCCTGAATCAACCAACGATCCCAAGCACGATCAATTCGTTGCATCTGATCGGTAAATGCCATTAGTGCATCATGACGATAGGGTTTGTCGGTTGCGCCGGAATGTGCCGCCTCACCGATAATTTTCACCGCTTTATGGCGAATGTTGCCGCGGATGCCTGTGACCACACCTGCCCTGGCCTCTTTTTGAGAATCCAACGTTGGGCCTTGTTCAATATGCAACTCAACAAAAGCGGCAATCTTCTTGACATCAATTAAGGGCTTTCCTCCCGTGACATCTTCAGCCTTAATGCCGCAAGATGCCATCGCTTCACCCAAGGTGCATGTGCCATCGCGGTGCTTTAAAGCCAAATCCCGTGCGCTGAGTTTGCCAAGCATACCAAGCGACCCCATGTAAGCCTTACCGAAGAACGAACTTTCTTCGCCTCGCATCATCAAAACGGTGTAATCACGCGTCGGCACAAAGCCTGTCTCGCGCATCCACCAGGCGACCGTTAAGGCGGCAGTCACGCCTGCCAAGCCATCATAATTTCCACCTTGAGGCACGCTGTCAACATGGGAGCCAGAAACAAAAGCGGGCAAACTTCTGTCTTTACCAGGCAATGTCATCCAAACATTCCCCGCCTTATCATGAACGATCTCAAGCGATAACGATTGACCGATAGAGGTTAAGTAGTCAAGCACCTCGGTTTCTTTGGCCGAGAATGCCTGCCGAGTCACCCCTTGCACATCCTTTGACATAGCCCGCACATCATCAAAAATTTTCTGTGCAAAAGCAGATCCCTTGGATTGAAATTCGGACATAAGATTCTCCTCATCAAGTAGAAATAATTCTTGCTAATTCTATTCGAAATACGTTAAGCAAAAATTATCCTCAAATCGAAAAGCTTTAACTTCAATTTTGAAAATAAAGTCAAAAATGTCGGTCAAAAGTGCCAAACTTCGCAAGAAATCACAATTTTTTGTCTTTTTCAGAGGGTTATCCCTGTTTCGAAAATATTGAAAGTAGTGAATACTTAGGGATAACGAATCGGGTAACCTTTCGCAGAAAAGGGCGGTTCGTGGTTTTTATAACTTTAAAGGGATTGTCTCATGTCTTTGCTTGAATGGTTGGCAATTGCTGTTGTCTTCGTTTCGGTATACGCATTAATTAAGCGTCTGGAAACACGTTTGGTTCTTTTTACCGCCGGTTTCTTCCTCTGCTTGGTTTCAATGCAACCGCTTGAAGCGCTCAACTCATTTGCCAAGTCTATGACTAACAGCTCATTGGTGATGGCTATCTGCTCGTCAATGGGTTTCGCTTTTGTTGCAACTTTTACACAGTCTGACCGCTGCTTGGTGCACTACCTGGCTTCTCCGATTCGTGGGTTGGGCATTTTCCTCATTCCGGTTTGCACAGCCATTACCTTTGTAATTAATATCGCGATTCCGTCTGCCGCCGGTTGTGCCGCTGCTGTGGGCTCCACGTTGATTCCTGTGATGCTTCGCGCTGGCATTAAGCCTGCCGCCGCTGCTGCCGCAGTGATGGGCGGTACGATCGGTTCGTACTTCTCGCCGGGTACCTCCCACAACATCTTCGTGGCTGATATGGCGGGTATGTCTGAAATGGACATTATCGCCTACCATGCCCCGTGGTCTTTGATGTGCGGCATCTTCTCCGTGGTTGGCATCGCTCTCGTTTGCTTTGTTTTGGGTGACCATAAAGGTGATACGAACGCAACGGCTAACGTTAAAAATCAAGACGATGGTTTCAAACCCAATGTACTCAAGGCGATTATGCCGATCGTCCCGATCGCCATCTTGATCAGCGGTAACCTTTGGATCCCCGCCATTAAGATGGGTGTGGCACAAGCCATGGTGATCGGCGCTGTTCTGACCTTATTGGTCGGCATGGCTATCGATCGCACCAACCCGCAAGAATTCTCCAAGCAATTCTTTAACGGTATGGGCAAAGGTTACGCCGATGTGATGGGTATTATCATTGCCGCCGGTGTGTTCGCTGCGGGTCTGCGCGCTACTGGCTTGATCGATACGTTTGTTGACGTGCTCAAGCACTCTAACGACATCGCTCGTTGGGGTGGTTCTCTTGGTCCGTGGATCATGGGTACGATCACTGGTTCCGGTGACGCTGCAACCATGGCCTTTAACGAAGCTGTGACGCCGCACGCTCCTGAGTTTGGCATGGAAATCAAGGCGCTGGGTTCGATGGCCTTCTTGACCGGTGCTTTGGGCCGTACGATGAGCCCGATTGCTGGCGCTATGGTCGTTGTGTCCGGTATCGCTATGGCTAACCCGATTGAAGTGGCCAAGCGCACGGCATTGCCGATGACCGCTGCAACGATTGCTTTGGCTCTCTTCATGGTCTAGTGAATTAGTCTCTGACCAAAGTCAACAAGGGTTGGATTTCGTCATCCAACCCTTTTTCTTTGGACTAAACTTTCCTCAAGTGAGTGCAAAACTCATTGTTTGTTACATACTTAGGAGAGTAACTATGGCTCAATGTGCCTATCATGATCAATTGATCAGCATTCGTCGAGAGCTTCATCAATTCCCTGAAGAAGGCTGGACGGAATTTTGTACAACGGCTTTCATCGTTGAGCATTTGCGTAAGCTGGGCTATGAAGTGTTAATGGGCGAAAAAGTGATCTCCCGCAAAGATTGCCTAGGTAGGGATCCGAAATTGGTCGCTCAAGCTATCGAAACAGCAAAAGCTCGTGGCGTCTCTGACGCTATTCTTGCAGAAATGCAGGAGCTCACTGGTTGCGTCGCAGTGCTGGATACTGGTCGCTCCGGTCCTACAGTTGCATTACGCTTTGATATTGACTGCAACAATGTGCAGGAAAATCCATCACAAGATCACCGTGCGAGCCGAGAAGGCTGGGCCTCTAAACGCCCTGGTTTGATGCACGCTTGCGGACACGATTCCCACATTTCAACGGGTTTGGCTGTCGCACGTTGGGCGATGGAACACAAAGATGAACTTAACGGAAAATTGAAGATTGTCTTTCAGCCTGCCGAAGAAGGCGTGCGTGGGGCGGCTGCCGTTGCCGCAAGCGGCATTGTTGACGACTGCGACTACTTCTTGTCTAGTCACATCGCTATGATGGCCAAGAGTGGAGAAATTATCACCTCGCCGATCGGCTTCTTGTGTACATCCAAGTTTGACGTGACATTCAAAGGCAAACCTGCCCACGCCGGTAAAGAACCGAATGCCGGCCGCAACGCGTTGGCCGCAGCATGCCACGCTGTCACGCAATTGCTTGGAATTCCACGCCATGGCTCCGGCATGACCCGCGTTAATGTCGGTCGTCTGGTTGCTGGTGAAGGGCGTAACGTCATTCCGGTTAACGCAAAACTTGTCATGGAAGTGCGTGGCGAAACCAGTGAGATTAACAATTACATGGTGGAAGAAACGCAAAATATCATCGCAGGCGTCTCCAAGAGTTTCGGTGTTGAAACCCATGTTGAAAAAATGGGTGAAGCTGTTGACCTCTTTAACGACAAGGAAATGGTCGACATGCTTGATGATGTTTGCTCCAAGACAGAAGGCGTTAAGAAGGTTCTTCATGAGGTCAATTTCGGAGGATCTGAAGACGCTACGATCCTCGCGCGTCGTGTTCAAGCTCACGGCGGTAAAGCTGCCTACTTTGTGCTTGGCTCGGATCGTACTGGCGGTCACCACACGGCTGACTTCGATATTGATGAATCGTCACTTGATGTCGGCGTTGCCATTTACTCTGAAATGCTCAAACGCCTGATGAAGTAAACTTTTCGTTTCCTTCTGACTCAAAGCGTGCACCCCTTGGGGTGTGCGCTTTTGTGTTCTGCAAGACAAACGCTCATTCAACGAGTAAAATTATTCGGTTAACGTTAGGGCGTTTTTGCTGGCGTTGATGCAAAACGCCCCTTTTTGTACACCATTTTGAAAGGATTTCTCCATGTCTGGACACTCTAAGTGGGCCAATATTCAACACCGTAAGGGCCGTCAGGACGCTAAGCGTTCCAACCTCTGGACCAAGCTCGTTCGCGAAATCATGGTTGCCGCACGTAACGGTGCCGATCCCGATAGTAATTCCCGTTTACGTTTGGCTTTAACAAAAGCTCGTGCCGGCAATGTCCCGAAAGATACGATCAAGAACGCTATTTTGAAGGGTTCCGGCCAATTGGAAGGTGTCAAATTTGAAGAAGCCCGCTATGAAGGCTATGGTGTGGGCGGAGCCGCTCTGATGATTGATGCGGCAACAGATAATAAGACCCGTACAGTGGCTGATGTTCGCCATATTCTCAGTAAAAACGGCGGCAATCTCGGTGCTGAAGGTTCTGTTGCCTTTATGTTCAAGCATTGTGGTCAGTTCTTTTTCGCTCCTGGTTCCGCCACTGAGGACGATGTAATGGCTGTTGCACTTGATGCCGGCGCTGACGATGTGATCGTGGATGATGAAGGCGGCATTGAAGTTACGTGCGATCCCAATGCTTTCGAAACCGTTAATGAAGCGTTTGAAAAAGCCGGTATGGTGCCTGAGATGGCCGAAGTCACCATGAAGGCGCTAAACGAAACGGAATTAAGTGGTGAAGATGCTGAACGTATGCAACGCATGATTGACGCGTTGGAAGACCTTGACGATGTTCAACAGGTTTACACGACCGCCGTTTTTAACGATTAAAAACCTTTGACGCAAATCGCGTCATTTTTATGTCACTGCTTGGTGATTGGATATGGCGGACACCTTAATGTGCCCGCCGTTGTTTAACTGCTCAATGGAGGCGGCGTTGGCCAAAGTGTTGCTGGTACAAGCCGTGAAATTATATGAGAGTTCTTGTTATTGGTAGTGGTGGACGCGAGCATGCATTGGCCTGGCGTCTAGCTCAAGACCCTCGGGTAAGTACAGTCTTTGTTGCCCCCGGTAACGCTGGCACAGCACTTACTCCCAAATTGGAAAATTTGGCCGAATCCGATCTCAACCGCCTGGCTGATTTTGCCGCCACACAACATATTGATTTCACCTTGGTCGGCCCCGAGGCTCCTTTAGCGGCAGGCATTGTTAATCTTTTCCGAGAAAAAGGCTTACGAATTTTCGGACCGACTCGAGAAGCTGCTCAATTGGAAAGCTCCAAGGACTTCGCAAAAGCATTCATGAAGCGACACGGTATTCCGACCGCCGATTATGAGACCTTTACCGATGCGACGGCTGCCCATGCCTATGTCTCTAAAAAAGGCGCGCCGATTGTTATTAAAGCGGATGGCTTAGCCGCAGGCAAGGGCGTCATTGTTGCCATGACCGAGCAAGAAGCTCACCAAGCCGTCGACGAAATGCTAGAAGATAACCGTTTCGGATCTGCCGGTGCGCGAGTCGTCATTGAAGACTTTCTTGTTGGCGAGGAAGCCAGTTTTATCGTGATGGTCGATGGTGACCATGTGTTGCCAATGGCTTCCAGTCAAGATCATAAACGTTTACTTGATCATGATCAGGGGCCAAACACGGGTGGCATGGGCGCCTACTCCCCCGCGCCGGTTGTCACGCCGGCTATTCATGAAAAAGTCATGAATGAAATCATTTTGCCGACTGTGCGTGGAATGGCTGCCGACGGCATCCCCTTCACGGGCTTTCTGTACGCCGGCCTGATGATCGGGACGAATCCCAAGGGGGAAACAACTGTAAAAACTCTTGAATTTAATTGTCGTATGGGCGATCCTGAAACTCAACCCATAATGAGTCGACTTCAGTCCCCGCTTGCCGATTTATGTCAAGCTGCCATCGACGGCAAATTGAACACAGTCAAAGCTCAATGGGATGAAAGAGTTGCATTAGGCGTCGTGTGCGCCTCTCGCGGTTATCCAGAAAAGCCCGAGAAGGGAGCCGAGATTGTTAGCCTGCCCACAAACAGCGAAACATTACATGTTTTCCATGCAGGGACAAAAAACGTTGATGGAAAAACAACGGTGAGCGGTGGTCGAGTCCTTTGCGTTGTAGGTTTGGGGGAAAATATTCAAAAAGCGGCTGAAACCGCCTATCACGGGGTCGATGCCGTCCGATTTGAAGGTATGCAATACCGTCACGATATTGGCTATCGGGCTATGAAATAAGACGCAACGGTGGGGAATCGATCTAAAAAACCGATTCCCCCGTTATTATGCGAATCGGTTTTTTTGGTGGGACGTTCAACCCTATTCATCGAGGTCATTTGGTTTTAGCCCAAAAAGCCATTGATGCACTTCAGCTTGACTCATTACAGTGGATCCCTGCCAATCCATGGCAAAAAAACGCTCAAAAAATTCTTCCGGCTTGTGATCGAGTCGCCATGATAGAAGACGCCATTCGCGACAATCCCAAAATGAGTGTCAATACACTCGAAATCAGCTCAAATCGGCCATCCTTTTCAATTGACACACTGCGAGTACTGGCTGCACATTTTCCACACGATGAACGGTTTTACCTTATCGGCGCTGACCAATGGGAAAATTTTCACACATGGAAAGACTGGGATAAGCTTTTCGATTTGGCTACACTGGTTGTATTTTCCAGAAAACAAAAATTGCAACAAACTTCGCCTTCTGTCGCCCAATTCGTACAAGGAAATCACCCTGACATTTTATTTATCGAAATGCCACAATGCCCTGTATCATCCTCGGAGTTGCGAATGAGGATTAAAAAAGAAGGGGTTGACTCCGAGTATTGCCGACAGTGGCTTCTCCCTTCTACCCGAGAGTTCTTGCGTGATTCCCTACATTTGCTGCCGTCTTAATTTTCCTCAGCTACAAAGTGCTTAGCAAGGCAATCGGAACCTCGAAAAACTTCTGCTAAAATGCTCGCAATCAAAGAAAATCAAATTGTTAACCGATTTTTCAAGGTAGAGATTCATTAATATGGATATTCGTAAACTACAACGCGTGATTGTTGACGCACTCGAAGATGTTAAGGCCCAGGACATTGTGGTGTACAACACCAAACATCTGACTAGTGAGTTTGAACGCGTCATCATTGCAAGCGGTTCGTCAAACCGTCAAACTCGTGCGTTAGGTTACAACGTCAGCCACGAAGTCAAGCAAGCCGGTGGCGAAGTTTTAGGTCTTGAGGGCACGGACACTGGTGAATGGGTTTTAGTTGATTGTGGTGCAGCGATCGTTCACATTCTGCAACCCGCTATGCGTGAATACTATAACCTCGAGGAAGTATGGGGTGGTAAGCGTGTCAACATAAAACTCAGCAGTGACAAGAAATCAGTTGAGTCGCCTTCGGAAGAAAAACCGAAATCACACCGTCCCCGCGCCGTGAGAGGCAAGACGATCCGCATTGTTGAGGATTGACATACTTTATCCGTTTTCCTAAAAGTGCAGGCTTTAAGCCTGCGCTTTTCTTTGTTATGAAAATTACAGTGATAGCAGTTGGTATACGCCAACCGGCTTGGGCCGATTCAGCAATTGAAGACTATGTTGGGCGTTTCCCTAAAGAATGGAATGTAGTGATTAAAGCCGTTAAGCCAGAATTGCGAGCGGGTCAAAGCACATCAAAAATAATGCAACTGGAGGCAGAGCGCATTCGCTCCGCCATTCCGGATCATAGTTTGGTAATCGCTTTAGATGAGCACGGTAAAGACTTGACGACGATGGACTTTTCTAAAAAGTTTCGCCAGTGGCGTGATAGCGGCGAATCCGTTGCTTTTATCATTGGTGGCGCTGACGGGCTAGATCCCGAAATCAAGACAAAAGCCCATATGCTCATACGGTTGTCATCAATGACACTGCCGCACGCCATGGCGCGCGTTTTGCTCGTTGAACAAATCTATCGAGCCTACAGCATTCTCACAAATCACCCTTATCACAGAGCCTAGGATGTTTGAACTCTATCTGGCTTCCAAAAGCCCGCGGCGTAAACAAATTTTGGAACAACTCGGCTACAGCCCTATCGTGCTGGCTACCAATGACCACACATTGAGAAATTTTGTCGGAGACGAAACACAATTTGAAAATGAAGCTCCGCAAGATTATGTCCTTAGGGTTTCACGGGAAAAGGCATTGATTGCTCTCGATAAAATTCGTGACCGACAACTCCAGACTCTGCCTGTTTTAGCGGCAGACACGACGGTGATTGCCGACGGTTTGATTTTAGGCAAGCCCGATGACCAGGAACAAGCGTGTGATTTTTTACGCCGATTGTCTGGTAAGCGGCATGAAGTTAGGACGGCGATTTGGGTTGGTACTGATGTACAGAATTTAACCTCTGCTGTCAGCGTCTCTTATGTGTGGTTTAAAACACTGTCAGAGGAAGAAATCCAAGCATACGTACGACTTGCCGAACCATACGATAAAGCGGGCGGGTACGCCATTCAAGGATTAGCTGGTGCATTTATCAAGCGAATAGATGGTTCATACACTGGCATCATGGGACTCCCAGTTTTTGAAACTGTCACTCTTTTAAAACAATTCGGAATTAATCTATTCAAAAATCGGTAGCTTCCTAGAACTCTTTACCCGAAGCGAGTCGCTTCTGGGTTACAATGGATAGATATTCTTGAGGATTCTTTATGCTTGAACAAAAAGCAGGTCGTCTGTTTCTGGTAACAGCGCCTTCCGGTGCTGGCAAGTCGTCTTTGGTTAGTGCTTTATTGAAGGCGGACCCAACAGTGCACTTGTCGATTTCGCACACAACTCGCTCACCTCGTCCAGGCGAAGTTGACGGAAGAGAATATCACTTTGTCACCGTTGAAACATTTGAGGCCATGAAAGAGGATAACGCCTTTCTAGAATGGGCTTACGTTCATGGCAACTATTACGGAACTTCCAAAAAATGGATTGAGTCCGAGTTGGCGGTCGGTCATGATGTTCTGCTGGAAATTGACTGGCAAGGGGCGCTGCAAGTGAAGCGTCTTTTCCCAGATGTGGTCGGGATTTTTATCCTGCCACCCTCGGTGGAGGCCTTACGTGAGCGTCTTAACAAACGAGCCACCGATGCGCCAGAGGTCATAGCGCGACGTTTGGCTGGCGCTGGGGCTGAAATGGTTCATGCCGGTCAATTTGACTACGTTATAATTAACGACGATTTTGAACGGGCAAAGGATGATCTTATTGCCATTGTCCGGGCTTCCCGTTTGAGCTTTAAAACCCAAGCGGTTCGCGAACGCGAAACTTTTAAACACCTCGGCATTCCGCTTATTTAGTTGTTTGCCTAATTTGTATGGATAAATAAAAACTTATGGCTCGTGTTACAGTTGAAGATTGCCTGAAGAAGGTTCCTAATCGTTTTGAATTGGTTTTGGCTGCCGCACAGCGCGCCCGTCAATTGTCCTCCGGATCGGTTGCTCGCGTTGATGCTAAGGACAAACCGACTGTTGTCGCCTTGCGTGAAATTGCCGCAGGCGCGACAACCAAGGAAGAAATGTTTAAACGCATCTCCTAATTGAAAAAAGCGAAGTCTGGGTTCTTTTACGCCAACTTCGCTTTTTTGTTTTCTGTTTGTGAGGCAATATGGTTCCGAAATTTTTACAAACGGGTTCTAGCGACATCCTCGCCTCAATTCGTCACCAGGTTCTTTCCCAAAGTAGTAATCCGGCCAAAAAAGCACCTGTTAAACCAGCGCTTCCGGCTGACGACACAACCGAATTGCCTCTTGTAACACCACCTAAAAAAGCGGTGATCGCCACGGCGGCATCTCTCATTGAAAAATGTGAGACCTATATGAGCCGGGCGGACGTTGAGCGAATCAAAGCGGCTTATCGATATGCTGATGATGCCCATTTGGGGCAATTTCGAAAGTCAGGAGAACCCTACATCACTCACCCGATCGCCGTGGCGAGCATCCTCGCCGAATGGCATTTAGACTGTGCGGCCATCCAGGCAGGTCTTATGCATGATGTCCTCGAAGATACGGGACACTCCAAGAATGAATTGGCCAAACTCTTCGGCATCACAACAGCTGAAATCGTTGATGGCGTCTCCAAGTTAGATAAACTGAAATTATCATCCAATGAAATTGCGCAGGCGGAAAGCTTTAAAAAGATGTTACTCGCGATGAGTAAGGACGTTCGCGTCATTCTCGTCAAACTTGCAGACCGTTTGCACAATATGCGCACCCTCGGCGTCATGCGTCCGGAAAAGCGCCGACGCATTGCAAAAGAAACATTGGATATCTATGTTCCAATGGCTCATCACTTAGGTATCAATCACTGCTTTCGTGAGTTGCAGGAACTCTGTTTAGAAAACTATCATCCCCGCCGTTA
>ERZ779866.606-NODE-606-length-39782-cov-4.900974_pt1 | contig 39782 bp, 48 predicted proteins | sample MGYA00511248_ERZ779866 | MGnify/ENA primary metagenome ERZ779866 (study PRJEB29588, sample SAMEA2155758) | human gut metagenome | biome: human gut; feature: human-associated habitat; material: faeces | place: Denmark | collected 2008/2010 ... | reverse complement strand
TGGCGCTTCTGCTCACCTGCGGTGACGGAGAGGAACGCGCCGAGGTATACGGTTGCGCCGCCGACCGTCAGCAGGCGTCCATCGTATTCGAGGTCGCTGCCGATATGGTGAAAATGTGTCCCGCGCTCTCAAAGCGCGTGAAGATACTCGCATCGCAAAAGCGTATCGTGTTCCTTCCCACCAACAGCTTCTATCAGGTGCTGTCGGCGGAAGCGTACTCCAAGCACGGGTTCAATATCCACGGCGTGGTGTTTGATGAACTGCACACTCAGCCTAATCGAAAGCTGTTTGACGTTATGACCAAAGGCTCCGGGGACGCGAGAATGCAGCCGCTCTACTTTCTTATTACGACGGCGGGTACGGACACGCACTCCATTTGTTACGAGACGCATCAAAAGGCGAAAGACATCCTCGCCGGAAGAAAGGTCGATCCCACGTTCTATCCCGTGATATACGGCGCAGCCGAAGAGGACGACTGGACTGACCCGAAGGTGTGGAAAAAAGCGAATCCGTCGCTCGGCATCACGGTCGGCATCGACAAAGTCAAAGCCGCCTGCGAGTCGGCGCAGCAGAACCCAGCCGAGGAGAATAGCTTTCGGCAGCTTCGTTTGAATCAATGGGTCAAACAGGCGGTGCGCTGGATGCCTATGGAGAAATGGGACAAATGCGCCTTTCCCCTGGACGAGAACGCACTTGAGGGGCGGGTCTGTTATGGCGGACTGGACTTGTCCTCCACGACCGACGTTACCGCTTTCGTGCTGGTGTTCCCTCCGCTGGACGAGGACGACAAGTATGCCGTCCTGCCGTATTTCTGGATTCCCGAAGATAATATCGGTCTGCGTGTCCGGCGCGACCATGTCCAGTACGACGCATGGGAGCGACAGGGCGTTCTGCTCACGACCGAGGGGAACGTGGTTCATTACGGCTTTATTGAACAGTTCATCGAGAAACTCGGTGAACGGTTCAATATCCGTGAGATCGCGTTCGACCGCTGGGGCGCGGTACAGATGGTTCAAAACCTCGAAGGCATGGGTTTCACGGTCGTGCCTTTCGGGCAGGGCTTCAAGGATATGAGTCCTCCGACAAAGGAGCTCATGAAGCTGGTGCTTGAAGAAAAGATCGCGCACGGCGGTCAGCCGGTCCTGCGTTGGATGATGGATAACATCTACATCCGCACCGATCCAGCCGGGAATATCAAGCCCGACAAAGAGAAATCCACGGAGAAAATCGACGGTGCGGTTGCCACCATTATGGCGCTTGATCGTGCGATACGCTGCGGAAACGACACGAGTGCTTCGGTATACGACGACCGGGGCATTTTGTTTATTTGAGGAGGTCAATTAGACATGGGATTGTTATCTGGCATTTTCCGTTCGCGGGATAAGCCGCAAAACAAGACGGCGGGCAGCTCATACAGCTTCTTCTTTGGCGGTTCAACATCCGGCAAGGCAGTAACCGAACGCACCTCCATGCAGATGACGGCGGTATACTCCTGCGTTCGCATACTGGCGGAGGCTGTGGCAGGATTGCCGCTCAACCTATATCGCTATTTGCCGGACGGCGGCAAGGAGAAATCCTTCGATCATCCGCTATACAGACTACTCCACGATGAGCCAAACCCGGAGATGAGCTCTTTCGTGTTCCGGGAAACGCTCATGACGCATCTGTTGCTCTGGGGAAACGCTTACGCACAAATCATTCGGAACGGTAAGGGCGAGATCATCGCGCTATATCCGCTGATGCCGAACAAGATGACCGTTGATCGGGACGATAACGGTCGGCTTTATTACCGATACAGTCACTCGTCGGATGAGTCACCCACAATGTCCGGGTCAAATGTCATCTTGAAACCGTCGGACGTACTGCATATACCCGGCTTGGGTTTTGACGGGCTGGTCGGTTACTCGCCTATAGCGATGGCAAAGAACGCCATCGGCATGGCAATTGCCTGTGAAGAGTATGGTGCTAAGTTCTTCGCTAACGGTGCAGCGCCGGGTGGTGTACTGGAGCATCCGGGCACTATCAAAGACCCTGCGCGTGTGCGTGAAAGCTGGCAGACGACTTTCGGCGGCAGCGGCAATAGCAATAAGATCGCCGTGCTTGAAGAGGGTATGAAATACACGCCTATTGGCATTTCCCCGGAACAGGCACAGTTTCTTGAAACACGCAAGTTTCAGATAAACGAGATCGCTCGTATTTTTAGGGTTCCGCCGCACATGGTTGGCGACCTTGAGAAGTCGAGCTTTTCGAATATTGAGCAACAGTCGCTGGAGTTCGTGAAATACACGCTCGATCCCTGGGTGATCCGTTGGGAACAATCCATTATGCGAACGCTGCTTTCTGCGGATGAAAAGGCACAGTATTTTGTGAAGTTCAACCTGGAAGGGCTGTTGCGTGGTGATTATGCCAGCCGCATGAGCGGCTATGCCACAGCAAGACAGAACGGCTGGATGAGTGCCAACGATATCCGTGAATTGGAGAACCTCGACCGCATCCCAGCCGATGAAGGCGGCGATCTATATCTCATCAACGGCGCGATGACAAAACTGCAGGATGCGGGCATTTACGCTGATACCGCTTTCGTTACAGAAAAGGAGGAAACAACTGAATGAAGAAATTCTGGAACTGGGCAAAGGATGAAGAGTCCGGCGTCCGAACGCTCTACCTCGACGGTACGATCGCCGAGGAGAGCTGGTTCGATGATGATGTCACCCCCAAGGCTTTCAAGCAGGATTTGATTGCTGGCGAGGGTGACATTGTTATTTGGATCAACTCACCTGGCGGCGACTGTGTAGCGGCAAGTCAAATCTACACTATGCTCATGGACTACCGTGGCGCTGTTACCGTCAAGATCGACGGCATTGCGGCAAGCGCAGCTTCGGTAATCGCCATGGCTGGCACGAAAGTGCTCATGGCTCCGACTGCACTTATGATGATCCACAACCCTGCTTCCATCGCCATTGGCGATACGGAGGAAATGCAAAAAGCCATTGCCATGCTGAACGAGGTGAAAGAGAGCATCGTCAACGCCTACGAAATCAAGACCGGGCAGTCTCGCGCTAAGCTCTCTCATCTCATGGATGCTGAGACTTGGATGAATGCGAACAAAGCAATCGAACTGGGTTTTGCGGACGGCATTCTGGAGGACGAAAAAAGCCCTTCCGATGCCGTCGTTTCTTTTGCCTTCTCGCGCAGAGCCGTTACCAATTCTCTGATGAACAAGCTGACCGCCAAACAAAAGGCCGAACAGCCAGCCGTACCTATAAACCCTGAACGCTCTGTGAATGAACTTATGGAGCGACTCAACCTGATGAAATATTAAGGAGGAACATCATTATGGCAACTATTCTTGAACTGCGCGAAAAGCGCGCAAAGGCATGGGAAGCGACCAAGTCGTTTCTGGACACTCATCGTACCGACAAGGGCACTTTGACCGCTGAGGACGATGCTACCTACACTCGCATGGAGCAGGACATTACAGACCTGGGTCGGGAAATCGGGCGTCTGGAACGTCAGGAGGCTCTGGATGCGGAACTCAATAGACCTGTAAATACGCCTATCACCTCTCGCCCCGAGACTGTGAAGGTGGACGAAAAGACCGGCCGTGCTTCTGACGCCTATAAGAAAGCGTTTTGGAACAACTTCCGTACCAAGGGCAATATCACCCCGGAACTTCGGAATTCTCTGAACGAGGGCCAGGATTCCGAGGGCGGATATTTGGTGCCGGACGAGTTTGAACGTACTCTCGTGCAGGGGCTTAACAGCACAAACATCATCCGTGCTCACGCTCATGTTATCACAACGTCCAGCGGTTTGCACAAGATTCCCGTCGTGGCTTCGCACGGCTCTGCTGCCTGGATTGACGAGAACGGCGCCTATACCGAAAGCGATGAGAGCTTCGGTCAGGTACAGCTTGATGCGCACAAAGTAGGAACGATCATCAAGGTATCTGAAGAGCTGCTCAACGACAGCGCATTCGACCTTGAGTCGTACCTCTCTTCCGAGTTTATTCGTCGGATTGGCGATAAAGAGGAAGAGGCCTTTATCTCCGGCAACGGTTCAAGCAAGCCCACAGGCATTCTCAACGCTACCGGTGGTGGCGGAGTAGGTGTTACTACGGCTGGCGCGACCGCCATCGTTGCGGATGAGCTTATTGACCTCTTTTACAGTTTGAAAGCGCCTTATCGCAAGAATGCGATCTGGGTGTTGAACGATAGCACCATCAAAGCAATCCGCAAGCTCAAAAACGGCGATGGTACCTACCTCTGGCAGCCTGCCATCAAGGATGGCGAAGTGGACAGCATTCTTGGTCGTCCGTACTTCACTTCCGCATATGCACCCACCATCGCTGCTGGGGCTAAGTCCATCATCTTCGGCGATCTGAACTACTATTGGATCGGCGACCGTCAGGGCATTTCCTTCAAACGACTCAACGAGCTCTATGCTGGGAATGGTCAGGTAGGGTTCCTTGCATCCAAGAGACTCGATGGAAAGACCGTACTGGCTGAAGCTATCAAAGTGCTTCAGCAGCACGCGTAAGGCGGTGCGGTATGAGCTATAACACAAAGAACTATACCGAACAGGGCGGTGAGAAAACCATCATAGGCGGTACACTCGAAATCAAGGAGGGAGCCTCGGTAACGGGGCTTCCTTCCTCTTTTACTCCTGCTGCAAACCAGACGGACAGCACCGCGACCACAATCGCTTTGCTGAAGGAAGATTTCAACGCTCTGCTTGCGAAGCTAAAGGCCGCAGGGCTTATGGCGGCGGACTCAGTTGAGTAATTGAGAGGAGGCGGCGAAGATGCCAATAACAACCCTACTTGATAAGGTCAAAGCCAACTTGATTGTCGAGCATACCGCAGATGACGCTTTGATTCAGTCATACATCCTCGCCGCCGTGTCGTATGCCGAAAGCTATCAGCATCTGGCGGAAGGGTTCTACGAAGAAAACCCAATGCCACCTACAACGGAGCAGGCCGTCGTGATGCTGTCGTCCCATTTCTATGAGTCACGGGACGGCGGCACCGGCGGCTTTTTTGCAGATAATCCGCAGGCGGCGCAACAGACATGGAACACGGTCAATCTGCTTTTGCGGCTCGACCGGGACTGGAGGGTGTGACATGAGTTTCGGAAAAATGAACACCTTTATCGACATTACGGCGGTCACGAAAGTCAAGGATTCCGAGGGTTTTACGGTCGATACCGAATCGATACTCGCGTCCGTCAGAGCGTACCGGGAAGGTCGCCACGGAACACAGAAATGGGCAAACCTTGCCGCGTTCTCCGAAGCGACCGACCTCTTCCGCTTTCGCATCATCCCCGGTGTTACGGTTACGACCGAGCATTTCATCGTTTGTGAGGACGGTCGTTTTGAAATAACCTCCGTTGAGGATGTCCGGGGTCGCGGGATGTATACCGAGGCACTGGCGAAAAAGGTGGTGAGTACGATTGGCAAAAGCTGATATCAAGATGCCGGATGAGTTTCTCGAACGGCTCTCCCGCCTTGGCGGTCGTACAGACGCGGTTGCGGAAAAGGTACTGGAAGCTGGTGGCGCGGTCGTACTGGAGTCTGTCAAAACCAAGCTGTCTGCCGCTGTCGGTAAAGGTACAAAGTATAAGTCACGCAGCACGGGCGAACTGGAAAGTGCGATTGGCTTGTCTCCCGTAAAGCGAGACAGGGAAGGCAACTCCAACATCAAGATCGGATTTTCCGAACCGCACTCCGGCGGCGTTACCAACGCGCAGCTTGCCAATATGCTCGAATACGGCAAAAGCGGTCAAGCCGCACGTCCGTTTCTGAAACCTGCAAAGAAAGCGTCCAAAGCCGCTTGCGTAGAAGCCATGCAACGGAAGTTCAGCGAGGAGGTCGATGGAATATGAGTGTTCTTGCTGATATACAGACGGCACTTGCTCCGCTGCTGATACCCGTGGAAACCGGCGCATATACCGCTGCGGCTCCTGATAAGTACATCGTCGTTGTTCCGCTTACGGACTCTTTTGAACTGTTCGCAGACAACGCGCCGGGGTACGACGTGCAGGAAGCGCGGCTCTCGCTCTACGCCAAAGGCAGTTACACAACGGAGAAGAACGCCGTTGTCCGTGCGCTGCTTAATAACGATTTTACGATAACAGACCGACGCTATGTCGGATACGAAACTGACACCGGCTACCACCACTATGTCGTGGATGTAGCCAAGCACTATGAAATGGAGGATTAACCTATGGCAACGATTGGTCTTGACAGACTGTATTATTCGAAAATAACCGAAGCCGCCAACGGTGACGAAACATACGCCACCCCTGTGCAGCTTGCAAAAGCCATCTCTGCGGACCTCTCCGTGGAGCTCGCGGAAGCGACGCTGTATGCGGACGACGGTGCGGCGGAGATCGTCAAAGAGTTCAAATCCGGCACTCTTTCGCTGGGCGTGGACGATATTGGCGCATCGGTCGCTTCCGATCTTACCGGGGCGACCATCGACGACAATCATGTCGTGATCTCCGGCAGTGAGGACGGCGGCGATCCTGTGGCGATTGGATTCCGGGCGAAGAAAGCGAACGGGCGCTATAAGTATTACTGGCTGTATCGCGTGAAGTTCGGCGTTCCCGCTACGAACCTCGCCACAAAGGGCGACAGCATTACCTTTTCCACACCCACGATTGAGGGAACCATCCTGCGCCGGAACAAACTGGACGGGAATGGCAAACACCCCTGGAAAGCGGAAGTTACCGAGGGCGACGCTGACGTCGCGGCAACAACGATCACCGGCTGGTATACGCAGGTGTATGAACCAACCTTCACGGCTGAAGTATAAGGAGGAGCGAAAATGGATACGGAACGCACAGCATCTATCATGATTGGCAATGAGCCGCATACGCTGCTCCTTACGACCAAAGCAACAAAGGAAATCGCTGGACGCTACGGCGGGCTTGAAAACCTCGGCGATAAGCTGCTCAAAAGCGAGAACTTTGAGATGGCTCTCGGCGAGATCGTGTGGCTGATCACGCTCCTCGCCAATCAGAGCATCCTCGTCCACAACCTGAAAAACAAGGATGACGCGAGGGCGCCTCTCACCGAGGACGAAGTGGAACTCCTCACCACTCCGTTTGACCTCGCAGGATACAAGGTTGCTATCACGGAAGCTCTGTACAGGGGGACAAAGCGCAACATTGAAAGCGAGTCCGACCCAAAAAACGCGCAAGTCGGGTAACAGACGAGGAACTGTTCACCCGGCTTCTTTATTACGGTGTCAGCCTGCTTCATCTGTCAATGGACGAAGTATGGCTGACGCCGTTTGGCTTGCTGCTGGATTTGTGGGAATGCCACAAACAGTATAACGGCATGGCGCGGCCCAAACGCACGGTCTATATAGATGACATTATCCCGGACGGATTTTAAGGAGGCAGCGACATGATTGAAATCAGCAACCGAAAAATGACGATCCCTTATGCAGATAAAAACCTCGGCTATGAAGGTGACAACGCCGTTGCCGTGCGCGTGTTCAGCGTATCCGATCTTACGCTGTCGGACTATGTTTTCAAACTGGATGTGTGCAAGAGCAATGGCGAGACAGGCGTTGTGCTGCCGGAAAAGGTCGTAGGCGAAGACGCGATTCTGCTGACATGGACGCTCATGGCGAATGAACTGGACGCACCCGGCGCTCTTGTTGTACAGCTTCGCGCCTACAACGAAAGCGGCACGGAAGTGTGGCACAGCGGGAAAGGCTCGTTCATGGTCGGAACATCCATCAACGCGCCCGCAGCGTTTCCATCGCCGCTTCCTTCGGAGTTTATGGAGTTCGAGCGGCGCGTTACCCAGGCGGTAGCGTTGGTCGAGGAGGTTTCCGAGCATATCGGCGATATCGCAACCGGCGCGGACGGACAGGATGGTCAAGACGGGCAGGACGGTGTATCCGTGACCGGCGCCGCTGTGAACGAACAAGGCCGACTTATCGTCACGCTATCCAGCGGCGTCAGCATCGACTGCGGCAATGTCGTGGGTCCTCGCGGTCTGGACGGGCAGCCGGGAGTCGATGGGCAGCCGGGCTTGGACGGTCAGCCCGGCGCGGATGGACAACCGGGTGCTGACGGCCAGCCGGGCGCGGACGCTGTCGTGGATTATGACGCGATTAGCGCCACGCTCTCCAGTATGCTGAACGCTAAACTACAGAGCGTAGGCGCGCTCCCAGCCGAGCCGGTCGCGGATGTTATCTACTTCATACGGGAGTGATGCGGTATGGCAATCATCAATTTCAACGGCAGGGCGCACAATGCCGTATTCTACGGCGCGGATGCGATCAAAGAGATCTATCAAGGAAGCACATTGTTGTGGCGGAAACCGTCGAGCAACGTGCTTTCTCTTGTTACGGGTGAATGGACGGCATACGGCGTGAGCATCGCAGTGGACGAAACCGGCGCGGTCACATTGAACGGAAGAACATCAACTACTTCTTTGTTCGTTCGACTTACAAACAGTTATGCGGCGGGGACGACGTCCACTTTGATTGCGGATTCGGTCAATACGCTTATCCCCGCCGGGAAGCGAATTCGGTTCTCCATCGAACGAATTGACGGCGCATTTGCAGAAGTACCTGATTCGCTCAACGTCGTTCTGCGCGACAAGAGCAATACCGTGCAGTTCAACTGCAAACTGGCAAACGACATTTTCACGCTGGAAGGCATGACTCCTGTGGATATCAGCTGTTTAGCGATTTATGTACGGAATACAGCGGTGTGTTACGACTTCAAGTTTCGACCGAGTATTCAGATTTTAGATTAAACGTGATTCATCGAAGGAGGTGAAAGCATGGCGGATGATTTCGGCTTGAAAATCGGGCTGGAAGGCGAAAAAGAGTTCAAAAAGGCGCTGTCGGAAATCAACCAGTCCTTCAAGGTGCTGGGCAGCGAAATGAAACTCGTTTCCTCGCAGTTCGACAAAAACGACTCGTCCGTGCAGGCGCTCTCCGCACGGAATCAGGTGCTGAATAAGGAAATCGAAGCGCAGAAGGATAAAATCGGTACTCTGCGACAGGCGCTTGAAAACGCCGCGACCTCCTTTGGTGAAAATGACCGACGCACCCAGGCGTGGCAGATTCAGCTGAACAACGCGGAAGCCGCGCTCAACGGCATGGAGCGTGAACTCGAACAGAACAACGACGCGCTCGATAAGGCGGGTAAAGAGTTCGATGACGCGGGAGACCAGGCGGACGAGTTTGGCGATGAGGTTGAGGACGCCGGAAAGCAAAGCGACGACGCCAGCGGTCGGTTCGATAAACTCGGTTCGGTCTGCAAAGCGGCTGCCGCCACGATTGGCGCGGCGTTTGCCGCCGTGTCAGCCGCCGCTATCGCCGCTGGTAAGGCGCTTGTCGATATGACTGTCGAGGGCGCGGCCTATGCAGACGGTGTGCTGACCACCGCGACGCAGACCGGCATCGCTACAGACAAACTGCAAGAGTATATGTACGCGGCGGAACTCATCGACGTTTCCACTGAAACGCTCACCAAGAGCATGGCCAAGCAGATCAAGTCCATGAAAGGTGTACAGGACGGAACAAAGCTGTCGGTCGAAGCATACGACAAACTCGGCGTTTCCGTTCTTAACGCCGACGGCAGTATGCGCGACAGCGATACCGTGTACTGGGAGGTCATTGACGCACTCGGTCAGATGGAAAACGAGACCGAACGCGATGCCCTCGCTATGCAGATTCTCGGTAAATCCGCGCAGGAGTTGAATCCGCTCATCGAAGCGGGTTCCAAGCGCATGGACGAACTGGGCGACGCGGCGCGAAAAGCCGGGTATGTGGTCAGCGAAGATATGCTCAACGCATACGGCGCTCTCGACGACCAGCTTCAGTACCTTTCTGTCGGTGCTACGGCGGCGAAGAATGCGCTCGGTACCGTGCTTCTGCCTATACTGACCGACCTTGCGGGAGAAGGCGTCGATCTTCTCGGCGAGTTCACCAACGGTATCCTGGACGCGAACGGTGACATAGGGAAAATATCCGACGTCGTTGGCGATATACTGCCCAAGGTCCTGACGAAGGTCATGGAGTATGTGCCGGAACTGTTGGAGGTGATCGGCGAGATCGTCGGTTCGCTGGGACAGGCTATCGTGGATAACCTTCCGCAGATAGTAGATTCCGCGAGTCAGATCGTGTTCTCAATACTGGAAGGCTTGATCGCCGCGCTGCCGCAGATATCGGCCGGTGCTGTCAAACTGATTCTCGCGCTTGTGGAGGGGCTGATCGGTGCGCTGCCGCTGATCGTGGAAGCGGCGATTCAGGCGGTCGCTACGCTTGTAAAGGGCATTGCCGACGCGCTCCCGCGCTTGATCCCGGCAGCGGTACAGGCGGTAACCACGCTTGTTCAAACGCTTATCGACAATCTGCCTCTGCTGCTGGATGCGGCGTTGCAGCTTGTTATGGGGCTGGCGCAGGGCATACTTGACGCTATCCCCGTGCTGATCGAAGCCCTGCCTGCGCTGATTCTGTCGATTATTGACTTCATTCTCGCGGCTATTCCGCAGATCATAGATGCGGGTATCCAGCTTCTCACCTCGTTGGTAGCGGCTCTGCCGGAGATAATCGTGGCTATCGTGGAAGCGATACCGCTCATCATCGACGGTATCATCACCGCTGTGCTGGACGCCATACCGCTCATCATTCAGGCGGGAATCGACCTGCTCATCGCGCTCATTCGGGCGCTGCCGCAGATTATCACGACCATAGTAAAGGCGATACCGCAAATCATCTCCGGCATTGTGGACGCTTTGATCGGAAATATCGACAAGATCATCATGGCGGGTGTCGAACTGTTTGTCGCGCTCATTGAGAACCTGCCCACCATTATCGTGGAGATCGTGAAAGCGGTGCCGCAGATCATCAAGGGTATCGTGGAAGCGTTCGGTTCACTCATGTACAAGATCGTGGAAATTGGCGGCAACATCGTAAAGGGGCTTTGGGACGGCATCAAGAGCCTTGCCTCGTGGCTGTGGAACAAGGTGTCCGGCTGGATTTCCAGTATATGGGACGGCATCTGCGACTTCTTCGGCATTCACTCGCCCTCCAAGGAAATGGGCTGGGTCGGTGAAATGCTTGTGAAAGGTCTCGCCGGTTCCATCGAGGACAACGGCGATGAAGCGGTAAAAGCTGCCGAAGCCATGAGCGACGATATCAACGGCGTAATGAAGGGACTTGCCGACGATATGCAGTCCGGCTTATCAACGGACTTCTCAGTCAATGGTACGGCGTCGGTCAACGGCACGTCGGGCGGACTTGCGGCAGTCGTCGCGCTGCTCGAAAAGTACCTGCCGCAGATGGGTAATTATCAACTGGTAGCCGACACGGGCGCGGTCGTTGGATGGCTTGCGCCCGTTATGGATGACGCGCTCGGTACAATGCAGCGCAGAAAGGAGCGATTCCTGTGAGTTATATTCTGTTCGGCAACAAAAGCACGAAGACCGATTACGGCTTCATCGTCGCTCCTTACTTCATCCCCATGCCTGTGGTACAGACCAGTTTTGTGGAGATACCCGGACGCGACGGAACGCTCGACCTTACCGAAGGGTTCGGTCTTGTTCGCTACCTTGACCGGGCTATCACGCTCACGCTTTACGCGGTCGCGCCGTATGAGCAGGCGGTCAGCAGCTTTGTAAACGATGTCCACGGGCGGCGGCTTCAGCTTGTGTTCGACCGCGACACTACTTTCTATTATTTAGGTCGCGTCAGCGTGGATGCACTGGATAAGCACGATGGGTACTGCGCCATAACGGTCAATGTGACTGCGGAGCCGTACAAGTATAAGCGGACGGTAACGACGGTCACGCGCACGGGCAACGGAACGGCGTCGCTGGCGAACCTCCGTATGCCTGTTGTGCCGGAAGTGACCGCCAGCGCGGAGGCAACGCTTGTGTATCAATGTGGCGGTGTGCCTACTACGACCGTAATTGCGGCGGGCACGCATTTAGTACCGACGTTACTGCTGGAAGCCGGAACGAAAACTGTACAGGTGACCACGACCGGGGAGGTCGTCTTTTCATATAGAGAGGGGGCGCTGTAATGTTTACAGTCTTCAGCGACAATGCGCTGTTGTACGACCCGCGCCTGCCGGAGTATGTTCTCACCGAGCCTGTGCTGTCGCTGGCAAAGAACGAACCGGCGCGGCTGTCGTTTGGTCTGCCGAATACCAATCCGAACATCGGCTCAGTCGCACGGCTTCAAAGCCAGATCAAGGTCTATCGTGACGAAACGCTCGTGTTCCTCGGTCGTATTATCGAGGACGATGTTGGACTGAACCATAAGCAGACCTATATCGCCGAAGGTGCGCTTGCTTATCTGCTGGACAGCGTTCAGCGGCCGTACAGCTTTGACGGCTCGGTCGCGGCGCTCTTCACGCAGCTACTTACGACACATAACGCGCAGGTGAACGTGGCGCAACGGCTCGGCGTGGGAAACGTGACGGTCGAACCCGATATCACGATAACAGCGTCGTCCGATGAGTATACGTCCGTATGGGCTGCGCTGAAGGCACAGCTTATCGATGTTTACGGTGGATATCTGGTACTCACGTTCGATGTGGACGATCTGCCCGTGTTGAACTATCTTGCCGAGCCGCCCGATACGGCTACCCAGCATATCAAGTTCGGTGAAAACCTCATTGATCTCGCCGTCACCCGAAACGCCGATGAAACCTACACGGCGTGCATCCCGCTTGGAGCGATGTTAAGCGAGATAGACGAGAATGTGGAAAGCGACGAACGGCTCACGATTGCCGACGCGAATGGTGGGCTGGACTATCTTGTGGATTCCGAAAACGCCGCGCTTTACGGAGTCATCTTCGCGCCCGTCGAACTGACCACGTTTGAGGATGAGAGGAATGCCACCTATCTTAAACAGAGGGGCCTTTCCTGGCTGTCCAACACGGGTCTGCGGCTCAAGGAAAGCATAACGCTGACCGCCGTTGATCTCCACAACGTCAACGCCGACGTTGAAGCGTTCTCCTTCCTCGACCGGGTCATCGTGTCGTGCGGCGACATTTGCCCGGAAAGTGAATTTGTGTTGTCCGGTATGGAGATTCCGCTCAACAATCCCGCCAGCACAAGCATCACGCTGGGCGATACACGCCCGTCCTTAATCAGCGATAACGCGGTGCAGAAAGCGTCGGCCGCAAAGCGGCTGGAAACCATTGAAGCGGACTATGTGACGGGTCAGGATGTTATGGCGATCACGACGGATCAAATCGTGAACAATACGACCATTCTCCAATCGGCGCAACAGATCATTCTGTCCGCGCTGGAGGATTTTGTGCGTACAGCGGATTATGAGAGTTTCCAAAGCAGCGTTCAGACGACGCTCTCCATTATGGCGGGAACGATTGAAGCCAACTTTTCGGAAACGACCAGCGAGATTACCACAATGAACGGCACGGTATCGCAGCAGTTTGAAACCATACGCAGCTTTATCCGGCTGATCGCATCCGGCATCGTTATCGGTGAGAGCAATTCTTCAATAAAGCTGAAGCTGGAAAACGATGTTTTGTACTTCTTTTCCGGGCAAGAGGATACCGTCGCGCCGGAAAACGCGCTGGCGTATTTCTCCGCTGGCAAACTCTATGTCAACAACGTGGAAATACTGACCTCGATGCGTATCGGGCCGTTTGCGTGGGTGCCGGAGAGCGATAACCTGAACTTTAAACTGATGGAGGCGTGATATGGCAAACTGGATCAACGGCGCGATCAACAGCGGCTATACTGCAGTCAGCGGTTCTCTGACCGGGGCGGCTAATTCCAAAGTCGCCTGCTGGGTCGAGTATCGGCTGATTTCGCAGTCTATCGTCAGCAACACCAGCACGATCCGCCTTTACGCATACATTGCAACGGCGCAGAACACCTCTCAATACTGGACGTACTGGAATAATCACTCCGGCGATTCTCGCGGTATGTTCAAAATATATGCGGCGGGCAGTCTTGTGTACGAGCGGGTCAATCGAGGTTTTGCAACATCGAACATACCTACTCCCTCCGACTTCACCACGCAGTACGAGACCGAATACGTCAATGCGGAAGGTCGCAAGTTTCTTACCGTATTGACTGACAACGCTTCGACCAGAGCGGCGGCATACGGTGATTTCACGATTGCGCATAACGCCGACGGTACCCGCCAGTTTACGCTCTCGTTCAATGGCGACTTTAGCATTGCGTCATCGTTCGGAACGGCAAGCGGGTCTGTCACGATTCAGTTACCGACGATTCCACGAAGCACGGTCCCCTATGTGGGAAGCGTGACGCTTGGAAGCGCAGCTACTATTTCGATATATCCCGCTTCCTCGTCGTTTCGGCATACATTCCGTGCGCAGTTCGGCAGCCGCGCTCAAACCACGATCGCCACCTTGACCAGCGCGACTTCCATCTCATGGACGCCATCTCTGGCGGAAGCGAACGCGGCGCCTAACGCAACGACCGTCGCCGGTACGTTATATTGCGATACATACTCCGGCAGTACGCTGCTCGGAACGTGCGCGATCAGCGTGTCGGCGGCTATCCCCGCAAGTGTAACGCCTACTCTGACATACACAATGTCGGAAGCAGTCAGCGGCATTGCGTCGCGTTTCGGCGCGTATATCCAGGGCAACTCTAAACTGGCTGTTTCGATAACACCCTCCGGCGCTTACGGGTCGACGGTCTCATCGGTCACTACGACCGTCAACGGAACGACATACACCACGACTTCGTTTACCACAGCGGTTCTACAGAGCGCGGGATCACAAACAATGCGAATAACGGTGAAGGACAGCCGCAATCGCACGGCGACATATACAGCCAGCTTCTCCGTCACCGCATATGCCGCTCCGAAGCTGACGAACGTTGCAATCTACCGCTGCAACAGCAATGGAGCGGCAAGCCATACTGGCGCGTATATGTCCGTCACCTTTACGGGTCAGGTGACCAGCTTAAACAGTCGTAACACGGTTGCCTTCGCCGTTGGGTATAAGCTGAAAACGGCAAGCTCCTATACGAACACAACGCTCGGTACAAGCGGTTACTCAGTCAGCGGGACATTTATCGTGGGCGGCAGTCTTTCCAACCAGGCGGCGTATGACATTCGTCTTGGCGCGACAGACTTTTTCTCCACGACCTACGCCTATTCCGACATCTCCACGGCGGACACGATACTGTCCATCCGCAATAACGGGCTTGGCATGGCGATAGGAAAGGTATCCGAAGCGAATAAGTTTGAGGTCGGCTGGCAGGCACAGTTCCACGAGGACGTCCAGTTTGACGGCGACGTCAGCTTCTCCTCGCTGGGCTGGTTACTCGATGTGATATTCCCGATAGGGTCTATCCGCATGACGACCACAACGACCGGCGCCGCAAACTTTCTCGGCGGGACATGGGCACAATGGGGAACGGGTCGAGTGCCGGTCGGCGTCAATACATCGGACTCAAACTTCAATACGGTGGAAAAGACGGGCGGCGCGAGTACAGTCGCGTTATCGACAGCGCAACTGCCGTCTCATGGACATACCGTGACTGGCTCGGTATCCGTTGGCTATGAAGGGTCGCATACCCACAGAGGATCAACAGGCGCGTACAAGGTTGGCAGCGGTTCGGGTTCGTCTTATTACTATATGACCAATAACGGCGCGACCAACGGGCAGACCACGGGTGCAGGCAGTTCGCATAACCACTCCGCTTCCTTCTCCGGCTCTGCCGGAAACACGGGCAGCGGCTCAGCGCATAACAATCTGCAGCCGTACATCACCTGCTACTTCTGGAAGCGCACAGCGTGAACTAAAAAGAAGAAACCCTCAAACTGTCGTTGTTGTACCAGTTCGAGGGTTTCTGCCTTTTGTACCTTTTCTTGCTTTCGACTTTCCGCGTTACCGGGCTGATTGCGCCCCATGTTTCGCGTCGGAGGTCGTTTTGCGCTTTTTGCGCCTTTTTGCTCAGTTTTTCTTTCGAGATGAATCGAGCCATGAATACCACTTCCTTTCGCCCCACCATTATAGCGGGTGACGAAAGAAAAAACAATTTGTATGGAGGGAAACAACATGAACACTATTTGGAACTGGCTCCGCGGGGCGTTTGCTGCTGTCGGAGCGGGGCTTGGGTACTTCCTTGGCGGCTGCGACGGCTTCCTTTATGCGCTGATCGCGTTCGTGGTCATCGACTACCTCACGGGCGTGATGTGCGCCGTTGTGGACAAAACGCTGTCCAGCTCGGTCGGGTTCAAGGGCATTTTCCGAAAGATTCTCATCTTCGTAATGGTGGGTATCGGACACACCCTTGACGCACAGGTTCTCGGCGGCGGCGATACGCTTCGCACGGCTGTCATCTTCTTCTACTGCGCCAACGAGGGGCTGTCGCTGATCGAGAACGCCGGACATCTCGGACTTCCCATCCCCGAAAAGCTGAAAGGCATCCTCGCCCAGCTTCATGACCGCGCAACCGATACTACGGACAAGGAGGACAGCGATGGCAAATCTGAGTAAGTTTATTGACTATCTGCATGAGCAGGTCGCAGCCCACAGCATTTATGTTTGGGGCGCACAGGGTCAGCAGGGAGCGGCGATCACCGAGGCGTGGATCAAGCGGCGCGAAACCAGCACAACGAACGCCAACCGTGCGATCACGTTCTGGAAGAAGCAATGCGCTGCCGGATACGGGGATGTGCTGCGCGCTTTCGACTGTTCCGGGCTGGGCGTGTACTTTCTGTTGGAGAACGGGCTGATTAAGTCCGATACCAATGCAAACGGCTTTATGGGACGGTGTAAAAAGATCGCCAAAGCCGATCTGCGCATCGGTGATTTCGTGTTCAAGACCAATAGCGAAAGTCGTGCTACCCATATCGGGTATGTTGCCGATAACGACCTAAACGTCATCGAAGCGAAAGGCCGCGATTATGGTGTAACGAAATCCGCGCTGAAAGGCTGGGATGTTTATGGCAGACCACCCTATTGGACGGAAGTGGAAGTCGCTGAACTTCGAGGTGTCGAACAGCCCACGGTCAAGCCGGAGGGCTTTGTTTTTACCCGTGTGTTAAAGTATGGCGTTCGCGGCGACGATGTCTGCGAACTCAAAAAGCTGCTGGCTGCGGCTGGATTTGGTGGGCTGACCCTCACCAATAAGAACTACTACTCCAGTACCCGAAAGACTGTAAGAGCATATCAACAGGCAAACGGGCTGGATGTGGACGGCAAAGCAGGTAAACAGACCATCACATCTCTCAATGGTATCTGGGGCGCGTGACGCCGTAGATATAAATCCCCTTTCATACCCGCTGGGCTTTTTTGCCTGGCGGGTACTTTTTTTGTTTTTGGGGCTTAACTTTCCGCCGGTTCGTGGCCGTATATTGAGGAAGCACCCCAGGGGAGGAGACAGCTGCAATATGACGGAATCGGAAAGGATTAAAATCAACGAACTCAGTGCGGAGGGCCTTGGGTACCGTCGTATTTCTGCGGTGACAGGCTTATCGCCCAATACTATCAAATCATACTTGAAACGACATGGAAGTGAGCTCGCAATCCTGCCTGCCCAAACAGGATGTGAGTGCAAGCGATGTCACCGACCGATTCAACAAACCCCGCACAAGAGGCAGAAAGTATTCTGTTCTGATGCCTGCCGTATGGCATGGTGGAACGCGCACCCCGAAAAGGTACAACGGAGAGCGAACCATACACTCTGCTGCGAACAATGCGGGATAACGTTTATTAGCTACAGCAACAAGCAGCGGCGCTTTTGCTCACGCGCGTGCTATGCAGAGTACAGAAAGAAGGGAAGTGCAAAAAATGAGCTTGTTTGAAGACCAGGTTGTCTTATATCAGTTGGCTTTGAGCCTGGCTAAAAACATGGTGGATAAAGGCATCATTACGGCCGAACAATATGCCACAGTTGAGAGCATTTTTGCTGAAAAGTACGGGCTTTTTTCAAACAGTATTTATCGTTAAATGACTGGATAATAAGTGGATTCAGAGGTAATATGACACCTACCAAAAGGAGGTGCTTTGATGGAAAAAGTCATAGAGCGGGTGCAATTCTACACGCATCCTTGGGAAAAGCAACAGCGCGTCGCCGCATATGCCAGGGTGTCCTCCGGCAAGGACGCGATGCTGCATTCGCTTTCCGCACAGGTCAGTTATTACAGCGACCTCATTCAAAGGCAGCGTGGCTGGCTGTATTGCGGCGTCTATGCCGATGAAGCGATAACAGGGACAAAAGACAGCCGCGAAAACTTTCAACGGCTGCTGGACGACTGCCGTGCCGGGGAAATCGACCTCGTCATTACGAAGTCTATATCCCGCTTCGCACGAAATACAGTCACACTGCTGCAGACGGTGCGCGAACTGAAGGATATAGGCGTTGACGTGTTCTTCGAAGAGCAGAACATACACACGCAAAGCAGCGAAGGCGAACTTATGCTCACGATCCTTGCGTCATATGCGCAGGAAGAGAGCCTTTCGGTTTCCGAAAACTGCAAGTGGTACTGGCGGCAGCGCATGAAGAACGGGCATATAGTCGGTTTGCGCCGAATGTTTGGTTACGACATAAAGCGCGGCGTCATATCGGTAGACCCCGTGGAAGCGGAAATCGTAAGATGGATTTTTGCGGAGTACATTTCAGGCGGTTCGACATTGGGCATCGTTCGGTCGCTTGAAGGCGCGGGAGTTCCTACGGTGGCTGGCGGCAGGTGGAACGACTCACGGGTACGCGACATCCTCAAAAACGAGAAGTACATCGGCAATGCGCTCCTTCAAAAGAAATACGTTGCCGACCATCTCACAAAACGCCTGGTTCGCAATCACGGCGAGCTCGCCCAGTATTATGTCGAAGGAACGCATGAAGCAATTATCGACCCCGACACGTTTGAGCAGGCGCAACAGCGAATGGCTGAGAACACGAAACGATGCAATGTCCAGAAGCCGACGACGGCACGGTATCCGTTTTCCGGCATGATCGTTTGCGGGAACTGCGGTAAACACTTCGGTCGAAAGACTACGCACGGACGCATTTCATGGCAATGCATGACCTTTCAGTTTGAGGGGAAAAGCGCCTGCCCTGCCAAGCAGATACCCGAACCGATGCTGTTTGCGGTCTGCTGCCAGGTGCTGGGTATCAATGAGTTCGACGAGCGCGTTTTCGCCGCGCAAATCAGAGAAATTCGAGTAACCGCGCCCAATGAACTGGAGTTTACCTTTTCGGACGGGCATACGGAAACGCGCGTATGGAAAGACCGCTCTCGAAGCGAAAGCTGGACGGATGAAATGAAACAAGCAGCATCCGAGCGGTCAAAGCATTTACATGAGAATAGGAGGAACGGTCAATGAGCAATAATCGGCAGAAAAGTGTAGCGGCCTATTGCCGAATTGGGCATGGCGATGGATTTGCCTTAACGCAGCAGATGAGCACCCTTCTCGCGTTTGCACCGAAGCATATCGGGCAGGAGATTTCATTCAAGTATTCTGATATATGCTCTGGCCGACCAAACCGAGGGAGTGGGCTGCATGAACTCATGGTGGCAGCACGGCATCGCCAATTTGATACGCTTATAGTTTACAGCGTGACCCGATTAGCGCGAGACCCAAGTCAAGGTCGAAACATCATAACAAAATTAGCAAGATACGGGGTTCGCGTGGTATCGGTACTCGATGATATTAGCACGCTTATGCTCCCGACGAATTGAGGTGATTATATGACAAATACAGCAAGAGCAGTAACGGTGATACCACCGAGCAAAGAAAGGTTCAGTCAGCGATCGATTCTCCAACCGCAGAAACGCCGCGTCGCGGCATATGCGCGCGTTTCTACGGACAGTGAAGAGCAACGAACCAGCTATGAAGCTCAAGTGGATTACTACACGCAGTACATCCAAAACAACAACGCTTGGCAGTTCGTCAAAGTTTATACGGATGAAGGTATTACTGCTACCAATACGCGCCACCGCGATGGGTTCAAAGAAATGATTGCCGATGCTTTGGCTGGGCGCATCGACCTCATTGTTACAAAAAGCGTCAGCCGATTCGCTCGAAATACGGTCGACAGCCTGGTTACCGTTCGGAAGCTCAAGGAAAAGGGTGTCGAGGTCTACTTTGAAAAGGAAAACATTTACACTCTGGACAGCAAGGGTGAGCTTCTCATAACAATCATGTCATCACTGGCCCAGGAGGAGAGCCGTTCCATATCCGAGAATGTGACTTGGGGCAAACGCAAGCAGTTTGCGGATGGCAAAGTCAGCTTCGCTTATAGCCGTTTCCTTGGATATGACCGAGGAGCGGACGGTATCCCTTGCATTAACGAAGCGGAAGCGAAAACGGTGGTCAGGATTTACAGACTCTTCATGCAGGGAAAGACTGCTTGCGGAATTGCACGGATGCTTACCTCGGAAGGCGTCCCAACACCTGCAGGAAAGGAAAAGTGGCAGACTGGGACAGTTGAAAGCATTCTGACAAATGAGAAATACAAAGGCGCCGCGTTGCTTCAAAAGAAGTTTACTACGGATTTTTTGCAGAAGAAAATGAAAGTTAATGAAGGTGAAGTACCTCAGTATTATGTCGAGAACTCACACGACCCGATAATCCCACCTGACGAATGGCAGAGCGTTCAGGACGAAATCCAGCGTCGCAAGGCGCTCGGAAAGAAATATACAGGGAACAGTATTTTCGCCTGCAAAATCGTGTGCGGGGACTGTGGTGAGTTCTATGGCTCAAAGGTATGGCATTCGACCGACAAATACCGCTCGGTCGTATGGCAATGCAATGCTAAGTTCAAAAACGAGAAAAGATGCCGAACGCCGCATTTAACGGAGGAAGTAATCAAATCACGCTTTGTCGCGGCATTTAACACTCTACTCACAAGACGCGAGATGCTGCTTGACCAGTGCCGCCTCATGCAAACCGCGCTCTCAGATAATTCTGTAACCGATGGAAAAATAGCCGAGCTTCAGCAAGAACTCGACATCGTCGGTGAACTAATACCGAAATGCATAGAGGAAAACTCCCGTACAGTACAAAATCAGCAAGAGTATACTTCGCAGTATGATGGACTGGTAGAACGCTACGAGAGAATACAAAAGAGACTTGCTGATCTTACCGATACGAGGGCAAGGAACAATGCAACGGCGGATGCCGTTGGTGCATTTATGTTCGAACTCTCTGAGCGCGAGATGCCCATCGATGAGTTCAACGACAGACTGTGGACGTCGGTTATAGACCACGTCACAGTGTACTCGGATGACAGGATGCAGTTTGCTTTTAAAGGCGGTATCCTTATCGAGGGATAGCGTTTTTCCCGCAGTAATGGCAGCGCCCTTCTACAGTTTCGTGAAATCGAACAGATAGTCCCTGTAGTTTTCTACCTTGAGAGAACGCTGATTTGCACCGCACGGAACAATTCGAAATCCCTCGCTCTCAAGCTTTTTCGCCTGGGTCTCCCGAGTGCATATTGTTCTGTTTGCCAGCATTCCGCGCATGGACACCTCGCGCCAAATAGGCGTCTTATCCCAAAATGGGTCATCAGTATTTGCCGAGTAGTCTATTCGAATATGGGAGACCTTGTATTTGTTCTCGAAATAGTGCTCAATATCGGCCATGCGCGTTAGCTTGCCAGTAGGAACCATCTGCAACAAGCCAACATATTCCGCCATAGAAATATACTTCGCAGGTTCGGCCGGAATTACAATCGGGTTGTTGCTCTTATCTGGTTCCTGCGTGTGATCTGCTTTCATTCTCGCATTGGCGGGGAGTTTAGCCTCAAATGGCAACCCGTTCTCTATCACCACGCGCGTTAGAAACATACGAATGGCGTTGGGCATATCCATGCCAATACTGTCCAAAACGTCTGTCGCGCGCTGCTTTAGCTCCTTATCGATTCGCACCTGAATAAAAGTCGGTTCTGCCATAAACTACCCCATATGATGTAAGAATAATTCTAACGCAATTATACGCTTTAGCCACAATTCGTCAAGCATAATAAAACCGATTTAGGTGAACAATCATGTGCGCTATTCCGGCGTCGCGGCACAGTCATTCTCTTCGTTGAAATACGAGTCGATATTGTCCCCATCATCAGAGATGCGTTGTTCTTCGTAGATGTCTTTCCATCGCAGTGGGTATTTGCACTTGCGATTATACTGCAAGAGCATTGCTTCGGAATAACCTAAATGGCCGGGGCGTCGCTCTTTTGCCGTTCTTGATATTTGTTTTGCAGATACGTCGCCCACCTTTTCCTTAAAAATGTCATCGCGCAAGTTATCACCGAACGTGGCTGCCAGCCGTGCTATGCCCTTGAGAATGTTTGCGGACAGGGAGAATGAATCACCTTCCCACGTTGCAATGCACAAGCGCAGGGTACGATCAAGCACATGATAACCGTATTTGTCGTAGATGAACTCCAACGAAGCAACAGCGCATATCTCATTGTTGCGCTTTTTTGTGCCAATCGTCAGAGAATAGGACTCGACCAGGTCACGAATGATAAGCTGCTTGTCGTTCCCTGCCTCTATGTTCGCTTCGAAAACCTCAAAAGGATTGAGAGCCTTAACGAATTTCATCTGATTGGCAAAAATATCTGCCTCATGCTCATAGTTCAGATCATCATAGATCATACACCAAACAGGTGTGTCCCTGGACCCAGAGACAAGTGCAACGATTTCTATGGTATGCTGTCCATTGAATACGTAATTGATTCCGTCCCTGCGGCTCACTTTTACAGGGTTTATCTGATACAGGTCAAAACTGTGTGCCGTGCGCTTAACGTGCTTCTCGGACAGATTGCGCTGGTAGTCCTGGTTCGATACCAGGTTTTTTATTGGTATCTGTTCAAAATGTACATTAGGCACATAACGGGAATAATCCTGCATGGGAGTTAGTCCTCCTTTATGATATCGAGTATTTCGGCGCCAGTTTCTATATGCGTTATAAGCACCTTTTCAAGATTCGCTTTAGCTGTTACAGACACCATAGAGAACTTCGTTTTCTCCTTGGCACGCTGAAGTGAACTCGTCCATGATGGTATGGTAAGCGCCAACCCGGTCAATTCAGCATCCGGGTCAAACGCGGGCAGGTCTTTGACGGATGGCCCGGCAGCCAATTCGTCTCTCGGTGCTTTGTTGGGCCTGCGCTTGATCTCCTGCCGAGACTTACTGTATTGGATGAATGGGTTTTGGTGTTCGCCCATCCTCTTGTTGATCCGCTTGATTTCTGCAGGCTCCAACTTCGATAATGCCACAAGATTTTTATGTGATATTTTATAGACGCCTGATAGGATTTTGGGTACTATCGACGGGTCTTTTGAGCCTATTACATCCAGCGCACGGCTGTAGATATGGTATTTTTCCACAGTGCCATGAGAGATATTGTTTTCTGCACCAATCCTATCCGCAGTTCGATTCTTCGTTTCCGGCTGGCGCGGCGTTTCAGGACCGCGATCGGGGTTGCTGAAATCTGGTATTATGAGCGGATACTGATTTCGACCTTTTGCATTGCGTTGTGTGATGACTATCTTTTCGGACTCATACTGTTTTCCGATCAAATACTTTCGCGTCTCTTCGGAGATATTCCGTCGACCAAGCTGGTTCGCACAGATCCAAGTGATCGCCTGGGCGCGGCTATCAAAATGCATCTCATGCACCGCGTATGGGATGTGCAGTCGATTGCAGATTTCATATCGATTATGCCCGTCGATAATACACCCATCCCACGTAATGAGCGGTTCACGGCAACCATCTGATTTTAGATTGGCTTCAAGCTGTGTGTATTCCTCCTTCCGAAGTGGTCGGATTAAGCTTTTAAATTCCGGGTCTATTCGGAGTTTTCTAAATTCTTTTGATTCCATACGGCTCTTGTTAGCTCTCGATTCGCTGCATAGTGTTGAGCGAAAACTGTGCTATCCTTTCCTTCGGATTTGCTTCGCCGATAAGCCTATAACTCGATGTTGGGTCATAATCCTTGATAATCTCCGCGAGTTTGACCATCAACACCATGCTGTAGCACTCGACACAGGCATCCGCATCAAAGTTCTGCGAGTTTACACGGTTTGCCGAGCCGCCTTTAATGGGATGATCCGAACCGAGTATGGCAATCAGCATTTTCTGTGGATTAATGAGAAACTGCACATACGCTGGGTCACCGATAAGGTGCAATGTATGCTTGTGGATGCGGACCCTGTTTTTTCTGCCGTCAAGGGTTATCATCGGACGCATTTCGCCTTGTTCATTCATTTGGCTCCTCCTTATTGTCTATAGACGTTGCAGAAGAAGGGAGCAGAACAGGTGATGTGGAGTCTGATACTTCGTGCACATCGCTCTTGGCGGCAGTTTTATTATCTTTTATCCCATATACAGCGTAGCCATCAAAGATGTTGATCTGCATGGAAGTACGATGTTCGCTAAACGGCAAGCCGAACTGATCCTGCCAGCCTTCAGGGAAAACGGGTTTGCGTGAGGTCTTCGGCTTCTCACCGTCTCTGAACGTCCGCTGGTAAACCTCTGTTGCCGAAAGGTCGAACGCTATGAGATACTCGCCGTTTGCATGAATGACCTTGCCAAGCATTTTATAACGGTAATCTGGGTTCCACTGCATCTTTGAAAAGAGCATGGCAAAAAACAGTTTACAGGTTACTTGCTTGACTTTTCTCTTTCCTTTTGTCTCTGTACACCACGGGAAAGCATCCCGTTCCTCTTCACGGCAAGGCCGGATTGCGAGTATTTTCGTATCTTGGTTGACCAGCGCCTGCACATAATCAACAGCCGGGAACTTGTTCAAGCACGCGCTGTTAACATAGACCTTGTAATTATTGAAGGTGATCGAGGGTTCAGTGAGATGCGCGAAGAACTCTCGGCGTACAACCTGAAAGCCATCATAATCAAAGTCGCTATTTAGTTCGATTACATCGTCAGCTTCCGGCGGTTGTGGTGATGGTACCATGTTCGATGATACAGCCTGGGTTGTCGCTCCCTCTTCCTGAAGCTCCGATAGCATATCCGAAAGGATACTGCTTTGTCGGGTGTTAGTCTGCTGTTCCATTATTTTCCTCCCTTGGTGAATTGTCGCTTAACTCCGAGCGGATGTATTGCCGTAACTCATCAAATCCCGTTACGCATAATCGGCGACCCGTTTCGTACAGCTGTCCTTCGACGCGAATCTTCCATTCCTCTTCGCTTTGAACTTCAACCGGCGAAAGTTCGTGTTGATGGACGTAGTACTGTTTGCCAAATGAGCTCGTCCAGTTTTCGGGTATTGCCCGGACACGTTTGCCGGATGAAACGAGCGGCTCAACGTTTTCATCCCCATCATGCTGGGTGCCATTAATGAGGGCAGGTCGGAGGAATGCTTCCGAATCACGGACATTAAATATATAGGCGGATTCTTCCTCGGTCTGATACAGAGCGCCGGTCGCCCGGTACTTGTACTCTCTGTTCCAGCCAAATAGGTCATATAGGTTATCCGAGAAAGCAGCTGCAGATATTTCCTTGGGCTGTGCAATGCGGTTAGATTGCTTTGACCACACCACAGAGTTCCTACAAGAATCAGCGGCGGGTCGTGCTGCAAATTGTTGTTTTCCCGGATGCACAAGTAGTTCCATCTTCGTTTGCTGGCCGAAGCGCCGCACACATTCGACGCTGAACTTGATTCGCTTATCTTGAAACGTCACATACGGGCGCCCGCGTGTATCAAAGAATTCAGAGCGAGTAATCTCAAAGCCCCGCATATCAAAATCTCCGGCAGCAACAGAAAACTGAACTGGTTCTTCTTCTACAGTGACTGCTACCTCCGGCTCCTGATTGTCACCATCTTGATAAACGCTTTCGGATGCTTGAAAGTAATCGCTGACTTCAAACCCGGCCCATCTGGGGTTAATGGACACAAAGCCCTTCAATAATCCACTGCCGATGACGCGCAGTTCCGGCAGGATGGACTTATTTCTATACTTGGAATTGTCCAACATATGCTGAACAGCTATATAATCATCTCTCGAGACAATACCTTCATGGTGATTCTTATATACGCTCTGAGGCCGATCTCCGCGATTCTTTCGTGATTTATGGTTGAGGTAATTGGGCGTAAACGTCTTTCTGGTCAGCACGTCACCGCAGTGTCGTTCATTACGAAGAACTTGAACAACTGAACTGGAAGTCCAGTTGACATTGCCGAGGTATGTTTTTCTCCCCAACTCTGTTAGAGCAGTGGCAATATCAGCTGAAGAATAACCGTACAGATACATAAAGAAGATGAGCTTTACTGTCGGCGCTTCCTCTGGATTGATTATTAGCTTTCCTTCCGCGTCTTGGGAGTAACCGAGAAGTTTGGGGGTTAACGGTATCCCGCCATCGAGACGCATCCGTAGGGATGTTTCCATGCTGCGACTTCTCACATGAGACTCTTCTTGAGCCATTGTCGCTTGAAAGGAGAGCGCCATCTGCGAGTCATCGTTGAGCGAAAAAATACACTCCGTTTCAAAGAATACGCCAACCGGGTGCTTTTGTTCTGCAAGCGAACGAACAATACCAATGCAGTCGGTGATGTTTCGGGAGAAACGCGACACACTTTTGGTAACAACCATATCAATCTTCCCAGTAGTACAGTCCAATATCATTCGATTGAACTCATCACGGTGCGCAAGCGATGTTCCGCTGATTCCCTCGTCCGCGTATATGCCGACAAGAGTCCAATTGGGGTGGCGAACGACAAAATCTTCGTAATACTTCTTTTGAAGCTCATAAGAGGTCGTTTGCTTCACACTGTCTGTTGAAACGCGGACATAAACGGCAACGCGTTGTGCGACATCGTTGTCGTAGTAATCAATTTGCTTCTTAGCCGGGATGAATTCATAGTTTTCCGGGTCAACCTTTACCGCATACCGCTTGCGGACATGGGCCTTCTCTTCCGCCTGCTTATCTTTTTTGTTATACATCGCTCAGGGCCTTCCTTTCTTCGGAAGGCACATCGGGCAATGGCGTCCAATCAGGAGAAGGTAAGAAGTCAGTGTCCTTCAAGTCATCCAAGTAATAGGAAGCCAGAGTAAACATATCCTCGGATATGAAGTATATGCCGACAGGCGGCTGCATTGTTGCAAGGATTCTCGCACAGAACGCAACCTCTACCGGCTTTTTTGAAATGTTGCTCACTTTTTGGGTGATGATGAGATCGACCTTCCCTTCAGAGCAATCAACGAGCAGCCGGGACCATTCCGGCGCTGTTTCCATATTGGGTGCAGATTGTCCCTCATCTATATAGAAACCGACAAACTCCCAGTTCAGGCAGAGCGCGAGAGTCTCTTCGAAATTGTGCTTGTGGTTTTCAAGATAATCCGTATGCTTGGTCTGATTGAAATAGCGGATATAGACGGCAACCTTGTATGGATGTTTCGGCAGAGGCCTTTCGTGGCGAATACTCTTCAGCCACGCTTTGTGCTGGGCAATACGCGAGTGCTGCGTTTCCTCAAGTTCTAAAGCGAACTCAAATGAGGGCATAACTTCTAATTCTGTTTGATTTGTTGTAGGTGCCAGCTTATCCATCAAATGCCTCCCAATATAGTGTCAACGGATAAATTATATAAGCTGGGCGTGATATTGGAATAAACCCACAGTCAAGTCCATGACCGTGGGTTTATAAACAACAAAAAAAGAGAGGAGCATTCGCCCCTCCGTCGTTACTCGATAAACTGGTTTGCCTTATGCATTTGTTCCTTAAACTGTCTGACTATCACAAATATTGACTCTATTTCACCTGGTGTGCAGTCGGTAAGTAGATCGTTGAGTTCTGATTGATAGAGTGCCTTGACCTCTGGAATGTCAGGTCGTAGCAGCAGGTCGGTTGAGACTTGCAGAGCCTCCGCAATTGCCACAAAAGTCGAGAGCTTCATCTCACGTTTGCCAAGTTCTAACTCACTGATCGATGGCAGAGCGATATGCGCTTTCGTTGCAAGGTCAGCCTGGCTCATACGCTTACTAACACGCAGCTCTCGAATTCGGGAGCCAATCTCTCGGCACATTTCTTTTGTTCTGTTTTCCATCGGCTCGCCTCCTTTTCTATAAGCTACGCATTATTTCTTGTGTAGATTTTATCAGCTACGCAATAAATGTATATGCGATACATCTTAACATTTAAGCCATGCCTTATAATTGTGACATCAATTTTTGGAGGTAATTGGCTATGGCACTAAACAAACAAGCAATCGGGAAACATATTCGGGAACTTAGAAAGAAGCGGAATATGTCTCAAGACAAACTCTCCGAGCTCATTGATAAGTCGCCGACCTACATGAGCTACATTGAGTGCGGTGCAAAGAACATGAACTTGGAGACCTTCGTGCGCATCGCAAACGTCCTCGGGGCCTCTGCTGACTCACTGCTGATAGAGAATCTATCCCGAACGCCTATTGCTGCAAGCCGTGAGATCACCGAGCTATTGTCTGATTGTACTGACTTTGAGAAACAGTTGCTTATCAGCATAATCAAGGCAGCTAAAACCGCATTGCGAGAAACAAAGCACAAGAAGTAGCTCTTCCATCCGTGATTATAGTGTGTGCACAGGGAAACGGAATATTCCTGCGGTGATGTAATTGACTGTGAGTTTATATCGGTCAACTACATTTTGAAGTGTTTACATTTTGGGCAAAACCATTTACATTTCCGCGAAATCGCAGACTTGCTAAAGGGTTTACTGTAGAATACCAATGTGGTGAGGTGAAGAAATGATTTACTATACGGGGGATATTCATGGGGACCCAACCCGTCCAATTCAGTTCTGTCGGGAGCATAAGCTCAAGAAAACCGACACCATTGTTCTGCTGGGGGATGTTGGCGCAAACTACTATGGCGACGCCAGAGACGCGATCGTAAAAAAGGCGCTTATGCGTGTATTGCCAACGGTTCTCTGCATACACGGAAATCATGAAATGCGGCCTTCTTCCATTCCATCGTATCATATGGAAGAGTGGAACGGCGGTCGTGTATGGGTTGAGGATGCCTATCCCAACTTGCTATTTGCGAAGGATGGAGAGATTTTCACTATAGACGGTATCAGGCACATTGTCATAGGAGGAGCCTATAGCGTTGATAAGCATTATCGACTACGTCGCGGGTATCACTGGTGGGCAGACGAGCAGCCCAGTGTGGAGGTAAAGGCATTTGTTTGACAACTTAGCGGATGCGGACGACTATATCCTCGATCCGAAAAGGCTGGAATTTGGTCGCATCTGTGACGAAATTTTCGCTGATGGCTGATCGGAGGGTATCATGATTCTGTTTACAGCGGACACGCACTTTGGTCACGCAAACATTATCCGTTTTTGCGACAGGCCGTTTACCGATATAGAAGCAATGAATGAGACGCTCATCGCCAATTGGAATCGCAAAGTGACGAACAGCGATACTGTATACATTGTTGGTGATATGTTTTTTCGTTGTCTGAATGCGGAGGAGATACTGAAGCGGTTGAAAGGAAAAAAGCGACTTATTACAGGAAATCATGATAGTACTTGGATGAAAAGTGTTGCTCTCGATAAATATTTTCTGAGCGTCAATCAATACCTGGAAACCACCGATGGTCAGCACACAATAACCTTGTGCCACTATCCGTTGCTTTCGTGGAACCATCAAAGGAAAGGCTATATGATTCATGGTCATATTCATAACGACAGGTCAATGGATTTTTGGCCACTCCTTGCCGCCAGAAGCAACGTGCTAAACGCCGGATGCGACATCAACGGATTCACGCCTGTGACCTTCGATGAGTTGCTCGAAAACAATGCTCGGTTCAAGCAGATAGCGGCGGAAAGAGGCTCGGTATGAGCCTCGTAACAGTTCAATTCCATTTGAACGCTGACCTCTATCATGAAGCTGAAGTGATTCTCGCCCGAGTTGGCTTAACGATGGAAGCGGCCTTGTTGCTATTTTTGGGAGAAACTGTGGCTCGTGGAACGATACCGTTTTCTTATACGGAAGAAGACGTCATAGCGGCAAAAGCGTTGACGATGGAGGAAGAAAATGATTTATGTGATGAGTGATATTCACGGCAACGCCAGAAGGTTTCGTTCCATTATGGAGCAAATCAATCTGCAAGCAGACGATACGCTGTATGTATTGGGCGATGTGATCGATAGGTTCCCGGATGGAATCAGAATACTCAGGTCGCTTATGCGCATGGGTAACGCGCATCTGCTGCTTGGAAACCACGAACACATGATGATGACCGCGATTGATAACCCGAAAGATACTCGCACGTTGGAGCTTTGGTATCGAAATGGTGGGCGCGTGACGCATGACTACATAAAGCACTTACGCAAGTCGATTCGGGCGGAAATATTTGACTACTTGAAAGCACTGCCGCTCAACGTTGATATCACTGTAAATGATACGGCCTATAAACTGGTGCACGGTGCACCGGTTGAAATGTTCGAGACACATGGCTGGAGATATTCGAACAAAACCGAATTCGCAGTTTGGTATCGATGGCGAGGTACTGAAAGCGTTCCTGATGGATATACGATGATATTCGGGCATACGCCAACCGAGTATTATCAATCTGACTATCCATTAAAGATATGGTTCGATGAGAACCGCATCGGGATAGATTGCGGAAGTGGGTATGCAGAAGCGCCACAAAGCGAATACGCATTTCAAGGCCGATTGGCTTGCCTCCGGCTTAATGATATGCAGGAGTTTTATTCTAAAGAAACGGAGATGATGCTCAATGGGAAAAAGGCTAACAGCGCCTAAAGTAAAGACCTACATCAATTGGCTGGGACACGTTCGATATCAGGAGTTCAATACTTATTTTACTTATGACGCAAGGACATATGAACTGCTTGATGAGATTTTTTGTCTATTAAACAGAATCACTCCCCTCCCGGATTCGGACAGAGGAATCCGCGAGCTATGGTTAAAAGCGGAGGTCGGCCCCATTGAAGACTTTGGTGATTATGAGGAACTCCATAACGAAGGGCAGATTGAAAACTACGAAGAGTTTGTGGAATGGTGGCAGGCCGAATATCCTTCTGAAGAAGTATGGTACAACTTCACTTCCATTGACGATACCGAAATCGGCTACCGAGGCATATTCGTTGGTAATGAGTTTGTGATAGAACAAGACCCGCGCAAGGGGAAAAGCCTTGAAAACGATATTTCAGAGTTTGTTGAATGGATTTTGGAATGCGTTCGGGAGTGCATACACGGAATCGAAAACGGTACATATAACGATATGATCGAGCGCGAACTACCCCCACAGCATCGTATTGGAACCATTGTCCGAAAAGAACTGTGGGACATCCTTCCCAAACTCAGAGAAGATTTCTTTTCTGAGATTACCGAGGCTGATGTCACCGAGTTCCTTGCGATTACTGCAGCGCAGGTCGATGATGAAAAATGCCCTGTACTCAGACTGCCGTGTTTTACTGCCAACGATTTCTATGAGTGTTGTTCTATCGGCTATAAAGCCATGGGTTATGATATTGAAGGAATGACTCCGCGTGAACAGTATGAACGGTACGCAGACGGCCGTGATGAAGGACTCGGAGAAATCGACGCAGACTCCCCGGAAGCCTTCTACGAATGGTACCATGATGAGGGTCGCTTTGGCGGGCACCCGTGGGAAGTATGCAGAGGGGGCAATTCTACGCACATCGATCTTTTTGTGAGTTGTTATGAAAAGGGTTATTACCTACAAGTTGCGGGTTCATCCGTTGGCCGCACAATGGAGGCAATCAAGTTCTTTCTGGCACTGCGCCGAGCGGGAAAGCCGGTGTGCTTATACCAAGCCAAGTTACTTGCAGCGCGCGTAAATGAAGCGGAGAAAATCGGCGTGGTGCCGGAAGGAATAATCCCCAGATATTGCTCATCAATGTTCCCAAATGAGAAGATCATATCATTCATGAATCTGCCATTTGAGAAACGCGACGAAGTTGCCGGTCATTGCGTTTGGCAGCCGTTGCACCGGGCTGCACTGATGTTGCCTTGATTAGCTGCGGTGATTTGACATGAGCTACGATATCAGATTACTCGACCCGGTAACAAGGGAAACCATAGAACTCGACGAAGTGCATTTTATGCACGGAGGCACATACACCATTGGTGGAACACGTGAACTTTGGCTAAACGTGACATACAACTATGGTTCATTATACCATCGTTCCGATGTCCTCGGTGAGAAGGGCATCCGAGCCATCTATGGCATGACAGGGGCTGATAGTATCGCTATGCTTGAAAAAGCTGCGTCTGCTCTGGGCGACGATGCTTCAGCAGATTACTGGCAGCCTACGGAAGGTAATGCGAAGCGCCCGCTGCTCCTGTTAGCGGCAATGGCGAAAATGCGCCCTGATGGAATATGGGATGGTGATTAGAGTGTTAAAAAGAGAAACGTTTGTGGATGCCATTGGAAAAATCAGAAAGCACGACACGCTTATGGATAAAGCAAACAAGGTATTTAGGGAGTTTGGTGACTTTGCACCGAGTCTCGACTTTGGCAGCTTGCATCTTGAGGCGTTGCTTGCCGTATTGAAAGATGCTATGAACGATGAATATGATTATATCTCATGGTGGTTATACGAAAACGTGGACCACATCGTTTCATGGAAGGAGGATGGACAGGAGATCAGCAGAGACCTAAACGATGTGAATGCTTTATATGACTTCCTTTCGGAAAAAGAGCCTATGGAAAAAGAAGCCTGACGGCTCCTTCGTTTTACACTATTTGTTGCTGAGTTCTTGGATCATTTTCAGCGCAGCATTCTTCTGTGAGGGTGTAAGCGTAACCCAATTATCGAAGAGTTCTTTGAGTTCTGGCGTCATTTCAACCATGTCGCCATCAGCGAAGAACTGCGACAGGGTGATGCCGAATCCCGAACAGATCGCTTCCAGCGTACTGATCGACGGGACGGTATTTCTCCTGAAAATGTTGGCAAGGGTTGATTCAGATAACCCGCACTCTTTCGACAGACGGTACTCTGTCCATCCACGCTCGTTGAGTAGTTGCCGGAGTCTCTCATGCGTATCCATTGCATCACCACCTTTCTAAACATTATTTTACCGTTCAGGTGAGATGCTTTATACGCAAGAGATGTACGGATAATACCGTTAATGTAAACGGTATTCTGCGGTTCATTTTAATGGAATTGCGCGTGGAACATACTACTATGTGAAAGGGATGATCCGATCATACTCAGAGCATTTTTCCCGCAAACTATCACTATTTTTGTCGAATCCCTTGATACCGTCATTGGTAATGGTATAGTAATACCAGATGTAACGGTATTTCCGTTACAAGTAAATAGTACGGGGGATGCGATATGGGAAACATTAGTGAAATGGAACTAAGGAAAGCGAAGCGGGCGATAAAGACAATTGCTCAACAGAATGGGGTGTCCGAAGCACAAGTTCGTGCCGATATGGAAGAAGCAATAGTTGCGGCTTATAATAGCCCCGATCCCGGTGCACAAGCTGAGTGGGCAAAAGCTCCGTTTGCAGGGCGGGTACCGACAGTCGAAGAGTTTATCATGTGGATGAGCAGTAGAGTCAAGCTGGAGCAATGATCGCCGGGATAGCAATGGATCGCTTCTTACGCTATAATAGTGCAAAGTGGTCAGAACAGACATGCAATAGCTTGAGGTTTGTGCCGACGACCCTTAAGCGCCAACATAATTGACTGTCTGAATTAGACTCGCACTTGAAGCAATAAAGGAGCTCTCATTGAATGAACGAATCTGATAAGAGACCGAAGAGTCGCAAGACGAAGATGCTCATAGTCTTTGCTGTATTCATTGTAATTGCCATCATAGCCTTTCTGTTCATCAACCCGCTCACGGGCAACCCGGTGTCCAAGCTATTGGTGAAAAATACCGCGAGAGCCTACGTTTCCGATACCTATTCTGCGCTTGACTTACAGCTTGAGCGGGTGGCGTACAATTTCAAGGACGGCTGCTACTATGCGCATTTCACATCCCCGGATAATGTCGATATCCACTTCGCCGTGTCAGCGGACGGCTGGGGTAAGCTGTTGTCTGACGACTATGAGAGTCACGTTACGAGCGGCTGGAACACGGCCATGCGGCTGGATCAGGAATATCGCGCCCTTGTGAATACCGTGCTGGAGACGGACAATTTTCCGTATGTATGCGACATCGGCTACGGCGAACTGCTCTATGAAAACTTTTCAGTGCCTGTTGATACCACCGACTGTCTCAATATGGCGAGCCTGGAAATTGGCAAGAACTACGATGTTGCGGAGCTTGCCGAAACCTATGGTCACCTGACCATATATATTGACAGCGATACGGTTACGGTTGAGAATGCGGCGGGAATCCTGCTTCAACTAAAACAACTGCTGGACCATGCGGACGTTCCGTTTTTTTCGATCGACTTTACGCTGCAGTATCCGCGTTCGGAAGAGGACGGTGCGCGCCTGGGCGAAGCTGTGATGGTGCTGGGCTTTCCCTATGAGGACATCCATACGGACGGTATGGCGGAACGAGTGCAGACTGCATATGAAGCGGCACTGGCTTACTATGCCGAACGGGATGCGATCAAGGGCGCGGAAGCTACGGAGTGGTAATTGCACTCCGATTTAGAGCTTGAAAGCCATGTTGCGCATCATATGAACTGAACGGCGACAAAACTCACGATAGGAGAGAAGTATGAATTGGGAGCCGTGGACAGGATGTTACAAGATCAGCGACGGGTGCAGTAACTGCTATTTCTATGGTCCGAACGCAAAACGATACGGTCAAAACGAGATAACAAAAACGGACAAGTTTGATTGGCCCGTCAGGACCAAACCTGGCGGTGAGTACAACATTAAAGGCGGGAAAATACTGCCCACCTGTTTTGCAACGGACTTTTTTCTGCCGGAGGCTGACGAGTGGAGAAAAGAAGCATGGGCAATGATAAAAATGAGGCAAGACATCGATTTTCTGATACTTACCAAACGCATCGACCGCTTTATGGTTTCTCTTCCCGACGATTGGGGCAGCGGCTACGACAATGTAAATATCGGCTGCACCGTGGAAAATCAGGCTATGGCAAACTATCGCCTGCCGTTGTTCATTTCGTATCCAATAAAGAGGAGATTTATCGCCTGCTCACCGCTTCTTGAAAGCATTGATTTGTCCGCATTTATAAACGACGTTGTCCATGTGACGGTCAGTGGCGAAAACGGACGGGACGGAAGACAGTGCAAATACGAATGGGTACTGAATATCCGTGAGCAGTGTGAAAAGGCGAGCAAAACCTTTTGGTTCAAAAGCACCGGCACTTTATTCGAGCGTGACGGTATAACCGAAAGGATTAACCCATTCAAGCAAGGCTCTCTGGCAAAAGAACTTGATATTGATATTTCTGACGGAAGAAAGCTGTTCTGATAAGTAACAACCGGCATAGCAAATGGCAGATGAGCCGAACCTCTTCTACTATTGCCGTTCGACTTGGTGTCACACCTCAACTGCCGATTGTGCACCTCACACCGAAAAATGCACCTCATTCTCCGCCGGGGTGCATTTGTATCAAAGGTATGCTGATAACACAATAAAAAAGCTCCCTGTTCGTACCCTTCACATAAGGAAGTGAAGAGTACGAGGGCATTTCTGTATCAAATTACGGTATAGCTATTCGTGGCTATACCGTTTTTTCTTCTTTGTGTTACTTGTGCTTTAAGCGTTCTTGAAACATTTCTTCATATTCTTCAGCAGATGGAGCGTTGATAATACCAACACCATTATAGTAAATATCAATGGGATAGACCGTCTTTCCATCTATGACCTGCTTTTTAGAAACAAGGATATGGTTGATAAATTCATTGACAATCGCTGGCGTAAGCTCCTTGATTTCCGTATACCGTTTGACCTTTTGAATGAACGCTGATACATTTTCCGTTTTATCATCCTGTGTTTCAATATCGGCTTTTAACTGCGAGAGAGCCTCTTTTAATGTTTTTTGCTCCCCTTCATAATTTGCCGACATTATCTCAAAACGCTCATCACTCAGTTTGCCCGATACATTATCTTCGTAAATCCGCTGAAATAATACATCAAGTTCAGCAATACGTTTTTCGGATTTGGCTAACTCACGCCGCTTTTTTGCAAGTTCCTTTTTCTGTTCCTCACTTGATTTATTAAGCTGCTCCTGCACAAATTGCTTTTCAAACGCCTGTACATAGAACAAAACTCGCTGCAGACTTTCAAGTACTAAAGCATAAACAACCTTTTCACGGATGTAATGTGCGGTACAGTTTGCCGTATTCTTACGGTAATTAGAGCAGAAAAAGTATGCCTGCTCTCGGCTGTAATTGTTGGTTACACTATAATACAGCTTTTCCCCGCAATCGGCGCAATAAAGCAAACCAGAAAAAATACTGACCTCTCCTGTGCGGTTTGGTCTGCGTTTATGGCTTCTAAGCTCCTGCACAAGTTCCCAAGTTTCGGTGTCAATAATGGCTTCATGCGTATTTTCAAAAACTTTCCATTCTTCTTTGGGTCTGTGTATCATAGTCTTATCTTTGAAGGAGCGTGTTGTAGAGCGAAAATTGACCGTATGACCGCAGTATTCAAGCCGTTCTAAAATATCCGCAACCGTTCTTGCTGACCATTTATGCGGTGTAGCAGGAAGTGCAGAGGTCTTTCGTCCCCGTGACCGCCAATGCTCTGTGGGCGTTTGTACACCCTCTGAAAAAAGGATATTTGCTATCTGTGTCGGTCCATGCCCCTCAACGCATAAGAGGAATATTCTGCGTACAACTTTAGCAGCTTCTTCATCTATCAGCCATTGGGCAGGCTCGGCTTCATTCTTCTTATAGCCATATGGAATAACTGTTGTCAGCGGCTTGCCCGACATACCTTTATTTTGGAATACCGCACGCACTTTCTTTGAGGTATTCTTAGCGTGCATTTCATTAAACCAGTCCTGTACTGGAAGGAAATCGCTAAGTCCGTCTTTGGTGTCGATATTATCCATAATGGCGATATACCGAACGCCTAAACGTACAAAATCTTCTTCCAAAAGCTGACCGACAACAAGACGGTTTCGTCCGAGCCTTGAATGGTCTTTTACAATGATAGTTTCAATCTTTCCTGCTTCGGCAAGCTCCATCAGCTCCATAAAAGCAGGTCTTGTAAAACTAACGCCAGAATACCCATCATCTACGAAGAACTTGGTGTTCTTAAATCCATTTTCTTTTGCGTATTTTTCTACGATTGATTTTTGATTGATAATACTGTTGCTCTCGCCTTGCAGTTCGTCATCTCTTGATAATCGGCAATAAAGAGCTGTTATTTTATCTGACTGTCTGTTCAAAATTAACTCCTTTCCGACAGTCGGATATGATATGAATTGTAGTGATGCTATTTTACCATATCTGCCGCCTTGCTTCAACGCTTTAAAGTGATAATCTTTTTCGCTATTTATTTTTTAACACTATCCTGTGTACCTTTTCTACCATATCTTCGCTTTTTTCATTATCAAAATAGGAGCAAACAACATAATAAATACCGTCCATTTCCTTTACAAAATCCAATTCTTTAGGCTTGGAGATTTGTTCAAAAAAGGCAAGGCGTTTCTCCTTTGGCAATTCGGCAAGCATATCATAAATATTATCAATTGCTTCTCGGATAGTTATATCTTCAATAATTTCGTTCTGTTCGCTCATAATTCAATCCTTTCTCAATGTTAAGTACAGAGATATTTTTTCATCTGTGCTTTTACTTTCTCTTTCGCACGGGTAATGGATTGACCTACCGAAGAAGCGGTACAATGTTCCATAGCGGCAATTTTATAATAGTTATATTCATACTCATAGTAGAGTAGGAAACGCCGCCTTTGAATTTCGGGCAGGGCAGCTATCGCTTTGTAAAGTAGTTCCGTTTGTTCTTCCCCAATGATAAGTTCATCAACAGCTTTGGGAAGTCTTAACGCTCGTCTGTTCAGCGTTTCATCATAAATCTCCGAAAACTCTCTGTGCCGCCAATCCCAATTTTCTAATTTCCGATTATCAAGCTCCAATCTGCGAAACGCCATATAAAAATCATAGGACACATTCAATTCGTAGGAAATGCCTTGTCCGTCTTTGAAGCTGATAAAGTATCTCGTTCCGTTCTCTGTTACTTTCTCCCGAAGTATATATGTTCTGCTCCGATACCACATTCTTTTTCCTCCTGCTGAAAAAATGGGTGAGAGGTTTTGCCCTCTCACCCAACAGCCCATAAGGAAATGTGGTTTTCTCCCTTACGCCTTAACTTTCCTTGCAAAGCTGCGTAAAACGCCGATGGCAGAGGAAACATTGATGGTAGTATCGTCATATAGGACAACGCAAGGCGTTCCCGTTGAGCCAGAGGTCGTGTAAACCAGATATTTCCCGTTTAACTTCTTTCCCACATTGGAAAGGTCTGTCATAAAGTGATTGACGGTTTTCCTTGTGATAGACCTGTCTGTAAACCATTCGTCAAAGTGCTTTGCCATATCCGCTTTGTTGGTAGTCGGATATTCCGATAAGGGGCTGTTTTCGTCAATGCCCTGATAGAGCTTTGCAAAATAGGGGCTGTTTTCTCTCGCATAAGTAATTAGCTCCCGCAAGCGGCATTGCTGTAATGCAAGTCGATTTTGCTTGTCCATTTTGTCCGCTTGGTGCGTGAGAGCCAACGCCTTTAATAATCCGATTGTTTTCATACGCTGTGCCTTTTTGCCCCCTGTACCATATCTGCGACAGTCTGTTTCATCATTTTGGAAACCTGCTCATCTGTATAAGAAAAATGGTTTTCACAAATCATCGTTCCAATTCCCAATAGGAATAAGCAGCTCCGCATAAGAATATCTTTGCAGCTTTCTGTGTCCAATCCGTACAGTTCCGACATCTTTACTATCATTTTTTGATTGCTTTCATAAGTCATCATGAATTCCATCAGGGATTCCCCTTGAAATCCTCCTGAAAAATAGAGCAGACGGTATAAATGCGGTTTGTTGCGGGCGAGGTCAATCGTCCATGAAACAACCTTTGGCATAAAATCGGGCTGATTTTCAAAGGCTAATACTTCATCAACAAACTTGCTGCACGCATAATCGAAGGTTGCCTGCCGCAAATCTTCCATCGTCGGAAATTGACTGAAAACAGGCTGAATAGAACAACCTACCGATTTTGCAACACTTCGGGAAGTTACAGCAGAAATACCCTTGCTTTCCGCTATTTGAAATGCGTGGTCTAACAAGATTTCTTTTGTTATTTTTTGTCTTGGTGGCATGAATATCCTCCTTGTTCCGTTTTATACCTTTGGATATATATCATAAGATATATTATAGCTGTTGCTTCGATTTTTGTCAATGTGCATGCCACTAAGTTCACGAAAAAATTACTTCTTACACATGTGAGCATTTCAAAAAAATATGGGGCCTTAGGGGGATTTTACCCCCTAACAAGCGAATTTGGTTATCCAAATTCAGTGCTTGGTAAGACATAATCTGTCGTAGCTATCTTTAATAGCTTGACATTCATTGTATACATTTAATTTGCTTTATATGGTCAAGTATACTCCGTGTCTTCTATTTAACTACCCACTTCTCAAATTTAAAAGCGTTCAGTTTACTATTATTGACTTTGAAAAAAGAAGCGGATATAATATAGTAAAGTACCCTGTTGATAATTTGAAATAGGGTCAGTTAAGTAGAGGTGAAAAAATGCTTCAGAAAAATGACATTGAAATTTTGAGAAAGCTGTTTAGCCAACACAATTATATTATGACTACCGCTGAACTGACAGCTTCAAAACTATATTACGCAGATATAAAATTGCTTTTAGATGAAGGTCTGATTGAAAGGGTAA
>ERZ779866.604-NODE-604-length-39826-cov-15.163310_pt1 | contig 39826 bp, 68 predicted proteins | sample MGYA00511248_ERZ779866 | MGnify/ENA primary metagenome ERZ779866 (study PRJEB29588, sample SAMEA2155758) | human gut metagenome | biome: human gut; feature: human-associated habitat; material: faeces | place: Denmark | collected 2008/2010 ... | reverse complement strand
CCTGCCGCTCCATCCGAAGCACAGAAGGAGTCGTCACAAGAATCGTTCTGGCAACAAGCTTTTCCAGCGTACTTGTAAAGCCCTGCTCCTGCCTTCCTTTTTTCCTACACCTATGGGGGGGTAGTGAGGTTGGTAAGAGCGTGGGGCTGATGATGGCGGCCTCCGTATGGGCAAATCCAGAAATCGGACGTTTTATACAGAGCTTTAACGCCACAGGCGTTGGGAAAGAAATGGGAGCCACTTTCCTCAATTCCCTGCCGTTGATGTTGGATGAATTGCAGATGGTGGAGAACAACCGCTCTAAATTCCAGCAGATGATCTACGAGCTGGCAGAGGGTGTAGGCCGTACTCGGGGCAAAAAGTCGGGCGGGCTACAAAAGACGGGAACTTGGCGCAATTGCATCATGACCACAGGGGAAAACCCGCTGATCGACAACAATACAGCCGCCGGCGCCGTGAATCGGACAATAGAAATTTTTTGTAGGGACACCAAACTGTTTTCCTACAATTGTATTGGAAACGCAAAGGAAGTGGCCCGCTTTTTCCAGAAAAACTATGGGTTCGCCGGGAAAGAATTTATCTCCATGCTCCAAAAAGCCGGCAATATAGAAAAAGCCATTGCTTTGCAGGATGACTTTGCTGCACAGCTCTCCGCAAAAGGAGACGTAGCGGATAAGCAGTCGGCTTCGGCAGCGCTGATCTTAGCGGCAGACACGCTGGCAGAGGAATGGATATTCCACGACGGTAACTGTCTGACTGCGGATGATCTGGAACCGTTCCTGGTGACAAAGACGAGAATGGACCAAAACCGGCGCGCATTAGAATTTTTATATGACCAGTTTTCTGTCAACGTCTCCCACTTTTCACCGGAACGGGCGGCTGACAGATCGGTAGAAGTGTGGGGAGATTCTGACGAGGATTTCATTTACATCATCAAATCACAGTTTGACAAACTACTAAATCAAAACGGGTTTAATGCAGAATCTTTTTTGGGCTGGGCCAGGCAAAACGGGACGATCCGTATAGGCAAGGATGGAAAAAGCACCATCAACCACCGCATTCTAGGTAAGCCGGTTCGTTGTGTTTGGCTTTTCGCTCCGAAGGATAAGCATTGTCCAGAAGACGGAATCGGGGATGAACTTCCCTTATAGTGTGCCACTGTGCCACGTGTTCCACCGAAAAACGATATCCTATATAGAAAATATTTGTTTGTTTGAATCTCCTCGAAAATACGTTTTCATTTTCATCCATATAAGAAAAACGAAAAAATGGTGTAACGGTGGCACAAATCCGCGAATCGATTGATACACAACGCTTACAGCGTTACACCATATATGTAACAAGGTGGAACTAGTGGCACGAAAGGAGGAGAACAGATTGGAATTGAGACCCTATCAGCAGGAGTGCATCGACACCATCGAGGCCCAGGATTCCGGCGCCTACCTGGTGCAGATGGCCACAGGGATGGGGAAGACTGTCACCTTCGCCAACCTCCCCCGGCACGGAGAGCGGATGTTGATCCTCAGCCACCGAGAGGAGCTGGTGGAGCAGCCCAGGAAGTACTTTTCCTGCTCCTACGGCATAGAGCGGGCGAAGGACCACAGCCACGGTGAGGAGGTGGTCTCGGCCAGCGTGCAGTCCCTGGTGCGGAGGCTGGACCGCTTCGGGCCGGAGGACTTCGGGCTCATCATCTGCGACGAGGCCCACCACGCGGCGGCCCGGACCTACCGGGCAGTCTTTGACCACTTCCGGCCGGAGAAGCTTATCGGGTTTACCGCCACCCCCAACCGGGGGGACAAGGTACGACTGGATGATGTGTTTCAGGACATCATCTTTCAGCGGGACCTTCGCTGGGGAATCCAAAACGGATACCTCTGCGACATCCACTGCCGGAGGGTAGACATCGGCTTTGACCTGTCCGCTGTCCACACCCGGCGGGGCGACTACGCACCGGGGGAGCTGGAGGAGGCCATGGAGGGCACAGCGGACGCCATTGCCCAGGCGTACCGGGAGATGGCCGTGGGCGCCACCCTGATCTTTGCTGTCAGTGTCAAACAGGCCCGGGAGATCGCCGGGAAGATCCCTGGCGCCGTGGCGGTCACCGGGGAGACCCGGGACCGCCCGGCCATCATACAGGCTTTCACCGCCGGCGAGATTCCCTGCATCGTCAACTGTATGGTCTTTACTGAGGGGACTGATATCCCCCGGGTGGAGACGGTCATCGTGGCCCGGCCCACCCAGTCCGAGGCCCTGTATGCCCAGATGGTGGGCCGGGGCTTGCGGCTCTACCCTGGCAAGGAACGGCTGGAGCTCATCGACTGCGTGGGCGTCACCGGACGGGCCTCCCCCTGCACGGCCCCCTCCCTGCTGGGCATCGACATGGAGACTGTGCCGGCGCGAAAGCGGGACGAGATCGAGGGTATGCTCTTTGAACTGCCAGACCGGGTGGCGGCCGCCACGGACACACCGGAGAGCTGGATCAGGAATGTCCATCTGGTAGACCTCTGGGCCCAGGAGCAGAAGTACCAGACCCACGGCGTCAACTGGTTCAAGATGCCGGACGGGGCCCTGGTGGTCTCCCTGAAGGACCGGCAGACCCTCACCATCCCCTGCCCGGACGCCCTGGGCATGGTGGAGACAGCCGGCGGCCGGATCCCGATGCAGAAGGCACTGGACCAGGCGTACCGGTTGCTCCGGGACCGCTATGAGGACAGCCGGTATCTGTGGGACCTGGACACGGTCCGGAGGTGGGGAAGGGCCCCGGCCACCCAAAAGCAGCTGGAGATCATCCAGAAGCGGTGCAGGGGCTTCGATGTCACCGGGCTGACCAAGGGAGAGGCCAGTCAGATCATGAACCGGCTGTTCAATGGGCCGAAGAAGGGGCGGAGGAGTGCGTGAGCGTGTCAGAGGCAAAACATCAGCAAGCGGTGATCAAGTGGTCCCAGCAGCCCGCGGTCCGGTCCAGGTGGCCGGAGCTGGCTCTGCTGCACCACATTAAGAATGAGACTCGTGAGGGGGCGGCCCGGGTGGCGGTGGACAAGGCCATGGGCGTCATCGCCCAGCAGGATGAGGACATCTGCACCCTGCTGGATGTCATCGAGGGCATGAAGGCCAAGCAGGACTTCGACTCCGCCGCCGGTGAGGGCGCTCCCAAGGCCGACGGTGAGGACACCACCGCCAAGGACGGCGATGACAACTGCACCGACGGCGACGACAAGGGCTCCGCCATCAATGCCGATGCTGCGGACGCCATCTTCCGTACCCGCATCGAGCTGGTCCGCCTGGGCGACAAGCTGCACCTGGACGGCATCGAGACCATGGGCGTCCTGGATGCTCAGAAGGCCATCATCAAGGCTGTCAACCCCACCATGCGCCTGGACGGCAAGAGCCCCGCCTACATCAAGGCCGCCTTCGACCTGGCCAAGGACACCATGAACGCCCGCAAGGACACCAATTACCAGCGGGCCCAGATGATGAACGGGACCCGCCGGGCTGACGGCGCCGGGTCCAAGCCCGCCGGGGCCAAGGCTGCCCGTCAGCGCATGATCGACAACATGGGAAATGGAGGTAACAAGTAATGAGTGCTCAGACTACCTACTCTCAGGCGACCCCCCGTGGTGCCGCAGGTGCTCTCTATGACCTGTCTGCCCACGCCGTAAACACCCGCATCAATGCCGAGACCGGGCTGACCATGAAGTTCGGCCTGGGCGTCGTCCAGGGCTCCGCCCCTGGCTCCGACATCAAAATCCCGGCCACCGGTGCCACCGCCATCAAGTTTGAGGGCATCACCGTGAACGGCTACACCAACGAGATGAACAGCGAGGGCGCTGTCTTCATCTCTCCCGGTGCCGCCATCGGTGTGCTCCAGTACGGCAAGATTTGGGCCCGCATCAAGCCCACCGACGCCCCTGCCTACGGCGACAAGCTGTACCTCATCATCACCGGCGAGAACGCCGGTGCCTTCACCAAGACCTCCGGGGCTGACACCATCGAGGTCCCCGGCCGCTTCATCGGCGAGAAGGGGACCGGCGACGTGGCCCCGGTGGAGCTGTTCTACCAGAGCGCCGCAGCTTCCGACTCCGGCGGCGGTGGCGCCACCTCCCTGGGCGACCTGAGCGATGTGGACCTGACCACCCCGGCCACCGACGGCCAGGTGCTGAAGTACAGCGGCACCGACAGCAAGTGGAAGCCCGGCACCGACAGCACCGGAGCCTGATAAAGAATGGAGGTATTTGAACCATGAGAATGAGATATGACGCCAATATGCCCTCCGCCACCTATGACCAGGCCGACTACGACGCTCTGCGCCGCAGCAACATCCCGGTCACTCTGAGCGAGAACCCCGCCCTGCGGTTCGACTCTGCGGAGGACGCCGCCGTCTTCTTCGCCCGTGAGCTGGACTACATCAAGTCCCAGACCTACGACCGTCTGTACCCCGAGTTCACCGCCCTGACCCTGTTCCCTGTGACCCACGAGGTCCCCGAGGGCGCTGAGACCGTCACCTACTACTCCTACGACAAGACCGGCATGGCGAAGATTATCAGCAACTACGCCACCGACCTGCCCCGTGTGGATGTGAAGGGTGAGCCCACCACCGTCCCCGTGAAGTCCATCGGCGACAGCTATGGCTACTCCGTCCAGGAAATGCGGGCCTCCCGTATGGCCGGCAAGTCCCTGGATGTGCGGAAGGCTGAGACCGCCCGCTACCAGATTGACCGCCTGACCAACATCATCGCCTGGAAGGGCGACGCCACCGCCAAGCTGCCCGGCGTCCTGGACGAGAACAACGACATCCCGGTGTTCACCATCCAGGCCAACGACAACGGGGACACCTCCTGGAAGGACAAGACCGCCGACGAGATCCTGGCGGACATCAGCTCCATGCTCCAGCAGGTGAACGCCACCACCATGAACGTGGAGCACCCCGACTACCTGGCGCTGCCCAGCGATACCTACATCGCCCTGGCGACCAAGCGCATCCCTGACACCAACATCACCATCCTGACCTTCCTGAAGGAGAACCTGCCCGGCATCAAGGACATCGTTCAGTGTGCCGAGCTGAACGCCAACGCCACCGACACCAACCCCTACGCCAAGGCGTCCACCGGCGGCAAGGGCGTGGCCCTGCTCTACACCAAGGACCCCGAGAAGCTGGCCATCGAGATCCCGATGCCCTTCTACCAGCACCCCCTCCAGTATGAGAAGCTGGAGACCATCATCCCCTGCGAGTCCCGTGTGGTCGGCGCCATGATTTACTACCCGCTGTCCGCCCTGATTGCGGTCGGCGTGTCCGAGAACTGAGGAGGAGTCGAGTATGAACGTCACCAACAACGGCAAGAAGATCGTCAACATCGGTGAGCTGGCTCTGCTGCCCGGCATGACCGCACCCCTGCCCAAGTCCTATGAGGGGAACCCCGTGGTGGGCTTCCTGATTGAGCGTGGCACCCTGTCCTGCGACCAGCCCTTTTGTTCCAAGGCGGTGGCCGAGACCACCCTGAGAGACGACGCTGCTGAGGCCGTCGCCAGGGAGGAGGCCGCCGCTCGTGCCGCCAAGGAAGCCGCAGCTCGGGCGGCCCAGGAAGCGGCCGACCGGGTGGCCGCCATCGAGGAGCAGGTCCGGGCAATCAAGAAGCTGAACCGTGGTGAGCTGGACGCCGCCTGTGCCGAGCAGGGCATCGAGGTGGAGGAAGGCGACACCATCCCCACCCTCCAGAAGAAGCTCATCGAGAAGCTGCAGGAGGGCTAAGTCATGGACGGCAGCAAGGCTCTGGACATCCTGCGGACCATCGCACCGGAGTTCAAGGCTGTCAGTGATGAGCAGGTCCAGAAGTTCCTGGAGCTCTGCGTCCCCCTGGTGAGCAAGTCCCGCTTCGGAAAACTCTATGACCAGGCCCTGGCCCTTCTTGCGGCCCACCGCATGAAGCTGTCCGGGCTCGGTGTGTCGGTCGTCGGCGGCTCCTCCGGCGAAGGGGGGGCCGCCGCCGGCTTCCAGCTTGCCAGCGTAGCCGAGGCCAGCGTGAATGTGTCCTTCAACACGGCCAACATCAACACCGGCACCGATAGCTGGTACGCCCTGACGCCCTACGGCCTGGAGTTCCTGAACCTGCGGCGGCTGCTCATCATGCCCATCACATCGGCAGGTGAACGCTGATGGCCGTCATAGACCGCATGACCCCGGAGGGGAGAAAGCTCATGGCGGAGCTGGATAAGCTGAAGGAGCTGGCTGCCTACGTCGGCTTCCAGAGCGGGACCCCGGCCAAGGAACGGGAGGGGGAGTCCGTGGTGGACTCCTCCGTGGACCTGCTCGACGTTGCCCTATGGAACGAGCTCGGGACCGCTACGGCCCCGAGCCGTCCTTTTCTCCGCCAGAGCGTGGACAACAACAAGGACAAGATAAACGCCTTCTGCCAGGCCCAGCTCAAAGCCCTGCTGGCCGGCAGGACGACGGCTGAAGAAGTCCTGAAGAAGACGGCCGTGTTCATGAAGGGCCTGGTGCAGGAGACCATCAAGGACGGGAACTTCCCGGCCAACGCCCCCAGCACCGTGAAGAAGAAGGGCTCCGACAAGCCCCTGATAGACACCGGCCACATGAGGCAGTCAGTCACGACCATCATCGACAGAAAGGGGAGGAACTGATGCTGTTCAGCTTTTTCAAGAAGGATTACATCGTCCGCCGCTTCGGAGATGAAACGGTCGAGAAGGGCGTCTCAGGCGCCCCACACGAGGATTTCGTGGTAGCCATGGAAGATGTCCAGCCGTTGTCCTCGGACGATTTGCAGGCACTTCCTGAAGGCGAGAGGACCGTTCTGCACATCAAGTCCATCGGCAGCACCAAATTCAACACAGCAGATGAGGCTTCCGGCACCCCCGGAGACTGGCTGTACTATCATGGCCGGTGGTACGAGTGCAAGTCCTGTCAGCTCTGGGACCACACGATACTGTCCCATTACGAGTCGGAGTTCGTGGTGGTTCCCCCTGGTCCCACCACGACGCCCCCGGAAGTGGAGGTGGGCCCGTGACCTACAACGACGCCCGGAGCATCATCTACGACGCCACGGTCAGCTACTTCGCCAACGCCACCGTCACCATGGCGAACACGAAGCAGGTCAAGAAGACCAAGCCCATGGTGACCATGAAGTTCGGGTCCCTCCAGGTCAACACCTTCCCCAACGAAGCGACCTACGATGGGGAGCCCTGCGACTACTACCCGGCGTCCATGAAGCTGGAGGTCCAGCTCTTTACCAACGGGCACCAGCTCTCCAACGGGGGAATGGAGAACACGGCGGTCGGAGACCTGACCGACTATGTGAACTACATGACCTCGAAGCTGATGGTCACTGAGTTCGGGAGGCATGACCTCACCATCCTGACGGCGGGGCCCGTCCAGGATGTCTCCACCATCATCAACGACACGAGCTATGAGTACCGGGCCATGGTCGAGTTCGACGTGAACTTCACCATGGCCACCGTCGGCTACGGCGGCATCCTGGATGAGTCCAGCGTCAAGGTGGACGAACCGGACCCCGAACACCCCGGCCAGGTGCTCCCGCCCCACATTGAGCCTGAGTGGGCAGAGACCGACAGCGGCGGCCGCACCGCCGAGATCGCCGAGAAGACGGTCGGCTACTTCACACAGGTCGAAATCGAAGAAACGAAGGAGTGATAAGCAAATGAGCAACCTCGATAGGATTGTCAACATCACCATCGAGCTCCAGACCGTTGTGTCCAGCGGCGCCAGCTTCGACAACATCCTTATCGTCGGTCCGGCTCCTAAGACCCCGCTGGAGGAAGTGACCATCCCGGATGTCGGCGTCTACACCAGCCTGTCCGCCGTCAACGAGATGGGCTGGGTCTCCGAGGGGGACAGCGCAGATCCGGTCGGCATCGCCGCCCGCATCGCCTTCAGCCAGTCGGTCAAGCCCCAGAAAATCTACATCGCCGTCCAGAAGACCACGGAGGGCAGCACCCTGGAGGCCCCCACCGCCACCCTCAGCCGGGCCGAGTCCGAGAACGGCTGGTATGTGGCCCTGGCCGCCGGCATCCCGGAGGAGGACCTGGAGGATATGGCCGAGTGGACCGAGGCCCGTGAGAAGATGTTCGGGTATGCCTACGCAGACCCGGCCGACAACCCCGTGACCAACACCTACTACCGGACCTTCGGCATCTGCTACGGCGATGACGCCGGCTCCGGGGACCCCTACAAGCACGTCGCCATGGCCGTGCGCTTCCTGTCCTATGACGCAGGCTCTGAGACCTGGGTGAATAAGTCCCTGGCCTCCGTGTCCGTGTCCAAGTTCACCGACACGGAAATCGACACCATCGACAAGGACCCCGCCAGCTACTACATCCAGGTGGGCGATACCGGGCTGGTGCAGGGCGGCAAGGTCCGGGCCGGTGAGTGGATCGACGTCATCCGCTTCCGTGACTGGCTGAAGAACGATATGCAGCTCCGCATCCTGAACCTGCTGGTGAAGCGGCCCAAGGTGCCGTACACCGACAAGGGCATCGGCCTGGTGCGGAACCAGATGATCGCCAGCCTGAAGGAGGGCACCCGCCGGGGCGGTATCGCCGAGGACCAGTACAACAGCGACGACGAGCTCATCCCCGGCTTCACCACCTCGGTCCCCCTGGCTGCCGACCTGAGCGATACCCAGCGCAAGTCCCGCATCCTGGAGGACTGCACTTTCTCCGCCATCCTGGCCGGGGCCATCCACGTCGTCAACGTCAACGGCTCCCTGGTCTATTCCTACTGAGGAGGTGTGAAGCATGGCAGGAAAGGTTAAGACCTACAACCCGAAGGAAGTCAACATCGCCATCGGAACCCACATCGTCACCGGCTACGCCGAGGACAGCTTCGTCAGCATCGAGCCCAGCGGCGACGGCACCACCAAGAAAATCGGCGCCGACGGCGAGGTCACTCGCTCTATCAGCCCCGACCGCACCTTTGCGGTCAAAGTTACCCTGGACCAGATGAGCGAGAGCAACAGCTACTTCCAGGAGATGTATAACCGGGACCAGCAGACCGGCGACGCCATCGAGTCCCTGATGATCCAGGACATGAAGGGCGGTATGCTGTTCTCCGCTGATGAGGCGTGGGTCCCCAAGCCCGCAACCCGTGGCTTCGGCAAGGCGGCCGGCACCCGTGAGTGGGAGATCCACACCGGCGAGGCCACCCTGGAAGAATAAGAAAGTGAGGCAAAGTCATGAAGCGTTTGACCCCTGTTACCAAAGAAATCGGTGAGTACACCTTCTACATCCGGCCCTTCTCGGCCTTCACCGCCGCCAACATGACCGGCGACCTCGCAAACGTGGCCACGCCCATCCTGGCATCTCTCGCCCCCCTGGTGGTCAAGGCAGTCGGGGCCCCGGACGGCAAGGTCCTGGACACGGATGTAGCAGATATGGCCCCCTCTATGCAGGGGGCCTTTTCTGGGCTTTCCGGCGACAAGCTGGAGCGCCTGAGTATGAAGCTGCTCATCGAGAACAAGAACATCTCGGTGGAGGGCCCGGACATCGACAAGGCGAAGCTGCTGACCAAGGACCTGGCCGACGAGCTTTTCTGCGGCGAGGTCGAGGATATGTTCGTGCTCATGTGGTACGTCATCCAGATTAACTTCAGCGGTTTTTTCAAGAAGCTCGCCGCCCGATTTGGTCTGGTCGGCGAACTGTTCCAGAAAGCCCAGACTACGCAAAATTCGGCACCCTTGACCTGACGCAGTTCACGGAGCTGGAGATGAGGATGTATATCCTCATCAAGGCTCGGCTGGCCACCATGACGGAGCTGAAGGAGAGCTACACCCTCGATGAGGCCCTGAAGCTCTACGCCCTCTACCAGATGGAGAACGACGTGGAGGCCGGCCACCTGGAAGAATTGAGAGCGGAGGGAGGTGGTAGCCGTTGACCCTCCGTGAGCTGTTTATTGCGCTGGGCTACCAGATCGACGAAACCTCAGAGAAGAAGGCCGAGCAGGGCATCAAGAGTCTGAAGGACAAGGCCAGTCAGATACTCGGAGCCATCGGCATCGGCTTCTCCCTGGTGAACCTGAACCAGATTTCTGAGGAGTTCCGAACCACCAACGACCAGATCGCCCAGGGCACCAAGCTCCTGGGCGACCAAGAGGAGATCCAGCGAAAAATCCTGGACTCCGCCAACCGCACCCGCACCTCATACGCTGAGACGGCCAACATGGTCACGAAGCTGGTGCAGGAGAACTCAGAGCTCTTTGGCACCGTCGATGAGGCCATCGCCTACAACGACGCCGTGACCATGCTGTTCAAGACGGCCGGCAAGACCAACGAGCAGATTTCCGGCCTCATGGAGTCCATCAACAACTCCTTCGCCCGTGGCGTGGTGGACACCGAGACCATAAGCCAACTGCTGGAGCAGTCCCCGGAGTATATCGCTCTGCTGAACGAGAGGCTGGGCACCACTTCTGACCAACTGGAGCAGATGGTGTCCGACGGCAAAATCACCCTGGCGGACCTGGCCGGTGCGGTCACGGACAACGCCGACGAGATCGCCGCTGCCTTCGCTGGGACGAGCTTCAAAATCTCTGACGCCCTGCTGAACATCCGCAACCAGTTCGGCCTGTGGGTCGCCGATATGGATGAGTCCCTGGGCATCTCCCAGGCCATCGGGACCACGATGGTCAAAGCGTTCACCCTGGGCATGGACGTCCTGCGAAGGGTCCAGACCAGGGTGGAATGGCTGGCCGACAAGCTGGGCGGCACACAAAACCTGTTCCGGCTCATCGGCACGGTGGCGGCCGCCGCCTTCGGCGTCATGGCGATACCGAAGGTGCTGTCCCTCCTGTCAGCCCTCCAGAAGATAGACAAGACCCTCATGGCGGCCAGGCTTAAAGTCCTGGCCCTTATCGCAGTTGTGGCCGTCATCGCCCTGCTGGTCCAGGACTTCATCGCCTTCATGAAGGGCGAGAACAGCCTCATCGGCTCCTTGTTCGACAAGGCCGGCATCGGGGCGGAGAACGCCCGCCAGACCATCCTGAAAGCGTGGAGCACCGTGAAGGAGTTCCTGCTCACGGCCTGGGGGGTCATCAAACAGGCTGCACAGACCATCTTCGGGGCCCTGTCCGCCTGGTGGGAGGAGAACGGCGAGGCCGTCATGGAGTCCTTTTCCCGCATCTGGGAGGGCATCAAGACCCTGTGTGTAACGCTCTGGAACGCCCTCTCCGACGCAGCCCAGGTCATCTTCGGGGCCTTGCAGCGGTTCTGGAACACCTGGGGCGAGACCATCATCACGGTGTTCAGCACCATCTGGAACACGCTGGTCTCCCTGATACAGCCGTTCCTGGACGCCATCGCAGGCATTATCAGCTTCCTTGCCAGCGTCTTCACCGGCGATTGGGAGGGAGCATGGACGGCCATCAAGGACATCGCCGCTGCCATCTGGGAGATGATAAAGAATATCATCTCCGGTGCTCTGACCATCATCACGTCTATCTGGGACACCGCCGTCGGCATCTTCTCCGGCATCTTCGACAACATCAAGACCGCCGTGGTGGAGCGAGTGACGGCCATCAAGGACGCCATCGTGGAAGGCTTCACAGCTGCTATCGACTGGATAAAGTCCCTGCCCGAGCAGGCGCTCCGGTGGGGCGCTGACATCATCCAGGGCATTGTGGACGGCATCAAGGGCGCCATCGGCGCCGTGGGCGACGCTGTTGCCGGGGTAGCAGATAAAATCAAGTCCTTCCTGGGCTTCTCCAAGCCGGAGGACGGCCCCCTGAGCGACTTCGACACCTATATGCCCGACATGATCGACCTCATGGCGAAAGGCATCACCTCCGGCCGTGAGAAAATCAAGGGCGCCCTGAGCTCCCTCACCGGAGATATGTCCGTCAACGTGACCCCAGAAGATGACGGAAGTAACGACATCCTTGGCTCCATCGTGGACAAGGTGCTCGGTGCCAAGGATGCTATCAAGTCTGCCCTGAGCTCCCTCACCGGAGATATGTCCGTCATGACCAAGGCCAACGTGGTCAGCCCGGCCACGGCGGCCGTTGCCACCGGGTCCAACCAGGTCAGCAAGAGCGTTGTCCAGAACGTGGAAATCAACAACAAATTCGAGGGCGACCGGGCCGGGCAGCAGAAGTCCTCCGAGGCCATGAACAAGGCCGCAGACGACTCCACCGCAGAGCTGGCCCGTGCTTTGCAGTATGCGAGGTGATACTCATGCCCAGAAGAAACATCCAGCCCGTGAGCGTGGCGGGCATCGAGTTCGCCGCCCTCCTGAACGAGACCCAGACCTACTCGGCGGACATCCCGAGCTACCCCGTGGAGACCGGGTTCTCCGTCAGCGACAACATCGCCCTTCAGCCCATGGAGCTGCCCCTGACCCTGCTTATCAGCGATACACCGCTGACCTGGCGGGGCAGGGCCCGCTCCGTCTCAGAGACGGAAGCCATGCTGAAGGAGCTGTATTTCAAGAAGACCACCTTCACGGTAGTCACCCCCAGCGGAACATTCAGCAACATGGGCATCACCTCGATGCAGATCAAGAAGTCCACCGACCTGGGCTTCGACAAAGAGGTGTCCCTCAGCTTGCAGGAGGTCCCGACCACAGAAACGAGGACCACCGCCATACCTTCCAGCTACGGAAAGAGCGGGGCCACCGGCGCCAACGCCGGGACCGCCAGCACCGGCACCGGGAGCACATCTTCATCCGGCGGCTCTGGTGGATCTGGCAGCTCCGGCAGCTCAGGCGGCGGCTCCAGCTCGAAGAAGGAAAGCTCCGGCTCCATCCTCTACAACGTGGCGTCATCGGCCGGCCTGGTGTAAGGAGGTGACATCGTGGATTACATCACCATCGCTGTCCCGGACATGAACGACAGCTTCTCCAGGGTGGTCCTCAGCGGCACGGCATACCAAATGCGTTTCACCTGGCTCGACGCCCCGCAGCGGTGGATGTGGGGGCTCTACACCAGCGACCGGCAGCCCATCATTGAGGGCGTCCGGGTGGTTCCCAGCTTTCCCCTCAACCTACCATACGGCCATCTGGACCTTCCGGCGGGTGCCTTCGGCGCCATCTCGGAGTTGGAGTCCATCGGCCGTGAGGACTTCTTGAACGGAAATGCCCAGTTCGTGTTCATGCCAGCGCAGCAGTGATTTTCTCCGCTGGAATATCCGTGGAGAAATCGCTGGAGAAAAGACTGGAGACCTCCGTGGAAAATCCACCGTAACCATACCTTACCATACCATACCTTACCGTATCTTATAGTACCGTAGTTCTCGCTACGCTCGAACTACTGACCGTCCCGGTAACATTTTGCTTCGGCGACATATCATCGGTAACCTGACTTGACGTTACCGAGATGGTAAGTTAGAATGAGAATGTAACCAGGACGGAAAAAAGGGACGATGCCCAGCCCCGTCAAAAGCTGCATCGTCCCTTATCCACCACCGAAAGAAACCTCTCGGCTGCGGTCATTGTACCACAGCCGTAGTTTTCTTTCAAGGGAGATTTACGAAAGGAATGGTCGGAAGTGTGCAATGCAAAAGAATTTGAGACCGATGTTATCCGCATGGGTGATGTCGGGGCGGTCATCGACCTTGTGGACAACAGCTTTTCGGAGGGCAAGGAGGAGCAAACAGAGCGGGCAATCATCATCCTGAAGGAGATATTTGAGGCCCGGTACAAGAGCCTACGACAGCGTATCTACGGAGGTGAGCTGCATGGCTAACCTCTACCGAAAGTTCACAGACAACAGGAAGCGTGAGGTACGGGTCACGTTCGACCCAGACGGGACCGCCTTTTACTGCGGGTACGACCTGGCGGCCATGTCCGGGTATGCAGCTCCGACGAAAGTGGTCCAGTGTGCCGACACCGGCCTTTATGCGGCCCAGTCGGTGTTCCGTAAAATCGAGTGCATCGACAAGAAAAAGCGTGGAGTCCGCCGGTTCCGCTGCTTTGATGAGGAGAACGCTCTGAAGTTCCTGGAACGAAAGCCAGCTCCGCAGGAGGTGAAGGACTGGTTCACCTCGGAAGTCATCCCGCAGGTCCGGCAAATCAGTCTGGAGATCGCCGCCGAACTGGGCCGGGAGGCCACCCCTCCGGCAGATCCCCCGCAACAGGACGGCCGGGAAGCTGCTGCCCGCCTGAAGGAAATCGGCATCAGGACGTTTCGCCCGGCGTCGGCCGGTGTCTCCGACATAAACGCCGACATCCTGACCCGGCTCGACGCTATAATCCTGGAGGCTGTGCTGCTGAAGCAGGAGATACAGAAAATCAGATAGACGGAAACAAAAGAAGGGAGTCGCCTGGGGCGGCTCCCTTTTTGCGTTCCAGGAAGGAGGCGCTATGAAAAATTTCGACAGACAGTACCGCATGAGCGCCGGGCCGCCCGGCTCGACTGGATTTGAAATCGGCGGCACCACGCCGTACTCCCTCCACATCAGCTTCTCGGTGCAGAAGCAGGAGCTGGAGAGCAGCAACACGGCCAAGGTCCAGGTTTGGAACCTGAACAAGCAGAACCTAGCGACGCTGGAGGCCGAGAACTGCTTCCTGCTGCTGAAAGCAGGGTACGGCAACACGCTCCCGGTCATCCTGTCCGGCACGGTTTCCCACACCAGTACCAGGAAAGACGGCTCCGATATGCTGACGGAAATCGAAGTTGTCGATGGACTCATGGAGGTCCGGGACACCTGGGTCTCGATGTCCTATGCCGGCAAGGTGAACACCAAAAAAATCCTGGATGACACGGCGGCCCAGATGGGCCTAACAGTGACGTACAGCTACAACGCCACCTTCTCCGACATCCCGAACGGTTTTTCCTTCGTCGGCCAGGCCAAAAACGCCCTGTCGAAAGCCTGTGCTGTGAGCGGCCTGGAGTGGTCCATACAGAACGGGGTGCTCCAGATCAAAAAGCCTGGGGACGTGATGAACCGGGAGGTCTACGTCCTGAGCCCGGAGACCGGCCTCATCGAGATCCCGGAGCGGGTGCAAATCAGCAGCTCCGATGACTCCGGCAAATCCCAGATGGGCTATGACCTGGTGTACCTCCTGAACGGTGCCATCGGCATCGGAGACTATGTGCAGGTCCAGAGCAAGTACCTGACCGGCTTCTTCAGAGTCTACTCTCTGGAAATCGACGGCGACAACCTGAGCGGCGCCTGGCAATGCAAGGCGAGGGTCCTGGAGGTGACGGGATGAGCAACCAGTATGGGGAGTTCGTAGAGCAGACCAAGAAGACCGTGGAAGGGATGCTGACCCAGGTCCATACCTGCGTCCCCGGAAAGGTGGTGTCCTTCGACGGCTCCACCTGCCAGGCCACGGTGCTCCCGTCCATGAAAATCAAGACACCGAAGGGTGAGATGGTGGACTATCCGCAAATCACCGGCGTCCCGGTGGTATTCCCCCAGAGCTCCGCCCAGGGCGTGACCATCGCATACCCGGTGAAGGCCGGGGACGGGTGCCTCATCGTCTTCTCGGAGCAGGCCCTGGACCAGTTCCTCTACGACCGGGACACTGGGACCGACTTGAAGTTTGACCTGAGCAACGCCGTCGCCATCGTCGGCCTCTTTGCCCAGGGCAACAGCGTCATGGCGGAGGCCACCAACTCCAACGCCGTCATCGTTGATGTAAAGGGCACCAGGGTCAAGGTTCAGAGCGGCCTCGTCCAAATCGACTCCGCAGCGGTGAACATCAACGGCAACGTGACCATCACCGGGGACCTGACGACCACCGGCGGCACGGTCAATCTGAACTGACGGAGGTGCTGGTATGCCAGAAGCGGCAAGACTGAATGACAGCGTGGTCGGAACCACGGCGGGGGAACACTCCGGCCATGTTCCCCCACATAGCCCGGAGCCATTCGGCGGCCAGATAAGCTCCGGGTGCTCCGGTGACGTGTTCATCAACGGCCTCCCAGCGGCCACCGCCGGCAGCATCACCACGGAGACGGATGGCTGCTGCGGCAGCTCCCAGGGGTCGGTGGCTGTCGGCAGCGGCTCCGTCTTCATCAACGGGAAACCGGCGGCGAGGGTGGGTGACGCCCTGGCCGCCCATAGCGGCTCTGGGGAGGTGTCTTCCGGGAGCTCAGATGTTTTCATAGGGGGATGAGCTATGTACGATTTGAAGCTGAACAACTCCGGCGACCTGGAAATCAGCGACACCGGGGACGTGGTACTCACTCAGTCCGTCCGCCAAGCCGTGCAGATCCGCCTCCGATGGCTGTTCGGAGAGTGGCGCTTCACGCCGGAGGCTGGGGTGCCGTATTTTGAACGCATCATGGTGAAGAAGCCGGACATCGAGGGCGTGAAGCAGATTTTACGAACGGAAATCATGGCAGTCGATGGGATGACCGACGTGAAGAACCTGGAGGTCTCCATCGACTCGAAAAGCCGGGTGGCAACCATCACCTTCGACGGCACAGCCGACGGAGAAAACTTCAGCGAGGAGGTGCTTATAAGTGCCTGAGTACGGAATTACAGACACCGGCCTCCGTATCAAACGGTTTGATACCATACTGGAAGAAATCAATGCCGACCAGACGGAGGGCTTCGGCGTCCAGGTGGGCGCCAACACAAGGTCATTCCTGAACGTGCTGAACACCAGCATGGCCGATAAGATCGCCGAGCTCTGGGAACTTGGAGCCGACATCTATCACAACCTGTCCCCGATGTCGGCGGAAGGGGCCCCCTTGGACAATGCCGTCCAATTCGGCGGGACCACACGAGAACCCCCACGCAGCACCTACTATCCAATCCATTGCGAGTGTACGGAGGGCATCACCCTGGACGCCAACACCCTGATTGAGTCGGACACTAACCCAGCCATCAAGTTCCTGTCCTCTGAGCAAAAGACCATCTCCAGGTCCTCTTTCAACAAGGCCAAGGTAAAGGTGGTCTCCTTGCAGGCTGGGGAAGCCTACACAGTCGCTTTGAACGGCACCCTATATTCCTACTCTTGCAAGCAGAGCGACGGTCCTGGGGAGGTCCTGGGCGGAATAGGTGCCCTCATCAATGCTGATGAGGTAAAGGCGTTCACTGCCACCCTGGACAGCGAGAATGAGCTGCTGGTCATCGAGGCTGCGGATGTGGAGTCTGAAAACGCCATGCTGCTGACCGACAACCTGACCACCCAGAGCGTGACGGCCATCATCAACTTTGCCAGCGAGGAGCCCGGAGAGGTCAGCCTCCCGAACGGGGCAATCACGAGGATCGTCACGGCCCCCACCGGCTTCCTGAGCTGTACCAACCTGTGCGGCTACATCTCCGGCCGCCTGCTGGAGACCGACGTGGAGCTCCGCCAGAGCTACACGGACAAAATCTACAACCGGTCCACCCGCATGGTGGACAGCATCCGGTCGGCCATCCTCACCAACTGCCCCGGTGTGACGGCGGCCCAGGTCTATGAGAACAGGACCAACCAGACCGACGAGGCCGGCCGCCCCCCGCACAGTATCGAGGCGGTGGTGGACGGCGGCAGCAACAGCGACATCGCCGAGCAGATACTGGCCACCAGCGCCGGGGGCATCACCACCTATGGCTCCGTCTCGGTGGATGTGCCTGGGGAGGACGATGACACCATCGAGGTCTGCTTCAACCGGCCGACGTATATCTACTGCTGGTTCAAGGCCACGCTGACCATCTCCAGGGCAAGCCTGGTCCCGGCCAACTATGCGGAGCTGGTCGAGACGGCCATCGTGGAAGCCATGGACGCCCTGGGCACCGGGGAAGATGTCATCCCGCAGCAGTTCCTGAAGGACATCTACGCCCAGGTCCCCGGCGTCAGCTACATCGACATTTCGGTCTACCAGACCACCTCCGCCGCCGAAGGGCAGCCGTCCAGCTACCCGGACAAGAGCGTGGAGGTCTCCCAGCGGGAGCGGGCAGTGACCAGCTCCTCCAGGATTGAGGTGGCGCTGGATGACTGAGTACAACTTCAACTACTACGAGAAAATGGTCAATGACCTCCTGGAGCAGTTCAGGGGCAGGAAGAACATCGGCGTGGTCGTCGCTTCCTATGCCCGGCAGCTTCAGGAGGTCTATGAGTTTCTGCTGTCCCTGCTGAACCTGCTGGACCTGGACGCCTGCACCGGCTCCCAGCTCGACCTCATCGGCGAGATCGTGGTCCTCACCAGATACGACGCCCGTGTCATGGTTGAGCAGTCCTACGAGGGCGAGGTGCTGGATGATGACCTTTACCGCAAGCTCCTGAAGTGGAAAATCCTGCTGAACACCAACGACTGTACCTACTGGTCCATCATGAAGGGCATCAAGATGTTTTGGAATAAGACCCCGGTGTACTACCACACCGACCCGGAGATCCCGGCCACCATCATCCTGACCACCCCTCCGCTGGACCCGGCTACGAACCCTCGTGACCTGCTGGAAATGCCCATAATCCGGCCGGGCGGCGTTGACCTGAAGCTGACGGCCACCACGGAAAACCCGACCATGGAGTCAACGCTGCGGGTGGGCGGCGCTGCCTTCCAAGGTGTCATGTCCACCCAGCTCCCGGAGCTTGACATCGACTACAACCTGAAAGCGACCGTTCCCTTAGTGCCGGTGATGTGGTCCGCCATGCAAACCAAATTGCCGGAAATCCAAATCGAAGAAGGAGGAAATTGAACATGGCAGAGTATGGCTTTTTTATCCCGAGTGCCGGTAGGACCCTGATTGCTGGTCTCCTGGCCGGAGAGACCCTGGAAATCAGCCGGGTCATGGTGGGCAGCGGCAAGCCCCAGAGCACGGAGGAGCTCGCCTCCCTCACCGACCTGGTGTCTCCGGTGGCCCAAGCGACCTCCACGCAGCCCCTGAGAAACGGCGACACCGTTGAAATGGTGGTGGAATATCGTTCCGACCTGAACGGCGGCCTTGGCACCGGCTTCTGGCTGAATGAGTTCGGTATCTTCGCCATGGACGGGGATGAGGAAGTGATGATTTACTACGGCTGCCTGGGAGACTTCCCGCAGTGGGTGAGCGCCTACAACGACGGCGCCATCGACATCCGCCGCTACCCGGTGTCCATCAACGTGAGCACCGATGTCCAGGTCATCATCACCTACCCGGCCCTGGCCTTTATGACGGCCGACGATGTGGAGCAGTTCTGCATGACCACCATCCTGCCCCAGTTCCTGGAGGCGGCACAGGAGCTCATCGACGAGCACGACGCCGACGCCGATGCCCACCCGGCCATCCACACCGAGATGGACGGCCTGGACGCCCGGCTCACCCTGCTGGAGCTGATGTATAGTACCGACGTCAGCGGCAACCCGTTCACCATCACCTTCCAGAACCTCGACGGCGTGACCGTCGAGGGCGTCCACAACGCTGCCCAGGGAAGGATTGAGTTCTGATGGAACAGGTTATCTCGGTGAAGCCGGAGGAGCTGTCATGCCTGGTAGGGAACCTGTTCGCAGAGCTGGAACCCCCGTGTGAAGCCCTGCACAGCGTCGGCCTCACTCTCTGCGGCCGGACCCCCACGGGTCGCCCGGCTTCGCTGCTGATCGTCCAGAACTATTGTGTGTTCCGGGGAGAGGCGGAGGACCTTGCGGCCGCCCGCAGGCCGTGCGTAGACAGGAGGTGCCGCCGTGGCTGAGAAAGAGTATGTCCTGGGGAATAAGACCAAGGACCTGCTGGTCTACACCTTCGTGGTGACCAAGCCCATCGGAGACAAGACCCTGGAGCTCTCCGAGGTCATCAAGATGATGGAGACTATCCTGGGGCTCCCGCAGGAGGCCAAGGACGACCTCATCCGGGAGTACATCGACCGGATGAAGAAGGCCAACAGCAAGCAGGGCTTCCCCAAGAGCGCCCTGCACACCTACATCAAGACCACCCGTGAGACGGCGGTCTCCATCGTGAGGAATATCCACGCCGCAAACGACTGCTCCTTCCAGACGGAGTATGACCGGCGGCTCGACCTCATCCACGCCGCCCTGAACGACTGCAACCTGCTCCTGAAGCTGGTGGAGATCAGCCAAGCCCTGGGCTATATCAGCATGAAGCGTATGGGCCACTGGACAAAGCTCATCGCCGACGTGAAGTACATGACCCTGGCATGGAAGAAGAAGGACAGCGAGAGAGCCAAGGGCCTGCGGCAGCAGGAGCGCACCAAAGAGTTCGAGCTCCTTGGTGGCATCATCGCCAATGCGGTGGGCCGTGTCTTCGGCCGAAAATAGGGTACTCGGCGGGGGCGCCCGCCTGGTATTAGGGTATGGCCCGTCGCGCCACCAACTGGTGGCTCCGCTCCCCGAACACCAACAACACCAACAACGTGTGGAACGTGAACTCCAACGGCAACTACAACAACTGGAACGCCAACAACTCTTACGGCGTCCGCCCCGCTCTGATGGAAGAACGAGTTCGAGTAAGCATAGCTGAAAGCCGAGTATCCATCATCAAAGGGGGCCATATCCTATCCCCGGTCCCCCGGGAGACCGAGGATGAACACATTACGCCGATGCCGGGCGTCCCACGGGATGACCGGCTACTGTGCGGTGCCGTCTGGCAGCACACCGCCACGGCGTTGAGAGGAAGAGGGCGGCCCGCTGCTCTGAGACGGGGGGCCGCCCCTGTTTATGCCCATGCAAAAGACCTTTGAGGAAATCTGCACCTTTGAGGTGCTATACCGGGCCTATCTTGCGGCCCGGAAAGGAAAGAGAAAGAAGGTAAGCGCCGCCCAGTATGAGGCAAACGCCCTCATCCTCACCGAGCGCCTGGCCTACATCCTGAACACCAACACATACATTCCCAGCAAGTTCGAGGTTTTTCACGTCTATGAGCCCAAGAAACGGTTGGTCCAAGCTCCGGCTTTCGTGGACAAGGTAGTTCAGCACGCTATCGTAGATAACACGCTCTACGAAGCCATCACCCGGAGCTTCATTCCGGCCAACTGCGCCTCCCAGATTGACAAGGGGATGCACTACGGCTTGGATCTCCTGAAGGGCTTCATGACCGACTACTGGAGGAAGAACCATACTACCGACGGCTGGGTCCTGAAATGCGATGTGCGGCACTTTTTTGCCAGCATTGACCATGACATTCTGAAAGCGAAACTACGAAAGAAGGTGGTAGATGACCGTATTTTCCGGCTCATGTGCATTTACATCGACGCAAGTGCGGATGGGCTACCCCTCGGCTACCAGACCTCCCAGCTCCTGGCCCTGCTGTTCTTGGATGAGTTCGACCATTTCGTGAAGGAACGCCTTCGGATAAAGTATTACGTCAGGTACATGGACGACTTTCTGCTCATCCACCCAGACAAGGAGTACCTGCGTTATTGTCAGAAACAGATTGAGACCTTCCTCGCCGGGCTCCGCCTGGAGCTCAACGAGAAGACCAACATTTTCCCCCTGAGACACGGGGTAGACTTTTTAGGTTTTCACACCTATATCACGGAGAGCGGCCAAATCATCCGAAGGCTCCGCCACTCATCCGTCAAACGGATGAAGGGAAAAATCAGGTGGTGGAAGAAAGAATATCCGGCCGGCAAGGTCACCAAGAAGGAAATTCTGGATAGCTGGACCGCCTGGGACGCTCATGCGGCCCATGGCAACACCTACACGCTCCGGCAGGAGATCGCCGCCAAGGTCTCGGAAATTATCGGCACACAGCTTCGGTGCCATGCCCCTATCAGGCTGTCAAAGACCCAGAAGGCAATGCTGGAGTACAAACAGAGGCGGAAAGCCTCTCAAAAGGCCGCACATGAAGCGGCACCCTCACACCACGACGGAAATCCGCCGTGGTGATTTTCATGCAAGGAGGTATCTCTATGGCAAGTGTCGCACTTGGCACCAAGTCGGTAGGCTCCATCGTCAAGCTGAAGGAGAACGGGGCCGCCGTCAACTACATCGTGGTCCACCAGGGAAAACCGTCCTCCATCTACGACTCCAGTTGTGACGGAACCTGGCTGCTCCGGCAGGACATCGCAGAGAACCGGGTGTGGGATGACGGGAATGTGAACAAGCTGGAGAGCTCGGACATCCATTCCTACCTGAATAACACCTGGATTAACCGCTACGACACCGACATCCGCAACGCCATCAAGCAGGTCAAAATCCCGTACCGCCAGAACGGCGGCTACGGCGGCACCGACCGCACCGGGGCCAACGGCCTGAGCTGCAAGATTTTCCTGCTGTCCGGCTATGAGGTGGGTTTCACCACGAGCGTCAACCAGTATTTCCCGGTTGATGGCGCCAAACTGGCCTACTTCCTCTCTGGCAACGACAGTTCTGCCCAGCAGAAGCGTGTTGCGAAGCTGAACGGCAGCGCCACCAGCTGGTGGCTCCGCTCCCCGGGCACCTACAACACCAACTACGTGTGGGGCGTGGGCTCCGGCGGCAACTACAACTACTGGGGCGCCAGCAGCTCTTACGGCGTCCGCCCCGCCTTGGTCTTGCCCTCTACACTCTTGGTCTCTGACGACGGCTCGATCACGACGAACACGGCTCCGACTACGCCCCCGAGCATCACCATCCCCGATAGCATTTCCGGCGGAAGCACCATCACCGTTTCCTGGGGAGCCAGCACAGACGCCGAAGGAAACCTCGAAGGGTACATCGTCGAGCGGTCCGTCGATGGCGGCAGTCAGTGGTCCCAGATCTACCAGGGCAGCGCCCTCTCGACCACCAACTCGGTCCCGTTCGGAACGCCGTCGGTCATGTACCGGGTGAAAGCCTATGACAGCGAGGGCCTGGAGTCCGGCTGGAGGACCAGCAACCAGGTGACGGTAATCAACAACACCGCCCCCGGCGCCCCGCCCAGCATCACGGTTCCGCTGACGGTAATCGGCGGCGAGAGCCTGACCATCACCTGGACGGCCAGCACCGACACGGACAACAACCTGGAAGGGTATATCCTCCAGCGGAAGGTGGCCGCTGGTGAGTGGACGCAGGTGTTCCAGGGGAACGCCCTGAGTTTCCAGGACACCATCACAAAGGGATGGACCTCGGTGCAGTACCGGGTGGCCGCCTATGACACCTATGATGCTCAGAGCGCATGGACCACCAGTGAGACCCGCACCGTGGATAACAACACGGCCCCGGTCATCACCTGCGACACCCCCAGCGGCTCCGACTTGGGGACGAAGAGCTCCGGCTTCTCTATCAGCTACCAGGTTGATGATGCGGACGGCGATGCCGTGACCGTGACAGAGAAAATGGACACCACCACCAAGCGGACCTTTGAGGCCACGCTGGAGGCCACGAACCAGTTCCAGGTGACGGGGACCTACTTCCAGCAGCTCCTGAACGGTCAGCACACCATGAAGATGGTCGCCCAGGACGCCGGCGGGAAGAGCTCGGAGTACAGTCTCACCTTCACGAAGTCGGTGACGGCCTGCTCCATCACGATGACGGAGCCCATGGAGGCTGACGCCCAAATCACCATCATGGCGATGTCGGTGACCGGAGACATTCCGGCGGACGCCAACTTCCAGGTGCTCGTGACCAACAACGCCAAGGACACGGAGCCAACCTGGGAAGACGCCACCTCTGAGGTGAAGAACGGGGCCAACTACCTGTTTGAGAACCAGACGGCCACCAACGGCTGGGCGTTCAACTTTAAGGTCATTGCTTCCCGTGGTTCCAGCGGCACCGGCGGCTACATCAGCTCTATTCAAGGGGGGTTCCAGTAATGGCTCTGAAGTGGAGACAGGATAGCGTGAAGGCTATCCGGGCAAAGAAGGAGGCTGCGGCCAAGGCGGAGGCGATGAACGCCCAGGCGCAGATCGCGGTCATGGAGTTCTGCGCTACGGCGACCACCATCACGGACACCCGGGCCCTCCAGATGCCGGATCTGTTTCCGGCCTGGGAGGACCTTCTGGCCGCCGGGAACAAGCTGGAGGAAAACACTGTGCTCCGGGATGGCTCCACCCTGTACCGGGTGGTCCAGGCCGGCGGCGTGATCCCCCAGGAGCACCAGCCCCCTCACGGCGAGGGGATGCTGGCTGTGTACCGGCCCATCGACGAAGGCCACGCCGGGACCCTGGAAGACCCGATCCCCTGGGTGTACGGCATGGACTGTCACGCCGGGACCTACTTCAGCTACAACGGCCACATCTACCTGGTGGCCGAAGGTGGCGACATGATCCCCTGCGTATGGCCGCCCGACACCGCCGGCCTGTGGCAATGGGTCCTCGTTGAGTAAGGAGGGGGGCGCAATGTGAGTCTGAAAGAAATCTTTTTGGGTGGGGGCGGCCTGCTGGTGGTCCTGCTGACACTGGTGGAGTTCGCCCCCATCAAGATCAATCCGTGGTCCGCCCTGGCAAAAGCCATCGGGCGGGCCGTCAATGCAGACGTGCTCCGGGAGCTGAAGAGCGTGAAGGATGACCTCTCCGACCACATCCGTATGGATGATGAGAGGAACGCCGATGAGCACCGGGCCCGTATTCTTCGGTTCAACAATGAACTGCTCCGGGACATCCCGCACACGAAGGAGGAGTTCATCGACGTGCTGGCAGACATCGACTTCTATGAGCGGTATTGCCGGGATCACGAGAACTACAAGAACAACCGGGCGGTCCACGCCATCGCAAACATCAGCAGGGTCTACGATGACCGGCTCCGGGAGCACGACTTTTTGAAATCCTCATCCAATGAGCGCGACGAAGACGCGCCCGAAACCTGAAAGGAGTACAGAGCATGAACGCAGAACAGATCGTGAGTATCGTCGTTGCCATTCTGACGGGCCTTGCGGCCTGCATCCCGCTGGCCGTCAAGCTGTACCAGGCCGTGAAAGAGGCGGTCCAGGAGAAGAACTGGACCCACCTGCTGGGCCTGGTCGTTGACCTCATGGAAGAGGCTGAGACCAAGTTTGCCGACGGCGCCACCCGTAAGGAATGGGTCATGGCGATGGTCCAGACCAGCGCCGAGTATATTAACTACCCCGTGGACACCGAGGCGCTGTCCGAAATGATTGACGCCCTTTGCGATATGACCAAAATCGTGAACCCCCCGGCCGATGAGGAGCCGACGGAGGGTAGCACCACGGACCCGGAGGAGGAAACGGCCGACGCCGGGGAGCCTGAGGCGGGTGACAAGGAATGAGGAACATCATCCCGGAAAACGGCTACCTGGTCTATGCGGACACCCATGAGAGGGTGGTCTTCTATGATTGCGACCCGTCCAAGAATACCGAGTGCTCCAAGACCATGTGCCGGGTCGAGCTGGACGAGGACGAGGGCTCCTTCGGCTTCTGTGCGAAGACCACGGAGCCGAAGTTCCGCAAGGACGGCGGCCGGGCCTGGTATGCGGTACAGAAGACCCCGGAGGACGGGGAGCCCTATTGGGGCCGGGAATACATCGAGGAGGCGTGACCATGACGGTTCAGGAGTGTATCGCATACGTTGAGAGCCACATGGAGATCCGCCATGCAACCCAGAACGGAGCCTACCGCTCCGGCCGGGTCATCTCAGACCACCAGGGCTGCGTCAACCATTCGGTAGGCTGCGCCCAGCCCAAGGCAGACGTCTTCTTCAACTCCATGAACAAGACCAGCGCACAGTGGGGGGTGAACGCCATCCTCGGCGACTTCCACCTGGGAGAGGGCCGCATCCTGGTGACGCTGGACATGAAGGCACGGCCCTGGGGCTGCGGTTCCGGTAAGAAGGGGTCCTGGAACAACACCAAAATCCAGTGGGAGGTCTGTGAGCCCGCCGGTCACACCTACGCCGGCGGGACCATGATCGCCTACGACGTGGAGAAGAACCAGGGGTACTTCGACCGTATGTGGAAGATGCTGGTGGCGTGGAACGTGTACTGCATCGTCAAGCTGGGCTACCCGGCCTCCGGCATCAGCGACCACGCTGAGTCCTACCGGGCCGGCTACGGCTCGAACCACAGCGACATGGGCCAGTGGCTCCCGAAGCACGGTAAGAGCATGGACGCCCTCCGGGCGGAAGTGCAGGAAATCTTGGAAAACGAGGAGGACGACATGACTCAGGAAAAGTTCAACGAGATGTTCTCAGTGGCCATGACCAAATACCGCCAGAGTCTTCAGGACAACGACTGCGGCGACTGGTCCAAGGAGGCCCGTGAGTGGGCCATCCAGGTGGGGCTCTTTGCCGGCAACGGGACCACTTCTGACGGGCAGCCCAACATGATGTGGCAGGACCAGTTGAGCAGGGAGCAGGCAGCCCAGCTCTTTTACCGGTTCGCCAAGAACAACGGCCTGGCGTAATGGGCGGCGGCAAGAGGCTGACCCAGAAGAAAGGCGGCTTGCTTGCCATCCTGGAGCGCCTGGGCTTCACGAACTGCCTGGCCGTTCTCCTGGTGCTGCTGCTTATCATGGGGCTGGCCGGGGGCTTCGTCCTCGCCGTCCTGAGCATCAAGTACCAGTACACCGGCGCCCTGGCCTGCTGGACGGTGGTGTTCACCCCCATTGGAACGGCGGTCTCCATCGTGCTCGTCCGCATCGTGGACAAGTCCAGAGCGGAGAACACCGGCGCAGACGGGGAGGGCATCAAGTATGCGACCGCCAAAGCCACCAACTTCGCCCCGGCCCAGGAACCGGTAGGTTCCGTTGACAGCCCGGCGATATGAAAAGACCACCCCCTCCGGGGGCTGCCCATTCGCAGCTCCTGGAGGGGGTCTTTTTCGTCGCTATGTACTGAAAAAGTAATGTAAAACTGTGCGAAATGTCAAATTTCAACTTTTTCAGAGAGAAAAAGTTGATTTTTTGCTGTTTTTTAAGATTTTCAGAACCCCAAAAAATGGCAAAACGGAGTTTAGCGGAGCTGAATATACTTATACCCCCCAAGCCAAAATGCCCTCTAAGCGCCTCTAAGCGGCTTCTAAGCCCTGTTTTCCCACACGGACGAAAAAGCCCAAAAATCCACCCCACACGGACGCTGCTTCTGGCCTGTCTCCGGGCAGGTTTGCACCGGCACCCAACCGGTAAGCTCAAATGCGTCCCACAAGCCCCGTAAAACCACATACAAGCGGACAACGGGGCGAGGACATCAAATTACCTACCAAAGCGGAAAGTCCGCTTAAAACGCCTCCAGGCGAGGAATAAGCCCTCCCACATTGCAGACCGATAGCGTGACCGGTCTGGTAATGCGGGAGGGCGTTCTTTTTTTGTCCGAAAACGGCCCGGCGCCGCTGAAAACAGATGAAATGAAGCCGTGAGTTTATCCGCAAAAATAATTCTGAAAAAATCAATATTTGACTTGACATTACCGTGTCGGTAAGTTAGAATGAAGATACAATAAGTTACCAGATAGGTAAGTTATTGAGCGCCCCGCCTGAAAAGGTGGGGCGTGAACACTTGGCAGGAGGTGTATCTCGCATGAAAGACGGTGATAGCATGACCGCAACCGAAGCGGCCCGCCTGATCGAATGGCTCGAAGCCCACGGTCACACGGCTCAGGAAGCGACCGAGTGCATCAAGTACATCGCCGCTTACCCTGCGCCGGCAACCCCCAGCAAGTAAAAAGTTAGGCCCCCCGAACCCTTCCAAAGTACCGGGGGCCTAACCCATACGGCGGGACGGGACCTGCCTCCCGTTCCGCCACCATGGTAACACGAAGGCAGGAGATAGTCAAGAAAGGATGACAGAAATGAAAAGCAATCCCTATAAGCTGAACGGCAAGCTGTTCCGCTACAACTTCGACACCTGCGTCGTGGAGTACATCCAGAAGGCGGACAAGAAGACCTTGGCCGATGACGCCAAGTGGAAGCAGACCCATGACGGCCGCAGCCTCTACGGCGTCGGCGATGATGGCTACATCATCCTGGACAGCATCGGCCTGAGCCGGAAGAACTGGTCGAACAAGGAAGCCAGGGATGGCTACTTGTCCGCCTGGTGCAACGACCTGGACGCAGAGCTGGAGAGCATGGCGGCGGACTTCGTGAAGTATGAGCTGCCCTACCTGGTCTGAGGTGAGCGGCATGGAAGATCTGCTGGGCGAGGCGGTGGTGGCCCTGGGGCTGCTGTCCGCATTCCTGCTGGTTCTGGGCGTCGGCGGCCTGATTGCCGACTACGTTTTCCCGCACATCCCGTTCATAGAGAGATTTTTGGACAGCCTTCCCGATTGGGAAGATGAAGACTGAAAGGAGCACCTGAAAATGGAGAAGCATGGTATCGTCCGCCGCATTGATGACCTCGGCCGCATCGTTATCCCCCGTGAGATCCGCCGGGACATGGGTATCTCGGAGGGAGACGCCCTGGAAATCATGAGAACCGATGAGGGCGTCCTGGTTCGCCCCTACCCGAAGGCGAACGGCATGCGGTCCTACGCCCGCAACCTGAAGGACGCCATCCGTGATACGGACTGGCTGAAGGATGAGGACCGGGAACAGCTCATCGGGATGGTCCGGGAGCTGGAGTCCATGATGACCGCCATTGAAAGCAGAGGTGAGCACCGTCCATGACAGCTTACTATGAGAACGAAGCCGCCGTTGACGCCGCTCTGAAAGCGGCTAAGACTCCCGAGGAAGTGCTGAAGATTGCCCACGACCTGGAGCAGCGCATGGCACCTCACCACTGGATACGAAAGGCATGGAGCTACTATCAGTCCATGTTCTGACCCACACGCCACGACCCGCCCCGGAGGTCACGAGGGCAGAGAAGGAGTGATAGCTGTGAAGTTCTGGGCGGTGAGCACCAAGTATTTCGACAGCGGCCGGGTGAAGGTCAACATCTACCCCGTCGAGGCCGAGACCAAGCCGGAGAACGGCATGACCGAGAACAAGACGTGCGACCACTACACCGACTACTTCGACACCTACGAAGAAGCGAAGGCGTGGTACGAGCAGGCTAAGAAAGCCTGAGAGGAGGAGTTACCGATGGCTATTGGGTATGGCCGAGCCAAGAACCTGATGAAGCAGCTCGATTGGAAGATGCGGGCCACCGTGATGATGGGCAGCGTGAACAAGATCGAGCTCTACCACCCGAAGCGCCCGGCGACCTACACGGTCCGCCTGGACAGCGGCCGGAATCTCATGGCGGAGTGCCGTGAGATCCGCCGGCGGGATGAGTTCACCACTATCCTGTGCTATGACCACGACGGCTCCGACGAGAGCCTGATTTGAGAGGAGATGCCGATATGGCGAATATGAGTTACTGCCGGTTCCACAACACCCGGCTCAACCTGGAGGATTGCCTCGATGCCATCAACAACGAGGAGCGCCTGAGTGAAGAAGAGGCCCGGGCGGGCCGCCACCTGTTTGACGGTTTCCTGAGCTTCTGCAAGGAGCAGGGCATCATCGAGGACTTCGACCAGGAGGAGATTGATACCATGTTCAGCCGCCTGGAACGGAAGGAGGACGACGATGATTGACCCTCGGTATCTGGAAGGCCCGTGGAACAATGATGCCTGCAAAGGCTACGCAATCATGGCGATGAGGTCTGCTGGCTTAGATGAGGAAACCATCCAAAAGGTCTCGAAAGTGATGACTTGGGCGTTCGATGGCATGACGGTCGATGAGGCTGCTGACTACTACCGGAAGGGGACAGTGTTATGAGCTTTTTGAGCAGCGTAGGTCTGTTCGAGGTAACGGAGATTAACCAGGATGCTGCAAAGCGTCTCCTGTATAGCTGCGACGGGACCGGGGGACGATACGAGCCCCTGGGCCTGTTCTACCTGCAGGAGGGGGACAAGTTCGTCGGTATCGACAACAGCGATGGGAACGCCTGGACCGAGGAGTTCCCGGACAAAGAAAGCTGCCTTCGGTGGCTGAGGAGAGAAGAGGAATGAAGAAGGTATCTGAACTGAAGCCGGGAGATAAGGTCCGGCACGGAGACCTCGTTCTCACGGTGAAGGCCATCTGGAATGAAGATGGTCAGACCAAGATCCTGTTCTATGACATTCCGCTGATCGAGGAGAAAAGGTCCGCCTTTAGGGACCTGGTTGAGAAGACCGGCGGCATGGGTATCCTGGCCCCGGTTTCGGTCAAAGGCAGCGGTTACAAGGAAAGCCCTCTGCGTGAGGTGCTGATAGACAATTTGAAGGAGGAAGAAGACCATGGAAGAGAAGAAGTTTGAGGTCAAGGCGGAGCTCAACATCCAGCTCACCCAGCAAGACATCGACGACATCATGGTTTGCGCCCTGGAGGGCGGAATCAATTACTGGTGCAGCGAGGCCTCGGTGGAGGGCGGAGAGTACCTGGGTGAGTACGCCAGCGAACAGATTTCCAGAGGCGGTACTCTGCTGCTCTATGACTTCGAGGAAGATGCCTACCGCAAGCTGGACCTGGAGAAGCTCCTGAACGGCTTCAAGCTCTGGGTGGAGTCCGGTGGGGATCAGTACGGAGCTGTCCAGGGGGAGGCTGGCGGTGCCATCGTGGTGGACTGCGGCGAGATTGACGCCGGCTGCGCCGACGAAATCGTCCAGTATGCGCTGTTCGGGGAGGTGATCTACGGATGAACGATGTTAAACAGATGGCGGTTGAGGTCATGAATGAACTTCACCGCACCATCCCGTATGACGCCTACTGCACGGTGATGGATGGCCTCCAGGACATCGAGGCCCTGCGGGACCGGGATGAGGAACTAGAGGGGATGTGGGCGTCCTTCGCCGATGTCCCCGTGAACCCGAAAACCGAGTGCATCGAGGAGAAGTTCATGGGGTGGGAAGCAGGGACCGGCCGGGAAGAGATCTGGCACTGGTTCGATGAGCGGCACAGCAAGGGCATTTCCTTCCTGCTGTATGGTGAAGAGGCTGTCAGTCACTCCACGATGGCGGCCTACTATGAGTCGCTGTGCCAGGACTGTGAGACAACCGGCTGCGCCTACAATGATGCTTGCCAGTGCCGGTTCCCCCTGGTCCACCACCGTGTCCCCATCATCACGGATGAAGACGGATGCCTGGAAATGGCCTCCCAGATTTGAGGTGCTGATATGGAACAGATGGACTTGTTCTCCATGCAGGACCAGGTACTAAGGCAAGCAGAGATGGAAAGCCTATTTCTCCAGTGGCGGTCTCTCCCGATGGGAACGCTGATACCGGAAGGAGATCCGAGACGCCGAGAAGTTCGGACGATGCTGGCAACAAGGTATTGCTTCCTCTGGAAACAGGCGCTTCACCGGTGCTCGGACCTCCCGACTGGGAAGTACATCTGGCTGAACTGCATAGAGAGGCCGGAGTATTGGGTGATGAACGACGAAGGAAACCCCGCTGGCCAGCACATCGAAATCTGCCCGTTCTGCGGAGCGAACCTGAAGGCCGGGGAAGGGGATGTGGTCCTGATGAAGGCGGACGAAGGATGGTGGGCCATCCACGGATTCTTGAAAGGAGAAGGTTAGGATGTCTGAAATCGTTGACATTAAGTTCGGGCGGTCGCTCCCGCCGGAGCAGTGGAAAGCGGCGGCAGATCGTTTGGAATCGCTGAGATTTCCGACAGCAGTATTTCTAAGGTCGATGGGAATGAGCGGAGAGATGGCTAATGCCTTCATGGATGATGCACAGTTGGCCCTGATTGCCTTGCGGTATGTGGCGGCCAACGCTTCGGAGTGCTGCCGGTTCATCGCCGTTCCGAAGAAGATGGAAGGCGGTGAGCAGGAGTGATTAAGCCGATGCTCTTCAACACGGAGATGGTACGGTCCATCCTGGAAGGTCGGAAAACGGTTACCCGCCGGGTGGTGAAACCGCAGCCACCGGCAGGGGTCACATGTCTGGAGCAGGGCGCCGCTCCGAGCCAGTGGAGGTCTCCTGGGAAGGATGTGTGGGTGGAGATCCGAACTCCTTACCAGCCCGGCGACATCCTGTGGGTGCGGGAGACCTGGAGCCGGATGGAAACCGGGCAATATCTTTACAAGGCGGACAACGAAAAGCCTGTCTCTTTCCTCGGTTGGCGTCCATCCATCCATATGCCCCGGGAGGCCGCCCGGATCTTCCTGCGGGTCACCGGTGTGCGGGTGGAGCGGTTGCAGGACATCAGCTACGCCGATGTGATTGCAGAGGGCATACCGTATGGTCATGCAGAGCACACAAAGTTCCGGGCCGTATGGGAAAGCACCCTCAAGCCGAAGGACCGGCCCACCTACGGCTGGGAGGCGAACCCCTGGGTGTGGGCGCTCGAGTTCGAGAGGATCAGCAAGGAGGAGGCGGAGCGCCATGGGTGAGACATACGGCTGTCAGAACTTCTGGATCAGGGAGGCCATGTTTAGGGGGGCGAAGCTCCAGGATGACGGGCGAGTCCATATCAGAATTATCTGTGATGGGACTTTGAGTTTCAGAGAACAGGCTGCTTCGATTCTTCGAAATGCCGGATGCCAGAACCTGACCTTGGAAACAACGATCTCAGGGCCACGGCCTGGCCTCCCGCCTTGGATGACCTGCATCTTTGATGTAAGCGGAACACACCCGGCATGGCCGGATGAAATGCCGGAGAACCGGTGGGAAGAGTCTCCGATGTGTCAGTACCTATCGCACGAAATTCGCACTCAAATGGAACGAGAGTACGGGGAAAAGTGGTGGGCAAGGGCCCCGGATGCCATCGAGAAAGATCCGTTGAGAAGCAAGCACGAGATTGTGTGGGAATAGCGAAAGGGGTGTCTTCGTGAAAAACCGAACTACCTTGCGTCACGGGATGCTTCCTGACCTGAGAGACTACCTGGTTCGGAGCGGCTGGACCCTGGAGCCCCCGGTTGGGGCCTATGAGGTCCTTCGGGCCCGCCGCCCCGGATACCCACGGCCGCTTCTGGTCCATGATCGCTCCTCTGGCGGTTGTGGGTACAGTATCGACGAGCGAGACCTGAAAGTCTATCGTGGCTGGAAAAGAAACCGGGCCAACCGGGGACTTGACCCTAACTGGCCCACTGAAGAAGAAAGGAAGGCATACTGGAATGAAATCTATTGAGCTGAGAAAAGTCCCCTGCGGCGAGACCTTCACCGTCTTCGGTGAGGAGTATGTGGTGCTGGACCATGTTGACGGAGGCGTCCTGTCCCTCCGAAAAGGAATCTGGAAAAATGCGGTCTTTGACCGGATGGGCAACAGCAGGCTGTCCGAGGCCAACATCCTGGAGGACCTTGATGACTACCTGGACTTGCTGAAGTCCAACGGCATGAAGGACGGGGACACCCTTCCCCAGATGGTCGATTTGAAGGCCACCGATGGAACCAGAGTCTACGGATACCACGAATGCACCGTGGCGCTGCTGACCCTGGAGCAGTACGGGAAGTACAAGGAAATCATCCCGAAGGTGGATGGCTGGTGGTGGCTGGCCACGCCGGTCTGGACTCGGTGGCTCCGCTCCCCGTACGCCGACAACGCCTACTACGTGTGGTACGTGGGCTCCAACGGCTACTACGACTACTGGAGCGCCAACAACTCTTACGGCGTCCGCCCCGCTTTGCTCTTCAACTCTTCCCTCTCGGTCTCTTGGCTGGATGAGGAAGAGGAGGGTAACACGGACAAGTCCGACCAGAAGAAAGAGTGCTGGGGCGCCTACATCGCCTACCTGGAAAGCTGGAGCAAGGACAACACCGACACCGGATGCTATGGACTCTCCCCCCTGGGTTTCGATGAGTGGCTGGAAGAGAAGTACGAGGAGGATGAAGACGATGCTGAGTAAGTTGGAACTGGAGTCCTTGGTCGAGAAGTACGAGGCAAAGGCTTCGAGAGCATACCAGAACTACCAGGAGACCGGGATCACCAGATATGACCGTGAGCGCCGCAACGCCGAGGATCTGGCATCCGCCATGAGAATGGCGGCGAGTGCCGAAAGGGACTACACCAAGCTGGTCAACATCCGTGGCACGGTCTCCATGCTGGCAAGCAAAGCGCAGTCCGCCTTGAAGGAGCAGGAGGACAAGCGTGAGGCAGCCATGGAGAAAGTCCTGAAGGACCTGGTGGCCCTGGCGGTAATGGAAGGACTGGTGACCGATGACCGCTTCTGATATGGTCCGCTCGGCCTTGACCGAAGCAGGCAAGACCCAGAAGGAGCTTGCCGAGTACATGGGGTGGAGCCCCCAGAACCTGAGCGGCCGCCTGAAGGCTGGCACTCTTACCTTCGATGAGCTGAACAAGGCTCTGGGCTTCGTTGGCTACTCCGTGAAGATGGTCAGCAGCACCGGGGCAGAAATCCCGGCCCTGGGCAACAGCAGCAGCCCCCGGGTAGTCCAGATGGTGGACGGCATCACCTATGACACCAGCAAAGCGGAGTCCCTCTGCACCAGCAAGGGGCACCCGGAAGACAAGTTCTACATGGAACTGTTCAAAGACCAGTCTGGCGCCTATTTCCTGGCCTACTACCAGGTTTGGGATGGCGGCCACAATTCCATATCCCCGCTGAGCAAGGACGCCTCCAAGAAGTTCTGGGGCCGTTATAGCGGCCTCCCGGAGAGCAGAATGAGATGACCGACCCCTTCCCAAAACGGTAAGCTGTCCTGTCGTGGAAAACCCGCCGAACCCTCTCCAAAAGTTGATGAAATCAAGTGTTTTGAGGATAGCAAAAAATATTTTGCTATTTTTAGTTTTTGACTTGACTTAACCAAGTTGGTAAGTTAGAATGAGAATGTGGTAAGAAACTTATCCAAGTTGGTCAGTTTTTGAAGGAGCATTTGACATGAAAGAACAAGTCGAAAACCTCGGATGGTTCAGCAGAATGGAAGAACTCGTTGAGTCCCTGGAAGACCTGGGGCTGGAAGTTCTGGAAGCCAACCGTGAGTATGTGGTAGCCGGATATGAGGAGGACGGAGATGATGTTCAGCTCATCCTTCACATCGGCGGAACCGAAAACACCATCGTCATTTCCGGCGTGGAAGTCGAACGGATTTAAGGAGGAGACCATGAGTAAGTACGACAGCATCAAGACAGCCGCCGAGCTGGTGAAAGAGGTACGGCTCAACGGGTTGAGCCTGGCTCAGGAGGACATCTGCCGGGCCCAGGACATCTTCGGTAATGCTCCGATTGAGGAGCTGGTGTTCCTGGCCAACGACATCGGCCGCAACAACAGAGACGGTGAGCCGGACCCGAAGGGGACTGTGAGCAGCAACCGCCCCGCCACCCAGAACACCTTCTATTCCATCCTGTTCCGCATTTGGCATTGGGATGACGCCACCCGCTTCTGGAACCAGTACAGCAATCCCGAGCACGAAGAGGCCAAGGAGCTCCAGGCGAAGCTGAAGGCGGAGATGGCCGAGCACTCCAAGACCAAGGAGGCCCTGCATGAGCAGGTTCGGAGAACGGAGGAAGAGCACCAGAAGGTCCTATCCGAAAGAAGTAGCGTCTGCGAACTGAAGGCTAAAGTCGCCTGCCTGGACTCTGAGGTCCATGACCAGGGCATGACCATCATGGAGCTGAAGGCGAAGCTGTATGACCTGATGGTCAAGCAGGAGGGCAAGTGATATGACCGCAAAGAGATTCCGCAAGCTGCACATGGCCCTGATGGCCAGAGTCATGGAGAATGACCGGCGGCCCGGCTCCCACCACAAGGGAGCCGGCCTCCGGTGGGCATCGAGCTTCAGGCCCAGTGTCCCGTACAAGGATGCCTGGTCTGCTGTTTCTGGCCTGGCCGCCGCCTATGGCGTCGGGAGGAGGTAAGAGGAGATGTTTGAGGGAAGCATGATGAGCACCGGCTGGGGCTGTGTCGGCTCCGATGAGAAGGGGTTTGAGTGGCTGTTCACGCCGACCCCTGACGATCCGTACTACTCCGAAGACCCGGAGACCGGAGAGTGCTATCCGTTCTGCCGCACCAGAAGCGGAGATGTCTTCCGCACCGAGGAGGCCGCCATCCGGGAAGGCAAGAAGTGGATGAAGCAGACTGGGCGTTCCGGCTCCGTCATCGCTGTGAAGCCCGACCCCAGACACTTTGAGTATTGAGGAGGTTTGGAAGATGGCGAGATGCGAGACATTCCTGGTCCTGACCAGAGATGAGGTCAACCTGCACATCCCGTATGCGCTGGTCTGCATGACCCGGTTCGGTGCCCACTGGGGCACCGGCCTCCGGCGGCGCCGGTGGCTGGAGGAGTTCACGGAACAGGAGAGGGAGGCAGCCACCCGCCTGTTCAGCTTGTCCCATAACTGGCTGCTGACCACCGGGGTCCCGGACGAAGTTAGGATGACGCCGAAGACCTTTGCCCTGTGGAAGAAGTTGGGCAACTTCTGTGGCTCAATTTGAGGGAGTAAGAAAGCATGAAATGCCCCAAATGCCGCTATTTCTACCGGCGTATGGTTGGCCCCGATGGCAAAGGTTACAATCCGAGCCCTTGCTGTTGGCTTTATGAAGACACGGGCCGGAGTCCAAATGTACTTACCCAGGACTGCTTTGAGAGAAAGCCAAAACCGAAATCGACCCAAAGGAGGAATAACTGTGAATAAATATGCCGAGCTCAAAGAGCGCCAGCAAAAAGAGGTCAATGCCCTGCCCCTGGGCTTCGCCTTCAGCAACAGTCAGTTCGACGAGATGATGAAAGGGTGGGGCCTGAGCCCCAAGAAGGACCTCGACAAGATCGTCAGCATCGGGGCCGGCGGGTTCATCCAGAAGAAGGACCGCTCCCTCTTGCATGAGACCTTCGACCGCCACAAGCGGGAGATGAAGGAGGCCATCGCCGCCGACCCCACCGGGGAAGGGTTCATCTTCGATATGTTTCTGTGTGAGCTGGACAACCACGAGTATGGCTACACCGGGGACACGACCGACGCCCTGGAGGCGCTCGGGTTCACGGCCCAAGAGGTTGTGGACGACCCCCGGCTGAACCGGGGCATCTGCAAGGCACACAAGGTCATCATGGGGAGGGAAGAGTAATGCTGTACGAAGGAAAAGAGGTCTGGACCGAGGAGACCTTCAGCTACCAGAAGGTCCAGGTTGGCGATTATGTCGAGCAGGCCGTCGTAGACAACGCCATGGACTGCCTGCCGCCTGCCTGCATGACCGCCCGCTGCGCCCAGATGGGTGAGCCGTACTCCCACCGGGAAGACCCGGAGACCGGGGAGTGGAAGGCCACCTACGCCACCTTCAAGAAGGTCGGCGGCGAGTGGCCGAACGGTATCTGGCAGTATTGCGGTCACTGCTTCCGTGGGGAGAATGTGGAACGGGGGAAAGACCCTGTTTACTGCTGAGGAGGGTGAGCGGAATGTATGAGATTCGTGGGAAGTACCCTGGGTGCCCTTGGGAGACCATCGACGAGGCCGATACGAAGCAGGAGGCCTCCCGCTTGCTGGCGGAGTACCGCATGGCCTATGGGCCGGAGTGGCGCCTCTGCATGAAGAAGGTGACAGCATGAGCCGCTCGAATATCGTGGGCCAGCTTTCGCTGTTTGATACGCCCCCGGCGACCGGGGGCGTATCTGCTACCTGCCTGTGGGAGTTCGACCAGAAGCCCAGGTCAGCGGAACTCCCCACCCCGCAGATGAAGCGCCTGGTTCCGGCGGGAGAGTATGTGGTTCAAGTCGGAGACCACCCCCTGGTGCTTTACCCTACAAACCTGAGCACTTCGGATGTCCCGGAGGGTCACCGCTTCTATCACTACCTGGTCAATGGCCGGGTCTACGCCGGGATTTTCGTCGGAGTAAGGGAGGCGGCCTGATATGGACAGGGTGGAGCTTTCGGTGGAAGACATCGAGGAGCTGCTGAAGTGGCGAGATCAGCACCAGCAGGAAGTCAGGAGCAATCCGGCCCCTCTGAAGGCGGTGGAGATCGTCATGCCTCACAACGGCTACCGTATTAAGGGCATCCGTGAAGACGATCAGCTCCGCCTTCACCTTAGCCAGTTCGGAAGTCAGCTTGGGAACTGCAGGTTCACCCTTCGGCCAGACGGAATGTGGTCCTCCACCAAGAACCGGATGCAGGTGGCCCACGACGACCTCCAGGCGGTGTTGACGGTCTACTGCTCCGTCATGGCGCTGATGGCCTATGGCCGCCGGGATTTGGAGCCCCGGGATGCCAGCTCCGTCCATAAGTCATCCCGCCCCAAGCGCCCCACAAAGCGAAAAAGCAAGAGGACCACCTACATACTCCGTAGCGTAAACGGGGCGCTCTCAGCGGTTCCAAGGGGGTCCCATGCAAGCACCAGCGGCATCTTCACGGTTCGGGGTCATTACCGGCACTACAAGAGCGGGAAGGTGGTCTGGGTGTCGGAGTATAAGAAGGGGACCGGAAAGCAGAAGAGCAAGACCTACAAGATGGGAAGAGGTGGTCAATCGTGAACAGAAGAGATGAGTTCGAGTTCCTGCTGAAATTTGCCGAGGAATCCTTCATCGGAGAGGAAGTAGCTTCCGAGCAGCTCAGAAGCCTGTGGGTTGCCTACTGCCTCCATCACGACCTGGATGTGGACACCAGGGGATATGACGAAGACTTGCGGGAGCTCTGGAACTCTGTGTCCAAAGAAGAAGCGGACACCCAAAACTGGAGCGACCTCGACAGCTTCGGAGACTTCATGTGCTCCTGGATGGTCTGAGGGAGGATGGTTATGAAAATTTGGGTTGAGCATGAGGTCCCGTGCGGGAAGGGCATGGAACAGAAGTGCCTGTACCCTGGAGACTACTTTGGGAATGATGTCTGCCGGTATCATACGCACCGGGACCGCACCCACGGCAGAAGGGCGCCGGTTGAACGCCGGCTGCCGAAATGCACTCTGTTTGATGAGTGGCTACCGGGGGAGTACCAGAAATGCGAGAAATGTTTGGAGGCGACGAGAAGTGGGAAAGAACGGCTACCTTGAACGGCGGAAGGTCCGGGACACCGTGGTTCATGACGCCATCCGCCAGACCTATCAGCAGTACATGACCGATATGCTCATCCTGACCCTGAACGACCCGGAGGTCATGGGCAAGGACGTGTTCGGCTACAAGCGGCTGAAGAAGGTCTTGGACGCCTGGGGCAAGAACTACGACAAGTATTTCGACGCCCTCACGAAGAAGCCGGAGGCGGACTACGCCAGGGCGAAGATAGACGCCGCCATGAAGCTCATCTGCGGCGACAGCCAGGACTTCATCCCGTTCGAGCAGCGGTATGAGTGGCTGCCGGAGATCCGCTATGACCGGCGGGGGTGAACAGGGGAGGCCCTACGGGGCCTTCTCTTTTTGCCTATACCCGTACACTCCCGGACGAAAAAGAGCCGAAATAAGCGGGTCTACGGGCTTGCCAGACAGGTAATTTCCTGCTACAATACCAAACGAATAAGCGTGGAACATGGCCCGCTTTTTCCTCCAGGCCATGATTTCTGAAGTTTTGAAAAAAGTGTTACCGGGATGGAAATCTGGTCTCCCGTGAACATACGGGACGCCATGATCATTCTGTGACCCGCTCCCCCGGCGGACCTCCGTCCGCCGGGGGACATAAGTCCCACTTTTCCTTGCGCTTTGGGGTATTTCCTGGTATACTGTCCCTTACATGGAAAATCAGCGGGTGAGCACCTACCGTATGCAAGGCTATTGCATGCGGTTTTTTTCTGGAAGGAGGAGCGGCATGGCAGCGTCAGAAAACCGGGACAGCTTTGGGCGCCTGGCGTACATTCTGGTAAAGTTCAGTCTGCCCCTGATGCTCAGCGGGATTCTCCAGCAGCTCTACAACTGGGCGGACGCCTTCATCGTGGGCAACGTGGTGGGGGAGCTGGCCCTGGCGGCGGTGGGCTCCACCACCTCCATGGTCAATTTCTATGTGCTGGCCATCACCGGCTTTACCCTGGGCCTGTCCATTCTGTTTGCCCAGAAATTCGGCGCCAGGGAGCTGGAGGACATCCGCCGGATTCTCTCCACCTTTCTCTGGGTGCTGGGCGGGATCTTTCTGATCCTGTCCGTCCTGGGCATCTGCTTTGCAGAGGAACTTCTGCGTCTGCTCCACACCACCCGGGAGGCGCTCCCCCTGGCCACGGACTACCTGGGCATCGTCCTGGCCGGCGTGCCCTTTCTGGCGGTCTACAACGTGTACTCCGCCGCCCTCCGGGGGATTGGGGACAGCCGGGCTCCCTTTTACGCCGTT
>ERZ779866.603-NODE-603-length-39834-cov-3.553609_pt1 | contig 39834 bp, 36 predicted proteins | sample MGYA00511248_ERZ779866 | MGnify/ENA primary metagenome ERZ779866 (study PRJEB29588, sample SAMEA2155758) | human gut metagenome | biome: human gut; feature: human-associated habitat; material: faeces | place: Denmark | collected 2008/2010 ... | reverse complement strand
CAGCTTCTTCGGTGGGAACGAACTCGTGAAGAGGCGGATCGAGGAAACGGATTGTGACGGGGCGTCCGCCCATAGCCATAAAGATGGCCTCAAAGTCGGAGCGCTGCATGGGAAGGAGCTTCTCAAGAGCAACCTTGCGCTGCTCAACTGTGCTGGAGACGATCATCTCACGGACAGCCTTGATTCTGTCGCCCTCGAAGAACATGTGCTCCGTACGGCAAAGGCCGATGCCCTCTGCGCCGAAGCGGACAGCCTGCTCTGCGTCTCTGGGTGTATCTGCGTTTGTGCGTACCTTGAGTGTACGAACCTCGTCAGCCCAGCTCATGAAGAGACCGAAGTCGCCTGTCATCTCTGCCTCGACTGTCTTGATCTCGCCGAGGTAAACATTACCTGTGGAACCGTCTATGGAAATGGGGTCGCCTTCGTTGACGCGGATATCACCGATCATGAAGTAGCCCTCTTCCTCGTGCATCTTGATGTCGCCGCAGCCTGCTACGCAGCATGTGCCCATTCCGCGGGCAACAACGGCAGCGTGAGATGTCATACCGCCGCGGACTGTGAGAACGCCCTGAGCTGCGTTCATGCCCTCGATATCCTCGGGAGATGTCTCGAGACGGACGAGAACAACCTTGCCGTTCTTGGCCTCTGCGCAAGCCTTTTCAGCTGTGAAGTATGCGCGGCCGCAGGCTGCTCCGGGGGAAGCGGGAAGACCGTGTGCGACGGGCTTTGCAGCCTTGAGAGCTGCTGCGTCAAACTGGGGATGGAGAAGAGCGTCGAGCTGCTTGGGCTCAACCTTGAGCAGAGCCTGCTCTTTAGTAGCCATGCCCTCGTGTACCAGATCGACGGCGATCTTGAGAGCTGCCTGAGCTGTTCTCTTGCCGTTACGGGTCTGGAGCATGTAGAGCTTCTTGTCCTCGATTGTGAACTCCATGTCCTGCATGTCGCCGTAGTGCTTCTCGAGTCTATCGGCTATGTCGACAAACTGCTCGTAAACTTCGGGCATTACATTCTTGAGCTGGTCGATGGACTGGGGTGTACGGATACCTGCAACAACATCTTCGCCCTGTGCGTTCATGAGGAACTCACCGTAGAGAGCCTTCTCACCTGTGGAGGGGTTACGGGTAAAGGCAACACCTGTACCGGATGTCTCGCCCATGTTGCCGAATACCATCGACTGAACATTGACGGCTGTGCCCCACGAACCGGGAATGTCGTTCATGCGGCGGTATACGATGGCGCGGGGATTGTTCCAGCTGCGGAAAACAGCCTTGATAGCGCCCATGAGCTGCTCTTTGGGATCGCTGGGGAAGTCTGCGCCGATTTTCTCTTTATATTCTGCCTTGAACTTCTCGGCAAGCTCCTTGAGGTCGTCGGCTGTAAGCTCTGTGTCGAGCTTTACGCCTCTTGCCTCTTTCATCTCGTCGATGAGCTCTTCAAAGTACTTCTTGCCGACTTCCATAACGACATCGGAGTACATCTGAATGAAACGACGGTAGCTGTCGTAAGCAAAGCGGGGGTTATTTGTCTTTTTTGCGAAAGCCTCGACAACCTTATCGTTGAGACCGAGGTTCAGAATTGTGTCCATCATACCGGGCATGGAAGCTCTTGCACCCGAACGAACCGATACGAGGAGGGGGTTTTCGAGATCGCCGAAAGTCTTGCCTGTGACCTTCTCCATCTCTTTGATGTTTGCCATGATCTCTTCTACGATTTCGGGAGCTATTGTCTCGCCGTCCTCATAGTACTTTGTGCAGGCCTCGGTAGTTACCGTAAAGCCCTGCGGAACGGGCATGCCGAGTCTTGTCATCTCTGCAAGATTGGCGCCTTTACCGCCGAGAAGCTCGCGCATAGAGCCGTCGCCTTCTCTGAACTGATAAACGAATTTCTGCATGTCTTTATCTCCTTTATGTGATTACTGTTCAGCTCTAAAATATTATACCATATATAAAAAGAAAAAACAACACATTAAAGGTAAAAATGTGTTGTTTTTAATTTGATTTTTTGTCAAAAAAAGATTATTGACGATGTATTGTCTATTTCTCGCTGTGGAAGATTATGCCCACGGTGCCGCAGCCCACATGGCTGGAAATAACGGGGCCGAGGTCGAACATGACGACATTCCTTACTCCCTTTTCCTCGAGAGCCTTGACGGCGTACTCGGCGTTTTCACGGCAGCCGACATTGGCGACATACACCTTATCGGTGCTGTCATCTATCTTCTCAAGAGACATTCTCACTATCTCGTCCAGAGCCTTGTGCATGCCTCTGACCTTTCCTATCGGAATGAGCTTTCCGTCGTCCGACATGTGGAGCACGGGCTTTATTCCGATGAGAGTGCCCATGACGGCAGAGGTTGCCGAAAGGCGTCCGCCTCTCTTGAGATGCATGAGGTCATCGACGGTGAAAAAGTGATATATCTTGTCTTTTTCGATCTCGAGGGTGTTTATGACATCGTCCATAGACGCGCCCTCTTCCCTCATCTTCGCTGCCATTTCCACCAGCATGCCCTGGCCTCTTGTGGCGCTGAAGGTGTCGACCGTTTCAAAGCGGCGGCCGGGATACTTCTCCTCCATCTCCTTGGCTATCATTCTCGTGGTGGCGTATGTGCCCGAAAGCTCCTTCGAGAAGCATATGTAGAGCACATCTCTGCCCTCGGAAAAGGCCTTTTCGCAGTCTGCGTAGATCTTCTCCATATCAGCCTGAGAGGTGGTGATGTGTTTTCCGTCCTTGAGCAGTTTATAATACTGCTCTTTACCCATTGTTTTCCAATACAGATCCTTGTATGAAACCTCGTCTATGATAAAAGCATGCGGTTCTTGAAATATGTTTTTTTCATCAAAAAAGCTTTCGGGCAGATCTGTCGTGCTGTCTGTCATAATGATAAAATCCGACATAATATCCTCCTGTCTGCAATGTATGCAAAGGTCTTGCCTTTGCAAATGCATTTGTTTTGATATTATAACATATTTTTTCGAGTTTGTCACCAATTATTTTATATTGGTCAGTCTCATGTCCTCTCCCTTTACAAAGCCGGCCTTTTTCATGACGGCGTCTACCGCCAGCGCCACAAGGGCGGGGAGAATGAAATGCACCACAAATATGAGAAGCAGAGTGGTGACGGCTCCCTTTTCGGGAGACATGGTTATGTATGTGGTGACCTGTCCCACAAGGCCCGATGTGCCCATGCCTGCGCCCGCCGCCACATTGGTCATTCCGAGAGGTGCGGCCACAAGTCCGCACACGGCGCCCGAAACTGTGGGAGCCACCCATATGAGAGGTCTTCTCATGATGTTGGGAACCTGGAGCATTGATGTGCCTATGCCCTGAGCCATAAAGCCGCCGAAGCCGTTTTCCTTATAGCTTATCACGGCAAAGCCTATCATCTGTGCGCAGCAGCCCGCCGTGGCGGCGCCCGCCGCTATGCCGTCGAGACCGAGAGCTATGCACAGAGCCGCAGAGGATATGGGCAGAGTGAGCACCATGCCCACAAGGGCTCCCAGAGCTATGCCCATGGGCACCTTTGCCAAAACGGCGGCCGAGTTTATAAGTGCTCCCAGCTCGGTCATGAGAGCGCTGACATAAGGGCCTACAAAGTTGCCTGCAAGACCGCCTGCCACCAGTGTGACAAAGGGAGTCAGCAGTATGTCGACAGGAGTTTTCTTGGATACGAGCTGTCCCAGCTCGGCTCCCACGACAGCGGCTATATAGGCTCCCACAGGGCCGCCCAGAGCGTAGCCCAAAGCGCCTGTTCCCGCCGAGGAGAAGAGCACCAGAGGATCGGTCTTCATTCCGTAGGCTATGGCGACGCCTATGGCAGCGCCGCACACGGGAGACGACGCTCCCAGCTGAGATGCCGCCACTTCGAGTATCGAAAGGCCCGGCAGCTTGGAAAGCTGACTGATTATAAGTCCTATGATGAGGGACGCGAAAAGTCCCAGAGCCATATTGCCCATGGCGTCTATAAAGTATCTCTTGAAAATTCCCGACGCCCTGTTCTGCTGATTCTTTGCCATTTTAAGTTTACCCCCGAATATTTTTAAGCTTAAAAGCTTATTTCACCTGCGTAGTTGGTCTCGAACATGACTCTTATCTTGTGAAGGTCGTCGGTCTGCCCCAAAGCCCACATGAGCTTTGTGACAGCGGCCTCCGATGTCATGTCAAAGGCCTGTATGGCGCCTGTCTGCAAAACTTTCTGTCCTACCTGATAGATGCTGAAATCCGAGCGCTCGTAAAGGCACTGGGAGCACACGACGACGGCAACTCCCTTTTCTCTTGCCTTTTCCAGTATGGATATGAAGTCTCTGCGCATAAACTGTATTCCGCCTATGCCGAAGGCCTCTATCACTATACCCTTATAACCCATTTCCATGAGCTTTTCTATAATCGCGGGGTCGGAGCCCGGAGTTATCTTTAAAAGGAACACATTTGAGCAGTAGTTGTCCTCCAGCATATAGCTGCCCTCGGGAGCCACTATGACATCGTTGTTGACGCTGAGGCCTGTGGCATCTATGACGGCGGCATAGGGAGCGTTTATGCTCTCAAAGGCGTTGAAGCCTGTGGTTCTGACCTTTACCGCTCTCGAGCCGAGGATTATCTTTCTGTCAAAGGCCACGAAAACGCCGGGTGTGCCGCTGGCAGCCATGGCGAAAGCGGCGCCCAGATTGCTTATAGCGTCGGAGAAGGGTTGACCGACGGGCACCTGGGAACCTGTTATCACGACGGGTATCGGCAGATTTCTCAGCATAAAAGACAGCATGGAAGCCGTGTAGCTCATGGTGTCTGTGCCGTGGACTATGACTATGCCGTCGTAATTCGTACCTGCGGCATAGACCTCTCTGGCTATTATCTTCCACTCCTCGGGCTGAATATTGCTGCTGTCAAGGCGGAGAATCTCCTTTGTCACCACATTGTAGTCCTTGGAAACCTCGCCCATCTCCTTTAAGAGAAAGTCGGGAGATGTGGGGGCATAGCCCTCCTCTGTGCCGACTGACATAATGGTTCCGCCTGTGGTCAACATCAAAATATTATACATAATACATTACCCACCATTGAAAAATTATATTTTGTGTGTTATACTTGTCTAAGAATAGCGTAAAAACGCCTTCCGCTTATTATAATAGCAAACAATTTATAAAAATACAATAGGAGATTTTACTTATGGCCAAAATTATTCAGTGCGTACCCAACATTTCCGAAGGCCGCCGCAGCGAGATTATCGAGGCTGTCGTAGACGAAGTCCGCTCCACTCCCGGCGTAACTTTGGTTGACTATTCTTCCGATGCTTCCCACAACCGCTCGGTCATCACCTTTTTGGGCAATGAGGACTCTGTGGGCGAGGCAGCTTTCAAGCTGGCCAAAAAGGCCGTAGAGCTCATCGACCTGAGGGTTCACGAAGGCGAGCATCCCCGTATGGGCGCCGTCGATGTAATTCCCTTTATACCCATCCGCGAGACCACACTTGACGAGTGCGACGAGATAGCAAAAGCCGTCGGCAAGCGCATATGGGAAGAGTGCAAGATGCCTGTATTCCTCTATGAGCACTCGGCCACATCTCCCAAGAGAGAGAACCTTGCCACAATCCGCAAGGGTCAGTTTGAGGGCATGGCTGAGAAAATGCAGAAGCCTGAGTGGACAGCCGACTTCGGCGGAAACGCTCCCCACGAGAGCGCAGGCGTAGTTGCAGTGGGCGCAAGAATGCCCCTCATCGCCTTCAATATAAACCTCGACACCTCCAACCTTGAGATTGCCAGCAAGATAGCCAAGATCATCAGACGCAGCAGCGGCGGTTTTGACTGCGTAAAGGCTCTCGGCGTAATGCTCGAGGAGAGAAACATCGCCCAGGTCTCCATCAACATGACAAACTTCAACAAGACTCCTCTTTACAGAGCTTTGGAGACAGTCCGCTTTGAGGCAAAGAGATACGGCGTAAATGTAGTGGGTACAGAGATCATCGGTCTCACACCTGTTCAGGCTCTTGTAGACTGCGCCGAGTACTATCTCCAGATAGAGAACTTCGACAGCAAGAAGCAGGTTCTTGAAAACAATCTCTAATACATAAAAATTCAAAAGGCATACGGCAAAAGCCGTATGCCTTTTTTAGGGTAATATAAACTTGGTAACAGCCATATAGCGCGCTGTTTTTTGCCTGCATCGGCCTTTATCACCTCCCTTTCGGAAAAAAGGCTCTTCCCATCAGTGCCCCCAGAAAGCAAATGAGATGTGTGTTTTTTCTTTTCTGCCTTTTTCCTTTGTCATAAAGACAAACGAGAGGGCAAAAAGGGGACAGACTTTAAAGAAAAAGGGCGAAGATTTTTAAATCCCCGCCCTTTTTCCGTATGAATGAACGGAAGATGATGGCTATTTATACATATTTGTAAGCTCACGGAGAGCCCGCTCGTCCTCGGCGCTCTGACACTGTATGCTGACGCGCCACAGCTTTTCCTCTCCCCTGTATTTTGCCGCAAAAATATTTTTGGCGGTATAGCAGTCGATAAAATACACATATCCGTCGCTGTCTATGCGGATATTGGCCTTTGCAGCCGTATTTTCAAGAGCCCTTCCTCCCCCGTAATAGGAACAGGAAGAAAAAATCTCTTTAAGCCCCTGAGCGGTATCCTCACCGCACAGGGCATATTCCCTGTCAAAGCCGCCCTCGCCCTCAAAAAGCTCCTCGGCCAAATATACCTCGGCGTCCTCCGAAAGCTCTATCTCTCCCTGGTGATAAAGCTCCTCGTCGGCTTTTACGGCGGACAAAAGCTCAAAATACTCGGCTATCTCATCGGGCTCCGAATAAATATAGCACTTTATGTCTCTGTCCCTTCTTACCGTTACATGTATCTCTCTGCCCTCTTTATACTCTGTTATGCCGCAGGACAGTTTTTTTGTTTCGAAATACACATCGCTTACGCCGCCCAGCAGCATGTGCTCGGCTCCGCCCAAATATACGGCGTCATTTACGATTTCGGCCGTCCTTTTTATTATCTCGCTGTCGTCTGTCTCCTCAAATACACAGGGGGAATGGGGACAGTCTGCACAGTGCACCGTGACCGTCTCGATATTCCTGGCTTTGACTACCGCGCTCCAGGGCCTTACAGTGACCGTATGTATCAGAAAACAGGCCAAAAACGCAAGCAGCGCCCATTTTATCATCTTTTTCAGGTTGTACATATCGATCCCTCCTTTGTCATAAAGATAAACGAGAGAGCAAAAAGGGGACAGATTTTCAGAAAAAATAAAAAGCGGCTTCAAAAGCCGCTTCTTATTTTGGAATTTGAAATTAGTCTTCTACAACATATGCGTTTGTGAAGTCATGCTTTGCGCTCTTGTAGATGACATAGCCTTCCATGCCTGCCTTCATGCCGTAGCATGTCTCCTGAACATAGAGGGGAACTATGGGAGCGTCCTGCATTATAACTTCCTGAACCTCTTTGTAGATGGGATCTCTGTCTTCCCATTCCATGACGCTTCTTGCCTGGTCGATGAGCTTATCGGCCTCTGTATTTGCATAGTAACATCTGTTGCCCGATGCGGAGGAAGATGTGCTGTAAAATACATTGCTGCATGTAGCGTCGGGGTTACCTGCTGCGCCGTAGGACATGATGTGCATATCGCTGTCGCCGTTGAGGAAGTCGATCAGAGCGCCGAACTCCATGACATTGATCTCGACCTCAATGCCTATCTGAGCAAGGTCGGACTGGATGAGCTGAGCTGCTCTGTTGTTGGCGTCGCCCGAGAGAGCGAGAGTTGTCTTAAAGCCTGCGGGATAACCTGCCTCTGTTAAAAGCTCCTTGGCTTTTTCCACATCGTAGGGATAGAGGTTGATTTCGTTGTTGGCGCCGGGCATATCGGGTGAAAGGAAGGTGTTTATAGCCTGACCTCTGCCCTCAAGAACGACCTCGATGATGGCGTCTTTATTGATGGCGTGGTTTATGGCCTGTCTGACCTGAACCTTATCAAAGGGCTCTTTCTTGCAGTTGAACCCCATGTATACTGCCGACTGGGAGAGGAAGGATTCGAGTTTGAGGTTTTCATCCTCTTCGATTCTGGCTACATCGACGGAGGGTGTTGCCTGGAGGAAGTCTACATCGCCCGACTGAAGAGCTATTGTTCTGGAGGAATCCTCGGGGATAACTCTTATTGTGATAGATGTAGTCTTGGGTGTGCCCTTCCAGTAATCCTCATTTCTTACGAGGGTAATGTGGTCGTTGGCTGCCCACTCTTTGAACTTCATAGGACCTGTGCCTATGGGGTTCTTGTCGTAGTCGTCACCGGCCTCTGTGATGGCCTTCTCGCTGACGATGGAGCCGTATGTACCGCCGAGATTGAAGAGCAAGGGAGCAAAGGGCTCAGATGTCTTGACCGAAACGGTGTAGTCGTCGATAACAGTTACCTCGCTGATCTTGTTGAAGTAAGAGGATACGCTGGGGGAAGCTACCATACGGTCGATGGAGAACTTGACATCGCTTGCCTTGAGTTCGTCGCCGTTGTGGAACTTGACGCCTTCACGGAGATGGAATATGATCTCTGTATCGCTCTTGTACTCCCAGCTTTCAGCCAAGCAGGGCTCAACATCAAGATCGGCTGTCTGCTTTACGAGAGAGTCGTAAATGTTGTTGAAAACACGGGCAGAATAACCGTCGTTGGCGTTGTGAGGATCCATTGTCGAAGCGTCTGTCGAGTCTGCGATGATGATGTCGGTGCGGATATTGCCCGCTGCCGTCGTCTCTTCGGAGCCGCCCTCAGACGATCCCGACGCGGTGGTCTCTGTCTCGGTCTTGCTGCATCCTGCAAAGAGTGAGAACATGAGTGCCAATGCTAAGGTAATGCTCAAAAACTTTTTCATATTTTCTCTTCCTTTCTTTGAGTTGAGTAAATTATACTCCTTTTTGGCGTTTTTTCAACCAAAATTCCCAAACATTTAACCTTTGTTTACACAGCGGGGTCAAAAAAAGACTGTTTATTGATTTATTATGAAATATTTAAGAATTTTTAAGCTTTATTATGTTAAGATGAACAACTTCACTCTGCCGCGGCGGCGTTCCAAAGCTCGGGCCTTCCCGTTTTTGATATGACATAACCCTCTAATTTTTTATTTATTCCGTATATCCTCTCCCTTGTGAAAAGAGGTACTGCCGCGGCCTGTTCCATGATGATATCCTGAGCCTCTATATAAAGTTCAGCTCTCGCTGTCTCGTCCTTTTCGGTTCTCGCTCTGTCCAAAAGCTCATCGGCGGCGGAGTCCGCAAAAAAGCTCCTGTTGCCGGAGGACGAGGAGGACGAGCTGTGGAAGAGATTATATATGGAGCCGTCGGTGCTGCCGGGATTTCCTGCTGTCAGTATGCACATGTCGTAAACTCCGCTGTTGGCGTAGTCGAGTATTGTAGCCGTCTCCACGACGCTTATGTCGAGGGTTATGCCTATTTTGGCAAGGTCGGACTGAATGAGCTGGGCTGTGCGGCTGTCATCGTCGCCGTAGACATAAATTTCCGCGCTGAATCCCTCGGGATATCCCGCCTTCTCCATAAGCTCAATGGCTTTATCCACATCATAGGAATAATATTCCGTGTCCGAATACCCCAAAGCCGTTTCGGCGAGGACGGTATTTGCCGTCTTTCCCCTGCCCTCCAGCACCACCTGCACCAGAGCCTCCTTGTCTATGGCGCAGCTTATGGCCTGTCTTACAAGGGGATTGTCAAAGGGCTCCTTTTTGCCGTTTAACGACAGAAATGTCACTTTGTCCTCAAAATAGCTCTCGATCTTTACTCTTTTGTGATTCTCTATTCCCGAAAGAGCCGAAGGAGGCACCTCCGACACGAAATCGGCATAACCGGACTTGAGATTGCCCATCCTCATGGTGCTCTCGGGCACCACATTTACCGTTATGCTCTCGGTTTTTGGAGTGCCTTTCCAGTACTCGTCGTTTCTCACATATTTTACACTCTTGTTTTTCTGCCACTCCTCCATCTTCATGGAGCCTGTTCCCACGGGGGTTTCGCCGTTGTCCTCGTTGTCCTTGCAAAGTATCGATGCCGACGGCGAGGCGAGACTCCACAGAATGTCTGTATACGGCGTGTTGAGCTTTACCTTTACCGTCATGTCGTCGACCTTTTCAACTCCGTCCACCGCCCAAAAACTGGCCCTTACGGCAGGCTCGGAAATTACCCTTTCAAGGGAATAGACCACATCGTCGGCCGTCATTTCGGCTCCGTTATGGAACTTAACTCCCTGTCTCAGGTGAAATACTATCTCGGTATCGCTTGTATATTCCCAGCTTTCGGCGAGGGCCGGCTCTATCTCCAGGTCGGGATTCTGATAGAGCAGCGAGTCATAAATATATGAAAAAGCCCTCTGGGAATACTCGTCGGTGGTCTTGTGCGGATCAAAGGTGGTGACATCCTTTACCTCGGCCACCGTTATGTCGTATCTGTATGTGGGCTGTCCCGTCTGCCCCGTGCTCTGACATCCGAAGCACAGAGAGAAAACGGACAACGCACACAGGATAAGCGCTGTGTATCTCTTCAATTCGGTCTCTCCTTTAAAACAATGTAATATTATAATTATACATGTTTTGATATTTTTTGCAACAAAAAAGTCTGTACAAAAAATGTACAGACTTTTAAAAGGGGTATGTTTTGATAATGTGCTTACGACTTTATCTTTCTGATGTTGAGCAGAGCTATTGCGGCTACAACCACGAGGCCGAACACCACTGCTATCTGACCGTTGAGTGTGGGGCCTGCGGTGCTCGATGCCAGACCGAAGTTATGGCAGAATGCTGCGCCCACAAAGAGACCGAGAATTGTCACCGATGCGTCGGAGCTGCCTGTGCCCGAAAGAACCAGCTGACGAATGGGGCATCCGCCTGCCAGTGCGCTGGCAAAGCCTGTCAGCACCATGCCGAGGAAGTTCCAGAACCAGTCGGTGTGAGCGATGGGCTGCTCTGCAAAGCCGAGGTTGAACTGGGAAAAAATCAGATTGCCTATGAGAGCTGCGACAAATACGCCTATTGTGCCGATGAAGAGGTGGGCGTTCTTATAGAGGAACATATCTCTGAAGCCGCCGACCATGCATATTCTGCTTCTGTTGCCCAAAACGCCGACGACAAGGCCTGCGATAAGAGCTATCCAAATAGGAGCTCTCATAGAACCGGGGCCGCTTTCGGAGAAGATGAGAAGTGTGGGGAATGCCACGAGGATAACGAGCAGTACAATGTTGATGGCGGGCATTACAAGGCCTTCAAACTTGTTCTGGTCGTTTACCTTGGAGAGAGAGAAGCCCTTGTTGATGAAGTACACGCCGATGAGTACGCCGACGGCAAAGCCGACTATACCTGCTATTGCGTTGAGGTCACCGCCTGCAAGTCTCAGAACCATACGCAGGGGGCAGCCCAGGAACATGAGGGCGCCGACCATGACGAAAAAGCCGAGGACAAAGCGTGTGAGGGGGGAGGAGCCTCCCTTGGGCTTGTACTCTTTCATGGCAATCGTCATTATGAAAGAGCCGAGAATGAGACCTATTATCTCGGGTCTCACATACTGTACTGCCTCTGCTCTGTGAAGACCGAGAGCACCGGCAGTATCACGGATAAAGCAGGCTATACAGAAGCCCATGTTTCCGGGGTTTCCCATTTTGACGAGGACCGCGGCAAAGACGCCGATTACAAGGCCTGTGATCAAAACGAGAAGTTTTTGTTTCTTTTCGCTGTTCATACCTTTACTCCTTTATTTTCAGGGGTTTCCCCCTTATTTATTGATTTTTTCTATAATTGTCAAAGATTTTCTCTTTCTCTTGTTTTTCACAAGAATTACATATATAATTATTGTGAAAATACCAAACCCATTTAAATAAAAAAGGCAGGTTAAAATGAAAAAGATCTATTTTGACAACGGAAGCACATCTTTTCCCAAAGCTCCCGGCGTTGCCGAGAGAGTAGCCGACATTCTGACTCACGGCAGCTACAATATAAACCGCGGAGGCTATGAGGCCTCATACAGCCTCTCCGACGAGATACTCGCCACGAGAGAAAAGCTGTGCCGTCTTTTCGGTTTTGACAAGGCGAGGAATGTCGTCTTTACAAACAACATAACCGCTTCGCTCAACATGATACTCAAGGGCTTTTTAAAACCCGGAGACCATGTGGTCACCTCTTCCATGGAGCACAACGCCGTCATGCGTCCTCTGATTCAGCTTGAAAAGCTCGGCGTAAATTACACCGCCGCAAAGGGCGAAAGCGACGGAACTGTCACTGCCGAGGCGGTGGAAAAAGCCATCGAGAGCGGCACAAAGGCCGTCGTGATGCTCCACGCCTCCAATGTCTGCGGAACCGTCAACGACATAAAGGCCATAGGCGAGGTGTGCAAAAAACACGATGTGTTCTTCATATGCGACTGCGCCCAGTCGGCCGGCGTAATACCTATCGACATGGCCGAGATGAACATAGCCTGTCTGTGCTTTACGGGACACAAGAGCCTTTTGGGCCCCCAGGGCACCGGCGGATTTTTGATAAGGCCCGACTTTGAAAAATATGTAACCCCTCTGATTGCGGGAGGCACTGGCAGCGTAAGCGACAGCCTGGAAATGCCCCACACCATGCCCGACAAGTTTGAATCGGGCACCATGAACCTTCCCGGCATAGTCGGTCTCGGAAAGGCTCTCGATTTTGTATCTGCCAACCGAGAGGATATTTACCGCCACGAAATGGAGATCACAAAATACTTTTTAGAGGGAATCAAAGACATAAAAGGCGTGAAAATTGCCGGAAAAAAAGACACCCAGATGCGCACCGCCGTTGTTTCTCTTGATTTTGAGAATACCGATAACGCAATGGTGTCTTTCAGACTCGACGAAGAATACGGCATTATGACAAGATGCGGCATGCACTGCGCCCCCGAGGCCCACAAGACTTTGGGCACATTCCCCCAGGGAACAGTCCGCTTCAGCTTCGGCTATACAAGCCGAAAGGAAGATGTGGACATATGCGTCGACGCTATCAAAAAGCTGTCTGTCTGATGCCGATTTGAGCAAAAGTAAAAGAGGGGCGAAAACCCCTCTTTTTATTTTAGAAAACAATGAGAGATTTTTCCTTCTTACTTGTAAACTGACCTATTATGCGTGCATAGGGAGTTACCTCCTCAAGCCTCTTCAAAAGCTCTTTTGCCCTTGATTCCGGCAAGGCTATGAGAAGCCCTCCCGAGGTTTCGGGGTCTACAAGTATATCCATAATGTGTTCGGGAATATTTCCCCTGTTCTCAATGTGTTTCTTTAAATATTCAAAATTGTTGTATGCACCGGCAGGAACTATGCCGTCCTTGGCAAGTTCTACGGCGGTCTTTAAGATGGGAAGTGAGGTGCAGTCAATTTCCATGGTAAGACCCGCTCCGTTTGCCATTTCATACCCGTGACCCAAAAGGCCGAAGCCTGTCACATCGGTGCAGGCGTGGGGTGCGAAAGGCATCATACACTGCTGGGCGTATTTGTTGAGGGTGGTCATGACCTCAACCATCTGTTTATAGTCTACTTCGTCCAAGGCATCCGCCATGAACGCTCCTGCAAGTATGCCTATGCCCAGAGGTTTTGTCAGTATTAAAACATCGCCCTCTTTTGCCGTTGAGTTTTTGAGAACTTTGCTGGGGTGGATAAAACCCGTAACACAAAGGCCGTATTTGGGCTCGGCGTCCTCAATGGTGTGGCCGCCCGCCACAATGGCCCCCTGCCTCTTTTACTTTGCTGTATCCGCCTGCCAAGATCTCTCCCACCTGATCCAAAGACATGCACGAGGTCATAGACATAAGATTCATGGCTGTGACAGGTGTTCCGCCCATGGCATAGACATCGCTTAATGAATTGGCCGCTGCGATCTGGCCAAAGGTATAAGGATCGTCTACAATAGGAGGAAAAAAGTCCACCGTCTGAATCATAGCCTGTTCGTCGTTGATCCTGTATACGGCGGCGTCGTCACTTGTGTCGAAGCCGACTATGAGATTAGGATCATGAAATTTCGGCAGTTTGGAGAGAACTTCGTCCAGGACACCCGGTCCGAGCTTTGCTCCTCACCCACCGCTTTTGGCCATTTCTGTCAGCCTCTGCTGGTGTGACATATTTTTACCCCCTTTCTTTTTTATCCATGTGATTATAGCACACTTTTTTGTAATTTTCAAGACTTTATGCATTTTTATAATAATTGTGTGCAAAAATATTGATACTTTCTATATCGTTTTTACTGCAAATCTTAATATGATTTTCAAATTTTTAAATAAGTTGTTGAAACTGCGCCACATTTGAGATATAATATCTAACGCGAAAGGTTGAAAGACCGATCAGTAAAAAATAAAGAGGAAATAATGAAGATTATCGGAATTGATTTGGGTGACCACCGCACCGGTGTGGCTTATTCGGATATTTTAGGTCTTATGAGCACAAGATCCGAAACCATTTCGGAATATAACAGAGAAAAACTTCTCTCAAAGCTTGTTGACATAATAAATCTCGAAAAACCAGACAAAATAGTGGTGGGGCTGCCCGTCAATATGAACGGCACCGAAGGTGAAAGCGCCAGAAAATGCCGGGATTTTTCCGAGAAGCTGCAGGCACTTGTCAACATCCCCGTAGTCCTTTGGGACGAAAGGGGAACATCAAAAATTGCAAACAGGATATTGTCGGATAACGGTAAAAAGCGCGGCAAGCAGCGAGCCCGAGTGGACGCCGTAGCCGCCACGGTAATATTACAGAGTTATCTCGACTATCTATCATCAGGAGGTAAATTATGAAGAAACTTACAGCACTTTTCCTTTGCGTTTTGACATTCACATTCATCCTTGCAGGCTGCACATCCGATACAGAGAAGGATACAACAGCAGCAGAGGCAACAACAGCAGCAGATACAACAGCCGAGGATACAACAGAGGCTGAAACAGAGGCTGAGGACGAGACAACAGCCGAAGACGAGACAGAGGCTGAGACAGAGTCTGAGGACACAACAGAAGCTGAGACAGAAAGCACTTCCAAATAATTAAATCAATAATTAAAAGGAATTAAAAATAAAATGAAAAAGCATGTAGCGCTTCTCCTCTGTATTTTGACATTCGCATTCGTTCTTTCGGGCTGCAGCAAAGATGGACAGCAGACATCTTCAGCCAGCACCGCCGCCGAAAGCACCACGGCTCCATCCACTTCCGAAAAGCAGGAGGAAACCTCCGCTTCAGAGAGCGAAAGTGAGACCGAGACAAGCGAGACGATAAAGGTCGAGCCGGGAGATTTCTCCCCCGAAGGTCTGACCCTTTACAAGTCCTCCGTCATTCCATATCTTGCGGAAGACGGAGAAGTAAAGCTTGAGGTTTACACCGACGCTCAGAAGGACGACATGGGTGAGTTCATGTGGGACGACGGACAGCAGTTTACGGTGATTGCCACCATCGGCGAAAACAAATATACTCTCGCCCCTTTGACAAATGTCCAGATGGGCACCATGGAGTTTATCGGTTTTGAAAATATGACCGACGAGAGTTTTTGCGTAATAGTCAAAAACCTTTCGGGCGCAGGCATCACTATGACGGAGTTCACATATCAGAAAGGCTCCGAGCTTTTCGAGGGCCGAAAGATATATGAGGCCGTCAATATAAACAATGTCACAGACAGCGCCGTTTTAGGCGAATAAATAAAAGGCAGGTTAAAACCTGCCTTTTATTTTTCGGTGTTCTCTTCTTCCTGTTCCTTTTCCTCCGCCTCCTCGTTTTTCGGCACGGGGCCGTCCTGGAACTTTTTATAGATCTCGCGGAACTTCTCCTTGTCCAGCTCGTTTACCGTCCACGCCGTGTCTATTTCGGCGGGATTTACAAGGAGATTCCATCTTCTGATGAGGTTTACATTTTCCTTTGAAGCTGCAAATCCGCCCCCTCTGAACACCAGCGCTTCGCCGTCCTCCACAAGGGCGCAGGGCAGAGCGCATCTTCTGCGCATCATTCTCGTCTCCATCCACAGAAGATAGATGTTCTCGGTGTTGTGTTTTGCCTCGTAATGCTTTATGTCCATAGGAGGATCGGACTTATACCATTTGTGTCCTCCCTCGGGCTTGTTTATAAGGATTTCCGTATATTGTTTCATGTTTTTCTCCCGTTTTTTTATTATATATTCAATTATAGAGGTTTTTTTCAAAAAGTAAAGTCATTTGTTGCAAATTCCCGCATTTTGCTATATAATTATATATAATGATATTTTAAAGGAGAAAAAATGGAAACTTTGGCTCTGCTTTTTCTGACCTCTGCCGTAAGTATATTTATACAGTCGACCACAGGCTTTGGCTACGGCATACTTTTTATGGCCATATCCCCCTATTTTCTGCCCTACGCAGTGGCGCAGGTTCTCAACATGTCGACCTCGCCCATAGGCAACTTTATCAATGTATCGAGGAGATACACAAAGATCAACTGGCGTCAGGTGCTTGTGCCCCTCGCCTTTTCCACCGTCGCCTGTTACATAAGCCTTGAGGTGGCAAAGCACATCGACACCGCCTCCATGAGAAGGGCTCTCGGCGCCGTGCTCTTTCTGCTGGCGATCTGGTTTGTATTCTTCAGCAAAAAGGTAAAAATCCGCCCGACATTTTTAAACGGCTCGATAGCCGGATTTATCTCGGGCATAATGACGGGTCTTTTCGCCATAAGCGGCCCTCCCGTCGTAGTCTACTACCTCTCGGCTCTCGAGGACAAGGAGGAGTACATGGCCACCATTCAGAGCTACTTTATGGGCAACAGCCTCCTCACGCTGCTGATGAGATTTTTAAACGGCACCTTCCCCGCCTTTTCCCCTCTGTGGTACTGCGCCTGCCTCGCAGGTATGGCGGTTGGCGTGCTCTTCGGCATAAAGTTCTACAAGCGCTTAAACGGCGACATAATGAAGAAATATGTCTACGGCTTTATGGCTATTTCGGGTCTCATAATCCTCATAAAAGGCTGATAAAAAAACCGCCCAATAGGGCGGTTTTATTTTGCTATTTCAAGGAAAACCCTTGCCGCCTCCATGGAAAAGCTGTTTGTGCGGGCGATGTCTCCCAAAGACACCATGCCCACTATATTGCCTTTCATGGTGACAGGCAGGCGGCGCAGCTTGTGCTCTGACATGAGCTCTAAAGCCTCGGATACATCGGCGGAGGCGTCGACCGTCACCGCCCTCTTGCTCATTACATCTTTTACGGCGATATTCTGCGGACTTATGCCCCTCGCCGCCAAAAGGGCTATGTCTCTGTCGGTTATTATGCCCCTTACCTTTTTGTCCTGGCACACCGGCATCGAGGCTATGCCGTGATATTCCATAAGTCTTGCCGCCGTCTCCAGATTGTCGGTCATATCTAAAACAACGGTCTCTCTCGACATAATTTTTGAAACAAACATATTTTTACCCCCATAGCTTTATGGGGGTATTTTTTCCTATTTTTCGCCTTTTATTCTGTTGTTGCGTTTTAGCGGCGCGACACCGCGGAACGAAAAGGCAAAACTGCCGTATTTTTTTCGGAACTGCCTGTCTGATATTTCGGTGTCCTCGCTTTTGAGCTGCCAGATAATTTCGTCTTTTTCCGTCCTTTTGACATATCTGTTCATGGGGCAGACCAGCTGACATATGTCGCAGCCCCATATGAGAGGGTGATTTTTAATGAGCTCTGTCTCTTTTTCGGTAAGCTCTCCCCTCTTTTGGGTTATGTGGGAAAGGCAAACGGAGCTGTTTACACCCTTTTCGCCTATGGCAAGGGCAGGGCAGACTCTTTTGCAGGCGCCGCACATAAGACAGTGCTTTATCTCATATTCCCTGTCCTCATATTCGAGGTCGGTCTCCACTATGCCGATAAAGACATAGGAGCCGTATTCTTCCGTTATAAGCAGGCGGTTTTGACCCAAAACTCCGAGACCTGCCTTTACGGCTATATCCACCTCGTCAAAGGGAGACACATCGGTGTAGCATTTCCAGTCTTCTCCCCCTGCCTTTTTCGCCGCCCTTTCAAGGGCGTTTTTGACCCATATATGATAATCCTCTCCCCTTGCGTAAAGGGAGAGATTGCCCTCATGCACATCTTTCGGCAGATAGGGAAAGGCGGCCACGGCGAGATTTTTAAAGGGAGCGGCAACAGCCGCCCCCTCTTCAATAAGGGCTTTTATAAGCTTTTCCATCACAGCAGACCGCCTCTTCCGATGAGGTCTTCCCTCTTGGCTTTTTTGAGCGCCTTTACCACAAGTCCGCGGTTTTTAGGATTTCTCGCCTGGAGCAGAGCCCTCTGCATTGCCTTGCCCTCGGCTGTCTTTTCCACATACACAGGCTTCATGGTGCGGGGATCTATGCCTGTGTAGTACATGGCTGTCGAAAGAGTGCCGGGAGTGGGGTAGAAATCCTGCACCTGCTCGGGCACTATCTTGTTTTTCTTGAGATAGAGAGCCAGTGTAATGGCGTCATTCAGGGTACTTCCCGGGTGGGACGACATGAGATACGGCACGAGATACTGCTCTTTTCCGAACTTCTGATTTAGCTTTTTGTATTTTTCGCAAAATGCCTCATATACCTCCATCTTGGGCTTGCCCATATAGTAGAGGACATTGGGACTTATGTGCTCGGGAGCCACCTTGAGCTGTCCGCTTATGTGGTATTTGACGAGATTTTCAAAAAATGCGTCCGACTTGTCGGCAAGCATATAGTCAAACCTTATGCCCGAGCGGACAAAGACCTTTTTGACTCCTTTGAGCTGTCTTATCTCGGTGAGAAGCTCGAGATAGTCCTTTTCGTCGGCGTCAAGGGCGGGACAGGGCGTCGGAAAAAGGCACTGTCTGTCCTTGCAGGTGCCGACAGTCTTCTGCTTTTTGCAGGCGGGACGGCGGAAGTTTGCCGTAGGTCCTCCCACATCGTGTATATAGCCCTTGAAATGGGGGCCGTCTATTATCTTCTGTGCCTCTTCAAGCACAGATTTATGTGATCTCGAGGTGACATATCTGCCCTGATGCAGAGCGAGGGCGCAGAAATTGCACGAGCCGAAACAGCCTCTGTTGTGGATAATGGAGTTTTCCACCTCCTCGATGGCTGCCACTCCGCCCCTCTCCTCATAGGACGGATGATAGGTGCGCATATAGGGCAGGGCGTATACCTTGTCGAGCTCCTCGGTCTCCAAAGGCACCGAAGGTCTCGTCTGCACGAGGTGCATTCCGTCTTCCTGTTTTTGGGTCAGCACTCTGCCCCTCACATGGTCCTGCTCCTGCTGCACCATGTTGGCAAACTTGGCGTATGCCCTCTTGCTGTCGGTTATTTCATCAAAAGAGGGCAGCTCCAAAACGCCCTCACCTTTAGGGGGATTTGCGGTGAGATAGGCTGTTCCCCTGACATCTGTTATATCCTCTATGTGTTTTTTGCGCCTCAGTCTCATGGCTATCTCACATATCGAGGTCTCAGCCATGCCGAAGCACAGCATATCGGCGCCGCTCTGGGTGAGAATCGAAGGCAGCACCGCGTCTTTCCAGTAGTCGTAGTGGGCAAATCTTCTAAGAGAAGCCTCAAGACCTCCCAAAATTACAGGCTTTTGCGGGAAAGCCTCTTTGGCGTAGCCGGTGTAAACCACCGTCGCCATGTCGGGTCTCTTGCCCGCCTTGCCTCCCGGGGTGTAGCTGTCCTTTTTGCGGCGGTTTTTGGACACCGAATAGTGTGCCACCATGGAGTCTATGTTGCCCGCCGTGATGAGGACGGCGAGACGGGGCTCGCCCATCTTTTCAAGGTCTATGTGATTCTGAGGCTGGGAAAGAACCGCCACACGGTATCCCTTGCTCTCCAAAACTCGGGATATGACGGCGGCGCCGAAAGACGGGTGGTCCACATAGGCGTCACCCGTTATCAAAAGGAAGTCGTAATAATACCACTCCCTCTCGGTCATTTCCCTTTTATTTACAGGCAAAAAGCCGCTGTTTTCCATAATTCTCCCTTAAATATTTTCCTTATACCACTCTATGGTCTTTTCAAGTCCCTCGAAAAATCCCACGGTGGGCATATATTCCAGATATTTTTTGATGTTTTCAATAGATGCCAGGCTATGCCTTATGTCTCCCGCCCTAGGAGGGCCGAAAACAGGTCTTCTGTGACTGTGCAAAAGCTCTGTCAGCTTGTCATAAAATTCCAGAAGGGTTATCTTTTCGCCGCAGGCCACATTGAACACCCTGCCCGAGGCATTTTCAGCCTTCATGGCGGCTCTGAGGTTTGCCTGCACCACATTTTCGATGTGGACAAAGTCTCTCGTCTGACCGCCGTCGCCGTCTATCGTAACATCTTCGCCCCTTAAAATCTGCCTTATGAACTTGGGTATTACCGAAGCGTAATCCCCCTCGGGGTCCTGATTTTTACCGAAGACATTGAAATATCTGAGACCTACTGTTTTAAGGCCGTAAAGTTCGCTGTAAAGGGCGCCGTAGTGCTCGTCGGCAAGCTTTGTAAAGGCGTAGGGTGAGAGAGGTCTGCCTATGTGCTCCTCTGTCTTTTCGGCTCTGTCGTCGTCGCCGTAGACGGCGGCGGAGGAGGCGTAGACAAAGGCCTTTACCCCTGCCTTTGCGGCAAAGTGCATCATGTTTAATGTGCCCGTTATGTTGTTCTCGTTGTATTCCAAAGGCTGCTCCAAAGATCTAGGCACGCTGCCCCAGGCAGCCTGATGAAGGACATAGTCTATGCCGCAAAGGGCCTTTTGGCAGCACTCTTTGTCCCTTATATCCCCTTCCATCAGCTCAAAGTTGGGGTTTTTACCGAAAGGAGCGACATTTTCCCTCTTGCCTGTGGAAAAATTGTCGAGAACTCTCACCTTATAGCCCATGTTCAAAAGGGCTTCGGTGATGTTGCTGCCTATGAATCCCGCTCCTCCCGTGACGAGAAAGGCCGAATCCTTTTCAAAACAGATATTACTGCTCATCCTTCTTCTCCTCGCTTTTAACCATATTTATAACCGCGACGCCTATGCCGAGACAGGCGAAAAATACAAAGAGCACTCTGGGATAATACCATATATACTCGACAAAAGCCATTGCTCCCATGCCGCACATTGCAGAAATCAAGGCTATACCCGTGTGCTTTTCAAGGGGCGAAGCCCATTTTCTCTTTATTGCGGCAAAGGTGTTTTTCATTGTGCCCAAAACCGTCCACATGACCGAGACAAAACCCAAAACACCCATTTCGATTATAGCCTGAAGATAGAGCATATGGGCATGGCGGGCGTTTATCGCCATCTCATTGGCATAGGAGGGATAGAAAACTCCGAAATTCTCGGGGCCGAGACCTATGCCCGTAAAGCCGTATTCTTTAATTATCCTCAAGGCGCCTTCCCAGATGTAGATGCGGTATTTATTGGAGCTGTCGTCCATGGAGCCTATCGTCATGGCTCTTCTTATTATGCTGTCGGGCAAAAACGGCAGAGCCAAAAAGCCCACGCCGATGAGGGGCAGTATGAGGACAGGTTTATAAAGCAGTATGAACACCACTATGGCGCCGCCAAGAGCAAGCCAGCCCGAGCGGGAAAGTGTGAGACCGATGGCGCCGAGGGGCAGAATAAGTGAGCCCAAAAGACATATCCTCAGCCATATTTTTTTCTCCGAGAGAGCCAGCGCCGCCGCAAATGGCACGAGCATGACAATGAGCTCGGCGTAGTTGTTGGGGTTTTCAAATGTGCTGTAAACTCTGCCCGGCATACCTGCGTTGAGCTCGGTATCGGTGAGAGACAGGTCGACCTCGACGCCCACTATGCCCTGATATACGGCGTAAAGAGAGGTAAGCATAAGTGCCAGCCACAAAAAACACAGCAGAACTTTGAGCTGCTTTTGGGTCTTTATGCCGTTGGCTATGTCAAGGGCAAAGAGCACCGCCGTAAAGTAGAACAAGGCGACTCTGGCGCCCTCCGCCTTGAGTGGGCTTATAAGCACGCCGACCAAAACGGCTATGCAAAAAAGCACCATCGGCAGCCTTATGGGGGCAAACCTGACATTTTTTTCAAGTATTACATTGAGGCAGAAAAGGGCGAAAAGCCCCGCCGCCAGAATAAAGCCGTAGCTGTTGCTCCATTTTGAATGGGGCGTTATTATCATGACCGTAAGGCACAGGCCGAGAACGATGTGATAATGCCTGAAAAGGGGCACGCAGATGTTTTTATAAAAAATGCTGGAATATCCGTCGAGCTTTTTGAAAATCCATTTGAAAAAACCGAGAATCCCGTAGCATATCCATGTGAATATGCCGTAGAAAAGGCTTTTTTCAAAGGCGGCCTGCAGTTTACTGTCCTCAAACAAAAGTCCAAGGAAATAACTGTTTTTCATTATCAGCCTCCTATGGGATTTATGGCGGATACTTTACCGTAGAGTTTGGCGTTTCCTGCGTAGAAGGTGAATGTGTGGCCTACGCCGTATCTTGTGACGCCGACGGTTACGCCGTTTTCACCGATTTCTCCGTCGACCTCTGTTGTGATTCTGATGCTCTTGTATCCGTCTTTGGAAGATTTGACGAAATTGCCGCTGCTGTCGGTACCGTAATTGACGCTGGGGCCTACTTCTACCGACACAACATTGCCCAAAGCGCAGTTTTTTGTCTCGTCATAGACCTTGTCGCCCTCTTTGACGATATTTACTGCGTAATCGGGAGCCTCTTCCACAAAAAACTCCATCTCGATCTTCTGTGTTGTAGCTGAATTTGTCACCTCTGCCGGCTTCAAAAACTTGTATGCCACTATTCCCACAGCGGCTATGACCGCCACCACTATTATGATGTCGACCCAGTTAAACTTTCCAAGAACCTTTTTGCTCATTTTAATTCTCCTTATAGATCTTTAATGTTTCACTTATCATTTTTTCGGTGTTGAAATGCTCTGCTATGTTTCTGACGGCGTTCTGAGAATACTCTTTTCTCAGCTCTGCGTCGTTTTTAAGGCGCAGAATCTTGTCAGCCATGGCCTCTTCGTCGCCGAAGGGCACAATCTCTCCCGCGAGATTAAAGCTTCTCAAAAGCTCTCCGTTTCCTCCCACATCGGTGGCAACCGTAGGCAGCCCCTTGGCACAGCCCTCCAAAATTGCAAAGCTGAATGCTTCTGACGACGAGGAGTTTATGGCAAGGTCGGCGCTTTCGAGATAATTTGCCACATTGTCTGTGTAGCCGGCCTGTATCACCGTCTTTTCAAGACCTCTCTTTTCTATCTCGGCCTTTATATCGCCCATCATGGGGCCTTCCCCTACTATGACGCACACCGCCTGACCTTTGAGTCTTTCAAACACTCTGACCAGATAGTCAAAGCCCTTTTCGGCGGTATAACGCCCCAAAGTAACGCACAGAAAGGCGTCCTTATCTATTCCGTGGAGCTCTCTTATGTCCCTGTCTCTCTTCTTCATGTCCCTCACATCTATGCCGTTGTATATGACATCGATGGAGTCTTTCTTTATTCCGCCTGCGGCAAGCAGCCTTTTGACAGCCTGGCAGACCGCTATTATGCGGCTGTCAAAGGGTGTTATGAGGCGGTTTATCACCGACCACACGGCGGTCGGCGGATAGAGAAGATGACAGGTGTATATCACCCTTACCCTGTAAAAAATCCTGCTTAAAACGGCTATGCAGTTTTCCCTCGGGAACTGCACATGTACCGTGTCTATCCCCTCCTTTTTGCATATTTCGGCCAGACGCCGAGCTGCCTTTATGTCAAAGGGGGAGCGCATCTCTATGCGGAAGCTTTTGACCCCCTTTTCCTCCATGTATTCCGACAGCCTGCCCTTTTCCCAATAGGCGAAAAAGACTTCACAGCCCTCTTTTGCTACGCTTTCGGCCATCATTCTCACATATTTTTCAGAGCCTCCCGACCCTGCGTAATTTATAAGATACAGTATCTTTTTCATATTATCCTCTCTTGAGCATCTTCATGGCCACGGGGTTTCTGAGCAGTACCGACATGAGGGCATAAAGAGCTCCGCCTGCCAACACAGGCACGGCAAGGCCGATGATTTTTCCCAAAATTCCGTCAAAATGCGGCATATATGCCGTAAGAACCTGCAAAAGCGCGAACATCACCGCCGACGACACGAGGGACACCGCCCCCACTCTTATGACGCTCTTCCATATTCCCTTGAGCCTCTTTCCCATTTTCACAAGGAGAAAGCCCACTGCGCAGAATGAGGACAGCGAATATGCCAGCGGCACGGCGTATACTCCCAAAAATTTTATACCTATCTGGCTGAACACCACATTTGCTCCCACCGTTATAAAGCCGCAGACGGCGGGTATTCTTGTGCTCTTGGCGGCGAAAAATCCCCTGTCCAAAAGCTCTTTAAGGGCGATGGACACAAAGGCTATCGAGTAGAGGGCCAGTATTTTTCCCGCCACTCCTATGTCGTCCTGAGTGACCTTTCCGTAGCCCGAAATGAGGTTCAAAAACTCATTTCTCACGGCAATTATGCCGAAGGTGGCAGGAATAAACAGAAACAGGAAGGAGTTTATTCCTCCCTCGAGGGTCTTTTTGTAGCCCTCTTCGTTGCCCACCGCCAGCTCCTTTGTCATCTTGGGATAGAGCACAGCAGTCGCCGAGTAGACCACGGCAAGAACGGTGCTCAATACCAGATTCTGCACAAAGGTCAGAAGCGTCACCGTACCGGGGAAGTTGGCTGTCAGCGTGACATTATAGAACATATTTATCTGAAAGGCTCCCGAGCCCAAAAGCACGGGCAGTATCAGAGAAAACGCCTGTCTTAAATCGGGGTTTTTAAGGTCATAAGTCCATTTGAACCTAAATCCTGCCTTGACGGCGGGGGGTATAAGTATTGCCGCCTGGAGGAAAAGCCCCAGCACTGTTGCCCACAAAAGCCCTGTAACGCCGTATTTGTCGGCCAAAAGCACCACATAGCCTATTATCACAAGGCTGCTGGGCAGGCTGACGGCGGCGGGAAATGCAAAATGTCCCAAAGACTGCAAAACTCCCTGAAAAATATAGCTCAAACCGTAGAAAAGCATGACGGGCATGACTATCATAAGGGCTTTTACGGCAAAGTCATACTGCTCTCCGCTCTTGAACTCGGTGAGCATGGGCAGATAGGGCGATATGATCATACCCCCTATCACCAAAAGGGAAATTATGCTGCCGAACACCGTTATGACATTGGACACAAAAAGATTTGCCCTTTTGTTCTTTCCCTCCGCCGTAAGAGAGGCGAAAATCGGTATCACAACGGTGGAAATGGCTGTTCCCAGCGAGTTGAATATTATGTTGGGCATGGAGGCCGCATAGGAATAGATGTTTAACTCTACATCCGCGGCACCGAAATGAGATATATAGAACTGGTTGGCGACGAGGGACATGACCCTGCACAGCACGGTTATTATCATAACCGCCCCTATCGCCCTTCCCTGGCTGTTTTTCATGTGCTTCTCCCGAGGATATAATGTTTGCTTAATTTATAATAAAATCCGTGAAAATACTCCCGTATCTCTTTGGCATACAGCTATTATATCACAAATCCCCTCAAAATCAAACAAAAATATAATTATATTCTTGCAAATAAATTCGAGATGCTATATAATATGATTAACAATACTTACGAAAGCTTTTCAAAGGAGAGAGAGATGGATTTCAACGGCAAAGTGGCTGTCATAACCGGCGCCAGCTCGGGCATCGGTCTTGCCATTATGAAAAAGTTTTGGGAGCAGGGCGCAAGGACTGTCAACTTAGACCTTGCGGACGAGGTGTTCGGCTCCGACCTTTTTTTCAAGGGCGACATATCGGACCCCGAATTTTTAAAGGAATGCTGTGAAAAGACGGTTGAGCGCTTCGGCAAAATCGACTACCTTATAAACAATGTGGGGGATTTTTCAAAGAGAGGCCTTTTGTCGGGCTGCTCCTATGAAGATTTCATGTATATACAGAAAATCGGCCTTGCCGCCCCTTACACTCTGACAAAGCTCTTTATGGAGCATTTCAATGAGGAGGGCGCCATAGTCAATATCGCCTCCACAAGGGCATTTATGTCTCAGCCCGACAGCGAGAGCTACGCCGCGTCAAAGGGCGGAATAGTGGCTATGACCCACGCCATGGCCGCGTCGCTTCAGGGCAAAATCAGGGTAAACTGCATTTCCCCCGGCTGGATAGACAATCTAGGTTCCGATTTGTCGGAGGCCGACAAGAATCAGCACTTTGTGAAAAGGGTGGGCTGCGGAGACGACATCGCAAACGCCGTCCTCTTCCTGTGCTCTAATGAAAGCTCCTTTATCACGGGGCAGAACATCACCGTCGACGGCGGAATGACAAAGAACATGATATATCACGGAGATTTGGGCTGGAATCTCGAGACAAAATAAAAGACAATATAAAACGGGTATCGAAAGATACCCGTTTTTTATTTTTCGTCCTCTGTATATTCCAAAATATCACCGGGCTGACATTCCAGCACACGGCATATGGCGTCAAGGGTGGAAAAGCGAATGGCCTTTATGTTGCCCGTCTTGAGGTGTGAGAGGTTGACATTGGATATCCCCACCTTTTGAGCCAGGTCGTTGAGCTTCATCTTCCTGTCTGCCAAAACCCTGTCCAATCTTATTATAATCATAGCGTATGATCGGCCTCTTCCTGAAGTTCTGCCCCTCTGCGTATGACATACCCCGCTGTAATAATTGCCGCGGCCATTATCACATCACCCAGCCGCAGCATCGCCGCCGATATCTGAATCCGGCTTGTGGATATGAGGTTTGAAAGGAAGCATATCAGCACCTTTGCAAACGGAGCCAGAACCACCGCCGCCAGCTTTAAAACTCCCGCTTTTATAAGCTCTGACGAGTTTTTTTCGGTAAATGCATCTCCCTTTGCCACATTGTAAAAGACCTTGCCCAAAAAGAAATACGCCAGAGCCGACGGCACAGCTCCTGCCGCTGCGACAAGCACCAGAGCAATTTTTGTCACTGGGTCTATCTCATTTTCATCGTTTGCCCATATGCGCACTCCATCCTTCATGGTCATTGAAAAACCGCCGTTTGATGGGTCATAATTTCTCTCGTTAAATGTGGCCGAAGACGGCATTCCGCTTTTGTCGTAAAATATAAAGTTCAGCTTGCCGGCCGCCGTCAGAACCACTGTCAGACATGTTATTACGGCGAGACAGTAACAGACAAACCCGATAAATGTCGCTCCGTATTTCACCTGAGGGCCTTTTACTATATCTTCAATTTTTTTCACACCTTTCACCTCCGATTTCATAATACCATCGCTATTATATTTTGTCAATAATTTTTTAATGATAATCGTTAATTTTGAGTGTAAAAAGACGGCAGAGAAAATCTCTGCCGTCGTTGTTTATAAACTATTTTTCAAAATCGTCGATGGCCTGTCTTATGGTCTTGTGGTGGGAGCTCTGACCGTATTTGTCTATCTCGGTCTTGTCCTTTATGCCGTGGCTGAGACATGCGGGGCCGCCTATACAGCCCTGCACACATGCCATGCCCTCGATAAAGTTGACATCGCTCATGTTCTTCTGCTTTTTGAGCAGCGCCACCTTGCACTCTGCTATGCCCGAGCAGACCTGGGGATTTATCTTGAACTCGTCGTCACGGACTCCCTGCTCTCTCAGCGCCTGAACGACGGCGTCGGAAAGTCCGCCGCTTCTGGCGAAAATTCTGCCGAAGTAGGAGGCGGTGTCCATCTCCTCACCCTCGAGCTTTGAAAGGTCGATCTCCTTAGCGCAGAACATGGCCAAAAGCTCCTCAAAGGTTATGGCATAGTCCATGCAGTCCTTGGCCTTGCCCGTGAGGGTCTCCTCTTTTTTGGCGATGCAGGGACCGATGAACACGATCTTTGCTCCGTCGCGCTCTTTGAGCCTTCTGCCTATCTCGGCCATGGGGGAATAGTTGTGGGAGATGTGGTCGGCCATATCGGGGAAGTATTTCTTGATATATGTCACAAAGGCGGGGCAGCAGGAAGAGGTCAAAAAGCCCTTTTCCACCAGCTCTTCTGCCTCTTTGTAGGCCACCATGTCGGCGCCGAGGGCCGCCTCAAAGACTCCCTTGAAGCCGAGCTGCTTTATTCCGCTGACAACCTGGGGCATTTTTGCGGGGCCGAACTGGCTGGCGATAGAGGGGGCTACCACGGCGTAGACCGTCTCATTTTCGTCCATCAGAAGTCTTATGACATCTGTCATAAAGCTCTTGTCCATAATGGCGCCGAAGGGGCACTGATATGCACAGGCGCCGCAGGATATGCACTTGTCGTTGTCTATATGTGCCTTGCCGTTTTCACCCATGGATATTGCACCGACGGGGCAAGCGCGCTCACACGGTCTGAGCTGCTTGATTATGGCGTTATAGGGACAGGCGTTCATGCATTTTCCGCACTTAATGCACTTTTCCTGATTGATGTGTGCCTTGTGGTTGATTATGGTGATAGCGTCAACGGGACAGGCGTTTTTACATCTGTGAGCGATACACCCACGGCAGGCGTCGCTTACGCTCATCTGGGACACGGGACATTCGTCGCAGGCTATCGGCATGACCTCAACCATGTTGGGGTTTTCCTTGTGGCCGCCCAAAGCCATCTTTACCCTCTCATTGATTACCGCTCTCTCCTTGTAGATACAGCAGCGCATGAGAGCCTTGGGACCGGGAGCTATCTTTTCGGGGATCTCAAGGTAGGCGTGCTCGTCCTTGTTCTCAAACACAACCTTGGCGACCTCGGTCAAGACCTTGTTTTTAAGCTCCTGAACACTTGTGTCAAACTTCATTTTTTTCTCCTTCATAACAGTCGTTTGCGCGGGAACATTGTTTATATTCTAACATAATTATATACATATGGTGAAATATTGCAAGTGTTTTTTGGATTTTTTTCAAAGGCTTAACTAAAAAAAATACAAAGGGTAATATTTTGTCGAATTATCACCCTTTGCATTATATCTATTCTGTTTTCAGCGAGGCAAAGACGGCGTCTCCGTCCTTTATCACGGTTCCGTTTAAACTGTCTGTGACATCTTCGTCTCCGAGCTTTATCGTAAAATATTCGCCCTCACCGGCCTTTGAGCCGCCTATCTCCTCAATTTTTCCGTCCTCGGAAAAGACGGCGAAATCGTTTTCCTTGAGCACATCTTCAAGGACTGTCAGCTTTGTCGACAGCTTGAAGGACTGTCCGCCCTCCACATACACTGCCACCTGCTTTACTCCGCTTTTCTGCTGAGAGACCGTCACCAGCACCATGCCGAGGAACAGACCTATCACTATTCCCGCGCCGATGATGATGATGCTTATCATGTCCTTTTTGGCCTGGAGAGGATCTTTTTTCTTTTTCTTCTTGCCTTTAGCCATTCTTTTTTGTTTCCTTTGTCTTTAAAAGCTCGCTCTTGTCATAGGCCTTGAAGCCCTGACCGAAGACCTCGGTGGCGTCTGCAAGTATGACGAAAGAAGTGGGGTCTGCCTCGGCTATTATGGATTTGAGTACCGAAGTCTCGTGTCTCCTTGCCACAGTCATGAGCACATGCTTTTCATTGCCCGAATACATACCTGTGGCATCTATTGCCGTTACGCCGTGACCAAGTGTTTTCATTATGATGCTCGACACATCTTTGGGGTTGTTTGTAATGATGAAAGCCGTCTTCTGCTTGTCTCCGCCGTATATTATCTGGTCGATGACGGCGCCTGCCAGATATGTGGCGATTATGCCGTAAAGGGCGCTCTCCATGCTGTTGTATACCAAGGCGTTGGTTCCTATGATAATGGCGTTTATTATAAGATTTGTAAAACCTATGTTTATTGACCACCTGTACTGTATCATCTTGGCTATGATGTCTGTGCCGCCGGTGGTGCCTCCCGTCCTGAACACTATGCCGAAGCCGATGCCCAGCACTATGCCGCCGTAGAGACAGGCCAGAAGAAAGTCTCCCGTGTAGGCGGGTACAAATGGCTTCATGACATCGAGAAGTATAGAGGACGACACGATGGCCCATGCCGTCTTAAAGAAGAATCTCTTGCCCAGTATTTTCATGCCTGCCGCTATAAGGGGGGCGTTGAGCAGGACATTCATCACGCCTATGGGCAGACCCCACAGGGTGTTGGTGACGGTGGCTATACCGACTATGCCGCCGAAGGGTATCTCATTGGGCAGGAGAAACATGAGAAATCCGAAGGAATATATAGCCATACCGATGGTTATGAGGACATAATCCCTGAGTGTTTTCATTATTTTAGTCTTATCCATATTGACCTCATTCCGATTTTAAAAGGGGTTTGTTTTTTCTTTTAAGGTATCTCATAAGAAACAGCACCGAGCCCGCCGTTCTAAAAGCCGTGCCTATGTACATGGCGTTTTCTATGCCTATCTTTCTGTACATGGCCACCCCGAGAATTGGAGCTATGAACATGGTTATCTGAGTTACCGTATTGTATATGCCTATGCTTACCGTTCTGTTTTCCTCGGGCAGGCACTCCAGCATGTCATTGAAGGTGCCCATGTTTAAGGGGGCGGAAAATGTGCCGCTTATGACATAGTTCATGAATATGCCGAAGCTGTTGTTCCAAAAGACCAGGAGCCCCGGTGACACGGCGGCTGTAAAGCAGCCTATCACTCCCGCCTTCATCGAGCCCTTTTTCTGTATATATCTTCCCCAGCCTTTTGCGGTAAATGCCAGAATGATTATTCCGACCACATCGAGGACGGTTTTGAAAAACTCGTTTGCCCCCGCGTATTCCACCACATAGATGAAAAACAGCGGCGATGTCAGCTGACAGGCAAAGGAAAATATAAACCACAGGGCGAGAAACAGGGAGAACTCACTGTTTTTCCCCATCTCCTTTACACACAGCGAAAAGGATTTGAAAAGATTAAAAGGCTTTTTTCCCGTGTCCTTTACGGCGCTGTCGTCGGTGGAAAGCAGCACCTTTCTCTGGATCATGGCAAAGACAAATGCCGCTATGAAAAACATCTGATATGCGAAGATTTTTCCGCCGTCGTCTTTTGCCACATAGCTCAGAATAAATCCGCCCGCCACCATGACGAAACTCTGGACAAAATATCTCACCGTCTCGCGGTTGGCGTAGGGAATTATCCTCCGCTCTTTTGGGAAAATCTCGGTAAAAAAGCTCTGCCACGCCACTGTATATGCCAGCATCGGCACATTGAAAAGGGCGATGAGCAGCACAAAATACGCCACCTTGATATCCCCCAAAAAGGGAGCTATCGCCATAAAAAGCAGCAGAAGGCCGTAAAGGCCCACCATCTTTGCCGTAAACGGCTTTCTTCTCGGCAGAGTGTCTATGTATGCCGAGAAGGGCAGCAGAGTTACAAGGGCAAAGAGGGCGGGCAGGGAATTTACAAGGCCTATGGCGAAGTCGCCGCCCCCCATCTGCTTTACGAAGAGCTGATTGAACGGTGTGGTCAGCTGCTGTGACGCCGACCACAGTCCTCCTTCGGCCACGGTTTTCACCTCATTGGGGTCGTCGGAGGACAGGGCGTATTTCAGCCTTTTCTTTAAAATTTCGGCTCGCTGTTTCATACTTCACCTTATTTTATATGGCGCCGCCAGTATTTATTCCTTAAAAATTAAAGCTCCATCCAGCCAGAATCGGAGGGATTTGCTCTGAAAGCCTGAAGCTTTTTGACATCGGACTCCTTGATGTATCCGCTCTCGACGGCGACCTCGACGAGGGCGTCGTAGTTGGAGAGAGATGTGTTCTCGACATTTGCCTCTTTAAGACGCTCTATGCCCTTTGCAAGTCCGTAGGTAAAGATGGAAACTATGCCCAAAACCTCTACCTCTGCCTCTCTCAGGGCGTTGACTACATCGATTACAGAGCCGCCTGTGGAGATGAGGTCCTCGATGACGACAACCTTTGTGCCCTTTTCAAGTCTGCCCTCGATCTTGTTGTTGCGTCCGTGGTCCTTGGCGCTGGCTCTTACATATGCCATGGGCATGCCGAGAATGTGTGCTGCGATGGCGGCGTGGGGTATGCCTGCCGTCGATGTGCCTGCGAGAGCCTCAGCCTCGGGATATTTTGCCTTGACAGTCTCGGCGATGGCTGTCTCTATCTCTGTTCTTATCTCGGGATAAGAGAGTGTCAGCCTGTTGTCGCAGTAGATGGGGGACTTTATTCCGCTTGCCCATGTGAAGGGCTCATCGGGAGACAAAAACACGGCTTTTATCTCCAAAAGTCTCTTTGCAATTTTCTTTTCCATAATCTTCTCCTCCGTTATTTGTTGTCATTTAAAAGGCCCAATTTTTCCTCGGCCTCGTTTACATTGATTGTCAGAAGCTTGGACACTCCCGTCTCCTGCATGGCGACGCCGTATAAAATGTCCGAGCCCTCCATTGTTCCCCGTCGGTGGGTTATAACTATAAACTGTGTGCTTTCGCACAGGGTTTTCATATATGTTATGTACTTGACCACATTTACATCGTCAAGGGCGGCCTCTATCTCGTCCAGTATGCAGAAGGGCGTCGGCCTGACCTTGAGTATTGCGAAATACAGAGCTATAGCCACAAATGCCTTTTCGCCGCCCGAAAGCAGGGATATTGTCTTGACCGTCTTACCCGGCAGAGTTACCTTTATCTCGATGCCGCAGTTCAGTATATCGTTTTCGTCCTCAAGGCGAAGGCAGGCGTCTCCGCCGCCGAAAATCTCCTTGAATGTGGCTCTGAAACTGTCGTTTATCATCACAAAGTGTGAGGCGAAGGTCTCCTGCATGTTTTTGGTGAGATCTGCTATGACGGTCAGGATATCGCCCTTTGCCTTTTCAAGGTCGTCCCACTGCTTTTTCATAAAGGAGTAGTTTTCAAAGGCCTTTTCGTATTCCTCCACCGCCAGCACATTTACGCTGCCCAGAGCCTTCATGTCATTTTTGAGCCTTGCCAGATAGTTTCTGCTCTCCGATATGTCGGCGCATTTTTCATACCCCTCGGCGGCTGCCATGGGGGTCAGCTCGTAGCTCTCCCACATCTTGTCCAAAATCCTCTGAAGCTCCCCTTCGGTCTGCTCCTTAAGGGACAATAGCCTTGCCGTCTCCCTTTCGAGATTCAGTACGGCGTTGTTCTTGCCCTGGCTCTGCCGCTGCAGCTTTTCCCTCTCGCCCTCGATGGCGAGTTTCTGATCTATGAGCTTTTGGAGCTTGTCTCTGCGTTTTTCTCCCTGCTCCTTCAGCTCTTTGAGGGTCTTTTCCTGTTTTTCCGCCTGTTCTTTGAGGTTTTTCAGCCTGTTTTCCAGCTCTTTTCTGTTTTCGCCGCTCAAAAGGCTCTCTTTTTCCAGCTGGGATACAAGGGCCGATATCTCCTCGTATGTTCCCGCAAGATAGAGAATTCGTCCCTCGGTTTTGGACTTCTCCGCCTTAAGGCTCTCTGTCTGTTCGCGGCAGAGGGCGGACTCCCCGTCGAGCCTTTCTATTTCTCTCTGATGATTTTCCTTTTGTCCGTTTAAGGTCTCAAATCGGGCGGCGTTTTTCTCTATCTGACCTTCCGATTCCGAAAGACTTTCTTTTGCCGCCTGCGCCTTGCTCTCAAGACTGCTCTTTTCGGCAAGGTAGCCGCTTTCGCCGCCCCTCACCGCCTCCAAAAGCTTTTGCTCTCCCTCTTTTTCGGCGTTCAGCTTGGAAAGAGCCAGCTTTGCCTCGGAGAGGGTGTTTTCGGCACTCTCCTTTTGAAACTTCATGTTGCCGAGAGCGTCCTTGACTTTGAGATATTCTTCCCGAAGTTTCCCCAGTCTTTCCGACTGCTCTTTCTGTTCCTGCTCCAGCCTTTCGGCCTCGTTTTTTCTCGAAAACACTCCGACGCTTCTGTTGAGGCTGCCGCCCGTCATGGCGCCGTGGGTGCTTATTATCTGACCGTCGAGGGTGACTATTCTCACCCTGCCGGGGTGCTTTTTCTGTATAGCTATGGCGGCGTCGATGTGCTGCACCACAAGGGTGGAGCCGAGAAGATTTTTCACTATGCCGTCAAACCTTCCGTCGTATTCCACCAGGTCGCAGGCCATGCCCACATAGCCGTTTTCATTTTTATATATGTCGTCGGCCCGTCTGCCCCTTATAAGGCTTACGGGCAGAAATGTTCCTCTGCCGCCGTCGCAGCTTTTGAGGTAGCCTATTGCCTTTTTGCCGTCCTGCTCGTTTTCCACCACGATGTTCTGCATGGCGCCGCCCAGAGCAATCTCTATGGCGACGGCGCAGTCGTCGTTTACCTTTATTATCTCGGACACAGTGCCGAGTATTCCGTGAAGCTGGTCCTTTTCCGCCGCTTTAAGCACGTTTTTTACCGCCTTGGAAAAGCCCTCATGCTCTCTTTCAAAGGCTTTGAGCATATTGAGTCTCTCTTCGGAGGACTTTAGCTTTACCGAAAGGCTCTGCCCCTCCTCATAGAGATTTTCCAGCTTTTTCTCCTGCCTTTGCAGCAAAAGCTCAAAGCCCGAAAGGACATTTTGAGCCTGCTCCATGCTCTCTCTGTGGCTCTCGGTCTCCCTGTCTATCTCGGCCAAGCGCTTTTCCGACTGCTCGGCGGCCTTCTGGCTGTCTCCCATCTTGCTTTCAAGCTCCGAAAGCTTGCTCTCGGCCTCCTGAAGCTCCTTTTGGGCAAAAGCCCTCTTTTCCCTGAGCTTTGCCTCCTCGGTTATCACATCGGATATCTCCTGCTGAAGAGACAGCACGCTTTTGACATGCTCACGGCTCTGATTTTCTCTCTCGCTGTTTTCCTTTTGAAGATCTTCAATTTTAAGGGAGATGTCCTCGGCCTGCTTTTTCGCCTCTTTTTCGGCCTCGGCAAGTTCCATCAGACGGTTTTTCAGCTCTGTTATCTGCTCGCCCTCTCTTTTAAGGCGGTTTTCCGCCTGCTTTATGGTCTCAAGGGTGTTTTCCATGCCCGAGCGGCACACCGCCGCCTGCTTTTCGGCCTCGGCTGCCGCGCTCTCCAAAAGGGCGGTCTCCTGCCTTTCGCTCTCTATCTCCCTGTCCTTGAGCCTTATCTTCTCGCCGGTTTTCTCTATGCTGTCATAGATGCCGTCGAGCTCGGATTTTCTCACCGACAGATTGCGATCTGCAATGGTGTGCTCTGCCGATATCTCCTTTATCCTCTCACGGAGCCTGTCGCTTTCCGAAAGCCATATGGAAACCTCGGTCTTTTTTGCGTCCTCGTAGAGGGCGAAATATTTTTTCGTCTTTTCGGCTGCCTGTCTCATGGGCTCGAGACTGCTCTCCAAAGTAGAGGCTATGTCCCTTATGCGTACGAGATTTTCCTCGGTGCCCGAAAGTCTTTTTTCGGCCTCCTCCTTGCGGTAGCGGAACTTTGTGATGCCCGCCGCCTCCTCGAAAATCTCTCGCCTGTCCTCGGATTTTATCGAAAGTATCTCGTCTATCCTGCCCTGACCTATGACAGAGTAGCCGTCACGGCCGAGACCTGTGTCCATGAAAAGCTCGTGTATGTCCTTGAGCCTTACCGACTTGCGGTTTATGAAAAACTCGCTGTCGCCGTTTCTGCCGTATCTTCTTGTGACGGTCACCTCGCCGTAGTCGATGGGCAAAAGCCTTTCGCTGTTGTCTATGGTGAGGGAGACCTTGCTGTAAGAGGACGGCGGTCTTTTGACCGTGCCGCCGAAGATGACATCCTCCATCTTGCCGCCGCGGAGATTTTTGGAGGACTGCTCCCCCAGCACCCATTTGACGGCGTCGACTATATTGCTCTTTCCCGAGCCGTTTGGGCCGACTATGGCTGTAACCCCTCGGCTCAGATTTATCACGGTATTGTCGGGAAACGACTTGAATCCCTGTATCTCTATGCTTTTAAGGTACAACCTCGGCCTCCTTTCCTCTGGATTGACTATATTATAACAATTCTAACGGCTTATATCAACATCTATTTCAAAGCTGTCGCGGCTTATTTTATCGGATGTGTCCACAGAAACCAACTTATCCACAAAGGCGGCGCGGATATTTTTGAGGGCGGTGCCCCCTCTGCCCTTTAGCTTTGATATATCCTTTGGGTTTATCAATACCGTGACATTTTTCTCTTTTACCTTTGAAAGGGCGTTTATCACGGCATTTTCCAGCATTTTTCCCCTGACCATCTCGCCCAAAGCCGGGTGATATGCTCCGCCCAGCACCGCTCCGCCCGAAAGCTCGTCGGTGGGGTTTAAGCCTATTCTTATTATCTCGATGCCTGCCTCTTCAAATATTACACAGAGTTTTGCACAGATATCCACAGCTTTATCCACAGCCAGCGGCGTGTAGCTGCCGTACATCATCATGTCGGCAAGCTCTGTGTTCTCGATGACGCAGACAGGGTATATTCTCACGAAATCTGGGGCTAAATCCCTTATTTTAAGGGCTGTGGCTATGGTTTTCTCCTCGCTGTCAAAGGGAAGCCCCGCCATCATCTGAAGCCCCAATGAAAAGCCGCCGAAGCTTTTTATGAGGTATACGCTCTGTATTACATCTTCCGCCGTGTGACCTCTTTTTGAGGCTTTCAGCACATCTTCGTCCATCGACTGCACCCCAAGCTCTATGTGGGTAACCTTGTAGCTTTTGAGAAGGGTGAGTATTTTTTCGTCGATGCAGTCGGGTCTTGTGGAAACCCTTATAGAAGAGCACAGACCCTTTTCTATGAACTCATAGGCTGCCGACAGATATTCCTCCATGAGCTCCTCTCCTATGGCGGTAAAGCTGCCGCCGTAAAAGGCTATCTGGGGATTTTCGGTGTATTCGAGGGCCTTTTCTATCTCCTGCCTTACATCCTCTGCCGTCGGCACTATGGGTGCGGCTATCCTTCTCTGATTGCAGAAAACACAGTCGTGAGGGCAGCCGAGATGAGGTATGAATATGGGGATTATCCTCATCTTCCCATCAGCTCCAGAGCCTGTCTCGCGGCGTCCTGCTCGGCCTGTCTCTTGCTCTTGCCGACGCCCCTCGCCATGACATTGGAGTTTATGAGAAGCTCAACCTCGAAGCACTTGTCGTGGTCGGGGCCGCTCTCTTTTGCCAGGCGGTATGTCAGAGTTTCCTCTTTGTTTTTCTGAATTATCTCCTGAAGAGCCGTCTTGTAGTCGTCTGTTCTGACCTCTCTCACTATCTGCTCGGCCCCTCTTTTCAAAAACGGCAGCACGAAATTTTCCGCCTCTTTCATTCCGCCGTCCAGATATATGGCGGCAAGCAGAGCCTCAAAGGCGTCGGACAGCACCGAGGGGCGCTCTCTGCCTCCCCCTGCCTCCTCGCCCTTGCCGAGAAGTATCTCCTCGCCGAGGCCGATCTCCTTCGCGAAGCCGAAAAGGCTCTTTTCACACACCAGAGCCGCCCTCAGCTTGGAGAGCTCTCCCTCCTCCATTTTGGGGTAGGTCTTGTAGAGATACTCTCCGCATATGAGACCCAAAACGGCATCGCCCAAAAACTCCAGACGCTCGTTGCTGTGCTCAAAGCTCTTCCTGTGCTCGTTGGCGTGGGAGGAATGGGTCATTGCCATGGTGAAAAGCCCGTGATTTTTAAAATTATATTTTAAATGCATTTTGTCTCCTTTCGGGCAAAAAACAGCCGCTCTTCTGTTGTAGCTGTAAGTATTATAACACAAACGGCCGTCCATTTCCACACACAATATGAAATAAAAGGTGTAACTTTGAAAAGTTACACCTTTATTTTTTATTTTACTCGATTTTGCTGAGTATGAAGTCGACCATGTCCTCAACAGTGTGGATACTCTCGAGGTCGGACTTGGAAATCTTGCCGGTGCCGAACTCGTCCTCAATGGCGAGGGCCAGCTCAACGGCTGCTATCGAGTCCCAGTTGGCGCTTATTTCCTCGATGGGTGTGTCCATATCTATGAGATCAATTTCGTCGTCTGTCAGGCAAAACTGCTCGGACACCATGTCGAGAAGCTTTTCAAACACTTTATCCTTCATTATTTATACCTCCGAAGCTATTTATTTACAGTTAAAAATTTCCTTAGAATAGTATAGCAAAGGATTGTCGGTTTGTAAATACCTTTTTCTTAAAATTTTATTTTCCGAATTTCTCGGCTATCGCCTCGATGACTCCGCTGTTTTTATATCTTATTGCCTGACCTATGGCGCTCTTAAACGACTTGGGATTGGAGCTGCCGTGGGCCTTTATGCAGACGCCGTTTACACCGAGAAGGGGAGCTCCGCCCACCTCGGTATAGTCCATGCTCTTTTTGAACTCGTCGATGCTGCTTTTTACCATGAGAGCCGCCAGCTTGCTCTTGAGGTTTTTCATAAATATTCCCTTGAGCTGGGCGGCAAAGAACATTGCCACGCCCTCTGTCGTCTTCAAAAGCACATTTCCCGTAAAGCCGTCGGCCACAACTACATCGCACATTCCCAAAGGCACATCTCTGCCCTCGGCGTTGCCGACGAAGTTTATCTCGCCTCTGGCTCCTGCGTCCTTGAGCATTTTGTGGGTCTCCACATAGGTGGGAGTGCCCTTTGTCTCCTCGGCGCCGTTATTGATAAGGGCAACCCTCGGAGACTTCATGCCGAGATATTTTTCTGCGTAAACAGAGCCCATATAGGCAAACTGATAGAGAAAATCGGGGGTGCACTCGGCGTTGGCGCCGCAGTCTATGAGCACCGCTCCGCCCTTTGCCGTGGGCAGTATGGGAGAAAGGGCTGCGCGCTTTACACCCTTTATGCGCTTGACTATGAAAAGTCCGCCTGCGAGAAATGCTCCCGTGTTGCCTGCCGACACCACGGCGTCACCCTCGCCTGCCGCCAGCATCTTCATGGCCACAGCCATGGAGCTGTCGTTTTTGTCGTACATTATGCAGTCTGCGCTGTCCTCCATGGAAATCTCGGAGGCGGCGTGGACTACCGAAATATTGGGCTCTTTTTCGGCGCCTATGTCTTTCAGCACCTTTTTTATTCTCTGCTCGTCGCCTATGAGCACCATCTCATGCTTATACTCTTTGGCCGCCATTACGGCGCCCTCTACCGTAGCCTTGGGGGCGTGGTCGCCGCCCATTACATCCAAAAGTATTTTCATTAAAAGCCTCCTTTTATCTTGGCCAGTTTTATGGCCGCCAGGGCTCTCTCCGCCGTTATGGCGTATCTCTCCTGCTTGCTTTTAACTCTGAAGGGCAGGCTGTCTATGAGCCCGAAATTTATGTTCATAGGCTGAAAATCGCCCCCTTTGTATCCGCTTATGTAGGCGGCAAGGGCGCCTACGGCGCAGTCGCTTCCCAGTTTCAAGGGCTTTTTGCCGAGGATTTTCAGCGCCTTGTTTATGCCTGCGTAAAGACCCGACGCCGCCGACTCCACATAGCCCTCGACGCCCGTCATCTGACCTGCGAAGGTTATGCGCTTTTCGCCGATGAGATTGTAAAACTCATCGAGTCTCCCGGGGGACTTTATAAATGTATTGCGGTGCATGACGCCGTATCTCAAAAACACGGCGTTTTCCAGTCCGCCTATCATGGAGAACACCCTCTTCTGCTCGGGGAATTTCAGATGGGTCTGAAAGCCCACGAGGTTGTACATGGTGCCCTGCTCGTTTTCCTTTCTCAGCTGAAGAACGGCGTAGTGTTCCTTCCCCGTCACAGGGTCGGGCAAACCCACCGGCTTCATGGGACCGAAACGCAGGGTATCCTCGCCTCTTCTCGCCATGACCTCCACGGGCATACAGCCCTCAAAGACCTTTGAGTCCTCAAAGCCCTTTACCGGGGCTTCCTCGGCGTTTATCAGCTCCTTTACAAAGGCCTGATACTGCTCCTTGTCCATGGGACAGTTTATATAGGAAGGCTCGCCCTTGCCGTATCTCGCCCCGAAATATGCCTTTGACATATCTATGCTGTCAAAGCTGACTATCGGCGCGGCGGCGTCGTAAAAATGCAGCTCGCTCTCGTCTCCCAGCCTTTTGGCTATGTCATCGGCCAG